>Ga0307373_10001521_pt1 | contig 43494 bp, 39 predicted proteins | sample OX2MG_FD_202534 | JGI IMG/M metagenome (GOLD analysis project Ga0307373, IMG submission 202534) | Soil microbial communities from Risofladan, Vaasa, Finland - OX-2 | ecosystem: Environmental > Terrestrial > Soil > Coastal area > Acid sulfate soil | place: Finland: Risofladan, Vaasa | collected...
GCTCCGCACTGTACATGCCAACGGCTCTGCCGGGAATTTCCATCGGGCAAGCGTCCCAGTTGCTTCAGGAGCAGGACCGCATTATCCGCACCTTCCCGGAAGTTCGTACGGTCTTCGGAACCGTGGGGCGCTCCGACAGCGCCACCGACAATGCGCCGCTCGACATGTACGACACAACCATCATGCTCAAGCCGCGCAGCCAATGGCCTAGCGGCATGACCTACGAGAAATTCATTCAGGAGATGGACGCGAAGCTCCAGTTTCCGGGCTTATCGAACACCTGGACCATGCCCGTCGAGAACCGTCTGGACATGGAACTGACCGGCATCAAGACGCCTGTCGGCATGAAAATCCAAGGCCCCAGCCTCGATGGAATCCAGCAGGTGGGAGCGCAAATCAGCGACATCCTTTCCGGCCAGCCCGGAGTGCAGTCGGTTTTTGCCGAGCGCGTCGCGCAAGGCTTCTACATCAACATCGCGGTCAATCGGCCGGTCGCCGCGCGCTACGGTTTGGACGTTGCGGATGTTCAACGCGCCATCGAATCGGGGATCGGCGGCGAAGACATTGCCGAAAACATTCAGGGCCGCGAGCGCTATCCAATCAACGTCCGCTACAACCGCGATTTTCGTGATGACATTCCCGAGCTCGAGCGCGTCGTGATCTCAACTCCATCGGGTGCGCAAATCCCGATCGGCGAGGTAGCAACGATTTCCTTCTCGCGCGGACCCGCGATGATTCGCGACGAGGAAGCCCAGCTTACCGGCTACGTTTACTTCAACCTGAATACCTCGGATTACGGTGGCTTTGTTACGCGCGCCAATCAATTGCTCCGTGAAAAACTGAAGCTGCCACCGGGTTACACCTACAGTTGGTCAGGGGAATATGAATTTGAGTTAAGGGCCAAGAAGAGGCTGGAACTGATTCTCCCCGTGGTGTTCTTCGTAATTTTCCTGCTGCTTTACATGATCTTCCATTCGGCCGCGGAAGCGGCCATGCTGTTTTTTCCTGCTTTCTTTGCGCTGATTGGAGGGCTGCTGCTGCAGGTGCTGCTCGGCTATAACTTCAGCGTCGCGGTCGCCGTTGGTTATATCGACCTGTTTGGCATCGCGGTCGAGACCGCGGTGGTGATGGTGATCTATCTGCACGAAGCTTTGAATCTGCGATTGGCGCAGGGGGTCCCCTTGAAGCACGGAGACATCGAAGCGGCGACGATCGATGGCGCGGTCCTGCGTTTGCGGCCCAAACTGATGACGGTTTTCGCTGTCATCGCCAGCCTCGGACCACTTCTATGGGAGACGGGAATCGGCTCGGACGTGATGAAACCGATTGCCGCGCCGATCGTCGGCGGCATGGTCACCTCGACCATCGCGGTCATGCTCCTTGTACCGATACTGTTTACCATGCTCAAAGAGCGCGCGCTCCGGCGCGGAGAGCTTGGCGTTTCGTAGGGATCGAAGCGGTGCTGCCGGTGAATCGCGCGAAGGCCGGCAATACGACAGTCGGCCTGTTTTAGAATATGAGATCGCTGGTAGTAAACGGCGCTCTTCTCGTCTATATTTTCAGAGGCACGCCGCTGGATGCGGAGGGATATCTCGATGGCGGATTCCATTCAACCCAAGCAAATCGGCACCGCCGGTGATCATCTGGCGAATGAACGCACGTTCCTGGCGTGGATTCGTACCAGCATCAGCGTCATTGTGTTTGGCTTCGTTGTCGCAAAATTCGGGATCACCCTGCGCGAATTTCTGCGCCTCCAAAATCGCGCTGCAACCGAGAGCGGACTCTCACTGGGCATCGGTATTGCCTTTATGGCCATGGGAGTTTTTATGGCGCTCATGGCGCTGATCCGGTACCGCGTCACCATGCGCCGCCTGGAAACGGACCAATTCAAGCCCGCGCGCGCCGTGATTGTGCTGGTCGGTGCGATCACCGCGCTGTTTGGCGCCGTCCTGGCCGCTTATTTAATTTTGACGGCAAAGACCTTTTAAGCTCGAACATACGGAAACCTTGACTGTCATAACGAGTCAAGTTAGTACCTGTATACATAAATGCTTGCTTTTTCTGGCAAGAAATTCCTGGTGAGGTGGTTTTCGACCAATGTTTATGCAGGTGCGAGAGCATTTTTGGGAAAGTCCAACTTCCTGTTTGGTTCCGGCTACGCCGGGTTAGGTATATAAAACTTCTCCTCAGATCACGGGCTGCTGGCGCAGCGCTCTCATCAGGCCAAACATGACGATGCATGCGAAAAAAGGAACCAATAATCCGACGCGCAGGTTGCGGGCGTGCGTCGAGGTAAAACCCACGAGCCAGGGCATCGTGGCTCCCCCGACGGTCGCAAGCGCAAACATAATACTTCCCATTCGTTTCGCCTGTTTGCCGTAATGTTCCACCATCCATGCGATGAGCAGAGGATAGATGCAGGCGAGGCCCAGACCCGCGCCAATGGTGCAGACCGCGGCAGCCCAGAATGTCGTCACCAGTAAGAGCGCCCCGTTACAAATTCCCGCGAGGATTACTCCCATAGTCAAGAGCGCCCTCTCGGTCACGCGAGAAAGAACAACGGCGGTCAGTGCGCGTCCCGCGAGCAACCCGCCCCAGAAGAACATCGGCGCAAGTTCCCAAGGATTTCCGGGGCTTGCTCCCATGCGCTTAGCGAGGGCGGCTGTCCATCCCCCGACGGACGTTTCGGTGCCCACGTAAAGAAAAAACAAGGCGCCCAAAGCGATGGCTTTTTTACTTAGTACCGGATGTGGCTGAGAGCTTCGCGGGTCAGCGCCCATTCGCAAGCGCGGCTCAATGTCCATGATCCCAAGTGTCACCCCAGCGAGAACCGAGAAACTTGCGAGGCCGAAGAGCGTGGGCGCGAGCCTATGACTCCTGTGCGCGAACATCACCAGCGCCGGGCAAGCAATCGCTCCAATACCCCATGCCAGATTTAGAATACTGAGCGCGGCGGCGCGCCGGGATTCCGCCATCTCGGCAACCCACAGATTCGTGCCGGAGAGAATCAGCCCCAGGCCGTACCCGAACACGGCCGTTGCCAGCAGGCCGACAATCTCACTTCCCAGATTCAGTCCCGCGATTCCCATCGCGATGAACGTGAACCCAATGAAAAACGTCAGTCCGTAGCCTCTCCGGGAAATCAGCGTGCTGAGCGAAACAATTCCCACCAAGCTGCCGAAAAACTGCAAGGTAAAGAACAGTCCAGCACGTTCATCGCTCATGGACCAGCGAGCAATCAAAATTGGCAGCAACGGCCCGAGGAGCGTGGTTGCCACACCGGAAACGACGAACCCGGCATGGATAACCACGTTCGCTGCATTTCTGCGAGGCGCCTCGCCGACCAGGATTTGGTTTGGAGCCATCCGCGGAGCATTTTGACGGACACGCCGTGCGCGCGCAATGCTTGAATGATCCTATCGCGCATTAACTGTTTGATTGAAAACTCTCAACCTAACCCGGCGTAGCCGGAACCAAACAGGAAGTTGGACTTTCCCAAAAATGCTCTCGCACCTGCATAAACATTGGTCGAAAACCACCTCACCAGGAATTTCTTGCCAGAAAAAGCAAGCATTTATGTATACAGGTACTAAATTGCAGGAGGATGTTTGGTGGACGTGGCCGGGATCGAGCCGGCGACCCCCTGCTTGCGCCGCACCCATAAACGCAAGGTCCTGGCGGCTTCATCGATTTCCTGCCGGTAGACTCGGTAGCCCGGCCATCCCAGAATTTTCGTGAATTCGTTGTCGCGCATGCCGCCGAGTCTAGCCGAAACGGCACCACGACAGAAACCTGCTCTTTTATTACGTCTCTACGAATTCCTGCTCAGAGCCGTCTTTTCATTGAGCACACCCCTGTTCGTCTTCAGCGCCTCTGAGAGCTGTTGAGGTCGTCTGACAATCTACGATTTTGAGCGTCAGGTTCACCGATTGCTCAATTAATGTTCTGGATTTGATCATACCGAACCGGAATTTCCGTTTTGAGCTTCCCCTTGGGCCGAGACTCTAGCCCCCCTGCCCCGTCGTGTCAACCGCAAGTCAAGCCGGCCCCTTTGAGGAGGCAGTGCGGCTTGTTTCGACCGTTGCGTGGAACCGCTGTGCGTTTTTTTTCGCCCCAGTCTGCCTCGCCGCTGACACTTCCCCGTCCGATGGTTTCCGAGCCTGGCGCGGCCAGCCGGAACGGTCGCAGGGGAGCAGACCCCGAAGGCACAGCGCGATTCTTGGCTGGCTCGCCGGGGAAGGAATCGCCATGGCTGCTGCCACCAGAAGAAAGCGAAAGAACGGGACGCGAACGCAGAATCACCGGCAATTTGTCCATGTCTTGCATTGTGGTTGCTCTTACGGCAAAAACCAAGTTCGCTAAAAAATCAGATCCGTAAAAAACTGCAGGTCCAGCGACGGTGCTTCTCAACGACCGCTCAATCCTCGCGCAGATGGAGCGTTTGCCGTGCCTTGACATTGCTGACATCCTGGCGCCGGCCGCTGGGCCAGACGACTTCGATTCGATCTGCGCTCGTTGCCTTGCCGAGGCCGAAATGCAATGCGGTGGCATGTTGCGAAAGGTATGATCCCTGACTGCCGTAAGCCTGCAAATAGTTTTGCCCGTTTGCCGAAACCCGAACCACCGCCCCGATCCCTTGCCGGTTGCTTTTGGTGCCTTCCAAGCTCACCTTGATCCAGTTGCTGTGTTCGGCGCCGTCGGCCCGCAACAAAATCAACACCCCGCGGTTGCAGGAAATCGCCAGGTCCACGTCTCCGTCGTTATCGAAGTCGGCGGCAGCCAATCCACGCGCATTCAGCGGGCGGTCAAGCTCAGGCGCGAGCGCCGAGAGAACATTGTGGTACTCGGTGCCGTCATAATGAAACAAGAACGGTTTTTGCGGAACGAGCAAGCCCGTATTCTCGGGGTTTTCCAACGTATTGCCGTTGACCACTGCCAAATCGAGGAGGCCGTCGTTGTCGTAATCGAGGAACGTGCAACCCCATCCGACCATGGGCAGCGAAATGTAGGCGAGGTTCGCCAGATCAGCCGCGTCTCCAAAGGTCAGGTTGTGCGTGGAGGCAAACATGTTCTGATAGAGCGAATCTCCCTGTCCCAGCCAGTGGGAGGCAAAAAAGTCGAGGTCGCCGTCAAAATCATAATCGGCGACGCTGAACCCCATCGTTCCTTTGTTTTCGCCGAGAAAAGTCTGAGCCGTGCGATCGGCAAAGCGGCCGTGTTGCTCGTTCAGGTAAAAGCGATTCATGCTGAGGTCATTGCCGACGTAAAGTTCTGGCCAGGTGTCCCGGTTGAAGTCGGCGGCGGTGACAACTAAGCTGCGGCCGTCCACATCGGCGACGCCGGTGCGGTGGGTGACATCGCTGAAGGTTCCGTCGTGGTTATTGCGTAGCAAGCGGTTTGGCTGCGGCCGAAATGAACGTGGATTTAGCGCGGCGGGCACGACTACGCCGTATTGTTCCTCCGTTGCAAAGCGCAGGTGGGCAATGTCGCGGGGATAATCCACGTAGTGCAGGACGTACAGGTCGAGCCAGCCGTCGTTATCAAAATCCACCCAAATTGCGCTGCTGCTCCACAGAGGATCGTAAACCCCGCTCCGCCGTGTGACGTCGCGGAAGCGTCCGTTGCCCTCGTTGTGGTAGAGCTTTGTACCGTCTGCGCCGGTGACGAAAAGGTCCAGCAAGCTATCGTTATCGTAGTCGCCCCAGAAGGCCCCCATGCCGAAGTGGACGTATTCGAGGCCGGCGCTTTCCGTGACGTCAGTGAATGTGCCATTGCCGTTGTTGTGATACAGGCGGTCTCCCGGACCATTCAGGCGCCCGGACCCATACGCTCCCGCTTGATTGACCACATACAGATCCGGGTAGCCGTCGTTGTCATAATCGCCCCACGCGAGGCCGGAGCCCATGTCTTCCGGCAAGAGCCGGCTGCGCGGCCCCACGGAGTGAAGGAAATGCAATCCGGCCTGCGCTGTGACGTCCTTGAAGGAAAGGTCCAAGCCTGACTGTGCGGTGGTTTTCGGAATTTCCTTAGTGGCGCTGCGGCATCCGGCGGCCGCGACAAGCGGCGCCGCCGCAAGCCAGCGCAAGCATTCGCGGCGGGTCATTGCAAACTTTTGCTTCTTCGCGTTCCTTCCTTGAAAGCTGCCGTGCGGGGGCGGTTCTTTCCGGTTCCCAGCGGCACTTCGAGCGAAGCTTTGGAAATCTCGACGATAGGGATTTTTGGCGGATTCACGGGGAAGAGCTGGGCCTGAGATTGAGAATTGAACTTGCGATAGAGCAGACGGACCTCGCAATGCAAAGGGCCTGCGGCATTCGTCGGAATTCGAAAGTGAAACACAGCGGTATCGCTCGCGCCCGGCGGAATCACCCTCTTGCCTCGTGCCGCCACAACGTTCCACAGGGAATGCGTGAATACGGGTTGTGCATGTTTATCCAGCAGGTAGGACCGATATTCGACCGTCTTTCCCACAATTTCCCCATGAGACCCAATGGTTCCCGCGGAATAAACCGCGTTCCCGCGAGCGTCGGTCACCTGAAATTCCAGCCAGGACTCGATGACATCCAGGGGCCCGGTCGGAAACGCATGCCCGACTTTCAAGTTGGTGACGAGAACTCTCACCTTTGCCGGGCGGCCGGGAGCATAGGCGCCCTCCGAAAACAATTGCACGGGCAAGATCGGCCCGCGCGGCCAGACTTTGGCGATCTCGGGAATGTAAGTGTTTCCGGCGAGCCACTGGTTCACAAGCATCACCTGCCGTCGGGCTCCGGGCAGGTTCAGTATTTCGGGCATATAGTTATTCGCAGCAAGAATGCGATGATCGTGAATGAAACCATGCGCGCTGCGTGCCGGGTCGTCTGCAGCGACTTTGTGCATGTGGCAGTCTTGGCATTGCAGGTTCCGGCGCGGGTCCGTATGCCAAGGTCCATTCTTCCAGTCGTCGTATTGATCCTGGAGCTGCACGAACCCCCAGCCGTTCTCTGCTTTGCTGATGTACTGCTTGTGGCACGTGCCGCAGAATTCCGCCGTTTCGGAGGGCTTCACATCGTAGTCGCGGTCATGCTGTTCCGGATGTAGGCGGATCAGCATGTCCGCGACCCTGCGCAGCGCCGGATTCGGCGACAGCTCAAAGAGATACGGATCAGGAGGCCTGACCGCGTAATTGGCGTTTCCGCGGGTTTCGGTGTCGCGCAGCGAGTGGCAGAACGCGCAGGAGCTGCCCTCCGTGCCGCCGTCCTGCGTTTGAGTGGAGAAAGGCTGGCCGGCCATAAGCGGTACCGGTTCATGGCAGCCGGCGCAATAGCGAGGTGAATCGGGCCCGCGGTCGTGAATGTAATTCGCCTTCACTGCTTCGTAAAAAGGATCGATAGCAGAATAGCGATGAGCGCTCGGTTCCCATTCCCGGTATATCTCGCTGTGGCAGCCTGACGCGCCGCAAGAGGACGAGCCGCGCAAAAGGTCCGCCGGGATAACGTGCCCGGTCGTCGTACGGGCGTTCGAGGGGCTAAAGTTCGCGACCGCAAGATTCCCTTCCCGCCGGGCAAAGAAGATCAGCGCCGCCCCGACGGCAAAAGCAATTACCCACAACGCCACCGGCCGCGCCAGATCCGCGTAACGGGCTCGGGAGAACTTGCTTCGTGCCAGACCGTATCCGAGATGGAAAAGCCCAACCGCGCCGAGCGCGATACCGGCCACAACGTGAACGTAGTGCGTCCGGTAGGGAACGAAGATTCCCCAAATCCCTTCCCCCACGAGCCACAGGCCGCTCACACCCAGCACCATCCAACCGATTCCAGCCCAAAGGCCGGGACTCCACCACGGCGTGGCGTCAACGCGATCGGCCGCCCGCCCGTGCTTCCAGAAGATGATGGTCAGCGGCACGACCGCCAGCACGCCCACAATGATGTGCAGCAGGAGAATCCACTGGGAGTAGACGCCGTACCGAATCAGAAAAGGCACAAGCCCGCTGAGCGCCAGGAAAAGAAAGACTCCGGAAGCTCGTCGCAGATGCCTTAGGCTCCGCGGCTCGTCGTTCATATCTGCCCCGCTGTTTGTTGGATTGATGAGGCGGCACGCTAGCATCCGTGTGTCAGCATCGGCAAGTACGAACGTCACACGCAAGCGTGACGTTCGTCACAGCGACGACGCATGGTTGTGTGTAGAGTGGGCGGGACGGTGTTCCCAATGGCCGAGAAAATCGCAGCCATCGATTTCATGTATTACGTCGCTACGCGCGAGTTCATGGAACGATGGGATGCTGCCAAAAAAGGCGAACTCGTCTGCCGGATGGAAAGGGCCATCGGCGGACTGCCGCGCTACAACTCCATCGAGGAGATGCTCGGCCTGATGGACGAAGCCGGAGTGGGGAAAGTCTTCATTGTCCAGTGCAAAATGTGGTCGTACTGGCGCAAATGGATGTACATGGATACGCAACTGGACGACGTCCTGGAATACACGGAGAAGTACCCAGACCGTTTCTCCGGGCTTGCCGGTTATAACCCCTTTCGCATTAAGGAAAGCCTTGCCGAGATCGAAACCGCCGTCACCAAACATGGATTTAAGGGCGTCTATGTTCACATTTACGGCTTCGATATTCCCCTCGATGACCGGAAGATGTATCCGCTCTACGCAAAGTGTGAGGAATTGGGCGTGCCCGTGTCTCTTCAGGTCGGCCATGTACTGGAAGCGATGCCGAGCGACGGCGGCCGTCCGATTTTGCTGGACCGCGTGGCTTGTGACTTTCCCCAACTCAAACTGATCGGCGCTCACACCGGCTGGCCTTGGGTGGATGAGTTGCTCTCGGTCTGCTACAAGTGGGAAAACGTATGGTTCGGTATTGATGCCTGGATGCCGAAATATCTCTCGCCGCAGATTGTTCAGTTTCTGAACAGCCGTCTTGGCCAGGACCGCTGTCTCTGGGGCACAAACGGCCTGCCATGGAAGGAAAGTCTGCGTCAGGTCGATGGACTTGGGCTTAAGGAAGAAGTGAAGCGAAAACTTCTGCAAGAGAACGCCGTGCAGTTATTCCGGCTTGCGGAGACGCAATCGAGCCACGAGGAGCGCGAGACGAGCGCGGCGCGGCGATGAACCCGGGAGATCTGAGGAACAAAGTAGCAATCGTGACCGGCGGTGCGCGAGGCATCGGGAAAGCGATCGCTCAGAGTCTTGCCGAAGCCGGAGCTTCGGTGATGATTAGCGATTTGCGCGACGAAGAGGCGGCTGCGGCAGCAAAGGAAATTCAGCGGCAATCGGGCCGCCCGGTGGTTGTGATGCACGCTGACGTCAGCAAGCTTGACGACATGCGCGCGCTGGCCAAAGCCGCAATCGAGAAGTTTGGCAGGATCGACATCCTGGTGAATAACGCGGGATGGGATCATTTGATGCCGTTTCTGAAGACCACTCCGGAGCTGTGGAATCGAATCATCGGAATCAACTATCTCGGCGTGATTCATGCTTGCCACGCGGTGCTGCCGCACATGGTCGAACGGAAACAGGGAAGCATCGTCAACATCAGCTCTGACTCGGCGCGCGTGGGCTCGATGGGCGAGTCCGTTTATTCCGGAGCGAAGGCGGCCGTAGTGGCGTTCTCGAAAACGCTGGCCCGCGAGCACGCGCGGGACAACATCCGCGTCAACGTGATTTGTCCGGGGTTGGCGGAGACGCCGCTCCTCGACGAAATCCGGCGGGAGGAATTTGGAGGCAAAATTCTCGGTTCCATCGTGAATTACATCCCGCTGAAACGGCTGGCCAAGCCGGAAGATATCGCGCCGATGGCGGTGTTCCTGGCATCCGATGCGACGAGCTACGTGACCGGACAGGTCATCAGCATCAATGGCGGATTGACTATGGTGGGTTGAGAGTTGGCGCGACAGGGCGTTGCCAGGGAGGTAGCGGTTTTTTATGGCGGCAATACTTGAACGAACGTTCGACCGATGCGCTGAGGTTTTACAAGACCTCCAGTTCACGGAGGTGCGCCGCTGGAAGGAAGCGCATCCGGGCGGCAAAGCCGTTGCCTATTTTCCAGTCTATGCTCCCGCTGAAATCATTCATGCCTGCGAAATACTTCCTGTGGGACTCAACGGGGCTGGCGACCGGCTGGATATTCAATACGCGGACTCGCGTTTTGGCTCTTTCATCTGCTCGATTGTGAAGACCACGCTCGAATTGGGCATGACCGGCCATCTCGATCCCATCGACGGCGTTCTGTTCTCTTCGATCTGTGACTCGGCGCGAAACCTTTGCTTTGTCATGAAGCGCAATTTTCCGGACAAATATGTGGACTTTGTACATCTGCCGCACAATCCGAGTTCTTCCGCTGGCGTGGATTTCCTCGAGAGCGAGTACCGGCGGCTGAAAACGGAATTGGAGAAATTGAGCGGCCACGAAGCCGGAGACGATGCCTTGCGGCGCGCGACGGTGCTCTACAACGAGAATCGGTTTCTTCTGGGGAAATTATACGAACTTCGCCTGAACCATCCGGAGTTGCTGCGGACGTCGGAACTGTACCTCTTGATGCGCGCCGGGAATTTTATTCCCGTAGAAATTCACAACGAATGGCTGCGCGAGGCTTTGGAAGAGGTGCGCTTACGCGCCGGCAAGCGGCGCGACTCAATCCGCGTGATCATCGAGGGAGCTTTTTGCGAGCAGCCGCCCCTCGATCTCATAAAGCTAATTGAAGATGCCGGATGCTACGTCGTCGACGATGACTTCATTCTCGGGCGGCGCTGGTTCACGGGCGATGTCCCACTGAATGGCAATCCTCTCCGCGCACTTGCCGAGAGCTATCTCAATCATTCGGTTTATTCTTCGGTGCGGCATGATGCCCGACGGCCGCGGCACAAAGAATTGATCGCGAAAATCAGCCGCACCAAGACTCAGGCGGTGATCTTTCTCATCGCAAAATTCTGCGAACCGGCGTATTTCGACTATGTGCTTTTCAAGAAGGAACTCGAAAGCGCCGGTATTCCCCACCTGCTGCTGGAATTCGAGGAAAAAGCTTTCACCTTCGACCGTTTTCGGACTGAGGTCGAGACGTTTGTCGAATCACAGTTATTTGATTGAGGAGCCATGAGCGACGCAGCGAAATCGGAGTATCGCAGCCAGATTCACGAGCGGCAGAAAGAGCTGATGCTCCAGTGGTATAAGCGGCTCGACGAAGCCGCGCAGACCGGAACCCCTCCTTCCGTGAGCCTGATGATTTCCGGGAATTGCGTCGAACTACTCGAAGCTTTTGGCGCCGTGCCCATCTATCCAGAAATAAATGCGCTGCAATTGGCGATCCGGCATCAGTCGCTCGAGCCGATTCTCGCTGCTGAGGAAATGGGCTACGCCGCGGACAACTGCGCCTACGTGAAAGCGGACATTGGAGCCATGCTGAAAGGCATTACTCCGGCTGGCGGGAAGCTCCCCAAGCCCTCGCTGGTGCTTTGCAATTTTGTCGGCTGCAACACCTATATCAAGTGGTTTGAGCATTTGGCCGAATTCCAGGGTGCGCCGCTGTTCATGCTCGATGTGCCATTTCTGCGCACCGATGAGCCGAGCGACGATGACATTGCTTACGTCGTGCGCCAGCTGAAGGAAGCAATCAAAAAGCTCGAGGAAATCACTCGGCGGAAATTCGATTATGACCGCTTTCAGGAAGCGGTTCGTTGTTCCAGCCGCGTGGAGGAGCTGTGGTCGCGGATCAAGCATCTGGCGCGTCACACGCCATCTCCCTTTGACGCTTATTTTGACGCGATCACGCTGATGGGCCCCTTGTACGTTTATCGCGCCAGCCCGGCTGGCGTGGAGTTCTTTGAAGCCGCGTTGAAGGAACTTGAGGAAAAAGTTGCCCGGGGGGAAGGCGTATACGATCAGGAGAAGTTCCGCCTGGTATTTGAAGGCCCGCCGCCCTACCCGTTTTTCCGCGCGTTTCGGGACATGTTTGCCAAGTGGAAGGCCTGTGCTGTGGCCTCAACTTATTCGACCGTGGGCGGTCTTTGGGAATTCGGCTTCCGGCATGACCCAGATCATCCCTTCGAGGCCGTCGCGATGCATATGCTCGCGCACAACGTCATCAACCGGAATTATTTGCAGCGCTACGAACAAATCCAGCGGTACGTGGAGGAATGGAAAGCGGACGGCGTGATTATTCACTTCGTAAAAAGCTGCCGTCTGTTTTCCGCCGGACAGGGGGATATGCGGGATTACTTCACGAAGAAGCTGGGAATCCCGACGCTCTATCTGGAATCCGACCTCGCCGACCCGCGCTATTTCTCCGAGGCACAGCTTAAGAACCGAGTGGATGCTTTCTTCGAGGCTCTCGCACACGGACAGGCCACTGGCGCAGCACACGCAGGCGCCCGTGGCGTGGCGCTGGGCGCGAAACCGCCTGCGGGAAGCCTGAAGATTCTGGACTAGAGGAACTCCTATGCGATTTGCCGCCGGTGTGGATGTTGGGTCGACGCAAACCAAAGCCGTGATCCTGCAAGATGACGGCGTGGCGAAGATTGCGGCGCGCGCTCTGGTGGAAACAGGAGCCCACGTGCAAAAAGCCGCGGAGACCGGGTTCCTGGCAGCGTGCCGGGAGGCATGCCTCACGCCACAGCAGGTCGGATTCGTGGTAGGCACCGGCTACGGCCGTTACAAGATCAGCTTTGGCAATACACAGATGACGGAAATCAGCTGTCACGCGCGCGGCGCGCACTTCATTTTCCCAGCCACGCGGACAGTCATTGATATGGGTGGCCAGGACTCGAAGGCAATCAGTGTGGGTGACAAGGGCCAGGTACTAGATTTTGTTATGAACGACAAATGCGCCGCAGGCACCGGAAGATTCCTTTCGAATGCGGCCGACGTGATGGGCATCAGCCTCGACGAAATCGGCCCTCTTTCGTTGCAAGGGAAAATGCCGGTAAAGATTACGACCGTCTGCACGGTGTTCGTCGAATCCGACATCCTGTCCTACTTGACGCAGGGCAAAAAGCCGGAGGACATCTTACATGGTGTGCACCTCGCCATCGCGCGGCGCACGATTTCGCTCGCCCGGCGTGTTCCGCTTGATCCGCAGATCACGCTCACCGGCGGCGTAGCGAGGAATGTCGGAATGGTGAGTGCTCTGGAACAAATTCTAGGGACAAAGTTGCACGTCAGTCCGGAAGCGCACTTCACCGGCGCCATCGGTGCAGCGCTGTTCGCGCTCGAAAAGATGGACGAGAGTTTCGAATCGGGTATTTGGAGGTCAGCCGATGCGCCTTGTAGCCGGGATTGACGTCGGATCGGCCTTTACGAAGGCCGTGCTCTTGGCCGAATCGGCGGATCTCGCAAACCGGCCGGAGGTCCTCGCTCGCGGCACCGTCAAGACCGGGGTCGATCTCGATCGCGCGGCACGCACGGCTCTCGAATCCGCGCTGAACGAGATAGGTTTTTCCGCTTCCGATGTTGCCTACGTTGCCACAACAGGCTTCGGGCGCTATAGCGTCAGCTTCCGCGATATTCAAATAACAGACATCACCACGGGCGCGCGTGGCGCCTGGCATCTTTTTCCTCTCGCAAGCGGTGTACTCGACATCGGCAGCCAGTCCACACGCGCCATCACGCTGATCGGAAGCGGCAAGGTGCGCCAGTTCAAGACCAATGACAAATGCGCGGCCGGATCCGGCAGCTTCATTGTGCGCGCGGCGAAGTACCTGCAAGTCAACTTGGAAGGCGTTGGAGAAATGGCGCTTAACGCGAAAAATCCTCAGCCCATCTCCAGTGTCTGCGCGGTGCTGGCGGAAAGCGAGATCATCAATCACGTCAGTGCGGGCGTAAGCATCGAAGACATTCTCTACGGTATCTACGATTCCCTGGCGGATCGAGCCTCGATGCTCCTCAAGCGGGCGGGGTCGTCAGGCGAACTGATCTTCATCGGCGGCGTCGCGCGGCAGCAAGGGATGGTGCGGGCGTTGGAAAACCGGTTGAAAGTGAAGGTTCACGTTCCGTACTACTGCGAGCATGTCTGCGCGCTGGGCGCAGCGTTGCTCGGCATGAAGCGCGTACACGCGGCGCATCATTCGCCGCCATCTTTGAAGGAGCTGGATGCATGCTGAAGAAGCTGAACCTCTATCTGATCAGGCCCACGCAATATGACGACGAGGGCTACGTGGTCCGGCACTGGCGCGGCGTCTTGCCGAGCAACACTCTCGCCTGTTTGGCGGGTCTGACGGAAGACGTGGTGGCGCAAAAGCGGCTGGGTGAATCCTTGCGGGTCAAAGTTCACGTGCTCGACGAGACCGTGGATCGCATTCCGGTGAAGCGTATCTGCCGGTCCGAGCGTGCCGGCCGCACCAAAACAATCGTCTGCCTTGTGGGCGTGCAAACCAATCAGTTTCCGCGCGCCGCCGATCTGGCCCGCGTGTTTCGCCGTGCAGGACTGACGGTGATGATCGGCGGCTTTCATGTAAGCGGTTATCTGGCTCTGATGCCGGGCATCCCGCCAGACATCCAGCAGCTCATGGACGAGGGCGTAACGATTGTGAAGGGCGAGGTGGAAGAAACCTGGGGCGACCTGCTTTCCGATGCGATCCACGGTTGCCTGAAGCCTCTGTATGATTACACCAACAACAAGCCGGACCTGTCCGAAAAAGCGCTCCCGGTAATACGCAAGGAGTACTTGCGCAAATTCATTGCGTCCAATTTCGGCACACTCGATTGCGGACGCGGCTGCCCTTTCGAATGCAGCTTCTGCACGATCATCAATGTTCAGGGCCGCAAGATGCGCTTCCGTTCCGCCGAACGGATTGCCCAGACCATCCGGCAAAATTATGAGGTTCACGGCATTACTTTTTATTTCTTTACCGACGACAATTTTGCGCGCAATAGAAACTGGGAAACTATTTTTGACGCCCTCATTCGCCTGCGCGAGCAAGAGCAAATCCCGGTGAAGTTCATGATGCAGGTGGATGTGCTTTCCTGGAAGATCCCGAACTTCATCGCCAAGGCGCGCCGGGGGGGATGCTCGAGCGTTTTCATCGGCATGGAGAGCCTGAACGCCGCAAACCTGAAGGCCGCAGGCAAGCGGCAAAACCACGTGCAGGAATACCCGCAACTGATCGAAGCCTACCGCAGTGCGGAGATTTCGACGCACGTCGGTTACATCATCGGCTTCCCAAATGACACGGAAGATTCCGTCCGCGGCGACCTGGCTCAGCTCATGCAGGACGTGCGCCCGGACCATGCGTCTTTCTTTATGCTTATGCCCCTGCCCGGCTCTCAGGACCATCTGACCCTCCTCCGCCGCGGGGAATGGATGGATCCGGACTTTAATCGATACGACTCTCATCACGCCGTTACGTCCCACGCCCACCTGAAAGACGGCGCTTGGGAAGCGCTGTATCGCGAAGCCTGGCACACGTTCTACAGTTTCGAGAATATGAAGGCGATCCTGCGACGCTGCCCGCGGAACGATTACTGGAATAATTTCATCCGTTTCATTTGGTATCGGAATTCCATCGCGACGGAAGAGCGGCATCCCATGATGTGCGGTTTTTTTCGCCTGAAGGGCCGCAAGAATCGCCGGCCGGGCTATCCGATTCTCTCCCGCTGGGAATACGCCACATCTCGCGCGCGAGAAATTCGCGTTCATCTTGCGGGAATGTTTCGGCTCCTGTTTGAAATGGAAGAGCTATGGTTGCAGACCAGGCAGCGTGGCGAAGCCGAGCAGCGCGTGATCGAGGAACTGGGCAAAATCCGCGCGGCTGCCTATGGCCGATTGAAACTGGCCGATCTGCAACTTGCCTACCGGCGAGCCAAGTCCTATTTCCCAGAACTGCGCGTTCCCTCGAAGCTCCTCCTATTCTGGGCCAAGTCCTACCCATTGCTGGCTCCTGGCAAGGTGCTCACCCGCGCGGACCTTGACTGCTTCTGGCAGACCGTCAGGCAACGCTGGACGCAGCGGCGTTGGTTTCAGATTCCTCCGCTGCGCCTCGCCTTCAGCCTGTTTCGCGATGCCCAGCTTTGCTTGGTTTTCTTCGTTCACTTGGCTCGTGCGAGTTGACCGCGGAGATCGCGCACGAAGTGTCGGAGCATTTTCGCATCGGTTCAGCAAGGGCGATGAGAGGCAGCGACAAACGTAAGGAATTCTCGATCACGCAGGTGATGACCGGATGATAAGAGCCGCGCCACAGCGGATTTCCCGCGAGGAACTCGTAAATAGTCTCACTCACGGTTTCGGTTTGACGCTGAGCATTGCGGGCTTTGCCGTGCTGCTCATGCTCGCCATCTTAGATGGCGGTGCGCTGCGCATCGTGAGTTGCAGCGTCTATGGATTCACCCTCATCCTTTTGTATGCGGCATCTACTCTGTATCACAGCGCGCGGCCGGGTTCGCTGAAGAGCGCATTGCAAGTTCTCGATCACTCCTCCATTTATCTGCTGATCGCCGGAACCTATACCCCAGTCACGCTGGTCATCCTCCGGGGAGCCTGGGGTTGGACATTGTTTGGATTGGTATGGGGAGTTTCGCTGCTCGGCATTCTGCTTAGGATTTTTTTCGCGCGTTACTTCAATGCGGTGTCCGTCGGTCTCTATGTGCTCACCGGCTGGCTTGTGGTGATCGCCATCAAGCCGCTGCTGGCAGACGTGCCTCTGCACGGTTTGTTATGGATTATGGCAGGGGGCCTGTTTTATATGCTGGGCATTGTGTTCTATGCGTGGCGAAAGCTGCCCTATAACCACGCTGTCTGGCACGTGTTCGTTTTGGGCGGCAGCGTCTGCCATTACTTCGCGATTTTGTTCTATGTCCTTCCGGCCAAGGTGTAACGCGTAATCCTCTTTCGAAAGATTCTCGGGCTGGAACCGCTCGATGCGGATCTTCTCTTCGGCGGGAAGTTTCCGGCGGTGCTACAGGCGGTGCAGGGAAGCGATGAAATCGTCAACACGATGGGAGAAGCGCCAGCGGTCGGGCTGTCGTATAATCCTGATCGAAGGTGTTATGCCGTCTCCCTACGGCCTCGATGTCATAGACAGTTGCCTGAGCTGCAAGCTGCGGCAGTTCTATCTCTTCTGCCATCTCTCCCCGGATTCTGTTAAACAATTGGAAGAAATCAAATCCACGGTTTCGTATCCGAAGGGAGCGGTGCTGTTCGTCGCGGGACAGCAGCCGCGCGGCGTCTTCATTCTTTGCCAGGGCCGCGCCAAGCTTTCCACATCTTCGAGTGACGGCAGGACCGTCATCCTCCGCATCGCCCAGCCGGGCGAGGTTCTTGGCCTGAGCGCAGTGGTATCGGGAAGGCCTTGCCTGGCGACGGCGGAACTGATCGAGCCCGCGCAGGCCAATTTTATCCGGCGCGCGGATCTTCTCAAGCTTCTCGAAAACAATGGCGAAGTCGCCCTGCGCGCGGCGCAATTGCTCAGCAACCAGTATCATTCGGCCTATGAGACGGTCCACACCCTCGGGGTCTCCCATTCCGCCACGGAGAAACTCGCCCGGCTTCTCCTGCAATGGGCCGCGGCCGGGAAACCGGTCGAAGATGGAATCCGCGTCACGGTCACGCTGAAGCACGAAGAGATTGCGCAGCTCCTCGGCACGTCCCGGGAAACGGTGACTCGTCTGTTCGCGAAATTCAAAAGCCAGCGGCTGCTCACCCTAAAAGGCTCCACGCTAATCATCCGGGACAAGGCTGCGCTCGAATCGCTCGTCCGCGGCTGACCCTTCGACGCGCGCAGCTTCATTGCTGCTTGACCCCTTCGCCCTGATCGACGGCCACCCAGTGCACTCCATCCTTGGAATTTTCAATCGCCACGCTGACGCGGCTGGACGATTCCCACCGGTAGATGATGCGCTCGCCGGCCTTCTTGCCTGGGACCGCCTTCTCTCCGTATTCAATCCACGTGTTGCCCTTGATCTCCATGCGCGAAACGAACGGTTTCCTGCCGTGTTCCCCGCTCGCATAAAGCTCGTAATGCCAGTAGCTGTGATCCACACTGTTATAGGTGTCCACCACAAGCGACTCGACGGCTTTGCCTGACCAGACGTTGCTGAACGTGCACTCCAGAAAGAGATGGTTCGGAGACCAGCGGCAATCCTCGTTCCAGGTCCATGAGCCCGGCTTGCCGGACGCCGTTTTCCGCGTCTTGCCGTGAAACACCCAGCGGCCCAAAGAAACGTCCAGTTTCTGAAGCTGGGGAGAAAGCGGCTGGCCGCCCGCCGCCAGCATTGGCGCGAACGCGAATGCGGCACTGCAGATGAGTAATAGCAACAAACTCCGTTTCATATCGACCTCCTTCGCGGATTCGCGCCCAGCGCCGCGGGATTCGGATATTTCGCGTCGCGCAGCCAGAAATGGAACAGCAACCAACACAAAATAAGAATCACAAAGCAGAACGCGCTGCCTTCCGGCCCAACCGATCCTCCGGTCAATATTTTCGCGCCGTGAAAACTCGGATCCAGCATGTGGCCCGGCGCGCTCAGGCCGCTGTTGGGCACGCCGTAAAAAAACGTCTCGCCCCAATCCCACGCCGCGTGAAATCCAATCGCCATCCATAAATCACCCGTGCGGCGCAGGATCAGGCAAAAGAGAAAACCGAAAGATCCCGCGGACAGCGCGCCCAGCCAGTCTTCGCTGTGATTCCCAAGATGCAGCGCGCCAAACGCGCCGGACAGCAAAATCGCCGCCGGCCAGAACCCTATGCCCGTCGTTAGCGTGAACAGCGGGTAGCCGCGCAGCGAAAATTCCTCCGTGAACCCGACGAGCACAAACGCCAGACCCCAGAGCGCGGCGAATTTCACGAGCGTCCCGCCGTCCAGCGCCAGCGCGCCGAAAGAAAAAACGCCCAGCGCGCGCAGCGTCCCCAGCAGAATCGTCAGCGCCGCGAAACCCACCATCGCGCCCTGCCAAAATTCTTTCTGGAACGCCTCGCGCCACGGCAAGCCGTAATCGCCGATCGTGCGGCCTTCGATCTTCGCCATGATCCAGCTTGCAATCAACAAAATGGCGAAGATGATGCCTTCGCCGATCATCATTGTCGCTGCTGAAAATGTTCGCTGTGGCGGCCGGCCGTGCTCGATAAGTTTCCCGCCGTACTGGAAACCTGCGATAAATATCGCCAGGATCGCCGCGAAAATCAGCAGCCGCCATCCCGCGCGCAGCCCGTTGGGTCCGAAGAAGGTTCGGTGCAGCGCGGATTCCGGCTCGCTCGGATCAGGCGGCGCGCTGCCGGAAGACGAAATTCCCGGCGGCGTGATTGAGCCGCTCAGCAGCGGCATGGTTGGACCGAATGATTGCCTGGGCATTTGTATTCCCGTCTCCTCGCGCGAAACATCGCCGCCCCCAACCTTCGGGCTTGCGTAGCTAGATACGCGTTCGCCGCCCGCAATGTTCCCGCGCTAAGATAGCATCGGCTCGCGGCGGTTCAAGTGATAAATGTGCTGAAGGCATTGGGATTCTTGCCATGGGCGTTCGTGCTGGCATTGTTCGTCGCGCGCGCGAATGGAAGGATCTGCCGGACCCGGTTGCGAGTCACTTCAATCTCTCCGGCGAACCGACATCGTGGATGCCCAAAACAGTATTTGGGATTGTTCCGTGGTTTCTAGCGTCGCGTTCTGGGCCTAGGAGGGGATTTTTGCGCCGCAGTAGCCGCAGTTCGTCCACGCGCGCTCCACGCTTTTGCCACATTGCGGACAGTACGGGCTCAATGCGTTGCCGCAGTGAGGGCAGAAAGTGAATTTCGAGGGTACGGCATTGTGGCAAGTGGGGCAATCGGTCGGCAGTGCATCGCGCAGAATGAAATAGATAATGACGCCAATGAGGTCGGGAACGAAGATCGCAAGGAGCGTCCACATCACATAGCGCATCCCGCGGCGCTTCGCGTCGCCATAGATATAGCCATAGAGCGAAATGATGAGGAAAAGAAACAATGGCATTAGGAATATGAAGGCAAGCCGTCCGGCCTGCGGCCAGTGCGACATTTCATGATCGGTCGGAACCAGAAACCACAACAGGATTGCCATTCCTGCATAAAAAATGGACGCGATAATCCACGCGGTGCGCGGGATTACGCGGAGTTCCTTGCGAAAGCTCACGCGAGTCTCCTCTCGTGCTGGCGACGATTTGCCAGGACGATCGCGGCAGCGGCGCCGCCAAGCCAACACAGCGCCGTGAACACGGCGAAATTCTTCCAGCCTTGCTCGAAGCCAAGGCCGAACAAGCTCATCCATCCGTGGCCCAAAAGTTGCGCTACAGGCCAACTGACTGCTACGAAAGCCCAAGAAAACACGATGACCAGTGCGAGTACTCTGCGCTCGGAGCGACGATCGGATTCTTCCGCGAAGCGCATCTGCGCGTGCGCGATGGTCCGAACCACCAGAGCCGCCGGGGCTTGCGGCGTCAGGATGCGGCGAAGCTCCACTCCGATTGCCTGCCACGAGGCGAGTTCGGCAGCGCATGCAGAACAAGAGCGGAGATGAACTGCCAGTCGGCGATCTTCGTCCGCGCTGAGCGCGCCTGCTGCCGCGAGGGATAGAAGTTCGCGAATTTCGTCGTGTGCGGTCATTTGTTCACTCGTTCTCTGAAATGCCCGTCGCCCCGCTTTTCTTCACTGCCACTCTGTTTTCGGAAAACGCGCTTCAAGCCCTTCGCGGAGATTCTCTAGGCCGCGGCGCAGGCGGCTTTTCACCGTCGAAAGCGGCGCATTCAAAACCTCGGCGATTTCCTCGATCTTCATTTCTTCTTCAAATCGCAGCGCGAGAACTTCCCGGTACATCACCGGCAGGACATCCATGGCCTCGGCAATCTGCTGCGCGCGCTCGCGGGCGATCACCACGTCGAGCGCCGCCGGGCCCGAGGCCCGCAGCGAAGCAGGCGTTGCGGAATAATCATTCTCTCCACGCTCGTCGAGGCTTTCCGGACGCACTCGCCGCAGGTGGTCGATGGCTAAATTGCGCGCCAAAGTGAAGAGCCACGCTTCGAAATTTCTGTGTGGATCGAAGCGGCGGATTTGTGTGGCGACGCGCAGCCAGGTCTGCTGAAAGAGGTCTTCCGCTTCGGCTGGCTGCCGCACCATGCGCAGCAAATACCGGTAGAGGCGATTCTGGTAACGCGTGACCATCTCCGCAAGCGCGTCCAGGTCTCCGCGTCGAAGCCTTGCGACTTCCGCTTCGAGACCCACCTGCACCTCCATCGAAATGGCTGCCGCGCCCATCATACATTTCAATATACGGACAGAGTGGCGAAAAGGACGCATACGAAACACAACAAGGGATAAGAGGAATAACAGCCCTGACCACGGGCCAGCCGTGCGGGGAGCGCGGCCTTAGCGAATTTTCAGCTTGCCGATGATGCGCATCACGTCTGCATGCGTCACATCGTACAACTCGTGCTCATCTTCCTGCTCGAGCCGCTCGCGCAGATACTCGGCAGCGATGAAGCTCGCTTCGCGGTCGGTTAAATTGCGTTTCGCACGATCCGAGAATTCGATGAATGCGGTATGCGTGAGCCCGAGCACCACGCCTTTGCCGTCAACGTAAAATTTGCAATCGATTGTGTCCGCGTGCCGCGTCGCAATCCCATTCCAGCAATGCGAAAACCGGCAGCGGTAAACCATATCCGTCATCTTCGAGGCCACTTCGAAGGGCCGCACGAAATCGCTCATCGCGCCTTGATTCGGAATGCGCGTGACTGCACCTGTGCTCATTACTTGTGCCCCGCCATCGCCGCGTGCGCATCCGAATAGCTGCGAATCGCCGCGCCCACGCCCGCGCCAGACGAAAGACGAAAACCTTGATCCAGCAGGCACTTTTCCAGCGCCGCGAGGAATATCAGCACATTATTTTTCTGGCATCCGTAGCCCATCAACCCAACGCGCCACAGCTTGCCCTTGATTGGCCCAAACCCGCCGGCAATTTCAATATTGAATTCGTTCAGCAATTGTCCGCGAACCTTGGCATCTTCGATTCCCTGAGGCACTTTTATGCCCGTGACGGTGACCTGGCGGTCCTTGGGATTCTCGACGAAAAGTTCAAGGCCCATGGCCTCGAGGCCAGCGACAAGCGCGTCGCGATTTTCTTTGTGGCGTTCCCAGCGCGCCGGCAATCCCTCTTCCAGGACAATCCGCAGCGCCTCGCGCAGCGCGAACACCAGGGAAATCGGCGCCGTGTGATGATATGTGCGCTCCTTGCCCCAATAATTCATCGTCGTCGTCAAATCGAAATACCAGCTCTGCACGGGACTCTTCCGCGCGCGCAGCACTTCTTCCATGCGTGCGCTCACCGTGATGGGAGACATTCCCGGAGGCGCGCTCAGCGCCTTCTGCGAGCCGCTGAAGCAAATATCAATTTTTGTTTTGTCGACGTCGACGGGCATGCCCGCCAGCGTCGAGACTGTATCGACCACCAGCAGCGCACCCAGTTCGTCCGCCACTTTGCGCATATTATCGAGATTCGTTACCACTGAAGTCGAGCTTTCGCCGTGCGTCACGCCGAGAATTTTGATTTTCTTTCCCTTGCCCGCGCGGCGCACATCGTCGGGATCGCAGGGCTTTCCATAGGGCGCTTCCACGCGAATAATTTTCGCCGGAGTGCGCTCCGCGATAAGCGCCATGCGCTCGCTGAAGACGCCGTTGACGCAGATGATCGCTTCATCGCCCGCTTCCAGCGGATTCAGAACTGCTGCTTCAATCCCGCCGGAACCCGACGCGGAAATCGGAAACGTCAAGCGGTTCTGCGTCTGGAACACCTGGCGCAGCAGTACCTGCACGTCGCCCATCATTTCCAAAAACCACGGATCAAGGTGCCCCACGATGGGCGTGGACATGGCGCGATAAACGCGCGGGTCGATACACGACGGGCCTGGCGTCAGCATCAATCTTGTCGGAGGAAGCAGTTCACCCATGGGCGAGTTCATTGTCTGTCCTTGTTGCGGGGCGTGCTTGGCGGGCCTTTTGGCTTCGTTCCGCGCCCGGTCGCAAGCCAATAGTTTCCCGGATTTGACCCGCCCGGGTCAACAGCCAAAATGGCAGCGAGGCAGGTACCTTTCTGCACGGGTTCTATTGCCCAAAACAAGCCGTGCGGTTATGTTGGAGGCAGCGCGAGGCGGGTAATTCAACCAAGGACATGAAAAATGGCTGACCGGCCATCGAATTCATCGCTGGACAATTCGCAGCAAGATCAAGGCGGCGCGAGCGCGAATCGGCGTCTGGCGCATCGCTTCCCGTTCGTGGCGCTGGCGGAATTGGTGGAGATCAAGTCGGGCGAGCGCATAACGGCGCAGACCACGCAGCTCAGTTCGGGCGGCTGCTACACGGGCGCGCTGAATCCCTTCGCCGAGGATACAGCAGTGCGTGTGCGCCTGAGCAAGGATGGGAAAGTGTTCGAATCGGCCGGGCGCGTGCTTCACGTGCATGTCGAATTCGGCATGGGCATCGTGTTTGAAAATGTCGCGCCCGAGCAGCAGCGCGTCCTCGACGCGTGGCTCGCCGCCTCCGCCAGCTAAGTCCTCTCATTCCCTATTCTGATCGTCCCGTTTTGAAAGCGAAAGCTCGCTGGCGGTTTGGCCGCAGGCGCAAACTGTGTTAGAAACAAGATTGATCCTCACAGGCGCAAAAATTTGAAACTCGCCCTCATCGGAACACATGGCGTTGGAAAAACCACGCTGGCCTACGAAATTTGTTCATTGCTAAAAAAAGCAGGCGAAAACGTCGAGATGGTCACGGAGGTCGCTCGCCGTTCTCCGTTTCCCGTGAATGCGGCGACCACGCTCGAGGGCCAGCTCTGGATTCTGCACGCGCAGATTGCGGCGGAACTCGACGCCTCGCGGCACGCGCCGCACGTGGTTTGCGACCGTTCTGTTCTCGATAACTACTGCTATCTGGTGAATAAATTCGGCCGCCAGCCCCAACTGGAGTCCTGGCTCGCGTGGTGGATGCAGACGTACGATTTGTTGGCCGGTGTGCCTCCGCTTGCCGGGGAAATCCAGCCGGACGGTTTCCGTTCCGAGGATCGCGCCTTCCAGCAGCGCATCCACGAGTTGCTGAATGAACTTCTCGATGGTCCTGTTTTCGCCGGTGTGCGCGAACGCGTGCTATGGCTCGATGAGCGCGGCCGCGGCGATTGGGCCGGGCGCGTTTTTGCAGCTTCCATTCCCGCCGCGCGCGCCGCGGACATCGCCGGCAAGGCGGCGCGCTAACTTTCTGCCGTGAATACCCCGGACATTCCCATCCAACCTCTGCGCGAATCGTGGCTCACGCGTGGCGTCTTTGGAATTGGCCTCGCCAATCTTTTCTCCGATTGGGGACACGAAGCGGCGACTTCGCTGCTGCCCGCGCTGCTCGCGCTCGTCGGCGCGCCGGCCATCGCGCTCGGCATCATCGAAGGCGTGGCCGACGGCCTTTCGAGTTTCGCGAAACTCGCCGGCGGGCACATCGCGAACCGTCCCGCGTGGCGCAAACCCGTCGCCTCCGGCGGCTACATCATCGTCAGTCTGACCACGTTTGCTTACGCTCTCGCGCAAAGTTGGCCGTTTATTCTGGTGCTGCGCGTGGTTGGCTGGCTGGGACGCGGCGCAAAAAGTCCCTCGCGCGACGCGCTGCTCGCCGACGCCGTGCCGCACTCGCAACTCGGACGCGCCTTCGGATTCGAGCGCGCCATGGATACCATCGGCGCGGTCGCTGGACCGCTGACCGCCCTCGCGTTCGTGGCGCTTTGGAATGTACGAACGGCGCTCGAATGGACGATTGTTCCCGGCCTGGTCGCGTCTATTTCGTTTCTGTGGCTCGTGCCGTCCGGCAAGTCCGTAACCAACTATCAGCCGTTCAGTTTCTTGCACGGCTTGCGGCAGCTTCCCGTCAGTTTTCGCAGATTTCTTGTGGGAGTCTTTGCACATGGCATGGGGGACTTCGCGCCGACGCTGCTCATCTTGCGCGCGAGTCAGATCCTCACGCCTCACTATGGCGCGGCGCGCGCCGCAACGCTGGCCATTGGCCTTTACACGCTGCACAACGTCGTTTTCGCCACCGTTTCCTATCCCGCCGGCGCGCTCGCGGATCGCATCGGCAAGCGCGAGCTTCTCGCGGTCGGTTATGGCGTGGCTGCGGTGATGTGTGTCGGCTTCATTTTTGCGCCGTCAACGCTGGCCTGGCTCGCGGTTCTGTTCGTGCTGGCGGGCATTCATATTGGCATCCAGCAGGGACTCGAAAAATCGCTTGCGGCCGGGCTGCTCGCCACGGGAATTCGTGGCACGGGATTTGGCGTGCTGGCGACCGTAAATGGGATCGGAGATTTCGCCTCCAGCGTCATCGTCGGCGCGCTGTGGAGCATGGTGGCGCCCGCGGCCGGCTTTCTCTACGGCGCGATTTTCAGCCTCGCCGGCGCCGCGCTGATTTATTTTTGGCGCTGACGCGCTTGCGCCGGGAAATCGCCGCCGAGCGGCTTTTCTTCGAGCGGCGATGGCGCGGAGCCGGCTGGCACCTTGGACAAAAATAGCTGCTGCGCCCCGCAACAATCATGCGGTGGATTTGCGTCCCGCATCGCGCGCACTTCTTGCCCTCTCTCTGATACACGCGATGGCGAATTTGGAATTCGCCCGGTTCGCCCTCGGCATTCACGTAATCGGAAATGGACGATCCGCCCAGCCGAATCGCCGCGCGCAGCACTTTTCGCACCGCCCGGTTGAGCCGCGTCACTTCTTCATGGTTCAGCGCGGCGCCCAGACGCGCCGGATGAATCCGCGCATGCCACAGGCTTTCATCCGTGTAAATGTTGCCCATGCCGCGCAGCACGCGCTGATCGAGCAGCAGCGCTTTCACGCGCGCGCGCCGGCCCGCCAGCCTGCTCCGAAATTCCCCCTCGCTTGCTTCCAGCGCGTCGACGCCCAGCGCGCCAAGTATATTTTCGCTGCCGGATTCTGGCACCAGCGCCATGCGCCCAAAGCGGCGCGGGTCCGTATACCGAAGTTCACATTCATTATCGAGCGAAAACCACACGTGCGTATGCGGCGGCGATGGCATCGCGCTCGGGCGCACGGTGAGCTGCCCCGTCATGCCCAGGTGAACGATCAAATGAAACCGTTCCATCGCGGCGCCGCTCGCGATTTGCGTGGAGCGATCCCTTTCCAGAAATAAAACAATAAATTTGCCGCGCCGCCGAATTTCCATCACGCGGCAGCCCGGAGCATTTTGTTCGAGCGCCTCCGGATCGTCGATGAAATCCGTCTTGCCCATCCGAACGCCCAATATCGCGCGGCCGCGCAGCAGCGTCTGCAATCCGCGGACCACGGTTTCGACTTCGGGCAACTCCGGCAAATGCGTTCCTCGAGAAAAAATGCCGCGGGGAGTCAGCAAAACAAAAACTAAACAGTTTGCGAAAAAACCTCACCTTGTGGGTCGGGGCTTTCAGCCCCGGCATAAAGCCATGCTTTTGTTCAGGGCTTTAGCCCCTGAGGTACGATTTTGTCCTTATTTCGCAAACGGTGAAAGGGAACGCAGCGTTAACCACTCATTTCCGGTCACACCGCGCCCGCGTCACCGCGCGTGCGATTCCTTCAATCCGGCAGGATGGCGAACACGCGCACGGGACCGCCCGATCCGCCTTCGAGTTTTATCGGCGCCGCAATAATAAACGCGCCTGTCGGCGGCAACTTATCCAGGTTGGCGATATTTTCGATATGAAAGAGCCCAGCGGGCAACGTCGTGTGATGAACGGGAAAATGCACCGAAGGTCCGTAGTCAATGCTCAGTGTGTCGATGCACAGCCCGCTGACATGCCGCGCAATCAGAAATTTCGCCGCGGGCACGGAATAGCCCGGAAAGTGCATCACCTTCTTCGCATCCATGTTGCGGTAGAGCTTCTCGTTTGGCCAGCGCGAGCTCCAGCCGGTTCGCAACATCACAATCGCTCCGGGGGGGATGCGCCCATACCGCGCTTCCCATGCCTGAATATCCGCAACGCTCAGCCGGTAATCGGCGTCCTTGGCGACTTTGTCCCGAACGTCAATCACCACGCCAGGGCCGAAAAACTTCTGAATGGGGATCTGATCCAGCGTCTCTTTTCCCGGAGGGAAATGCGCGGGCGCGTCCATGTGCGTTTCGTAGTGCTCGAGCATCGTGAATTTCCGGGCGAAGTAGCCCTGCTTCGCGGGCGTCGCCACCACCACCGCCGTGAACGGGTGCTTGTCGCCGGGCCACGCGGGCGAATGGCCGTTGATCGCGTAGGTCATGTCGATCACGCGCGTTCGCCCCGAGGGAATGCCCGCGAGCTCGCTGCATAATTTTTCGCTTTTGTTAGCTTGCGCGCCAAGCGATGCCGCCATCGCCAAAGCCGCAAACAAAACCATTCCTCGCGCGGAAATCGGAATTTTTCTCACTGTTCCTCCTTTTGCTTCCTTCTGCAATAGAGTACGAACGCAACTTATCCCGGCGCTATGGTAATTCCATTTCTGATTTTCGCCAGGGGAATTCAGTCTGCGGCGCAGGCTACGGCAGAGGAATGCCGGGGGTCGCGACAATGCCGGCGAGCCGCAGAATTTCGGCGTACTCTTCCGCCAGCAGCGGAGAGATGGTCAGGCGCGGATTCTTCAGGAATTTCACTTTGCGCAGCGACCGCTCCTCGCGCAACTCCGCCAGGCCGATCTGCCGGGGCAGGCGTTCGAGCGCGCGCAGATCAATCACCAGTTGCTTCGCCTCTGGATCGTGCGGGTCCGGATAGGGATCGCGCGTCACTTCCGCAATCGCATAGAGCGCATACTCCGGCTTGCCGTGGTAGCAAAGCGCGCGGTCGCCCCTGCGCATCTGCTTGAGCTGGCGCAGCGCGTCGGGTTTGTTGCCCGCGTGGCGCCACATCTCCTTCCCTTTCACGAACAGAGTGTCCCAGTGATAGATGCGCGGGTCAACGGCCAGCAGCCAATGATGTGGTCTGGTAACGGGGCGAGTCATAGACGGGCTGTAACTGGCGAACTATACATGGAAGCGCGCGAGAAACAATGAAAAAGTGAAGTTGCCGACGAAAATGCCCAGCCAGCAGCACCGGCGTCACCCCACGTCCACAAAAACCTCTTCGCCGCGCACCTCCACGGGGTAGCACGGCACTCCGTCGGTGGGCTGTTGCGCCAGCTTGCCCGTTGTGAGGTCATATTGCCACCCATGCCACGGGCAACTGACCAGCGCGCCATCGAGCTCGCCATCCCCCAAAGGGCCGCCGTGGTGAAGGCATATACCACTGATCGCAAACAGTTTACCTTCAATGTTCGCGACCGCTACCGCCTTCCCGCCCACGTGGAATTCCCGGATCTGCCCCGCGGGAATTTCGTCGATTTTCGCCGCGCGTTCAAATGCCATTGGTTGACGTCGCCTTATTGGTTTGAGATGAGCCGGCCGCGTACGGCCTGGCCAGGGTGGAGAGTATAGCCATGCTGCGGGGCCAAATCAAATCGAACGTGCGGTGAACAACAGATCCTTGTTCTCACGCTCGTGATCAGTTTGTTGGACTCGGTTGGCCAAGGTTATTTTCGCGTTCCAAATTCGCAATTCGTCGTTCCACGCGGACTGTAACCGAGAATTGACGCTGCGCTAATCCAAGGGCAACTTTCCAACGCAAAACTCCCCGTGTCGGTGCCTGTTTTCAGTCTCCGTGTCGGCTCACGGAAAAAAATTTCTCAGACGTCCAAAGGGGTGGCATTAATGCGCAGGATTCTGGGTGTATGTGTGGCTGTGTTCTTGTGTGTGTTTCTGGCTTGGGCAGCGGGGCAGGGTGCCATCAGCGGGAAGGCAGTGGATGAGTCCGGTGCCGCGATTGCCAGCGCCAGTGTTTCGGTCAGCAATCTCACATCCGGGGCCGTGGCTCGGACAAGAACCGGGGCGGACGGCCAGTTCCGCATCAGCAATCTGGAGCCGGATCGGTACTTGGTGACGGTGGAAAAGACGGGTTTCAACCCGTTTACGCAGCAGGTTTCACTGTCGACGGAACAGTCCGCCGTTGTCAATGCCAAAATGTCAATCGCAACCTTGTCGCAGTCCGTGGTCGTGCGCGGGACCGTGGTACCCGGTGCCAGGCCCATGCCCACTCGCACCGATGTACTGCTCTCCAATCAGTCCATTCGCGTCTTGGATCGCAAGCAACTCGACGCCGCGGGCCCTGTCGCCGGTGGAGCGCAGATGATTGCGTACACGCCCGGCGCTAACGTCATAGGATATGGACAAACGGGTGCGACGAAATACACGATACAGTTGAACGGCATCCAGCAGGGCTGGGCCGGCGAGAACACAGGCTTCACTGGGCCGGGATCGCTTGGAATCACTTTCGATGGCGTACCCATCTCCGATGTGGCCACTGGTTTGTGGCAATCAGCCACCATGCCGCAGAACCTCCTCATGCAGAATTTGGCGGTCACCTATGGGCCAGGGTCAGCAGCCGACCGCTGGTACAACAACGTGGGCGGTCAGGTTGAATTCACGCCGATTCAACCCACGGTGAGCCGTCACATCAGCGTCGCCGCCACTTACGGCAGCTACAACCAGAAGAACATCGCTTTCGTCGCGAATACGGGCGGGTTCCATGGCTGGTCAACGGTGATCGGCGGAGGCGTGGGCAGCGGCGACAGCTTTCGTCAGGCTCCGGACGGTTTTGCAAACCACGGCAGCGACGGCGCAGCCTTCGTGAAGACGATACGGATGTTTTCGGCCGGCAGCTTCGAGCTGGGCAGCTACTTCGCCAAAAGCGGCGGTTACCGCGCGCAAGTGATTCCTCTGACCGACCAGGGCATCATCGAACCGAACGGCCAGAGCTATAGCGAAGCGACCAGCGGTTTCTACAGCACCATGCCCTTCGATGCGTACAACAAATACGATACAAATGAGATGTGGATTCTCTATGGCCGCGAAAATCTTCTCCTGAATTCCACGACTACGCTTTCCAATATGACGTGGTTCATGCACATCCACCGCTTCCACAGGCGCCTTAATGATATCTTCGCCGGCGCGCCAGGCTCCGGCCAGACCAACGAATGGAATAATCCCTACAGCGACGCTTTTGGAGATCAAATCTCGCTCTCGAAGGCTCTGCCCTTAAATACCTTCTCCCTAGGCAGCTACTTCATTCACGAGATTTACAACACGCGGAATAACTTCTACGACCCGACCCTCGGCGGGAACGGCGCCACCGGAACGGTGAACATTGGCGGGAGGATTCGCTCCGGCTACTTTGATCAGGACGACGTCGCTTTCTTCGCGCAAGACGATTTTCACCCCATTCCGAAGCTGCACATCACTCCCGGGGTCCGGTGGGTTGGCTTTCGCACGGGCTACTCCGATCAAGCCCAGCACGACTTCAATTTTGCCCCCGGAGTGGTGCTCAGCACGCATTGCTCGCTCTACTCTGTCAATTCTGACCCATACCACAACCTCTTCGGCCCTCCGAACACGACCGAACAGGGTTCCCTTTGCGGCGCGCACGCCACTCGCAGCGATGTGGAACCTTCCATCAGCGCGGGCTTGATGGCGCTGCCCTGGCTGACCGTCTATGGCGGCTACTCTACGCAGTTCCGTTCACCCTCGGTCGGCGGAGGCGGCGGGATGTTCCAGAAAGTTGATCCCAATTTTTACAGTTTGGCGAAAGGCGCGTATAGCCAAGTCGGGTTCAAAATGCATTTCCGGGACGCCCCAGCGCTCAAAAACATGATTCTCGGCCTCGCGTACTACCATATTGATTACACCAATCAGGAAGTTGACTTTGAAACGGCAGCCGGAGTTCAGATTTCAGGCGGCGGCAGTTCGGCCTATCATGGAGTGAACGCGTACTTCGACGATGACCCCGCCGCGAACCTGCATGTTTTCGTCAACGTCAACGCGGAGACCTCGAACTTCACCAATTACATCGTCGGAGGGCCCAGCATTGCCGAGTGCCAGGCGCAAGGATTGTCCTGCCTCTCGTATAACAATCTGCCGGTGTCCTACGTCCCGGACGCCACCTTCAACGCGGGGGTATACTACGGAATCGAGCGCCACGATCGCCTCGTCGTCGAGCCTCGTTTCTCGGTCATTTACTTGGGCTCTCAACACCTTTTCAATAACCAGACCGGCGCTCCCGACACCGCTACCATGCCGTCGTACACCACGGCGAATCTTTCCTTTACTGCCTCGCCGATTAAATTCGTGAATTTAAGCGTTTCCTTCCAGAACCTGTTCAATAAGAAGTATAACGAATACGAATACATATCTAGCGGCGGGTATTTCGGCACAACGAACGCTGGATACATACTCGCGTATCCCGGTGCGCCGCTTTCGACCTACGGCACGGTGAGCTTTCAGTTCTGACCAAGAGACAGGGCAAAACTAGGCCTTTGTGCCGTGAATGAGCAGTGCGCCTTCGCGCCGAAACGACGCAAGCTCCGCGGCGTCGCGGAACCACCGGCCCGTGTAGGTTTCCGGCGCGGGCGTGGGATCAGCGATGCGCCGATGCGCCACCGCCGTGAAGCCCGCTCTCCGAAACACTCCAGCCCATTCGTCCGCCGAGAAGAGATGCGTCGGAATCGCGAAAGTCTTGCTCCACTGGTGACAATACAAATTGTCGCGATAGTAGTTGATCAGAATCCACGCCGAGCCGCCCGGACGCAGCACGCGAAAAATCTCGCGAATCCCCGCCGCCGGATCGGGCCAGTAGTAAGACGATTCAACAGAGATTACTTTGTCGAAAGAATTCGCATCGCGAGGAATGGAATCCACGCCGCCGACCGAAAATTCAACGTTGCGCAAGCCAACGGCGCCACGCCGTGCCCGGTTGACCATCTCGTCGGAAACGTCCATCCCGAGCACGTGGCCCTTCGGCACGCGCGCCGCGATTTCGCGCACCAGCCATCCGCCGCCACAGCCCACATCGAGAACTCTGTCGCTCGGCCCGAGCTTCATCATCTCGAGCACAGGCTCGACGATGGGACGATGCTCCGTCTCCATGCTCTCGCCCTTGCCTGCCTCTGCCCAGCGGTTGAATTCTTCGCGAAGGTTTTCGTTCTCTGTGGTTTCCGCCATCGTTATCCGCGCGCTACATTCCTCCTTCATCGGCCGAAGGCCCGTAAATCGCGGGCACCGCAATATCGCGACGCAAGTTCAGACGGCCCTGCCGCATCCGGAGCAAAACCGCGCCACGGGCATGAACGGCGCGCCGCATTGATGGCAGTAATTTCCCGGCCCGGCGGCCATGAACACCGGCGCGCATGTTCGCGACGTGCATGCCCAGAACATCGCCGCAACCCATCCGATAACCGTCCAGCCGAGAAAGAAATTCACCAGGAAGATGCCCAGCGCATCGTGTTTGTTGTGGCCGATGATCGACGGCAGAAAATACATCGCCACCAGAATCGCTAAGCCCATACGCGCACCTCTCTATCTGGAATTACGCACCGGCACGTGCAAAAGTTCCGCTTGGATTGCGCCTACCCTTCGACTTTCGCCAGCAGCTTCACGAATTTCTCCTGGCGCTCCTGCTGATCCAGTCCGTCGTTCGCTTCCGCGAGCTGCGTCTGATTCATCGAGCAGAATTTCGGTCCGCACATCGAGCAGAACTTCGCGTCCTTGTAAAAATCGTCGGGGAGCGTTTCGTCGTGCATTGCGCGAGCCGTCGCCGGGTCGAGCGAAAGATCGAACTGCTTTTCCCAGTCGAACAAAAATCGCGCATAGCTCAAAGCGTCGTCGCGATCCCGCGCGCCCGGACGATGCCGCGCCACATCCGCCGCATGCGCCGCGATTTTGTACGCAATCACGCCCTGGCGCACGTCATCCGCGTTCGGCAATCCCAGATGTTCTTTCGGTGTGACGTAGCACAGCATCGACGCGCCGTGCCAACCGATCATCGCCGCGCCAATCGCGCTGGTGATGTGGTCGTAGCCGGGCGCAATGTCCGTCACCAGTGGCCCCAGCGTATAGAACGGAGCTTCGTGGCACATTTCGTTTTCTTTTTTCACCTGCAGCTCGATCTGGTCCATGGGGATGTGCCCCGGGCCTTCGATCATCACCTGCACATCGTGTTCCCACGCTTTCGTCGTCAACTCGCCCAGCACTTTCAACTCCGCGAATTGCGCTTCATCGCTCGCATCGGCGAGCGATCCCGGCCGCAGGCCGTCGCCGAGCGAGAAGCTCACATCATGCTTCTTGAAAATTTTGCAAATCTCTTCGAAGTGCTCGTACAGAAAATTCTGCTTTTTGTGATGGCTCATCCACACGGCCAGCAACGCCCCGCCGCGGCTGACGATTCCCGTGATCCGGTTGCGCACCATGGGCAAAAATTCGCGCAGCACGCCCGCGTGTATCGTCATGTAATCGACGCCCTGCTCGGCCTGCTCTTCGATCACTTCGAGCATCAGCTCGATCGTCAAATCTTCCGTGCGGCGCACGCGCGAAAGCGCTTCGTAAATCGGCACGGTGCCGATGGGCACGGGAGAGGCGTCGATAATTGCTTTGCGGATTTTCGGGATGTCGCCGCCGGTCGAAAGATCCATCACCGTGTCGGAACCGTAGTGCACCGAGCGGTGCAGCTTTTCAAGCTCGTCCTCGATCTTCGAGGTGGTTGCCGAGTTCCCGATATTGGCGTTGATTTTGCATTTGAACGCCACGCCGATGCCCATCGGCTCCAGATTCCGATGATGAATGTTCGCGGGAATGATGGCGCGTCCGCGCGCGACTTCGTCGCGCACCAGGTCCGGCGTAATTTTCTCGCGCTTCGCGACGTACTCCATCTCTTCCGTGACGATTCCCAACCGCGCATAGTGCATCTGCGAGACCTTACGATTCCCGTTGACGCCTGCCGTTTGCAGCCGCTTTTCAATCCACGCATCTCTCAACGCCATGATTTTTTCTCCCCCGCCCAGCAAAAAACTTCCGCAACAAGCTGGCTCAACTCTCGTGATGAAATGCCATTATCGCATCGCGTCGTACCGGCGGCAACTTATACGCAGCACTTGACAGTTTCGCAGGGAGGGGCGTAGTGTCACCACACTCCACCGGACTTCCATTTAAATTAGAAAGGAGCTTTCAACTATGCGGAAATTCCATGGTGCTGTTATCACCCTTTTCACTCTCGTATGCCTCCTGGGCGCGGTCAGACCCGCCGTCGCTCAGAGCAAGATGTCCGCGCGCCCCGCCATGAGCAGCAAAGCTGCGATCGAAGCGCTCGAACAGCGATACCTGAAAGCCTTCAACGCCAAGGACGTAAATGCGATCATGGCGAACTACGCACCGGGCAGCCAGCTCTTCGTTTTCGACGCCGTGCCGCCTCGCGAATATCCGAGTTGGGAGAGCTATAAGAAAGACTGGGAATCGCTCTTCGCCGCATTCCCAGGACCCGTCAAGGACACGATGTCCGATCTCAGCATCACCGTAGTTGGTCCAGTCGCGTATGCTCACCACATCGAAACCACTCACTTCACTCAGAAGGACGGAACCGGCAAGGAGCTTGTCATCCGGGTGACCGACGTCTTTCGCAAGATCGGCGGAAAATGGCTCATCGTCCAGGAACACGTTTCTTTCCCGGTGGATATCGATTCCGGGAAGGCCGATCTGCTTTCAAAGCCCTGATTTGTGAACAGTCGCGGAGCGCCGAGGCATCTCGCATTGCATCAGCGAGGGCACGGCGCTCGCGGCGACTCGATCTTCAGAATCACGCTTCAGCGGCCGCGCGAACCTCGCCGCGCGCGCCACTCTTCGGCAGTGATCTCCCAAATCTCGGTCGCGAAACGCCCGCCAACATAATCGCGCTCTTCGGTTGCGACCACGCGCATGCCCTGCTTTTCCGAAATGCGCCGTGAGGCCGCATTGGCGATGGCCTTGGGCACGCGCAAAGCAGGAAATTTCAGCGCGTTGAACCAGTAGTCCGTCACCGCGTCGCAGGCTTCGCTCATCAGGCCGCGCCCTTGCCACGGCAAACCAAGCCAGAAGCCGCGATTCTCCGTTTCGCCTTTGATCAAGCTGATAAAGCCGATCATTTGCTCCGGTTCGGTCTTCAGCCGCAGCGTCCAGTGCCACGCTTCGCCGCGCGCGATGGCCGGCAGGGCCATGTCGCGAACGTATTGCAATGCGCCATCGGCTGGATATGGCCAGGGAACCACGTTCCGCAGATAACGCACGATCTCCCAATGCGGAAAAAGAATTTGAGTCTGCTCGGCGTCGGCCAGCTCCAGGGGACGCAGCAAAAGCCGCGCCGTTTCCAGCGTGGGTGTCATAAGGGGCTACTATGATAAGAGACCAGCTTCAAAAGCCTGCCCGACATCCAGATCCATTCAAGGCGCCTAGCAGCCTGTCGAAAAAGAGCCGAAGGCTTTGTGGGTCGCGGCTTTAGCCGCGATGCAAAGCCTGCAAAATTAGTGGGCTTCAGCCCCTGAAGTTCCTCCCAATCAGTTTTTCTATAAGCTGTTAAATCGCCGCTGCGTGCAGGCTCGGTGCGGTCAGCAACTCGATCAGCTTCTCGGGTTCGCTGACGGGCGGATGACACGACGTCCCGACGCACACAAATCCCTGCGCCACATTCGCGCGTTCTCGTGCGAAGAGATGCGGAATCGTTTCCTTTAGCGCGGGCGCGAGCGCATCACTCGAAATCGCCTCCGGCGTGACGCGCAGCACGGCTTTGCCGAAGCGATACGCGGAATTCGCCGCCGCTTCGAGCGCCGCCGCTTTCGCATCGCCCGCCGCGCCTGTGACCACAACTTGCAACGTCTGCCGCGAATGCAGCACCGCCGCAAGTCCGTACGTCGCGGCGTAAAGTCCAAATTGCGGCGCAAGTTTTGCAAACGCTTCGAGCGTCCGCTGCGCCCATTCGCGATAGAGCGAGTTGCCCGTGAAACCGTAGAGCCGCCCGAGCACAACGGCAGCCGCCGAATTCGTGCTCGGCGTCGGCGAATCCTGAAACGCCTTGCGGCGCACTTCGAGCCCGCCCATGGGAGGCGCGTCGGAAGCGCGATCGAAAAATCCGCCGCCTTCCGCGTCGCCGTATTTCTCGATGGCAAGCTGCATGGTGCGCTCGGCAATCGCGAAATACCGCCTGTCGAGCGTCACCTCATACGCATCCAAGAGCGCCGCCGCCGCAAAAACCTGATCTTCGAGCAGGCCGCCGACACGTTTCGCATCTGCGCGTGACGCAGACGCCCCGGACTGCGGTACGCGATGGCAAAAACCTTTCTTCTCGTCCCACGCGTCCGCCAAAATCCGCTCGAGCGTTTCCAACGCGAATTCGCGGCAATCGTCGCGCCCCAGAACGCGCCACGCCTCCAGAAACGCCGAAACGAACATCGCGTTCCAGCCCACGTAAACCGTCTGATCCACGGCCGGAGCCGTTCGCTTCGCGCGCGCCGCCAGCATTTTTCCTTTCGCGCGCGCAATCACAAGCCGCGCGTCACTCTCGCTAATGCCGCTGCGCCTGGCAATATCTTCAACCGTGCTCGCCACCCACAGAACACTTTTCGCCGGGTTGTGATGCATCTCGCCCACCGGCCCAACGTCGTAATACTCCTCCATCACGCGCGCTTCTTCCGGCGTCAACGCGGCGCGCAGCTCGTCCGCCGTCCACGTGAAATAATCGCCGTCATCGTCGAGCGAAATATCCGCATCCTGGCTCGCGTAGAAGCCGCCGTGCTCGCGGTCGCTCAGCACGTCGAAAACCCAGCCGATGATTCCCTCGGCGGTCGCGCGAAAAAGCTGCGCCTGGCCAGCCGCGTCGGCGCCGCCAGCCGCTCTGATATTCGCGACTTGAAAAACGTGCAAATAATTCTTCAGCAGCTCCGAATTGTCGTAAGACATTTTCTCGAAGTGCGGCACGCACCATCGCTCGTCCACGGAATAGCGATGAAATCCGCCCGCAAGCTGGTCGTAGACGCCGCCCAGCGCCATTTTCTCAAGCGTGCGATTCGCGATATGCAGCAGATTCGCATCGCGCGCAGCCTGCCCGAGCTCGAGCAGCAAATCAATCGCCGCAGGATGTGGAAATTTCGGTGTGTCTCCAAAGCCGCCATTGCGCGGATCGAAATGTCCGGCGATCGACTCGGCCATCGCCTGCACCACGCCCGGATCAAACGCGCCGTGCGCATTCGTGAAAGTTTCCGCTTGGCGCACCGATTCTTCGAGCGCCAGCGCCGAGCTGTCGATTTCGCTTCGCTTCGAACGGAACGCCTCCGCCACGGCAACGAGAATGCGCTTAAATCCCGGCCGTCCCATCGCGTCTTCCGGCGGAAAATACGTTCCGCCAAAAAACGGCTTTCCGTCTGGAGTGAGGAATGCAGTGAGCGGCCATCCGCCTTGCCCCGAAATCGCGCTAATGGCTGCTTGGTAGCGCGAATCCACATCCGGCCGTTCGTCGCGATCCACTTTCACCGCCACATAGAATTGATTGATCAGCGCCGCGATCTCGGAATTTTCGTAGCTCTCGCGATCAATCACGTGGCACCAGTGGCACCACACCGCGCCAATATCCAGAAGAATCGGCTTCGCTTCCGCGCGCGCTTTGGCAAATGCCGCTTCGCCCCATTCGTGCCAGTCCACGGGCTGATGTGCCGCCGAGCGCAAATACGGGCTCGCGGAATCCTTCAAGCGGTTTGTCACGGAGTCGCTCACGAATTTCCTTTCGAGGAGAAAACGCAGCGCGCCGGAAATTTTGCGCAGTCAGCGCGCCGCGACATCAATTATTGAATCGGGTTGTGATAGTCGGCGTCCCGCGGATCGATCGGCTTGCGCCCGGCGAAGCCTTCGTCCTGCCGGTGATAAAATCGTATGCGATCCTCGCCCACGCGCCAGCAAAAATAAACATCCTCGTCATTCAGACGCGCGGGAAAATCGAGCAGGCCCGCGTCGAGGTCCTTCACCACGCATCCGGTCGCGCTGATGTGTTCGACCGCCGTTTCCACCGATTTTTCGTGACGGTTGCGCTCCAGCCGCTGTTTGGCCGCTTCGTCGTAATCGAAGCGCATCCCGCCCATCATTTGTATGCGCGTGGCCAGCTCGCCCAGTTTTTCGTCGAGCTCGCTCATGCGCCGCCGCTCCTCCATTGCTTCGAGCAACAACGGTTCGAGCTCCGCTCGCGTGCGCTCCGCCTCGGTCAGCGTGAAAATTCTTTGTTCGTCGTCCGCCATGGTCCTGGCTTGGCCATCCAGTGGATCCGCCCGTTACGCGCGGCCAATGCTTAGCCACCAATATAGACCATCGTCCTCGAAGGCGGAACAAAATCAGGCTCGTTGATCCGGTGCCCGGCCTCCTTTTCCATCACGATGCCACGAATCTCGGCCACGATTTCCTCGTCGCTTGCGCCGCCGCGCAGCAGCTCTTTCAAATCGTGATCTTCCTTGCTGAAGAGGCACGTCCGCAGCTTTCCGTCGGCGGTCAGCCGGATGCGCGAGCAGAACCCACAGAAGGGCTGCGACACGGGAGCGATCAGCCCGATTTCGCCGCGCCCATCCGCGAAGCGGTACTTCCGCGCTGTTTCGCTGCGCTCGTGCGTAATCGGAACCATCGGCCAGCGCGCTTCGATCCGCCGGCGAATCTCTTCCGCGGGCACGAACAGATCGCGCGTCCATGCGCGGTCCGCGTCCAGCGGCATGAATTCGATGAAGCGCATGATCAAGTCGCGCTCGCGCGCGAATTCCGCGAACGCCTCGACTTCATCATCGTTCAGCCCGCGTACCAGCACGGCGTTCACCTTCACGGGACGCAGCGGCGACGCTTGCGCCGCATCGATCCCCGCGATCACGCGATCAAACGACCGCGTGCGCGTGATTTTCTCGAACTTCGCGCGGTCCAGCGAATCCAGGCTGATGTTGATGCGGTTCAAGCCCGCGCCGACCAGACGTTCGCAGCGATCCGCGAGCAGTTGCCCGTTCGTCGTCAGTGAAATGTCCGGAACGCCCAGCGCGCGCAATCGCGAAATGAATTCCTCCACGCCGGGACGCACCAGCGGCTCGCCGCCCGTCACGCGCACTTTGCGAATCCCCAATCCCACCAGAATTCGCGCCAGCCGCTCCAGTTCATCCCAACCGAGCAGGTTGTGCTCCGCCATGTGGTTTTCAGGATTGGCAGACCGGCAATACACGCAGCGGAAATTGCAGCGATCCGTCACCGAGACGCGCAAGTCCGTAATTTGCCTGCCGAATTTGTCAACCAGGTGATCCATTGTTTTCCTGCGTCTTCTTCCCTGCGCCGTTATTTGCCTTAATTCTTGCCGCGTGCCTTGCGATTTCTCGGCGCGCTCGTCTAAGAGATTGCTGAAAAATGCCGAAAGTTTTGTGGGTCGGGGCTTCCAGCTCCGACATAAAGCCGTGCTTTTGTTCGGGGCTTTAGCCCCTGAGGTTCCTCCCAATCAAATTTTCAACAAGCCGCTAAAATAAAAAACGCCCAATTCCGTGATGAGAGTTGGGCGGAAAAGCCAAGACGCGTCGCGTCTTCGGCGTTTCTCCTTTCCAAATCACGGTTTGCCGTGAAGGGAGGCTCGAGAGTTTCCTCCCGAACCCTGAACGCTTGCGAAAGCATTTCGTTTCGCACACGTCTCCCGCGCCAGTCCAACAGCGCGGGCTCGTCCTCGGCGCCATGGATTTTCTCTTCCGCAGGCTCCGAGGATCGGAGAATTCAATTTTGATTCTACGCTGCTTTCCGCCGCGCGGCAATTCGTCCCATCAAATCGCCGGCTCGGAGACTTTTACCGGTTCAGCGGGCAATCCGTCATACGCTTTCTTCAGCAAGAACGGCGTCACGAATGTCGTCACCGTGGCCATCAAGACCAGTACGGTAAACAACTGCTCGTCGATAAATCCTCTGGCGAGCGCGATGCTGGCGATAACCAACTCCATGATCCCCCGGCCATTCAGCCCGATGCCCAGCGTCCAGCTCTCCTGGCCCGTCATTTTGGCCAGCCGCCCGCCCAGGTAACCTCCAAATATCTTGCTGGCAAACGCCGCCACTAGCACGGCCGCAACCAGCTTCCAGTCCCGCAAGCTCGAGGCGTCGAATTCCAGCCCAATGGCGGCAAAAAAGATGGGCCCCAGAAAGCCCATGGTGACATTTGACGCCGTCTTCTGTACCTCCTCGAAATTGGCACGCCCCAAAACCGCATAACTCAGTAGCATGGACCCAAAAAACGCTCCCACGATGAAATCCATCCCCAGAATTTGGGAGAACGCCGCAAACGCCATCACAAACAGAAAAACAACAGCGAAGAGCGATTCTTTTCCCTTCAGATTCACCACCAGCCGGTCCACAAGATTCCGCGAGCGCCGGAATCGCTTCACCGAATACCGTCTGATCAGGCGCGACACGGTGAGGAATCCCGCCATGAAGACAACGGCCTTCAGCAGCGCCAGTCCCAAAGAAACGAGCAAAGTCCGCGACGCAGGCCCCACGCCTTTGACGTCCACGATCACGCCCAGCATCAGCAGCGACACCACATCGTTCATCACTGCGGCGGCGATAATCTTCTGGCCGATATCCGTTTGCAGCTTGCCTAGGTCCATCAGAATTCGGACGCTGACTGGCAGCGCCGTGATCGCGATGCACAGGCCCACGAAAATTTCCCGCGTCCGGTCCATCCCAAATGCGATTCCCACGAGGATCCCAAGCGCCAGCGGAACCGTGAAGCCTGCGATTCCCACCCAGACGCCCCGGCCGCGAAACGATTGCCACAGCACTCCCAGGTCCATTTCCATTCCCGCGAGAAACACCAGCAGCAGCACGCCGACGTCCGCCAGCGCCTTGATTTCAGGAGTGAAATGAATCATTCCCAGGACCGACGGACCCAGAAGTATTCCGGCCGCGATCTCTCCGAGCATCGCCGGTTGCCCAAAGCGCTCCACAATCTCTCCAATCATCCGGGAGACAATCAGAAGCAAGAGGAGACTTTCAATCAGGGGCACAAGAACTCCATATCGGCTGGCGTGAAGGGTTGGTTCGCGAAGTGTAGCTTTCCGGTGCTTCGAAGTCGAGAGGAAACGCGAAAATCACGAATCATGAACGCGCGCGCAGATACGGGTTCGCAGAATCCGGCCATGCGCGCAACTAAAAATTCAGCGCCGCACGCGAATTTGGTTAGCCGCCGGAATGTTCGCCTGCGTGGAACGTCGTCCACGGATCCGAAGTCATGTCGCGCAGCTCGGGCGCCTGCCAGTCGTATTGCGGATGCGCGGCAAGAAACGGCTTGGCGTAAAAAACCGTGCCGCACGGATGTCCGGTATGCGCAATCAGGCTCATGTGCGCGGCCATCTCGCTGTCGGTCACCTTGCCTTGCACCGCGCCCATCGGATCGTAAGGTTTCACGCCCCATCCCGGATCGCCTGTCGCGGACGCGTCGCTATGGCCGCAGAGAGTGCGTCCGTCCGCGCCTTCTTTTTTGGTGTACGCGTCAAAATGATCGGCCTCGAATTTCTCCGCCAGCGCCACGTCGATTTTCCCCTTGTATTCTTTCATCAGCTCTTTCCAGCGCACGTGCCGCGCGTTCGGCGACTCGCTGGGATTATTGGGGTTGAACGTCGTGTCGAGCTTCGTCACGCGCGGATCGCTGGTGAAATTCGAGCCTACAAAATATCCGTTCTTCGTTGTGTACAGCTTATACGCCTTCAGCCCCAGCTCCAATCGCGCGATTTCGCCGGTCTTGCGGTCGCCCAGCAGCCAGTCATTCGCGTAGCCGCCGTTGTTTCCATCGAGCATGATCTTCACGTAGTCGTCAATCGAGCTCGCGTATTGCAGCGCCTTCCGCGAACGCTCGAATTCCGGGATGCCGTTGGGATTCCAGCCGTGAAAATCCGAAATCGTCGTCTCCGTGACCATCAAGCCCGCGGAATTGATTCCAAAATCATCGTCGCTGGTGATCACTCCGGGAAAGCCGTCCATGATGATGCGGTAGCCGTGCTGCGGAACGATGTCGAACATCACGCGCCAGCGCTCGCCGACCATGTAGTTCGTCCAATTGTTGTGCGCCATCACGATCTGCCCGCCCTTTGTCCAGTTCCCGGTGGCCACAAACGCGCTGCAGTGCCCGTGCACCTCCAGATTCGCCGCGCTCTCCGCATTCTTCTTCGTCGGATGATGTTTGTCGTACCACGGCACGTAATACTCCGGCAATTCCTCGAACGCATTCAGCGCCACCACGTCGTCCAGCGTCATCTTCACGCCGTGCGCGTTCAATCCCTCGGTGATTCCCTTCAGTTCCGCCTGATACTCGGGATCGATATGCGGCCACAGCATGTCGTGCGCCGCGCGTTGGAAAAAGCTCCAGGGCTTCTTCGTCGTGTGCGTGTCGTCGAGCTTCACGGCGGCAAACGCGTCCGCGATTTCCGGCGCCAGCAGGTATCCGTGCTGAAAACCGATCTGATCCGGCGAGCCTTGCAAATGAACGTACGTCCAGCCTCCGCGCGTGAAGCGGTACGCTCCGGCAAGCCGCGCATCGGTTGGCGCGGGCGTCATGCGCGCCGCGCTCACCCGCGCGCCTTGCAGCAGCAATGAAAAGGAAATCACCACCAGCACTGCCAGCGCCAGCAGCGCCGTCAGAAGATGCCATCGCCTCGAAGCCATCATTGTCCCCCGCGGAAAGATGGCTGCATCTTATGCGCGCTCATCCTCCAAGTCAACGCCGCGATGCCGCCGTGTCGCCGCAAAATGAGAATGTCCGGTTTGTGCAAAGTAGAAATGTCCGGTTCCATGGGTGGCCGAGGGGCCCATGGAAACGGAGCGAATCACGTTGAGTCAACGGGAACGGGACCGATTGAAAGTGCTGTACGAGGTAAATCAGAAGCATCTGACGCAGGTAGCTGCCGCCCAGCGGCTGAAAGTAACCGACCGCCACGTGCGGCGAATGCTGTTGCGTCTTCGCGAGCGTGGGGATGGTGCACTGGTTCATGGACTGCGCGGCCGGCCCTCGAACCGCCGGCTGGCGGCGAGGTTCGAGCAGAAGATTTTGGCGCGACTGCGGCAGCGTTATGCAGATTTCGGCCCCACGCTGGCCGCCGAACACCTGGCCCAGGAAGGTTTCGCGGTGAGCCGGGAGACGCTGCGGAAATGGATGACCCAGGCGGCCTTGTGGCGTCCGCGTTCCCAACATGTGAAGGCCGTGCATGTGTGGCGAGAGCGCCGAGCCAGTTTCGGAGAGTTGGTGATGCAGGACAGCTCACCCTTCCGGTGGCTGGAGGATCGCGGTCCGGCCTGCCAGCTCATCGCGCTGATCGATGATGCCACCAGTCGCATCTGGGGAAGGTTCACCGAGCGCGACACCACCGAGGAGAACCTGCGGACCCTCAAGGGATGGTTGCGGCGCTACGGACGTCCTTTGGCCCATTACACCGATAAAGCCAGCATTTTTCGAGCGGCCGGGCCGCAGCCGCTTCCGGAACAACTGCGGGGAGATCCGCTGCGCACGCAGTTCGGGCGAGCGTTGCACGAACTGGGGATCGAATGGATCGCGGCCCACAGTCCGCAAGCCAAGGACTATGCTTCACACTGCACCTCCTGGGCACGCTGTGATACTACTTCGCTCGCGAGACGCCGTTGTGACAGCTTTACGCCTTGGGCTTTTCGGGGCGGGTTGTCACCTGGATGTTCATACAGA
>Ga0307373_10001524_pt1 | contig 43486 bp, 39 predicted proteins | sample OX2MG_FD_202534 | JGI IMG/M metagenome (GOLD analysis project Ga0307373, IMG submission 202534) | Soil microbial communities from Risofladan, Vaasa, Finland - OX-2 | ecosystem: Environmental > Terrestrial > Soil > Coastal area > Acid sulfate soil | place: Finland: Risofladan, Vaasa | collected...
GCGAGCCACTGTGTTCGCTCATTCGTTGGCCGCGTGTGAAGTCATGGAAAACCCATCAAATTCCTCGGGAAAAAGCATACCACCTTCAAAGGGCTGGCTAGAAAGCCTGACCTACGGGCGCCGGCCCTGTGGAGAGGAAACGATAAACTCCCTCTCCCTTTGGGAGAGGGCTGGCGTGAGGGCGAAGTCTTGCGGCGCTTCCCCCTCACCTAGCCTCTCCCAGAGGGAGAGGAATTCCCGCCCTTATTTCATTCTGGTCGAACTGATCCGTTTGCCCCGCCGCGGGGCCGCTGTGATCGGTCGCGGACGTTCGGTGATTTGTAAGTCTTCGACGCTCTCTTCCGCCAGCTCCGAATCGGCGCGGCGAGTCGTGATATGCGTGCTGCCCGGCACGACGCGGGCCGATGGCTCGCTTGTCTGAGGTTGCTCGGGCTCGGGTTCGCCGGCCGAGCCGGGTTCTTCCGGTTCAGGCTCGGCATAGGTTCCCCGCTCGTCGTAGGCGCCCGTTTCCTCGAAATTGGCCGGAACTCCAGCATTGGGCCGGGGGTGAAAGCCGCCGGTCTGCGAGACAAAACCCTCGCCGGTCCAATGGGGGCACTCGTCGCAGCAATCGCGGCAACGCGACCAGTTGAAAATGTGAAGTCGCCTCGAACAGCCAATCCCGCCGCCGCCGTAAGGTCCGACTTGGCAGCCGCAAGCGCGCCCGCCGCCCAGCCCACACCCGGATGCGCCGCAACCGCCGCCGCAGTCATCCGTGCAACCGCCCGTGCCACGGTCGCAGGCGTAACACGGGCAGAAGAAGCGGCAGCCCGTGTTGCCGGCCAACAGAGCGAGGGCGAACAAGGCCGACATGGCGAGTTTCATAGCAGCAACTCCCAAATAAAGTAGACGCGGCATCTTTGCCGCGTCGCAAAGCGGCAGGGATGCCGCTTCTACAGGCGTCCGAAGAAAAGCCCCAGCAGCAAGCTCTATCGGCAACTCTTGCCGGTGCAATCGAGAAAATCGTCACAACGCGCAAGGTCGGCCTGTTTCACCAGGCGACAGAGGCGACTTTCGCGGCCTGAGCGACAGGACTATGATGGGCGCTTTGGGCAAGGCCCCGCCGCAGTGCTCGCTCGACCGGGCCCGATTTTTTAAACTTTCGCCAGGTGTACTATGACCGCACCGTTGCCGATCCGCTCGCTGCACCACGTCGCCCGCCGCACCAAGCAATTGGAGGCGAGCCTCGCCTTTTACCGCGACGTGTTGGGGTTTCGCCAGATTCCGCGGCCCGCTTTGTCGTTCCCGGGCGCCTGGCTGTACGACGGCTCGCTGCAAATTCACCTGATCTACGACGATTCGATCGGCGAGCCCGGCGGTCCGATTCGAACTCGCGACGACCACCTGGCGTTTTACTCGGACGACGTCGCCGCGGTCGAACGCCTGCTCGGCGAGCACGGCATTGCATTCCGGGTGAACATCCAGGACGACAGCGGAATCCGGCAGATTTTCTTTCGCGATCCCGACGGCCATCACGTCGAAGTGGCGAATTATCCGCCGACGCGGGAGTGAAGGCAGAGAACGCGCCTGCCAACGATCTAAGCCTTCAACCTTCGCCGCACGATGCCGCGACCTGCACCGCAGGATGCGCTTCGCAATTCGCTGAAGTCGGCCCGAGAAGCATCCGCATCTCGCGGCGGATGCGCGTGGAGCCTATAATCAGGCTATTGAACGCGCCCGCGGAGATACGACGATGGCAACCACGGCGGATCGAATCGACAAAGCGGCGAAGAGGCGACGGGGAGGCGTCGATCTGATCTCCCTCGAAACGTACCTGGCCGCCGAACCGTTCAGCGCCCAGCGGCCGGATACGCTGGTGGTGTATTGCTCCGACGGCCGCTGGCACGAGCAAATCGAAGAGTTCGTCCGCGCGCAGTGCTCCGAGCGGGCCGATGTGTATGCCGCGCCGGGCGGGCCGGCGGGTTTCAGCCTCTGGGGTTCGACGCTGGGCGAAGCTAAAGTCTGCGAGCAGGCGATCCGCTTCCTGCGCGAGCATCACCAGTTGGAATCGGCCTGGCTGATCGCCCACGAGGGCTGCGCCTACTATCGCACGAAGTACGGGCCGCTCGAGGCGGGATATATTCGCCGGCGCCAGTTCGAAGATCTCGATCGCGCCCGCGATGCGATCCTCCGCTGGTATCCCAACCTGGTCGTGCGCAAGGTTTACGCCTTTCTCAAAGCCGACTGCGTGGCCTTCGCACGCCTGCCCGATTGAGTCTGAAAAGTCGCAACGTCCATCGGAAGCGGGGGATCACCACGGAGACACGGAGGACACGGAGTCGGATCAACCACAGCGACACGGAGGCACAGAGAGGGAGTTGGAAGAAGAGGGAGTTGGAAGAATGGAGGCGCCGAGATCATGAGAAACATTCTTGAGTTTCTTACGCCGCGTGCCTAAGCGCAGTCAAAGCTCAAGTTCTCGGCGTCCGCACGATCGCTAACTAAAAACGCGGAATCTCCTTTCCGTTTCTCTTTTCGTCTCCGTGCCTCTGTGTCTCTGTGGTTAGCCAGTCTCCGCTGCCCTCTGCACACTCCTTCATTCTTTATCAGTTAGCCTTCGGCGCCGCGGGCAGATTGTTTCAAGAAGCCCAGCTCGGTTGCAAGAAAATCGGCGAGCTGCGCGGATTCGGAATCGCAACGCTCGGCAGAGGCGGCGGCGACGGACAACTCGACGAGCGCGTCCGCCTCGGCTTCGGCCAACTCGACTTGCTCGCGCAGCCGCTCGAAACGGCTGAAGGCGCTCGATTCGACAGCGGCGCCGGCCGTTTGCAGGCGCCGGCGGGCTCGGGCCACGGCGTGCCGGGCGGACAACGTCGCCAGCTTGCGACGGGCTTCGGCCCGCTTGGCGTGCATCGCGTCGATCTGCCGCCGCAAGCGGGCGTTGCACTCGCTGGCCGCGGTCAATTGTTCGCGCAAAGCGTCGACGAGGCAGTCGTGTTCGCGGCGCCGCAGCAAGGCCCGGCGCGCCAACTCGTCGTCGCCGCTTGCGACGGCGGCGGCGGCCCGGTCTTGCCACTCGGCCGAACGGCGTTCGTGCTGCGCGAATTCGCGGGCCAGCAGTTTTTCGGCGGCGAGCGAGCGGGCGGCGGCGGTCGAGGCGGTTTCGATCGCCTCGTCCATCTCGCGCACCGCCTGCCGCAACATTTTTTCCGGTTCTTCGAAGCGATCGATCAGGTCGTTCAGGTTGGCGGCGACGATATCGCCGGCACGGCGGAAGATGCCCATGAGTTTGCTCCTTCAAGTTCGAAGAATCGTAACGTCAATTGAAATACGGGGGATCACCACGGAGGCACGGAAGACACGGAGTCGGGCGGAACCGTGGAATTCGGTTAACCACAGAGACACAGAGGCACGGAGATGAAGGCAGAGGAGGGGTTTTTAAGCGATCCTTTCGAGCGCATTCGAAGCTCACGCTTCTGCTTCCGCACGGTCGTCAATTATCAACCAAACAACTCTTCCTATCTCTTCATCCGTCTCTGCGCCTCTGTGTCTCTGTGGTTCACCCGTTTTCTCTGTACGGTCTCCGTGCCCTCCGTGTCTCCGTGGTGAACTTCCTCTTCTTCGCCACAACCTCTCCTTTCAGCCCACATCCCTTGAAGCTTCTTTTCGCAGTTCCGAAACGCCTTCGACGGCGGCGGCGATTTGAGCGACCAACTCTTCAGCCCGCGAGGCGGGGGCGCCGGTGAACTTGGCCAGGTGGATCATCGAAACCAACTCGCGGACCCAGGCCAGCGTGCCCATCAAATCGTCGTAAGCCCGGCGCCGCACGCCGCGCAGCCGCGCGAGATTCTGCCGCCGGGCCTGCTCGCTTTGTTGGCAGCGGTCGTTCGACGGCCCGGCGGGAGCCAGCGCCAAGGCGGGCTCGCCTTCGTCGTCGAAGCCGGCGACGAGCGCGTCCATTTCGCGAATCCGGGCGGCTTGCGAGGCCAGGGCGCCGCGCAGCTCGCCGAGGCGGTCCTTTTCGCGAGCCAGCACGCTCTCGGCCCAGCCGTCGAGGCTCGACAGCGCGGCGTCGAGTTCGATTTCGACTTGAGCGATCGCCGCCGCCATGCCATCGATCGGCTCGGCCGCGGCAGGCGGCCGCGGGCCGGCGTCGCCCTCAGATCGCGAAAGCAGCACCGGCAAAAACAACGGCCAGAACATCGCGGCCGTCGCGCCGCGAAACCAGCGTTGCGACCCGGCCGCATCGGGGCCGCCGAGATAATCCGCCGCGGCGACCGCCAAGCCGATCACGGCGTAAAAGGTCAAAGCTGTGCCGAATCCCATTGCAGTGGACCTCGTGTTGGCGGTTGCTCGCTTCGTAGAAGCGGCATCCCTGCCGCTTTCTTGCATGCGGCAAGCTGCTGCGTCTACTTCGCCAAGTAATTCCAGAGGGCGTAGATCATGACCGGCGTGACAAACGTGTAGCATCCGCACCAGGCCAGCAGCAGTCGCCGCAGGAAACAAACCCGCACGCCGCGCTGGTCGCAAGGGATCGTGTCGGCCAGCGAGACGAAACCCAGGTACAGCGATCTTGCGCCCCACAATCCGGCGACGAACGGCAGCGCCAGCCCGAGCGCCACGCAGAGCGTCGACAGCTCGCGCGGCGCCGGGAAGACGACGACGCCCAGCGCGAGCGTGACGTAGATCGGCAAGATGCCGACCAAGGCCAAGGCGCCGGCGGCCATGCCCTTCATCGCGTGCGCGGTCACGCCGAGCAGCGTCGTCTTGACGCCGGCCAGCAGGCCGTAGAAGTAGAACGACGGCAGACACACGCCGTTCGCCGCGATCAGGCCGATCGCGTAAGCCGCCAACAGGTTCGGCGCCGAAGCGTCGCTCCAGCGGGCCATGGGCACGAATTGCGGCCAGTACGTCTTGTCGGCGATGGCGTTGAGCACGACCGTTGCGGCCACGCCGTAGATGGCGAAGCCGCCCAGCGCGACGGCCAGCAGCCGCGGGATAATCTCGCGCTGCCGGGCAGGATCGCGCAACAGCAGGTTGAGCCGGCGTTCGGACTTGAGCAGCAGTTCCAACAAGCCGACCGTCGAGCCGTCGTCCGGCAAGGCTTCCGCGACGACGGGCGGTTCAAGGGTTTCGATTGAAGACAGCTTAGCGCAGGCGGCGGTCATGGGATGGTTCCTTGCGGCGTAAAGTGATGTTCGAGCGGTGAGGGCTGGCGGCAGAGCGAAGTGATACGAAAGCGAACTGGGGCTTCGCCAAGGCTCAGCCCCAGGCACGCACGCATGGGATTATGCAACCGGCAGCGGGAACAGACCGAAGACGTAATAGAGTTGTGCGCCGATCAATCCGACGAGCAATAGGAACCAGGTCGGCTGAGACTCGCGCTCGGGCTCGAGCTTCGCCACGACGCGGCAAAAGATGTCCGACATCGAAACGCCGACACCCGCGAAGACCAACAGGTTGACGCCCAGTACGACCCAGGCGGCGGCGATCGGCTTGATGGGCAGCGAGGGCATGGCGACGCTGAAAAAGCCGCCAATCGGCACGGACGCGATCAACGCCAGGCCGCCCCAACTGGTCGTGACCAGCGCGGCCAGCAAGGTCGTGCTGGCCCGCAACCGCGAGCCGCCGAAGCTGTGCAAGATATAGAGCGCCGGCAACGGAATCGCCCAGGCCAACCCTGCCGCAATGGTCAGCAAGAGCGCTTTGGCGAACATCGCGGCGGCGCCGGCCGAAAGGCCGAGCGTCATGCCGTAGGTCAACGTGCCCAGGATGGCGGCGCCCGCGAGGCCGGCCCATACCCACAGACCGTATCGTTTCTCCTGACGCTGCCAGGCGAGGGCGAACTCTTCCGGCTCTCGCAAGGCCAGGCCGACGTGAGCCACGCTAGCGCGCAATTCGTTTCGCAACATGATCGTTACTCCGGGTCTCGACTGACCGAACGCCCCGGCGTCAACCGCACGGTTGCGAAGGCATTAACGGGAAATATTCGCGAGGAAGAGTCGACAGGCGACGGGCGGGACGCTGGCGGCAGAGCAAAGCGAAGCCCCAGCGAACTGCGGCTTCGCCCAGGCTCAGCCGCCTGCCGCCCGGCTGCGAAAGCGTCAACGCGGCAAGGATTCCGCGTCTACGGGTTGAGCGAGGCAGGAGCGCCGCGCCTACGGCTCGAACGTGAACTCGGCGAGCTCCCGCGGATCGTCGAACACCCGCCAGAGCGTGCAGGGCAATTCGCGAAACGCGGCGCGAAACCGCTCGCCGTCGGAAGCTTCGCGGCTCACGTTGCGGATGAAGATCCGCATTATGCGGCCGGGATAGCGGCGGGCCAGATCGGCGTAAAGCTCCGGGTCGCGCTCGCCCGAATCGCCGACGCAAATCAGCCGCCGCTCGGGATAGGCTGCCAGCAAAGCCTCGATCGCCGGACGCTTCGCCTCGTCGGGCTTGCCGAAAAAGGCCAATGCCGAGCGGTCTTTCCAGCGAAACAATTGCATGGCGAACGAGCCAGCGGGAAATTCCTCGGCAATGCGGAATTGCTCCAGCGGCGCGTACAACTGCCAAGGACCGGCGGAAACGTAATGAAACGCGGCGCCCGCATCCGCCCAGCGACGATAGAGGCGAGCCATGCCCGGCACGGCTTCGAAGCGGCGCAGAAAGGTGCTTTCCAGCAGTGCGCGGCGATTGCCCACGAGCGACACGCGAATCGTGTCGTCGATGTCGGAGACGACCGAGACGCCGCGGTTTTCCAGCAATTCGACCTTGCCCGTCAGCAATCGATCGTCGCCCGCGTCGTCGGTCAGGGCCGAGTAGATCAGCCAGCGGCCGTCGGCGGCCGGCGTTTTCGAAAGCGCTGCGGCGGTCTCGGCCGGCAGTCGCAATTCGCCGCTGGCATGCCCGTTTTCCGCGGTCCGCTCCAAAAAGAAGTATTGTCCCCCCATTTGCAACGTGATTTCGCGATCGGCCAGATTGTCGACCACGAACGGCCAGGCTCGTTCTTTGAACAGCGGCGCCTGGTCGGGGGTCGGCTCCAGATCGAGCAGCCGCCGCAAACCGTCCAACGCGAGAGCACGAACCGCCGAGTCTTCGGCGGGACTGTAAACCCAGGCGTGAACGGGCAACAGCCACTCGTTTCGCTCCGGCACGAAGCGAGCCGAGGTTGGAAAGAATTGCACGTCGACATCCCCTTCGAGCCCGGCCGCGCTGGCGGGCGGCGCCGCCGCCATCGCACTGGCGAAGAGCATCAAGGCGCCAAACGCTCGCATGCGACGTCTCCTCGGATACTTTTTCGTTGCCGCCGGTCGGCAAACTGCGGGATTGTCGCGTCCGCCGGCGGTGGCCGCAATCGATTCCTTGCCGCGATGCTAGCAGCGGGCGCCTCGAACGGAGGCAGCCAGGCCGACTGGCGACGACGAGATCCGTTTTGGTGAGTTGAAGAAAAACCGTTTTTTCGTTTTTTTCACCCTAGAAGTAACCAACCTGCCGCCGCTGCGCACTAAATTGGCACTTCGTCCGCAGGGAACAAAGAATTTAAAGGTTTTCCGGCCCCCGTTAAACCTAGCCAGAACTTCTCCTTGAACCGTCCAACACGACATTCAAGGGGATTATTCGTGAGAGAGGTCTTTTTTCTGGCATGATTTTGGCAGTGCGGCGTCATTACACTGTGCCCGGCTAAGAATGAGACGTGCGTTGCTCGTGGGGCGGCCTTCCAGGCCGCGCCGGCCATTGACGACCTGGAAGGCCGCCCCACATGCCGGCCAAGCGTCTCGTTGGCGCCCGCGTGCGGTATAAGCAAAGCCAACCTACACGGAACAGAATCTGCCGAGGACTTTTTTCGTTTTCTGGCCGGTCAAACGCACGTCTTCCGTGGCCCAACAGGGCCCAGAAGACGCCGATGCGTTGTATTTCCAGCCAGTTTAACGGCGTTGGGCCAGTTTTGGCCGATGCCGCCAAAACGAGGTTTTGCAGACTCAGGGTAGACAGAGACATCGATCGAACAGAGACATCGATCGAACAGAGACATCGATCGAACAGAGAGGCGACCAGGGCGACTGCTATGAATGTTACTTCCGCTACGGTAATCGTGGATTACCGGTTGGTTTCGGGTTTCGAGGCGGAGCGGCAGAAGCTGCTGGCGCCCGAGTATTCCGATCGGCTTTCGAAGCCGCTGGCGCATTGGGCCTTGCCCACGGACCGCCACCTGCCCCTCGCCCTTGTGGGGCGCACCATTGAATCCCTGATTCACACGCCGTTTAACGAGCTCTATGCGACGCCAGGCGTCGGACCGAAGAAAATCGCTTCCTTGATTCGGCTTTTGGCCCGCGCGATCCAAAACGCGCCCGCCGCCGCCAATCCGATTGTGAATCGCAGCGACGAACCTGCGCACGTCGGCAACGGACGCCCTCATCCGGCCTTGGTGTCCGAGGCGGCCTGGGTGCAATGGCGGACGAGCATTCGCCGGCACGGGCTGGAGCGGGAAACCTTGGGGCGCCTGGCGCGAAGCCTGCAAAAACTGCCTCGCGCGATCTGGAATACGCAACTCGGTCACTACTTGGATTTGACGCTCGAACAGATTCGAGGCCTGCGAGGGCACGGCGAAAAACGAGTCAGCGCGGTGCTCGAGATTTTCGAAAACCTGTACCAGATTCTCTTGCAGGTCGATGCAAACCCGCACTTAGCCGTTCAATTCCGGCCTCGCCTCGTCCAGCAGTTGGAATCGTCGATCGTGCGGCTGCTCAGCCTGTCTGGCGCGCCTTCGGCCGACGAGGTGCGGACGCAATTCGTCGATCCGCTGCTCGAACTCTCGCGTCTGGACGGCGGCGACCTGCTGGCCGAAGTGGCGGCAGGCAGGCTTTCGCACTTTTCGACGGTCCAGGCGCTGGCCCGGCAAAAAGGGCTGACGCGCGGGCGGATTTACGAACTGTGGGGCGACGCGGCGGCGATCGTGAACATTCGCTGGCCGGAGGGCCAGGCGCTGGTTTCCCAGTTGCAGGCCAAGCTCGCGGCGAATCCCCTTGAACCCCGCGTTCAAGGCTTGTTCGATGCCGCCCTCGAACTCTGGTTTCCCCTCTCGCCTCAAGCCGAATCAGCGCCCGTGCAATCGTCCGCGTCGCGCCGCATCGCACCGGGCAGGCGAGCCCCCGTGCGATTGAGTTATTCCGCCGCCTTCCATGCGAACGGCTTGACGGCGCCTTCCGAGTCGACTTGAAACAGGGCTTTCGCCCGCGAATCGACGACCAGCAAGGTTTCGCCCAACCAGGCGAGCCCCACGGGATTGACGAATTTCGGGCTCTCGGCCCATTTTTTCGGCGCCCCGCCGGAGGCGTCGATTTTCCAGACTGCCCGGGCGTATCCATCGCAGATATAGACGTTCGATTGCTTGTCGAGCGTCACGGCATGGGGAAATTGAAAAACGCGTCCTTTGACGATCGTCTCCACCTGGCCGTCGGGCGAAACCCGCAGCAAGCCGTTCTCGGCGCGGGAGACGACCCATAAGCGGTCCTGCGAGTCGATGCACACTCCGCCCGGCCCCGGGACGCGAGCAAATTCGCTGGGCGTTCCTCCTTCGGCGGGAACTTTCCAGATCATGTGCAGTTCCAGGTCGGAGACGAGCAACTCGCCGGCCCGATTCACGGCAATGCCCATCGGGATGCCGATGCCGCCTTGGGTCAGCGCCTTCGGCTGGCCGTCGGCGTCGAAGCGGTAAACTTCGCGCGTCGCACTATCGCCGGCCAGCAGCCGGCCCTCGCCGTCGACGGCCAGACAGCGCGGGGCGTTCAACGGCGTGCGAAACTTCTTCTCGGCGCGAAACAAGAGGCTCAGCCGACCGTCTTCGAGCCGCCAGATGCCGGGCAGTTCGCGGTCGGCCAGAAAAATCGTCCGCGGCTCTTTGACCGCGATGGCCAGGGGATAAAGCGGTTCGGACGCGACTGCGGACGTGAACGAAGGGCTAAGGGCTAGCAACAAAAACGCAAGCCGGCCGACGCCGGCACGACCAATGAGAGAGCACGACATTCGATCGGTTCTTTCTGTAGCACATGACTCGCTTGGCGATCGTTTCCCGGATGCCTGCCGTCCATTCCTTGATTCCCTACAGATCATAACCTGCGGCAGGGCTTTTGCGCCTTTCCGCAATGAAAAAATATCTTATTTTTGCGCCTTAACAGCGCCCGAAACCCGCCGCCAGAACTCGAGCGGGTCTTGAGTGCGAGTCTGGTATGCCCGCAAATACTCCCGATGCCGCTGGTCGGCCGGAAACGCCTCGTCGACCGCATAGGGATAGCCGCTCATGGCGCCAAAAGGCAACGGTTCGACGGTTTGCCCGTAAACCGTATTCAAATCGGCGTCCTTGTCCCAGCCGACGTTGTAAAGCAAAAAATCGCGAGTCCAGCCGGCGGGCGGCTCTTCGGGCAGGGCTGCGAAACGCAGCGTCAGTTCGTCGCCCGCGCCGAGAATAGCGAGCCGATCGTCGGTTTCCGTCAACAGTTCGGCGGCAGGTCCATAGCGCGTCAAGCGGCCGGCCATGGCGGGCCACTTCGCTTCGCGGGTCGTTTGATCGTAGTCGTATCGCTCCGGACCGAAGTGCTCGCCCGGCGACCGCCGCGAAAACCCGCGATAGTGCAAATCGGCGCCGATCAGTTGCAAAGGCGCCAGGTTCGTCGGCGCCGGCTCTTCGTCCAGCGTAAAGAAGGCCTGGTCCCAATAGATCTCCAGGTTGGTCGCAATCCGCAGCCGATAATCGGCGGTTAAGAAGACCCCGGAAAGATCGACGGCGATGGTCTTGGTCTTGCCGCCGGGAAAACCAATGAAAGGCCGGACTTCGCGCCACTCGCCGCTGGCGTCGGGAACCCACAGGGCCGGCGGATGCGGCGGCGCCAGATTTGCGTTTTGCGAAATGCCGACGTTCATCGAGGTGCCGGTCGGATAAATCCACCCGGTCAGAAACAACGTGACCTGGCGAGGATCGGCGAGCTCGCCCAGATCCAGTTCCAAATAGTGCGGCTCGGCGTAGCCGGCGCCCAGCTTGCGATCGAACGCCTTGAGATAGACGCCGTCGCACGCGGCGATCGTCGCGTGTACGTCGCGGCCGCGTTGGTCGCGCGCCGCTCGGGGAGCGAGCGGCCGGCGCACGGTATGAACCTTGAATTCCGCGATTTCCGCGGGTCCGACCTTTTCGTTGGAATAGACCGTCACTTCGGCCGGATGGTCGACCGCGATCAGTTGCACCTCGTCGAGATACGCCGTCTCCCACAGCTCTTCGGTGACCTGCAGCACGTACTCGCCGCCTCGCGGCTTGAGTCGGTCGCCGGGAATGTGCAAGTATTCCCAAGCTCGCGACGGCGCCAGCACGCCGTCGGCCAGTTGCAGCCCCAGCGGCGCCGCCCACAGACAATCGGTGAAGAATGCGAACTTCTCGCCGGTCCACGTATAGAGATAAGGACACGAACCGCCGAGAATTTGCGCTTCGCAAAGGGCCTGATTCGTCTCCGGTTCGACGATGTCTTGGGGAATGCCGTTCGTCCACACGACGCGCACCAGGTCCGCGAGCTCGACTTGCCCCAGGCCGAAGTACACCGTCGGCCCTGCGACGATCTGCCGCTGGTAGTGCGGCCCCGCGCGAACTTCGACGAGGCTGCCGATGCCGTAATGGTTGACGCGGAAGTGAAGATTCTGCTGATCCATGAGCCCGGCGACCAGTTCCAGGTTCAACCAGCGGTTCTGGTTGCCGCCGTCGTTCTTATAAAGCACGACCCGATCGGTCTCGGCCACCGCAAGGTCGAGATCGCCGTCGCCATCGAGATCGCCCGTGCGGCAAGTTCGCACGGGCTTGGCGCCGGGGGCCAGCAATTGAGAGGCCGCCGTGAACTGTCCGCCCTCGGCGCGATAGATGTCGATGCCCTTTTCCGACCAGCTCAGCAAGTCTTGGCGACCGTCGTTGTCGAAGTCCCAGGTTCGCACTCCAGCGCGGGGCGAGTCGGCGAGCGATGATTTCGATCGCCGCGTAGGCTGAGCCTGGCGTCCGAGTTCGGTGCGAACCACCGCCAGCCCCGCCTTGCCCGCGGCCGCCAGCGTCCAACCGCCGACGTCTCCCGCGTCGAACGCCGCCAGGGAATCGGCGCCCTCAAGCGCCTCGAAACCGCTCTCGAACGTTCGCCAGCGGAATTGCCCGTGGCGCAAGTTTTCCAGATAGCCGGCGGGCTGCTTCTCCGCGCCGCACACGAGCAGATCGAGATCGACGTCGCCGTCCCAATCGACCGGCACGATCGCCGCGGGTTGCAACTCGGCGGGCGGCAACTCCGATTGAGCGCTGACGTCGACGAATTCCATGTCGCCGTGATTCGACCACAGCGAGAGCCCCTTCGCGGTTGAAACGATCAGATCGAGATCGCCGTCGTGATCGAAGTCGACGGCCGCCGCGGCCAGAGCGGCTTCGAGCGCCGCGAGCGGCTCGCGCAGCTCGACCTTCAAGGCTCGGGTTTGCTTTTCGGGATCGAAATCGTTTCGCAGCAGCGCGATTCCGCCGGGCCCATAGGCGACAACGTCCAGGCTCGTGCGATGGCAGATCTCCGGACCCATGTCGTGGGCTCCGCCGCCGTCTTGTCCCGCGACGCCGTCAGGAGCGTTCGGCCGCGCGCCCGGCGCCGATTTGCCGGCCGCCTGTCGGCGAGCGTAGGCTTTGGTCCCAGGCTGCTCGGGATCGTCCTGGTCCAAGTCGGCGAGCAATATCCGGGAGTACTCCGCCGGCAAGTTCGCGTTGGCGATCGTCCGCCATTCTTTGCCGCCGACTCGGCTATAGACTTCCACGACGCCGTCTCGCAAAACCACGACGTCCAATTCGCCGTCGAGATCGAAATCGGCCAGCTCGAGATCCGCCAATCCCAGCAGCGGCGGAAGCTGTTGCGGGGCCGCAAATTCGTTGAACTTGACTTCGATAGCCGGAACTTCGCCTTCGGCCAACGTCGCCTCGCAGGGCTCGCGGAAATCGTGGAGCACGTATTCCAGCGGATCGCGGTCTACGCGGCGCAGATCGTTCAGCGACCAGGTCTCGGCTTTGATCACGTTGGCCAGGCCGCGGACTCGCCCTTGGGCCGCCGGCCATTGACCGTTTTCCGCCGCCGCCATCGCTTCGTCGAGAAAAGCCAGCGGATCGGGCAGGCGGCCGTGCTTGCTCACGTTTTCCGCCAGCCCCGAATTCGAGGCCAAGGTTTGTCGCAGCTTGGCCAGCGTCTGGACCGTTTGAGGATCCTTGACCCGCACTTGTTCCGTAGCCCAGACGGCCTGCAGGAACAAGTTTTCGGGGGCGGCTTGATAGGCGCGGCCAAGGGCATCGTAAGCGCGCTTCTGGTCCGCTTCGTCTTGCGAATCGGCGAAATAGCGATGGATGGCATACCAGATCGCGGCGTCGCCCGGCGCCAGTTCGGAGGCTCGGTTGAACTCGGAATTGGCCCGGACTTTTTCGCCCGCTTCCAGCGCGATCCGGCCGGCCAGCAAATGGACCGGCGCCGAATCGTTTTCGAGTTTCAAAGCGGCCTCTGCGGCTGCGAGAGCCCGCGACGGTTCGATCGATTTATCCTGAAGCTCGATCAACCGGGTGATCGCCAAGTTTCGCGGCCCCAGAGGATCGCCGGGCAACTTCGCCGCCAGCTCGGCGAAGCCGGCGTCGGCTTTCGCGAGATCGCCTTCTCCCGCGCCGCGTTTTTCCTTGTGCCGGCCGTTTTCAAGGTGTGCGATGGAAACGTTCTTGAGCTGCTCCAGCTTGACGCATTGATCGGGCGAAACATCGTGACGAAACGAGATGAACGCCACCAACACCGTCGCGGCGGCGATCGAGACCACGATCCCGCACGCGATCCAAGGCCGTCGCCGCGAATTCGGCGGGACGTGAGCGTTTGGAGTTTCCGCCATCGAATCCTCTCTTGAGCCTGGGCCAGAACATGGCCGCCGCGCACGCGCGAAGAGGCGATTGTAATCCTAAATCGAGATTCGATGAAAGATCGGGGAATGAAAACTGCGGCGGGAATTCAGGAGGTGAGAACGCCAGGGGCGGGGCTGCGGAGCCGCTGGAGTTCGGGACGGTCGAGGATGACAAACGGCGAGGCGACCTCGCGCCAACGTTCTCCGCGCTGGATCACGGCGTTGTCGGCAATCGGCCCCAGCCGGCCGGCGGACAGTTCCAAATAGTTCACGCGAGCCGGTTCGAGCCCGATCAGCCGCGCGCAAGTGGCGTCGACCGCCGTCGGATTCAAGCCGGCGACGATCAACCCCATTCTTTTGGGGCTGCCCATGATCGGGCCGTCGCCTTCCATGCACAAGATAGCGTCGACGACCGCGATCGTTTTCGGCAGCGAGGCGTTGATGTCGAAGACCGTCTGCGGAATGCCGGCGTGGTGCAGGACGTTTTTGGGCCAGCCGTATTTGACGCCCGGCAGCACGCCGTACATGTTCTTCAACGAAGCCGTCACGCCGACCCAATGATGCGTTTTGAGCTTGGGCATGGAGACGATCAGATCGGCTTCCATGGCCGCCCGCGGAAAAAAGAAGCCTGCCAGTTTCGAAGCCCGGCCCGCGTTCTTGACCCAGGCCACGTCCTCGTAGTTCAGGTCGACGAATTCCAGCCTGGCGTCGTCCAATACGGGGGCCAGGCCCGACTCGACCAGGGCCATTTCGGTGTCGCGCACGTGACCGGAAGCCTCGCCAACCGCGACGCTCGCTCCCCAGCGGCGAAAGACTTCGGCGGCGGCCAAGATCATGGCGGGGTGGGTCGTCATGTGCGGCGCCGTCCGCGTCGGTTCGACCAGGTTGACTTTGAGCAGCACTCGTCGGCCGGCGAGCCGTTGCGGATCGAGACCGCAGGCCAGCAGCCCGTCGCGAATCGTTTGTTCAATCGGCCCGTCGTAACGCTGGCCTTTGGCGACGAAGACCGGCGTCGGCGTCTGCCGGCGCGCCTTCATCCAGCCGTAGGCCAACGCACCCGCGACCGCAGTTCCGCCGCCGACCAAGAGCGCGCGGCGGTCGAGCGCCGGTTGTGGCTTGCAGGCCGGTTCGCAAACCTTCACGCCAATGTCCTGCATTGAGACAACTCGCTAACTGGGCTGGTGGGAAATGGGCTTGTGAAAAATCAGCGGGCACTCGGCCTTTAGGGCGGCGAGCGCCAGCAGCGCCCGCTGGAAAGGCGCCGCTTCTCGACCGCCGCGCTCGGAGGCCGCTTGCAGCCAGGCATCGGCCGCCGGAGGCGATCGGTCGTGGGCGGCCAATCCGATCAAGCCATAGGCCAGCGACATCGAGGTCGTCTGCCGATCGAGAGTTCGTTCCAAATAGGCGATGGTGCGTTCGATCCGGCCGCTCTCGTCGCGCTCGCCCGCAAGCGCCGCCAACGCCAGGCCGGAAGGCGCCAAGTGCGGCCGCAAGAGTTGGCCGAGAACGGACGTGTTGCCGTAGTTGCAGCCGCCGTCGGGAAGCAAGCGGTCGATCAGCAGACGCACGGCCTCGCGAGCGCGGGCATGATCGCCGCGACCGGTCCGCTTCAGCGCCAGCAGACCGAAAATGGTCGGTTCGAGCCAAGAATGCGTGCCCTCGGCCCAGGGCCAACCGCGCAGCGTCGTATCGTGCCCCATTCCCGGCGAGCGGGGCGACGATTTGCCGCCGGTCGCCAACAGCCATGCCGCGCCGCGTTCGGCGTGCTCGCGCCAAGCTGCGGTCTGGGCGCCGCCCGCTCCGCTCCAGGCTAGAACGGCCAAGCCCGTGGGCCAGCCGGGCGTCGGTTGACCGGCCGCAATGCCGACCGAACCGTCGGCGCTGGCCAACGAGGTCAATGCCTGGCAAAGCCGCGCGGCATCGGCCGTTCGACCGTGAGCGCCCAGCGCCATCGCCGCCAGCGCCAAGGGTTCGGCGGCGAGCGAGCCGCCCGCGCGATAGCTGGGCGTAGCCGTCGCCAGGCCGTTCAGAATGTCATCCACCCAGTGCATAGCGCCTCGCAACGCGGCTTTTTGCTCGCATCTCGCGCAAACGCCCCAGCCGCGAGAACTCGTTTGCAACTATAGCTTTCGATTCGACGGCAAGGCAGCGGCTCGGAACTTGCCCGCAGGGACTTTGACCTATGTTTTTTTGGAAATGCGATTTCTTCCTATCGCCCTGGGGAAAGTTCGATGGCGGTCCAACTGTTGCCTCGCTCCAATTATGGCATCGCCCCGCGCGACGCGGCGATCGAAGTCTCGATCGTCATGCCCTGCCTGAACGAGGCCGAAACGCTGGGCACTTGCATCCGCAAGGCGCAGCAGGCCATCGTGGACTGCGACCTTCAGGCGGAAATCATCGTGGCCGACAACGGCAGCACCGACGGTTCGCAGGATTTGGCCCGGCGCCTGGGCGCGCGCGTGGTCGACGTGCCCGAAAAGGGTTACGGCGCCGCGCTTCGGGGCGGCATCGAGGCCGCGCAGGGCGAATTCATCGTCATGGGCGATGCTGACGATAGTTACGACTTTTTGGCCATCTATCCGTTCGTGGAAAAGCTGCGAGACGGCTATGAACTGGTGATGGGCAACCGTTTCCAGGGCGGCATTCTGCCCGGCGCGATGCCCTGGAAACACCGCTGGATCGGCAATCCGGTGCTGACCGGCATTGGGCGGTTGTTCTTCCATTGCCCGGCGGGCGATTTCCACTGCGGCTTGCGTGCTTTCAGCAAAGACGCCTATCGGCGGATGAAGCTGCAAACGACCGGCATGGAGTTCGCCAGTGAAATGGTGATCAAAGCCACGCTGTCGAACATGGCCATCGCCGAGGCGCCGACCACATTGCACAAGGACGGCCGCTCTCGCCCGCCGCACCTGCGCAGTTGGCGCGACGGCTGGCGGCATCTGCGCTTCATGCTGCTGTTCAGCCCGCGCTGGCTGTTTCTGTGGCCTGGGGCGATCTTGTTTCTGCTGGGAGCGATCGTTTCGCTGATCTTGATGCGCGGCCCGGTCGAACTGGCGGGCGTCGGTTTCGACATCCACACGCTGCTGGTGGCCGGCTTTGCCTGCCTCTTGGGCTATCAACTACTTATCTTCGGCGTCTTCACCAAGATATACGCTTTGAGCGAAGGCTTTCACCCGCCGCACAAACTGCTCGGCGCCCGGCCGCAAGCGCCTTTGGAATGGGGTGTCTTGGCCGGGGTGGTCCTCGGCGCCGCCGGGCTGACGCTGCTCGGCCTGGCGGCCCGGGACTGGCGGCAAGTCGGCCTCGGCGCCTTGGAGCCGCGCGTCACGATGCGGCAAGTCATACCCGCCGTCGTGCTGATGATGCTCGGCGTGCAAACCGTGTTCGCCAGCTTCTTTCTCGGCATCATGAGTCTGCGGGGGAAATAAGTTTGTAGCCCACCGAACCTGCCTAATGGGAAAATCGGGATCGGTATGGATGCACCTTTTGGTCGTTTCGTCGAGCTACCCTGGGGCAGCGCTTGCGTGGACGAGGCAAGGAGGCAGTTTTCCCGGCGCATCGTCGAGGGACCGGATCCTCCGTTGCGCAACCTACTCTACTACATTCGCTCGGGTGATCGCCATGAGTCTCGGTACGGTTTGCAGGACTTGGATTCGCGTAAGGTCGTCGGCGAAATCCTATATCGGTGGAAGACTTGGGGCGATGGTGATCCCGTAGAGATCTACTTAGGCATTCGGTTGCGATCGGGGCGGGCCTTGGAGGCCATTGGTTTCCGGTGTGAACCGGGCACCTTGTACCTTTTTGACAACGGAAATCGCTTTGGAAGGTTCATAGAGAAGCAGCTCCCGCCGGATAAACGTTGGTGGCGGCGAATGCTCGGCGGCGAAAGGCTTTGGCATGTCCATTTACAGGAAGAATTCATCGGCGTGCTTCAACTGGTGTATCCGGTCGGCAAGCGCACGGTAATTCACGTTCAATTGCACAATGGCGTGACCTGGCCAATTTGCGTGGCGTCGTTGGCATTCCGAAAGGAGTCGCGGTTTGTGATTCCCCCGGAGGCGCCCGAAGTCCCCACAGACGATCTGAAAACCTTGTACTTTATGCTATCGTCGATAATGAGGCTTCACGTGTGCAATGTGGACCTCGACAGCACGTAAAGAGCACGCCCGTCCTGAGACTATGAGTTTGTAGCCCACCGAACCTGCCGCAACGCGCTTTCGTGCCTTTGCAAATCGGGGCGCCGAGAGCTCCTCCCAGTTGCCTTGCAAGCCTCGGTCGGGCATTTCGGGCGCCATGCCGCTTCCGGCGTGCTACAAGACTCGGCAGGCTGACAAGGGAAGACAATGAGGATATGATTCTGAATGGCGACAATTCGCTTTCCTTGGAGCGGAACAATGGATCAAAAGCTTGCTGACCTTGTCCAGAAAAAGCAGAAGCAGGCCGGCACTGGCGAGCAAATCGACTGGGACGAGCGTCGCAACAGATACGTCGCGGCTGTCGACGCGCTGTACGCGCAGATCGAGGGCATGCTCGCCGAAGCGATCGGCCAGAAGAAGGTTGCGTCGCAAAAGCGCGAGAAGCATTTGACCGAGAGTTACATCGGCACATATGCAGTGAATGACCTCATCCTGCTGATCGGAGACGAGCCCGTCCGCTTCTCGCCTCGCGGCCGAAATATTGCCGGCGCGGAAGGCCGCGTCGACGTCGTTGGCGAGCGCGGCGAGGCGATTCTTATCTTACGCGGCGACGCGGATTGGGGATTCGTGCAATCTCGCCAGCCGACGCTTGCCGTCGTCCCGTTGAAGGAAGAAACGCTCGCCGAGGTGCTGCAACTCGTTATGCGAGATTGACGGCGATGCCTTTCCCAGCGGTCGTGCAGCCATCCGCCGAGCCGCAGACTCTCGACGAGATCCTCGACTGGCATCGCGGGATTGTCGACGCGCTCATCGAGCAACGCGTGTCGGTCCAAACGGCGATCCGAAGGGGGTTGGCGGTCGCGCCGAGATTTGTGGGGATGACAGAGCGCGACGTCGATATTCATTACGACGCGCAGCGGCGCGAGTTGGATCGCCTCACTGTTCTTAATCTGGTGGCGAGCGCCGAGGCGACGATCAAACTCGATTACTTTCGCCGCGTAAACGAAAGGCTAAAAGATTCGCTGTCGCGCGCGTACAGGGAGTGGCACAATAGGCTTTCCGCGAAGCAGCGGCGACGCCCTGACTTCGACGAGCGCGGAATTCTCGACGTCCTGAAAGGCGCCGGGGTGATGGATAATCACATCGTCGGACGATATCGCGAATGCCTTCACGTGCGACACTGGCTCGGCCACGGTCGCTACTGGGCCAAACCGGCGCAAGTCGAACAACTCGATCCCGACGAAGTATTCGATCGGGCCAACAAGCTGCTCCAGGCGATCCCGGCGTGAGGCGTCACCCGTATTCTTCACCCTCTCGACGACGATCGGAGGTTATTCGATCCTCGGCGCTTACCCGATCCTGAGCGTGCGGCAGGTTTCCTCGTAAGTCGATTCCAGATCGAGCGAGATGGCCGCGGTCGGCGTAAGGCAGACCGGTAGCGTCGGCAGCGCTTGGCCGATCGCCAGCGGATGATACCAGTTGTCCATCAGGCGGCGACGACCTTCTTGGCGCATGCGAACCGTCGCCGCGTAAATAGGCGTCGGACGCTCGCCCAACGCCGGATCGCAGCTTTCGACAAAGCTCAACAGCTCGGCATATAAGTTGAAATCGCTAGTGCTCACGACGTCGACGATTAGGCATTCATTCTAGCATGGCTGCGAGGAAACCCATCCGTTCCTTTTTTGCCCCTCTCAAGAACGTTGGGGCGACTGCGGCCAGCCCCAGCCCGGCTAGAGAAAATAGCAACGCGGCCGTTTTTTCGATATCCACCGGCCGCTGGGAAGGTTCGAGATACTGCTGGCTCGCCCACCAGGGGCGCAGCGAATTGAGCACGTGATAGCGGCGGACGTCGATCGGCTTTCGCGGCACGCTGACCGGAAACGTCGGCTCGGCCGCTGGCGTGAACCGCTGGGCGCGCGGGCCTCGGTCGGTCAGAATCTCCCAGATTTCGCGCGGCCGCTGGACGAGTTTCGAGTCGAGCGGGCGGAAATAGAACCAGCGGTCGATCAAGAACCGGTCCACCGGCCATTGCTCTTCGATGTACAGCCGCACCGTCTCGACGCTCAGGCCGGCGATTTGCACGGCAAAGCCGGCGGCGAGCAGCACTGCAACGGTGCGACGTCTCAGCAAGGCGGCGCCTTGCGGGGCGAATAGCCACAGCACGGCGAAGGCCGGCGTCAGGTAGCGAGGGCCCCAGGCCGGCTCGCCCACGAAAAACGAGAGCGTGGCGATGAAGGCGACGTAGATCGCCACCGCGGCGAGCGTCCAAGGCGCGAACCATCGCTCGCGGCGCCGCTCGACCGCCAGGCCGGCCAGCGCGAGACACGCCGGCGGCCAGTACCACAGCGCGCCGGCGCCCAGGCCGATTGTCAATCCCAGCAGCCCGAACAGCGGACGCCCCGGCCACAGCGGAGCGTACCGCTCGGCGGCGCCGCCCGTCGTCTCCATCGCCCACGGCGGGAACTTATAAAGGTCGTAACCGACATAAGCGGCTACGCCGAGCGCCAGCCCGGCGATCATCCACGCCAGCCGGGCGCGCTGCCGAACGAGCGGCAGCCGCTCGTCGGCGTTTCCGGCCAGGGCCGCCAGGACGAAGATCGCCAGCGGCGGCTTGCAGTTAAAGGCCAGACCCAACAACAAGCCCGCGGCGGCGGCGCCGAGGCAAGCGTGCGTGCCTGTCCTTGGCCGGGCGGGGGCGCCCGGCCCTCCATTATCTACGCCGAGCCGGGCGGGGGCGCCCGGCCCTCCATTATCTACGCCGGGAGGGACGGGCGCCCCCGCCCGTCCAGTCGCGCGGCGGGCATGAACTGCAACGACCAAGGCCGCGACGACCGTAACCGCGCCCAGACTTTCATCGAACGTCGTCGTGCCATAGAACCAAACCGGCGAGCAAAAAATTCCACCCGCGCTCCAGAGGATCGCCCGAGCGGCGCTATGGCCCTGCTTTAAGAACCAAACGGCAAACACCGCTGCAAGCAAGGCGCAGGCGGCGGCGCCGACGAGCGAAAAGAAAAAGTGCCGGCGCGGCTCGCTGACCGGCCCCGTGAGATCGGCGAGCGCGACGGCCGCGACGCCCAGGACCGAGTGCGGCAAGCGGTAGCTCGTATAACGGCGCCCGCCGCGACCGGAAAACACCAGAAACGTGACTCGCTGGTCGCGGATCACGGTGTCGCCGTGCTCTGCCAGGCTGCGCGCCACTTCGTAGCGGGTCAATCCGTCGACGACGTCGATCCGTCCGGGGCCCGAGAGGGCGACCGCAGCGAACACGAACAGGCCCAGGCCGGCCACGGCAAGCGTCAGCGCAAGGCCCTGGCGAATCGCCTGCACCGTTCGAGACAACATATATATAAGGTCGTTCGCTGAGCAAGGGACGACGAGGCGTAGCGGAATCGCACGACATGAAAGATAGCACGGCGAGCGGAGCGACCTTGTGCCGTGTAGCCACAACTTTTAAATAGCCCAGGCATTTATGCCCAACCGAGAAAAAAGTTCGAGAATTGTTAAAGCTCGCGATTTGACTCGCCGCAAAGTGGAACTACGTTTTTGGTAGCAGAGACGAACGTAATCACGAACGTCTCTGCGGGAAAGGCCGCGAGGTCGATCCCGCGTTGGTCTCCCTTCTGTGAGTTCTTTACGACACATCTTGTAAAACCTTTCAGAAGGGGCCCGCGCGAAGCAAAGGCCTGCCGCCTCTGCATCCTCGAAAAAGGCAAACCGGTCGCAAGGCCGGGACGCAAAGCCAAGGGCCGCTCGGGTTCGCCCGCAGCGGTAGCCTGGCTGCCGAAAGGGTGACGAATCGGTCGCTCGATGAGAGCGACGCCGAAGCAAGCACCTCCGATAAGTCGGTAAACGAGAGCAGGGCGAACGTTTGGTGATCGTGGGTTTTGGAAGATGCCGTGCAGGCCGCTGCCGGCGTCCGCCGGCTACGCATCTTCCGGAACCCCAACAATGAAAAGGTCAGTCCTGCGTCCGGGCCGGCGTCGTTGCGTCGGCCGAGGGCTACCCCAGAAAATCGGAGGATCCCATGAAGAATCTCGCTCTGAAAGTGCAACGTTTCCTCGTTTCGGAAGATGGCCCAACCGCGGTTGAATACGCCGTGATGTTGGCCTTGATTATCATCGTCTGCTTGACGGCCATCACGAGCGTGGGCAGCAATGCCAGCGCCGTGTTCCAGAACGTCAGCACGTCGTTGAGCAGCACGGCCGGAACCTGAAAAAGCTTCCTGGTCTGCTAGTTTCGGCGCACGACGCTCACCGAGCCAGCATCTAGTTCCACCGTCGAATCCCTTGGTTCGCAGGATTGCGCAGCCAAGGGATTTTTTCGTAGGTCAGGCTTTCCAGCCTGACAGCGCTCGTCGGGCTGGAAAGCCCGACCTACTGTTGTTCGTCAGGCTGGAAAGCCTGACCTACGCGGCGGCGTTTGTCGCCTATAATTGCCCTATGCGGATGGTCTCACTCGATGTGCTGCGCGAACGGGCGGCCGGCAAGGCCGAACCGTTGCTGCGCAGCTTGGCGGCGGAGCGCTGGATCAGCCGCGATTCGGCCTTGAAATGGGGCGCGATCGCCGGCATCGCCTTGGCCGACCTCGCGCTCTGCGCACGGCAGGAACTGACGTTTGCCCCGGCGAACCTCGTCTTGCCGGTCGTCTGGCTGACGTTGCTGGGAATTCCGGCGCTTTACTACTATCGCCGGGGAGAAGACCGCTTCGTACTGTGCTTGGCCACGTTGGCGCAGACGATCGCCTTCATCTCGTCGTTCACCGTGCTGATGTATGCGGTCGCCTCCTTCTCGCGGCCGCTGTGCGACGACCAATTGGCCGCGTTCGACGCCTGGTGCGGCGTCAACGTGTCCGCGATCCGCGACTGGACCAACGCCCACGCCGCCGTCCGGCTGGCGATGGACGCGGCCTACGGCCTGCTGTTATTTCAGTTGCCGACGATCGTCATCGTGCTCGGCTTGCTCGGCGATCGGCGGCCGTTGGAAACGTTCGTGCTGCAAGAGATCGTCGCCTCGCTGTTGACCGTCGCCGTGTTTGCGTTTCTTCCGGCCGATGGTCCGTTCAGCTTTCATGGCTATGATCCGTCGCCAGATCAGGCGCATTATCTTGAACACTTTCGTGGCATCAGAAGCGGCGAGATGCAGAGCATCTCGCTGCAAGGGGCCGCGGGCCTGGTCACCTTCCCCTCGTTCCATACGGCCGAGGCGCTGTTGATGGCGCTGGCCTTTCGCCGCCGCCGCAGTCTGTTCGTTCTGTTCGGCTCGTTGAACCTGCTGGTGGTCTTGTCGACCATGACCACCGGCTGGCACTATTTCGCCGACGTCGTCGCCGGGCTGGTCGTGGGCGGCGTTTCGTTCTGGGCGGTGCAGGCCTGCTCGCCGTGGATTTATGGGGACGGCTTGCGGAACACGAACAGATGGTTCAAGCCGAGTTGAAAGCGGCGATGCTCGACCAGTTCGAACGCAGCGCCGGCGAAACAGCCGGGGACTTGCCGCACGTCGAAGCCGTAATGTTCTTCGAGGCTCATGCCGTCGATGACCCGCAATGCTTTGAGCAACGCGAGCAAATAATCGACTGCCGGAGCGGGCACGGTGATCAACACCAGCCCGCCCGGTCGCAAATAGCGCCAACAGTCGGCGGCCAGGGCCGCCTGTGCCGCGAGCGGAATGTGTTCCAGGACCGCGAGCATGGTGATGCAATCGAACGCCGACGCACTCGGGGGCAAGTCGCCGGGAAAGCAGCCCTTGATCAGCATGCCTCGCGGCAGCGGGCGCGAGGCGTCGAGACCGGGGTCGAGGCCGACGTAGTCGTGCAATTCTCCAACGGTCCGAGCCAGCGCGCCGTCGGCGCAACCGATATCGAGCACGCGCGCGACGGGCGGCAGATAGCGCCTGATCTTGGCGATTCGCCACTGCTGCAACCAACGATCAACGGTTTTCATGGGCCGGCTCGCATCGTTCGGGCATCGTTCGCCGCCTAAGTTTCAGTGGAGGGACGGGCGCCCCCGCCCGTCGTTCCACGCATGACGGGCGAGGACGCCCGGCCCTCCCTAAATGCGATTCGCTCCGCGGGCGCCCCAACAACCAGTAAGCCATGCGGCGCGCTTGTCAAACCAGTGGAGGGACGGGCGCCCCCGCCCGTCATTCTATTCAAGCCGGGCGAGGGCGCCCGGACCTCCTTAAATGTCATTCTATGCAAGCCGGGCGAGGGCGCCCGGCCCTCCCTAAATGCAAATTTCTCGTTCCCTCTCAGTCGCTCGCCGCTTTCGTGACCTAAGTTTCAGTGGAGCGACGGGCGCCCCCGCCCGTCGTTCCATGCAAGCCGGGCGAGGGCGCCCGGACCTCCCTAAATGCCGGGCGAGGGCGCCCGGCCCTCCCTAAATGTGGAGGGCTCTGCGTTCGAAGCGGGCGGGAGCGAACAAGAACGAGGAGTTGCTTCGATGTTTTGGTTCATTCCGTGGGACAACATGGCCGCGGCGGCGCAGGTGCTGTTGACGTTGTTCGCCCTGCTGGCGGCCGGCCTGAACTTTTTACTTTCCGCGCGAGGTTAGATCGACGCCGAGACGCCGCGGTGAGGGACCGCGCGGGCGACGCCTCGCTAAAACTTTTGGGAGATCAACGTGTCTTTTTCCGCCCCTCTGACGGAATCTTGGTTGCAACATTTTTCCATCTGGCTGGTCACGGTCGCGCTGGTTGTGGCGGCGGTCATCGACGGCTGGAAGCTGAAGGTTCCCAACTGGCTGACGTTGCCGATGATCGTCGGCGGTTGGGTCTACTGCGGCGCAACCTTGGGTTGGCCGGGAGTCGGCTGGAGTTTGGCGGCGACTGCCGTGGGCCTGGCCTTGTTGCTGCCGCTGTACGCCATCGGCGGCATGGGCGCGGGCGATGTGAAGCTGCTGGCGGGCGTCGGAGCGTGGCTCGCCAGTCCGCTGACGCTCACTTACGCGTTCTGCGTTTCAGCGCTGATCGGCGGCGTAATCGCGGTGGGGATGGTGGCTTATCGAAAGGCCTGGGACAAGCATGTGGGCCAGTTTCGCGCCATCGCCGGCGAAATCTTGACGATTCGCGATCCGAACCGATTGTCGGTGATTGCCGCACAACGCAAAAGCTCCATGCTGCTTTTGCCTTACGGCATTCCCATCGCTATCGGCTCGATCCTGTACTTCGCCTGCACGGGGATGCTGATTTAACCCAAGTCCGTAGGGCTGGCTTTCCAGCCTGACTGTCAGGCTGGAAAGCCTGACCTACAGGGGGGGGGGTAAGCGACAAACTCGCCCCCCTCTCCCGAAAACTTGCAGAGTGCAGCACTTTGAAACTGGAGAACTTCTGCGGGTTGTGCCGAAAAGACCGAATATGAGGGAAATGCCTAGCAAGCGGCACGGTTTCCAGGCAAAACCCTGATTTCGCGTTCGGCCCGTCTCGGCTCCGATCGGTCGTAAGGTTTGTTTGTGTCGGAAGCAAGGTAGCGGTTGTGGTCAAGCAGCGGCTCATGCGGCCGGCTTTCGTTTCGATCAAGAATTTTGGCAAGTGTCGCCAATGTTATTAGTCGGAACGATAGCACAGGCGGGGCCGCGGTCGTTCGCGAACCAAAGAGGTAACGCCGCGTTCCGCCGAAATCGCCGCACCTAAGTGCGGACCGTGAAGCGGAACAAGCGTTTGAGGGGGGAACATGCGTCCTAAATCGATCGTATTGTTGATTCTTGCGCTGGGCTGCGGCCTGGTGGCGTCGATAGGCATCAACCAGGTCATGGCGAATCGCCATGCGGTGGCCGCGCGCGGCGCCGCCGAGACGACTCCCATCTTCGTGGCGTTGGGCGAAATCGGCATCGGCGATCCGCTGACGGCCGAAATGTTGAAGTTGGAAGAATGGCCGAAGGAAAAAGTTCCAGCCGGCGCCGTGAGCGATCTCCAAGAGATCGAAGGCCGGCGCTGCAAGCAGCGGTTTTACCCCGGCGAGCCGATCTTGGAAGCCAAGCTGTTGGCGCCGGGCGAGAAAGGCCAAAGCCCGACCGACCTGATCCCCAAAGGGTACCGGGTGGTCTCGATTCGCGTCGACGCCGTCAGTAGTTCGAGCGGCATGATTTTGCCGGGGGACCGCGTCGACCTGCTGGTTCACGTTCAAGAAAATCCGAGCAAGGGCATCCGACAGGCTCGCACCCAGACGTTTCTGCAGAACGTGAAGGTCTTCGCCGTCGACGATTTGTTCAGCCGCGACAACGAGTCGACGGTTTCCGCCAAAACGGTTTCATTGCTCGTTACGCCCGATCAAGCCGAGTTGGTCATGCTGGCCAGCAACTTGGGAACGCTGCAACTCGTGATGCGCAGCGCAAACGACGACTCGAACGATCCGACGACCGGCGCCGACGTGCAGGAACTGCTCAGCGGCACGGGCAACGCAGCGATGAGCAGCGGGAACGCGCCTCCGGTCCAGTCGAAAGAAGACCTGTTGAGCCTGCTCAGTGAGTCGCAGGCGAAACAACCGCCCGCGCCCGCCCCGGCAGCGGTCGACGCGCCTGCGCCGCCGCCCGATTGGTTCGAGATGCTCGTCATCAAGGGCCCGCACGCGGAAACATTGCAATTCAATAACGTGCGTCGCCTGCCGTCCTCGAGCACGGGTTCCGCCCTTTCGGTCCCGAGCGACAACCTGGCGCCGGCGCCCGACTCGGCGCCGGCATCCGACTCGGAATCGCCCGCCAGCGACGAACCGTCGCTGGAACCGGGCCCATCGAGCGAAGCACGACCAACGGTTGAGACCGGCGGGGCGTCCTAAATCGGAGAGAAATTCGCACAACGACGCGGAGAGTCCGCGGCGGGGGGTCGCCGTTTGACTCGGAAAAACTTGCTAAAATAGCAATCGACGCCGCTTTCCAAGGAACAGGAAGCGGCGAGTCGGCCGTCATGGAGTGACGGTGGACTTGGAGAGTGAGAGGCACTAACGGATTAACGCAAGGAAGATCACGGATGTCGAGTTCAATCCCGCGGCGGATCGCCGCCACGCAATTTGGCGCCGCTGGAAAGGGGACAAGCCGGAGATTGCGGTCCCTGTTCGGTTGTTGGGGGCTGGCAGGGGCGCTGGTTTTCGTCGCAGCGCACGGTTCGGCTTCCGCCCAAAACTCGGCGAAACTGTTGGAGTCGAAACCGATCGTGCACCGGGTTCAAGGCCCCAACGAGACGATGGAGCTGACCGTCAACACCAGCCGCATCCTGACCTTGGACTCGAAGATCCCCAAGGCCCAGGTCAACAACCCCGAAATTCTCGAGTTGACTCCCCTGTCGGCCACGCAGATTCAAATTCTGGCTAAAAAGCCCGGCGTCACTCAGGTCAATCTCTGGGACGAGAACGACCAGATTCATTCGCTCGACGTGATCGTGTTCGCCGACACGCAAGAGCTGAACATCCTCTACAAGCAATTGTTTCCCAAAGCGGCGCTGAAGGTCATCCCCTTGCCCAACAGCGTGATGGTCTCGGGCTACGTGGACGATCCGAACATCGTTAGCAAGATCATCGCGATCGCCCAGGAATATCATCCCAAGGTGCTCAACAACATCACGGTCGGGGGCGTGCAGCAGGTGCTGCTGCAGGTCAAGGTATTCGAGGTCTCGCGCACCAAGCTGCGGCAACTTGGGTTCGACTGGGGCAATCTGACCCGACGAGGCGATATTGCGGCTCAGGGCGTGGGCGGGTTGCTGCAATCGGCCAACGGCGGCGGCACGGCGCCGAAAGGCCTGACCGCCGGTACGGGCATGGCCGCGAACGCCATGAGCGGGGTCGGCAGCGGCGCCTCTGTCGTACCCACGTTCAACTTTGGCGTGGTCAGTCCGGGCGATTCCTTCTTTGGGGTGCTCGCCATGCTGCAATCGCGCAACGTCGCCAAAATCCTGGCCGAACCGCAATTGACGACCGTCAGCGGGCGACCGGCGTTCTTCAATGCGGGCGGCGAGTTCCCGATCTTGGTGCCCCAAAGCTTGGGCACGCTGTCCACGCAATACAAAAAGTACGGCACGCAGGTCGATTTCGTGCCGATCGTGCTGGGCAACGGCGCGATTCGCCTCGAAGTCCGCCCGCGCATCAGCGAACTCGATCCCACCCACGGCATCACCCTCAACGGCACGACCGTACCCGCGCTGACGACGCGCGAAATCGACACGGGCGCCGAGATGCAAGCCGGCCAAACCTTGGCCCTGGCGGGCCTGGTGCAACAACGCAGCAATGACGTGGTCACCGGAATTCCCTGGCTCAGCGACCTGCCGGTCGTCGGCGCTCTATTCCGTAAGGTCTCGGAACAGGTCGACGAGACGGAACTGCTGATCATGGTCACTCCGCAACTCGTCGAAGCGATGAGCCCCGAGCAGACGCCCACGAATTTTCCTGGCATGGCGTCCACGCTGCCGACCGATAAGCAATTCTACGGCAAGGGCCATGTCGAGGTCCCGAACTGCGATCCGACGGGCCAATTGCTCGGTCCGTATCCGGGCGGCGGCCCGTTCGGGGTTCCGGGGCCCGGCGCCGGCGGCGACATGAGCGTCCCTCGCGGCGCGATGCCCGCCGAAGGACTTCCCCCGGGCGCTCGCGAGATACCGGCGCCGGTCGAAGGGCAGCCGGCCGATGCGGGCGACGGGGCCGCTTTAGAGCCGCAACCGCAAGACCAGTCGCGCCGTCGCACGCTCCGCACGCCGGGGGCGGTACACGTGACCGACATGCCGGCGTCCGAGGCGTCCCGCTCTTCGCGGCGCCGCTCGGCGCCGAGCGAGTCGATCCAGCGGCTGCCCAATACGACGCGGCCCAGCGCGAAATCGCCTGCCGCGGCCATGCGGCCCAACCTGCAAAAAACGTCCAGCCGTAACCGCAAGGTTCCGTCGGCCGCGGGGGAACGCCAGAAAACCGCGCCGGGATTCATCGGTCCCACGGGTTATGACCTACGATAAAAGAAGTGAGGGCCGGTGGGCCGGGCGCCCCCGCCCGGCGAGCGGAACTGGACGGGCGAGGGCGCCCGTCCCTCCAGGCGCAGCGGAACTGGACGGGCGAGGGCGCCCGTCCCTCCAAAGAGCGTACAAGGACGACCGACAAACATGAGTAACGTGCTCCGCCTGGCGATCGTCGATCCGAACGACGCCACTCGCGATTCCCTCAAGACCATGCTGCTGGGCATGGATCGCGTGTGGCTCGAGGCCGAGTGCTCGCGTTACGAGTTTTTCGCCGACGTCGTCGCGCAAACGCATCCCGATATCGGCATCGTGACGCTCGACCAGGATCCCGACAAGGCCTTGGACCTGGTACACCGGGTGAACGAGACTTCTCCCGAGTGCAGCATCCTCGTGCTCAGTTCGTCGTCCGACGGCAAACTGATCTTGCGCGCGATGCGCGCCGGGGCCAAGGAGTTCTTGAGCCAGCCGCTCCGCCTGCAAGACCTGCTCGATTCGCTGGAGCGCATCAGCGACCGCAAGTTCGGCCGCGGCGAGGCCAAGGCCCGCGGCAGCGCCGTGATCGCCGTGGCGGGCGCCACCGGCGGCGTCGGCGCCACCAGCCTGGCCGTGAACCTGGGCTGCGCGTTGGCGCAGGATCCGAAGAACACCGTGGCCCTGGTCGATCTCGATCTGTGCCTGGGCGACGCCGACGTGTTTCTCGACACGATTCCCGACTACACCCTGGTCGACGTCGCTCAGAACGTCACGCGGCTCGACTTTGCGCTCTTGAAGCGCTCGTTGACCAAGCACTCGTCGGGCTTGTTCTTGCTGCCGCGCCCGGTGCAGATGGAAGACATGAGCCTGGTCACGCCCGACGATTTGCAGCGCGTGATCGGCCTGCTCAAGGCGACCTTCACGCATTTGGTGCTCGACCTGTCGAAAAGCTACTCGCCGCTGGATCAGGTCGCCTTGCAGTTAGCCAGCCATATCCTGCTGGTGACGCAATTGGATCTGCCTTGCCTGCGCAACGTCGTGCGATTGATGATGTCGTTCGGCAACATGAAAGGGGTGGCGGACAAGGTCAAGATCGTCGTCAACCGCGTCGGCCTGGACAACGGCAACATCAGCCTGAAGAAGGCGCAAGACACGATCGGCCGAGAAATCTTCTGGCAATTGCCCAACGACTATCGCACGATGGTCGAGGTCCGCAACAACGGCGTGCCGTTGGTGGAACAGGCGCCCAAAGCCGCCATTACCCATGCGATCGTCAGTTTGTCGCAGGCCCTTTCGGGCGGTTCGGGCTCGGGCGACGCCGAAGAAGAAGGCGCGAAATCGTCGCGCAGCCGCCTGTTGAGCTTCTGGCCGGTGAAAGGCAAAGACAAGGGCGGCAAGCCCCCTGCCCCGGCGAAATAAGCGCGAGACTTATCCTCGCTTTGATTGGCGCATCGCAGAATTGGCGAGGCGAGCGGGGGGCGTTAGCCCCCCGGTGGCGCCGCATGTCGCTTTGGCAACCCGTCCGGGTTGGATGCCGCGCTGCCGCTTCAACCCGGAGGCTCACGCCTCCGGCTCGCCGGTTTACGCCTCCGGCTCGCCGGTTTACGCTTCCGGCTCGCCGACTGCGCGTGCTGCATGTCGCGCAGCCGCCCTTTCTTTTTTCGTAAGCTAGGCTTTTCTTGCCCGCAAGCGCGGCCTACGAGCGCGCCGTCGAGGGCCTTGCACCTTTATCAACCTACGACGATGCACTTATGGCCAAGTCTCTTCCCACGGCGGTTCGCAGCGGCGACAAATCGCAAGACTCCGATTTCGAAGATCTCAAGCGGCGAATTCACGGCAAGCTGGTCGACAAGCTCGACTTGTCGAAGGTCGGCGATCTCGACGGCGACGTGCTGCGCCGCGAAATCCGGCTGGTGGTCGAGCACCTCTGCGACGCGGAAGACACGCTGCTCAACCGCGCCGAGCGCGAGCGGCTGGTCGAAGAAGTGCTCGACGAGACGTTCGGCCTGGGCCCCTTGGAGCTGCTGCTGAAAGACTCGACGATCAGCGACATCCTGATCAACGGCCCCAAGAACATCTACGTCGAGCGCCGCGGCAAGATGGAAAAGACGAGCGTCGTCTTCCGCGACAACTCGCACTTGATGCAAATCATCGATCGCATCGTGTCGCGCGTCGGCCGGCGCGTGGACGAAGTCTGCCCGATGGTCGACGCCCGTCTGCCGGACGGTTCCCGCGTCAACGCGATCATTCCGCCTTTGGCTTTGGACGGGGCGGCCGTCTCCATTCGCCGTTTCGGCGCCAACCCGTTGAAACTGGAAGACCTGCTCAACTACAAGGCCTTCACGCCCGAGATGGTGATGCTCTTGGAAGGCGCCATCAAGGCCCGCTTGAACATCATCATCGCCGGCGGCACCGGCTCGGGCAAAACGACGCTGCTCAACACGCTGTCGAGCTTCATCTCCAATTCCGACCGCATCGTGACGATCGAAGACGCGGCCGAATTGCAGTTGCAGCAAGACCACGTGGTGCGGCTCGAAACGCGCCCGCCCAACATCGAAGGCAAAGGCGCGATCACGGCGACCGACCTCGTACGCAACGCGTTGCGCATGCGGCCCGAGCGAATCATCATCGGCGAATGCCGCGGTCCGGAAACGCTGGACATGCTGCAAGCCATGAATACCGGCCACGAAGGCTCGCTGACGACGATCCACGCCAACACCCCGCGCGACGCGGTGGCCCGCATCGAAACCATGATCGCCATGGCCGGCTTCGAGCTGCCCTTGAAGGCCATGCGGCAGCAAGTCGCCAGCGGCGTCGACCTGATCATCCAGGCCAACCGCCTGCAAGGCGGGCCGCGCAAGATCACGCACATCACCGAAATCATCGGGATGGAGCAAGAGACGATCGTGATGCAAGACATCTATCACTATTCGCAAGAGGGCATCGACGAGCGCGGCCGGGCCTACGGCAAGTTCGAAGCCACGGGCATTCGGCCCAGCTTCATGGACCGGCTCGAGTCGTCCGGCGTGCGCCTGCCGGCGAGCGCCTTCCGGCAACGCGTCATGTTGGTGGACTAAAGCCATGGATCCCATTCTGCTCGTCAGCATTGCGGCCTTCGTCGGCGTCAGCGCACTGGTCGTGGCGATCGCCGTCATGTTCCGCGGCGGCGACAACAAGATCGAAGACCGGCTCGACGTGCTCACCGGCATGAGCACCGCAGCGACGAACAAGGAATCGCTGCTCAACGACAGCGTGCTGGCGCACCCGCTGGACGCCGTCCCGAACGTCTTCGAAGCCCTCGTGCAGCGCTTCGGCCGCCTGCGGCTGCTGTTCGAACAAGCCGACACCAACCTGACGGCGCCAAAATTCTTCGCGATTTCGGGCGTGCTGTTCCTGCTGGGGGCGGTGGGGGCGATCGTCGGAAAGCTGGGGCTTTCGCTGGCGCCAGTCGTCGGTTCGTGCTCCAGTTCGCTGCCGCTGCTGTGGCTGATGTATCGCCGCAAAAAGCGATTCAAAACGTTCGCCGCCCAGTTGCCCGACGCTTTGGAGTTGATTTCGCGCGCCTTGCGGGCCGGCCATAGCCTGGCGGCGGGCTTCAATCTGGTTCAAGACGAAATGCCCGCCCCGATCTCGGTCGAATTCGGCCGCGTATTCGAAGAACAGAATCTCGGCATTCCGATGGAACAGGCTCTGCTATCGCTGGCCGACCGGATCCCCAACCTGGACCTGAAGTTCTTTTCCACGGCCATCATTCTGCAGCGTCAGACGGGCGGCGACCTGGCCGAGATTCTGGACAAGATCGGATACATCATTCGCGAGCGATTCAAGATCTGGGGGCAGGTGCAGGCCCTGACCGGCGAAGGCCGGCTGTCGGGCGCCGTATTGTTGGCTTTGCCCCCCTTGCTGTTCGTGGCCGTCTATCGCCTGAATCGCGAGTACATCATGCAGTTGTTCACCGATCCGATGGGACAGGACATGCTCGCCGGCGCGGTCATCATGCAAGTGCTCGGCGCGCTGGCTATTCGTAAGATCGTTAACATCAAAGTGTGAGTCCTTGGCCATGATCTTCGCCGCCGGACTGATCGATTTCGAGACGCTGCTGCCGTTCGCCGTGTTCGGGATGTTCGCCCTGGGCGCCTGGTGGGTGCTGGACCGGGTGGCCAGCGGCCGCAGCCGCGCCGTCGAACGTCTCGACGAACTGAAAAACCCCTCCTTGCGACGCCGCAAGTCCGAAGAGCAAATCGGCGTCGTCAAGAAGGCCGATGCCATGACCCGCGTGCTGGCCATGGCGTCTCCCGCGCTGGCCAGGCCGCTGCAGCCCAAAAGCGAGTTAGAAGTCAGCAAGCTCAAGATGCGAATGGCCAACGCCGGCTTCCGCAACGAGGCGGCGCCTTCGATCTTCCTGGGCCTCAAAGGCGCGGGTTTGTTGGCAGGCTTGATGCTGGGCGGAGTGACCCTGGTTACGCTCTCCGAGATCAACCAGAAGTCGCTGATGACCGCATTGTTCTTCGCCGGGCTGTTGTTCTACCTGCCCGAGCTGGTGCTGTGGTTCATCACCAAACGGCGCAAAGAGTCGATTTTCCTCGCCCTGCCCGATGCGCTCGACCTGATGGTCGTCTGCGTCGAAGCCGGCTTGGGGCTCGATCAGGCGATGCGCAAAGTGGCCGAAGAAATGAAATCCACTTACAAGGTGATCGCCGAAGAGTTCGGTCTGGCGAATTTTCAATTGCAGGTCGGCCGGGCCAAGGCGGAAGTGCTGCACGAGTTGGGCATCCGCAGCGGCGTCGACGACTTGCGGTCGTTGGCGGCGATTCTGATTCAGGCCGACAAGTTCGGTTCGAGCATCGCCCAGGCGCTGCGCGTGCAGAGTGATTCGATGCGGACCCGGCGCCGCCAATTGGCCGAAGAGAAGGCCGCCAAAACGGCGGTCAAGCTGATCTTTCCGCTGGTGATCTTCATTTTCCCCGGCATCTTCGTGGTCTTGGTCGGACCGGCCGCGATCACGATGGTTCGCGACATGTTCCCGATGATGGAAGTCAAATAGTCCGATCCGGCGGGGCTGGGCGAATTTCCATCGTCGTACTGCACGAGTGGTCTTCTTGCGCCTTGCATGGCGACAAAACGTCGCCGCGGCTATTTTTTATTTAGCCCAGGCATTTATGCCTCATTATTACCCACATTTCCGTAAGTTGTTCCTGTACCAAGACTTAAAATTGCGTGCTCTCTCGCGCGCTGGCTTTGTAAGTGCTTTCGTATCAACAGCTTGCCAAAACGCTGAAAAAGATGTGGGTAATGCTGAGGCATAAATGCCTGGGCTATTTAAACCTTGTGGGCAAAGTCTAGCGAAAAAGATGGGCAGTTTAACGGGGCGAATTTCCCCAGGACATGCCACATTCTCGGCCGCGCTTTGCCGATAATGTAATTAGTCGGCCGGTCGGCCTTGCGCCCCGGTCGCGGAACGGATCTCGAAGACAGGCTTGGAGTTGCGGCCGACAACCGGCCGCCGGCTCGGTCTGGATCGGACCACGGAAGGAGGCGCGACATGCCCCAAAAGGCTTGGATCTTGCTGGCTTTACTGGCCATCTGGGGGCCGAACGATCTCCGCGCCGGCGAGTTGTTCTCGAAGATTCGGCGAGATTTCCGCCGCAACAACTGCTGGCCGCAGCCGTTCGTGGTTCACGATCGAATTGCCGTGCGCAGCCCGTTTCAGGTCATGATCCAAAACGGCTGGCAGGTGCAAAACACGCTGAGCGACGAGCATTTCGACTCCGAAACCGGCGAACTGCTCGGGGCCGGCGAATTGAAGGTTCGCGGCATCCTGATCGAGTCGCCGCCCGAACACCGCCAGGTCTTCGTCTTGCGAGGCAAGAATCCGCAAGACACCTCCCATCGGCAACAATCGGTCGATCAGTACGCCGCCAGCATCCTGCATCCTGGCGAGCATGCTCAAATTTCCGAATCTCGAGTTCGACCTCGCGGCACGCCTGCCGAGAGAATCGTCGACATCGACGCTCGTTACAGCGCCAGCGCTCCCGATCCGCGAATTCCGTCCAGCGGCGGCGGCGGTGCAAGCGGCGCCGGCAGCAGCGGGACAGGCGCCGGCTTTTAGCACCTCTTCAAGTCTGAGTTGATAGATGAGGGGTGGCTGGCGGCAGAGCGAAGCGATACGAGAGCGAACTGGGGCTTCGCCTAGGCTCGGCCGCCAGCCACCCGACTGTCAAAATCGCTTTGAAGAGGCGCCAGCCGCCCAGCACTCAACCAACCCTCTTGGTCGGCCGCCGAGGCAGACGCCATCGCGAACCGGCCGAGAGGGTTTTCGGATTTCCAAGGGCGAGGCGTTAAATCTCCTGAAAACCCTCTAATCCTCCATTTCTCGTTGAGGGAACGGCGACCGCCTGACGATCCTAGAAAAGGCTCGCTTGTCTGCGAGCGAAATCGCATTTTTACCGCCTCTTTCGGCGCACCTCTGGAGAGTTCACGTGACGTTCAAAGTCACCCTCCTTTCGCTTGCTCAGGGAAGTTTGCTGCTGATGCTGGCGGGCGGCTGCTCTGCGAGTGCGATCTTCGCAAACAAACAAGGCATCCAGACGACGACCTACGCAGGACCGAACCAGCCGCCCGGCCCGATGAAGCAATTGGCCTCGAAGGTTTCCAATTCCAGCTTGGGCCAGTCGGTCTCTAAAGTCTTTCATAACGCGTCCGCCAAGAAGCGCAAATTACCGACCAACGCTCCGCCTTCGCTGGCCGACAAGCTGAAGCCGCCTGACGCCGACTTCCACGTCGACGCGGGCAACATGTGCGTCAAGGACAACGATCCCGAAAACGCCCGCATCAACTATCACAAAGCGCTCGAGATGAAGCCGCACCATCTGGGCGCCCTCTTGGGGCTGGCTCGGCTGTTCGATCGCCAAGGGCAAATGGAACGCGCCACCGAGCATTATCTCGAAGCGACGAAGTACCACCCCAGCGAAGCCGCCGCCTACAACGACCTGGGGCTTTGCTACGCTCGCCAAGCAAAATACGACGATGCCGTGAAGGCGTTGAGCCGGGCGGTCGAACTGCAACCGGATCGCGCCTTGTATCGCAACAACATTGCGACGGTGCTCGTGGTCCAAGGCCGCATCGACGAAGCCCTGGCCCACCTGACCGACGCTCACGGCGCGGCCATCGCGAATTACAACGTCGGCTTCCTGTTGAACAAGCGCGGCCAGTCTCGCCAGGCGCTGGAACAGTTCAGCTTGGCGCTTCAAGCCGATCCGAGCATGACCTCGGCGCAGCAATGGGTCGAGTCGCTGTCGTCGGAACTGGCGCCCGAGAGCCGGCAGCCGGTGCAGATCGCCAGCGGCATGCAGCCCAGCGAGACCGTCGAGGACGAGCCATTGGAAGGTCCTCGACTGGGCCCCTCGCAGACGCCGCCCACCGCAGGCGCTCGCTCATTAGGGCTCGACGAGCAATTCGAGCCGCAAGACCAAGTAGAGTCTTCAGCGAATCCCCCGGGCGAAGCCGAGCCGTCGGACGCGTCCCAGGCGATTTCTTCAGATAGGTCGTCGCGATCCGGCGTCAAACGGCCTGCCGGCGACGCGAGTCCGGACATGGCCGCCGAGCCCGCCGAAAAAGAAGCGGAATTGCAGTATCTGCCCCCTGTTACTCCCCGTACGACGTCTCCGAGCCGCTACTAACCCGGATTATTCATCAGCCCACACCAACCCGAAGCGCAAGCGAGGCGGAGCAACGCACTTACCTCGCTGGCGCTTCGGGTTTGTATGGAGCGCTTTGTCAAGTAATAGCTGGGCTGATGAATAATCCGGGCTAATCGCGCGGTTCGCCAGCGCGATTGGCGGCAAGGGGCGTAAGTAGACGTTCGCAGCGATGCCTGTAGGGCACGCCCTCTGCGGCGCGCCGAGAACCCGGAAATGGCGACGACTCGCGCTTCCTGGAACGCCGCGGAGGGCGTTCCCTACAGAATCAACCGCACGAACCCCTACTTACGCCCGGCGCCAAGCCCTGCCCGAAAGGGATTTCTGATTCCGCCGCTGGCTGGCTAAGGTGATATACTCGATACGTTGGGGCGCGAGCCGCCTGAGCGCCGTGACGAGGGATCGAGTTCGCCGAGGATTTCGCCATGCCATCGCGCCTGACACCGCTGGCCGTCGTACTGGGGTTTTTTTGCACTGCCGCTTCGCCCCTTTCGGCGGCGCCGCGAGTCGAATTGGAATTGGCGACTGAAGGCAACTTCCCCGCCACGGCCCAGCAGCAATGGTATAGCCTGCTGACGGAGCTGAAGGTCGACAATTTGCGGATTCGCAAGGCGACGGCCGACGACAAAGCGGAGATTGTGGTCGGCGGCACGCAGCAAAGCCCGGTCTATCGAGTCATCGGGCTGTTGACCGGCAACAACCAGTTAGTCGTGCCCGGCGGGCGTTTTTCATCTCGCGACCGGGGCGAAATTTCGGCCTGGCTGACGAAACTGCGTCAGGACGGCCCCGAACGCGTGCAGTCCAAGGGAAAACTTCCTTTCGGCCTGCTGCCCAACGAATTGGCTGACGTCAACGCCGATCTTTCGCGGAGAGTGATGTTCTCCACCAAAGACATGCCGCTAGCCGACGCCGTGGCCCAGATCGCCGGCCAACTGAACCATCCGCTCGAAATCGATCGATCCGCCTCCCTCGCCCTGCGCGAAGCCGAGAAGATTCGCGACGAACTCGAGGGAATTTCCTCCGGCACGGCGCTGGCCTACCTGCTGCGGCCGGCGGGCTTGGTGTTGGAACCCGGGCTCGACCAGAAAAAGAAGTTGCGATATTCCGTCGGCCGGCCCAGCGCCGGCCGAACGGCGTGGCCAGTCGGTTGGACCGCCGACAAGCCGGCCCGCGAAATCCTGCCCGCATTGTTCGAGCAACTCAACGTCGATCTCGACGACGCGCTGCTCTCCGAGACGCTGGAAGCGATCGGCGCGCGGCTCGAGGCGCCGGTGCTCTACGATCACTACGCCTTGGCGCGTCGCGGCATCGACCCGGAGAAGGCCACGGTAAAATTGGCGCCGAAGCGATTGGCCTACGCGGTGATCCTGAATAAAGTATTGCACCAGGCCGAACTGAAGGGCGAATGGCGAGTGGATGAGAACGACAAGCCGCTGTTGTGGGTGACTACGCTGAAGCCGGTCAAGTAGGTAGGTGGTAGGAAGTAGGCGGTAGACAGGGAAGGGCGAGCGTTACTCGAAAAAAGAATAGTGAATTAAACTCGTCGGTTCGTCATATCGTTTACCTCATTCTACCACCTACTGCCTGGCGCCTGCAACCTGGCGCCTACCACCTACCACCTACCGTCTACCTCATGCTGACAGGCCCTCAAATCGCCGCAATGCTTGCCGAACTCGGCGTGACGCACGTCGTGTGGCTGCCCGACTCGATGCTCGGCGGCTGGGAGACGGCTCTCAGCCAATCGCCCGAGTTGAAACTGGTGCGAGTCTGCCGCGAAGGCGAAGCCTGGACGCTCGCCGCGGGCTTGCACCTCGGCGGACGGCGGCCGCTGGTCGTGATCCAGAACACCGGATTGTTCGAGTCGGGCGACGCGCTGCGAAACGTGTTGTTCGACATGCGCTTGCCGCTGTACGCGATCGTCGGCTATCGCAGTTACCTCGTCGAAAATTCACCCGACACCGCACGGCGGTTTACCGAACCGGTGCTCAAAGCATGGGGCGTGGACCACGTGCTGATCGAACGAGCGGAGCAGGCCCCGCAACTGGCCGAACACTATCGCACTTGTCGATCGGCCGGGCGGCCGGGCGTCGCCTTGCTGGCGGAGGGCCGCGGCTGATGGGCCGGCAACAACGTATGCCGCTGCTCGCGGCGCTCGAAGCGGTCGCCGAACTGCGCCGCGATCAGATCGTGGTCGCCACGATGGGCGCGGCTCGCGAGTGGCCCAAGCTCTCGCAGCATCCGCTCGATTTTCACTATCTGCCGTCGGCGATGGGCCACGCGCCAATGATCGCCCTCGGCCTGGCGCTGGCCCAGCCCCAGCGCGAGGTGATCGTCTTCAACGGCGACGGCTGCATGCTGATGGGTCTCGGCGGCCTGGTGACGATCGCCGCCAGCGGCGCGACGAACCTCACGCTGATCGTGCTCGACAACGGCCTTTACGAAGTCACCGGGGGACAAACGACGGCCGGAGCGATCGCCGGCGTCGATTTCGCTCGTATGGCCCGCGCCGCCGGCTTCGCCAGCGCCGCAAGTTTCGACGACCTGCCAACCTGGCGCCAGCAAGCCGCCGCCGCCCTGGCCGCGCCCGGCCCTCGCTTCATCAGCCTGGCCGTCGAACCGGTCGGCGCCGAATACTTGCTGCCGCCCCCTGCCATGCACGAGCAGATCGAGCGGTTTTGCAAGGCGCTGGCCGCAAAGTAGCAGGCACTCTCCGAGTGCCGTCGCTCGAACTGCCGATGCGGCCTGCGCCCTCCGTTCATTTGCGGCTGCTTCCAGCCGCTGAGCATTTTCGGCTACGGCATACGGAGTATGCCTGCTACTTCGAAAGCCTGACCTACGTATTCGCCGACAATAACGCCTGCATCAATTGCACGAGGCCCGCGTCGTCGGGATACATGGCGAGCGCGTTTTCACAAACAACCTTGGCGCGTTTCACGTCGCCCTGCAAGCGCCAGCAGTCGGCCAGCATCAGATAGCCTCGCGGGCGGAAGGGCGAGCGGGGCGGCAATAGTTCCAGCGCACGCAACAGGCAGGCGATGGCGTCAGCCGGCCGCTGGGCCATGGCATTCGTCATGCCGAGATAGAACAACGTGTGGCTGTTGTCGGGCTGCTCGGCGTTTTGCATTTCGAGCAGTCGCAAGTTGCGCTCGATTTTGCGGCGCCGGACGCATTCGCTGTCGTAGCCGCTGTGCATGATGGCGATGTCGGTGCGTTTCAGGATTGCCCCGCTGCGGATGGCCGACGGCGCAATCTGTTCGTGAACCCGCCCTTCCCAGCGGATGTCGGGCGAATTTCGGAACAGCCGGTCTTGCGGAGCGGCCGTGGCCGGATGCCCGCCGTCGGCCGCCGCGGGGCTGGTATGAATCATCTGATAGACGGCGTTCTCATGATCCAAACCGGCCAGCAGCCTGGCCAGCGCCCGGCGGTTCGGCTCGTCGAACCAGTCGTCGCCGTCCATCCAGAAGATCCACTCGCCCTCGGCGTGCCGCAAGCATTCGTTGCGAGCGGCGGAAAAATCGTCGCGCCACGGGAATTCGATCACTCGTGCCGGCTGACCGTGGCGATCGCAAACCGCGGCGGCAATCTGGCGCGTGCGATCTTGCGAACCGGTATCGACGAACACGATTTCGTCGACCAGATCGGCGATGCTGGCCAGCGAGCGGCCCAGCGAAGCCTCTTCGTCGCGAGCGATCATCGTCAGCGAAATGCGCGGCGCCATCGGCCTGCCCCTTCGATCAATCCTGCCCTTTTGCCGGCGGCCGCGAATTCCCGCCAATTCCGCTTGTAACGACGGGCCGGCTCAGGCCGTCATTCGTTCCCACAACATGCGATAGTATCGCATCACGCGAATCGGATCGGCCGTTGCGCTGCCTTCTTCCAACAGGGTCCAACCCTGGAAATTCGCCGCCTTGAGCAAGCCGAATAACGCGGGCCAGGGATAGTTGCTGATCAGATCGTGAATGTGGATCGTGCCCAGCCGATTTTTCACAAGTTGGAAGTTGTGCTCCAATCCGGCGCCGTCGAGATCGGTCGGGTTGCAGTTCCAGCAGACCGTGGCGCCCGGATGGTCGGCCGCGTCCATCATGGTTTTGACGTGTTCGAGCTTCGACGTGCCGGGGCCGTGAACTTCCAGGCGAATCGCCACGCCATAGCCTTCGCCGAAGGCCGCGACCTCGCCCAGCGCCTTGCCGATTTGCTCCAGCGTCTTCTGCACCGGCACGTCCTTCGGCAAGCCATTGGGCCGCACCTTCACCCCGGTGCCGCCGCAATCGTGGCAGAGCTTGATGAACGCCTTGGTCTCTTCGACGTTCTTGCGGACCACGGCCGCATCGGGCGAATGATATTCGCACGCGCTGCCCAGGCCGACCAGTTCGACGCCGCTGTCGGCGAACCGCGCCGCCACGCGTTTGCGGTCGTCGGCCGACAGCGACGGCTCGACGCCGTGCTTGTGACCGCTGCGCAACTCGACCCCGGCAAAGCCGGTGAGTTGCAAGTTCTTGATCAGCGTCGGCAGATCCCATTCGGCCCCCCACATGTACGTGACTAATCCGAGTTGCACGGGCGACGTCTCCTGGGTCGTTTATGGCCTGTTTTGCTCGATTCGCCGCGGGCGGCGAATCAAGTAATACAATAAGGCCCCCAGAAGGTGAGTCAACAAAATCACCAGCGTCCAAAGAATCTTCTCGTTACCCTCCGAAGGCTCGCCTCTCCAGTTCGGATCTTAATCCGCCTTGGCGAGGAAGAGGATAGACGGCGGCGGCCCGATGCGGACAATTTAGATTAAATACAAAACAATCGAATCTTTGCGACAGGTATTTTCGGAAACCCGCCGCTCTTCACTCGCCCGCCGCGGCCCCCGCGCGGCGCGTATCGACCACGCCTTGCAGACTCCCGGCGCGGGCGTCGATCCAGATCGAATTGGCCGAGCCTTGCTTCGAGGGCTTGGGGGCGAACTGGTGCCCCATCTCGCGCAGCCGTTCAAGCGCCGCGGGATGCTCGCTCTCAAGAGCTTCTTCGAAACGGATCGCGTTGGGAAACCATTGGTGGTGCAGCCGCGGAGCGTCGATCGCCTCGCGAAGCGGCGTCCGATATTCCAGCACGTTGACCAGCACGCACACGACCGTATTGATGATCGTCCGCCCGCCGGGGCTGCCGGTCACCAGCACCGGCCGGCCGTCGCGCACGACGATCGTCGGCGTCTGCGAACTGAGCATCCGTTTGCCCGGCGCGATTTGGTTAGCTTCCGAGCCGATGCGGCCCTGCCGGTCGGTGTGGCCCGGCCGCCAGTTGAAATCGCCCATCTCGTTGTTCAACAAGAAGCCAGCCCCGCGAACCACGACCCGCGAACCGTAGCTGTGCTCCAAGGTGTACGTGTTGGCCACGGCCATGCCGTCGGCGTCGACGATGGAAAAATGCGTCGTACTCTCGCTCTCGCCGGCCAGCCGAATTTCGGGCGCCAGTTGCTCGCTGGGCGTGGCCCGCTCGAGGTCGATGGCGCGAGCCAGCTCGCGGGCGTAGTCTTTCTCCACAAGCTTCGCCGGAATCTTCGTAAAGTCGGGATCGCCCAGATACCGCGCCCGATCGCAAAACACGCGGCGCATGGTTTCGACCAGCAGGTGCAGCGTCTTCGGCGACCAGCGATCTTCGCCGCCGAGATTGAAGTTCTCGAGGATGTTCAGCGCCTCGATCGTGCCGATGCCGCCGGAACTGGGCGGCGGCGCCCCGTAGATTTCATAACCGCGAAACGTGCCGCGGATCGGCGTCCGCGCGTGGGCTCGATAGCCGGCCAGATCGGCCGCCGTAATCAAGCCGCCGCCCGCTTGCATCTCCGCGACGAGCAACCGCGCGGTCTCGCCCTCGTAGAAGCCGGCTGAACCGCGTTCGGCGATGCGCCCAAGCGTTTGCGCCAGGTCTTTCTGCACCAGCCGATCTGCGGCCTGCCAGCGATCGCGGCCTTCGTCCTTGCCGAACACTCGCTGCAGCTCGGGGAAATCGGGAGACGACGCCACCACGTCGTTCAGCGCGGCCGCCAGGGGCGCCCCGAGCGTAAATCCCTCTTCCGCCAGACGCACGGCCGGTTCGACCAGGCTGCGCCAAGGCAGCTTACCGAATCGCCGGTGCGCCAGTTCCAGCCCGCGAACCGTGCCCGGCACGCCCACGATCTTGTGGCCGTGCTGGCTGTCGTCGAGCGAAAACATCGTGGCCTGCGCGGCGGCGGGCGCCGTCTCGCGATATTCGATGCAAACCGGTTCTTTTCCTTTGCCGGGATAGACCAGCATGAACCCGCCGCCGCCCAGGTTGCCCGCTTCGGGAAAAGTCACGGCCATGGCCAGCGCCGTGGCGACGGCCGCATCGACTGCATTGCCGCCTTGCTTGAGAATCTCCAAGCCGACGCGCGAAGCCGGCGCCGAATCGCAGACCACGACTTGTCGCGAAACTTCGACCGCGGTTCCGAATTCGTCGGCCTTTGTAGGCGTCAGCGCATGCAAACAGGTCAACACGCAAATTGCGAATTGCGAGATCGACGACGACAGGTTTCCGGCTTTGCGTTTTGCGCTTTGCATTTTGCGTTTTGGCTGGAGCGGCGAAGCCGCAACCGTAGTCGTAGGCACACTCCGTGTGCCGTAACCGACGCCGCGGCCGAGCGTCGATTAAGCGCCGGCGACGGCACACGGAGTGTGCCTGCTACTTTGTCGCAAGCGTGGACCGGCGCGGCGCTGGCTGCTACCATACTCCGCAAAAGGCCCTCGATCCAATATTTCCCAGCAGGCATTATGGCGAAAAACCAACTCTTCGCGAAAAAGTCTTTAGCCGACATCCACCGTGAAATGGCGGGCGAGCAGCGGTTGAAACGCGTGCTCGGCCCGGTGGCGCT
>Ga0307373_10001526_pt1 | contig 43459 bp, 32 predicted proteins | sample OX2MG_FD_202534 | JGI IMG/M metagenome (GOLD analysis project Ga0307373, IMG submission 202534) | Soil microbial communities from Risofladan, Vaasa, Finland - OX-2 | ecosystem: Environmental > Terrestrial > Soil > Coastal area > Acid sulfate soil | place: Finland: Risofladan, Vaasa | collected...
GCCCCAGCATCGCGGCCCCCGTCCGCCGACGAAAACCTTTATGCAGTCCGTCGTTTTGACTAATTGAACGGTATTGCCCTTAGCCGCCCGACTGCCTTGGTTGTTGCTAGCGCTTCGCCAGCGCAAGGCTTAGGGTTCGCACGCGAAACGACTCGACCGCAAAAACGCGAAACTCACGAACCCCACAGCCTGCCACCGGGCTTTGGGGTTTTTTGTTTGGTCAACTGCAAGTAGGTCAGGCTTTAAGTAGGTCAGGCTTTCCAGCCTGACGGCCGTCAGGCTGGAAAGCCTGACCTACGGTGGGCGTCAGGCTGGAAAGCCTGACCTACTCGGAAAAGCTCCTGCAATGCACTCGCCGTTCGATTTTCGCCTGTTTTCCGCCGGCGCCGTGCCGCCCAACCGCCGGCGCGGCCTGCTGCCGACGAGGGCGCGGTTGGCGCTACCCGGGCCGGTCTAGGACCGGCCTGCAGACAGGGTAGAATCAAATCAAGCACTCGAATACAGGACCATCGACCGATGAGCGAAACGCGACGCATTACTATCTTCGACACGACGCTGCGCGACGGCGAGCAATCGCCGGGCGCCAGCATGAACATCCCCGAAAAACTCGAAATCGCCCAGGCGCTGGTCGCCTTGGGCGTCGACATTATCGAGGCTGGCTTTCCGATCGCTTCGCAAGGCGATTTCGAGGCCGTCAAGCAGATCTCCGAGAGCGTGCGAGGCTCGACCATTTGTGGCCTGGCCCGCTGCAACGACCAGGACATCGACCGGGCCTGGGAGGCGCTCAAGCACGCCGAGCGGGCGCGGATTCACGTCTTTCTGGCCACCAGCGCCATCCATCGCGAGTTCAAGCTCAAGATGGGCAAAGAGGAAATCATCGAGCGAGCCGTGGCCGGCGTGCGCCGCGCGGCGGGCTATTGCTCCGACATCGAGTTCTCGCCCGAAGACGCCGCCCGCACCGAGCCCGACTTTCTTTGCGAAGTCGTCGAGGCCGCCATCAACGCCGGCGCCACGACCGTCAATATTCCCGACACGGTGGGCTACGCCACCCCGGCCCACATGGGCCGCGTGATCCGCACGCTGCGCGAGCGCGTGCCGAACATCGATCGCGCGGTGATCAGCATCCATTGCCACAACGATCTCGGGCTGGCCGTCGCCAATAGCCTATCGGCCGTCGAGAACGGCGCCGGGCAGATCGAGTGTACGATCAACGGCATCGGCGAGCGGGCCGGCAATTGCTCGCTCGAAGAAGCCGTGATGGCCATGCGCACGCGGCAAGACTATTACCACTGCACGACCGGCATCGTCACCCAGCGGCTCGTGCCCGCCAGCCGGCTGGTCTCGAACATCACGGGCATTCAGGTGCAGCGCAACAAGGCGATCGTCGGCCGCAACGCCTTCGCCCACGAAGCCGGCATTCACCAGGACGGCATGCTCAAAGAGCGTTCGACCTACGAGATCATGCGGCCCGAAGACGTCGGCCTCGCGCAGACCGACCTGGTGCTGGGCAAGCACAGCGGCCGGGCCGCGCTCGGCGATCGGGTCAAGGCGCTGGGCTATAGCCTTTCGGCGGAGCAACTGCAAACGCTGTTCGTGCAATTCAAGGCCCTGGCCGACAAGAAGAAAGAAGTCTACGACGCCGACATCGCCGCGCTGATTGACGAAGAGATTCGCGAAACCGGCGAGATGTGGTCGATCAGCCGCTACACGCTGGCGGCGGCCACCGGCGCCGTGCCGAAGGTGACCCTCACGCTCAAGCGGGGCGAGGAAGAAATCACCCGCGAAGTCTGTACCGGCGACGGGCCGTTCGACGCCTTGTTTCTGGCAATCGAACAGATCACCGGCATCGAGGTGGTCTGCAAGGACTTCCGCGTCCACAGCGTAACCGTGGGCAAGGACGCCCAGGCCGAGGTGACGGTCGAAGTCGCCCATCGCGGCCAGATCTACCGCGGCCGCGGCGTTTCGACCGACAGCATCGAGGCCAGCGCCAAAGCGTTCCTTAACGCGATCAACCGCGTCGCCGCCTCCGGCGGCAAAGCCGTGGCCAAGGTCAGCCCGTACCAAGGGTCGTGACAAGCGCTTTGGCAGCCGTGAATTGCTGCATGTCCAGATAGCGAGCTTCTGGATCTGGGCCGGGCGAAGCCCCAGTGCGCTGGGGCATCGCCTGGGCTCTGCCGCCAGCCACCCCCGGCTGTCGGCGGTTGGTGAAAGCAAAGCCGGCAGGTTGCTAGCCGGCCACGAACGCCAGCCAATAAAAGACCCAACCGGTCAGGGCGGTGCAGAGCATGTCGATCGCCGCCAGCTTGGCCCAGACCACGTGCGAGCGGCTGTGCTGGTTGGGCTCGGGCGGGCAGGGAAAGCGCCGCACCGCGCGGATCGTCACGACGAGCCAGAGGATGGCCGTCGAAACGGCGAACGGCAGGTGAATGTAAAGCGAGCAGGGAACCCAGGTCTCGTGATAAGGCGAAGGTTTGGCGCGCTCCGCCCAGCCATGGACGCGCATATCGCCCTCGAACAGCACGACGGCGACCAGCAGCACCAGGCCCAAGGCAAGCTGAATCCGCTTGTGCAGCAGGTACCGTCGCCGGAACTTGACCAAATAGATGCTCCACGCCATGACGGGCAAGACGGCGAACATCGCCAGAAAGACCACGTCGAGCATCAACGACGCGCGCGTTCCCAGAAAACCATCCAGATCGGGATACGGCATAAAGGGCGACGGTTACAAAAGTACGGGAAGCAGGGATCGAGCCGTGCGAGCCGCCAGCTTGGTTGCGGCGCTTCAAACCGCCCGTAGGCTAGTCTAACGAAAAAGCGATTTTCTTGGCAGGCGAGTTTGACGGTCGTTTTCGATAACCATGCGGCTTGTCGGGCGCGGATCCAGCGGCGTTCGAATCGCCGCTTTCGGTTTCGGTCGCCATCACGGTTCGCCTGTCAAGCTGTATAATGTAGCACTCGATAAATAATTGACGGGGCGAGAGGAAGCGGTGGATGCCCCGAGGGCGGCCGAGAAAATTCGACCTCGATGCGGCACTCGATGCGGCGCTGTTGATCTTCTGGCGGCATGGCTACGAAGGCGCGTCGCTGGCCGGGGCGATGGGCGTGAATATGCCCAGTCTGTACGCCGCTTTCGGCAATAAGGAAGCCCTGTTCCACAAAGCCCTCGATCGCTATCTCGAAAAGCCGGCTTCCTACCTGCCGCGAGCCCTGCAAGAACCGACCGCACGCCGCGCTGCCGAAGCGCTGTTCCGCGGCGCGATCGACATGGCCATGAACCCGCGCCACCCCGACGGCTGTTTGCTCGTACAGGGGGCGCTGGTCTCGGGACCCGGCGCCGAGTCGATTCGGCGGCAACTCAGCCTGACTCGGGCTGCGGCCGAGGCCGCGGTCCGCCGCCGCTTCGGGCACGCGATCGCCGAGGCCGACCTGCCGGCAAGCGCCGATGCCGCGATCCTGGCTCGCTACATCATTACCGTGATCTGGGGCCTTTCGGTGCAGGCCGCCGGCGGCGCCACCCGCGCTCAACTGAGCGAAGTCGCCGAGTTCGCACTGCGCGCCTGGCCGGAAACGTCCGGCGCGTAACCCGGAATTCAGTTCGCGTCGAGCAATCGGGATCGATCGCCGACCAGCGAATGTTGCGAAAGAAAACTCCAAATTCGCGAGTTGTGCGCCGGCGACCATTGGTGGCCCCAGCCGGGAATGGAAACGAATTCGACCGTGCGGCCTTCGACGCGATAACATTCGGCGTCCGCACGCATGACGGAGCAAGCGAAATCGTCTTCGCCGACGAGCAGCAACTGGATTTTGCAACGGCGCAGAGATTACTCGACGGGGCGTTTTTGTCGTACAATGGACCCCCCTGAGCAAAGCCCGCCTTTTACGGCCGACGAACTAAAAATCGCAGAGAACATGGCCCACGCACATTCGCATTCAACGTCGAAGTTCCGTTTCGCTTTTGCCGTGCTGGCGACGGCGAACCTGCTCTTTATCTTTCAGATCGCAAACACGCTGGCCCAAAACGCACCCGCGGCCGAAGAAGCTGCCGCCGGCCAGGTCGCCGCCATCCAGCAGCGGTTTCAAACGCAAATCCAGCCGCTGATCCAAAAACACTGCCTGCGCTGCCACAACCTCGACAAGATGAAGTCGGGCATTCGCGTCGATCACCTGGACGGCTCGCTGGAAGGCCGGCGAGCGTTCCTTTGGAAAGCGATTCGCGAGCAACTGACCGACGAAACGATGCCGCCCGAGGACGAACCCCAGCCGACCGCCGACGAGCGGCAACTGCTCGCGGGCTGGATCGACGAAGCGCTGGTCATGGTCCGCTCGCGCAAGCAGGCCAAGAACGGTTCCGTGCGGCGGCTAACCGTCTCGCAATATCGCAACACGCTGCGAGATCTTTTGGCAATCGAAGACGATTTGACCGAAGTGCTGCCGCCCGACGCGGTCTCCAAAGAAGGGTTCTTGAATAACGGCCGGACGATGTTGCTCTCGCCGTTGTTGGTCGAAGCTTATTTCAGCATCGCGGAGAAGGCCCTTGATCGCTCGATCGTCGACGAGGCCTCGCCGCCCGAGATTCAAAACTTCCGCATGGATCTGGGGGAGAAAATCAACCCCGAGCCGTGTCCCGACAAGTTGATCCTCGGCGCCCTCAGCCATCTGCTCAAGAACGACGACTTCAAAGTCGCTCAGTTGCAACCCACGAAGCCGTTCGCGTACCAGCCGTTCGTGATGCGAAGCAAGTACCGCTTCATCGAAGGCTATCAGGGCAACGACACGGTGCGCGGCTGGCGCGAGTACGACAGCATTTATCACGCAGTCTTCGCCTGCATGCGCGGCTCGGACGGCTATCCCAAAGGCCTGGCGTATCAGACGGTTCCCGAGGGCCTGTTGCTGCGGCCGGCGATTCCCAGCGACGAGTTGTTTCAGGTCGACAGCACTTACGGGCCGAAGGCCAACTTCAAAATCTCGCTCCGCGAGCTGCCCGATCTGGGCCGGTTTCGCGTGACGATCAAGGCCGCCAAATATGACGACGGCCTGCTGCTCGATCCCGGCGCCGCCAGCAGCGATGCGTCGTCGCCCGGGGCTGTCGCGGTCGAAGATCTCACGCAGCCGCAAACGGTCGCGATCGAATCGGCGGGCATCTATCAGGTCGATGCGCAATTGAAGACGAACGGCGCCGAATCAATGGAGGGCCGGGCGCCCCCGCCCGGCGCGGCAGTCACGGGCGAGGGCGCCCGTGCCTCCATGAAGCCGCAGGTCCTGACGCTCAGCCTGGGCCAGCGGCGCTTTTCCGGAACGCTTCATCAACCGGCGTTTCTGCTCGTCCGATTACCGGCCGGTCCGCTGGCTGTGGCCGCTGAATACGGCGGCAAGCCGGCGCCGTTGCGCATCCTCTTCACGCCCTTGGAGGAAACGCACGAGCTGGCCCGACGCTTCGCGATCTTCGAAAACCGCTCGCCGCGAATCGGCGTTCATCTCGGCTTGCGGCGCGATTGCGGCAGCACGCTCGCGCCGGTCGGCGATGCGCAAACGGCGGCGTCCTCGGAGCTGAAGGACTACGTGTTCGAAGGCGCCATCGCCAACTTTCCCAGCCCCGACGTGGAGAAAGACAACGTCAACTACCTGGCCGGCATCCGCGAAATCGGCGTCCGTAGCGAATACACCGACGGCCGCGACATGCCGCGGTTGCTCGTCCGTTCCGTGGACTTCGAAGGGCCGTTCTATGACGCCTGGCCGCCGGCCACGCACGGCAACATCTTTATTGACTCGGAACACAAATCCGAGCCGGCCGTCTACGCGGGCGAAATCCTGCGTTCGTTCGCCACGCGGGCCTTCCGCCGGCCAGTCTCAGAGCAGGAACAAGCGGCGCTGTTCGCCGTGTGGCAAGATTCGTTCGCGCGGACGAACGAATTCCGGCAAAGCGTCAAAGACGCGCTGCTGGTCGCGCTGACTTCACCGCAATTCCTGTTCCTGATCGAAAACAGCAAGAGCCCCGAGGCAGAGCCTCTCGACCCGTTCGAGTTGGCCTCGAAACTCTCTTATTTCCTCTGGAACACGACGCCCGACGAGCGGCTGCTGTCGCTGGCCGCAGCCGGGCGGTTGCACGATTCGCTCGACGCCGAGACCGAACGCATGATCCAGGACCCGCGGTTCGACCAGTTCGCCCGCGAGTTCGCTTCGCAGTGGCTGAACCTCGACAAGCTCGACGTCGTCGAGACCGATCGCCAGCGTTATCCGAGGCTGACCCGCCACGCCAAGACGCACTTGCGGCAAGAGCCGGTGGAGTTTCTCGCGCATCTCGTGCGTCACAATCTCCCGCTTAAAAACCTCGTGCAATCCGACTTCATCGTGGCCGACGAGGTCGTCGCCAGCTACTACGGCCTGGCCGATCGCACCGAGCGCGGCTTCGAGTTCGTGGAGATCAAACACGAGCATGCGAACCTGGGCGGCGTGCTGGCCCAGGCCGGAATTCTCGCGGGACTGTCGGACGGCCGGGAAGCGAACCCCGTCAAACGCGGCGCCTGGCTGGCGCGGAAGATCATCGCCGAGCCGCCCGACGATCCGCCGCCCAACGTGCCCGTTCTGCCGCAGGACGACGGCGCGCAGCTCACGCTCCGCCAGAAGCTCGAACGGCATCGTAATCAGGAAGGCTGCGCCAAGTGTCATTCAGGCATCGACCCCTGGGGGCTGCCGTTGGAGCAGTTCGACGCCGGCGGGCTGTTCAAGAGCGGGCAAGCGGTCGACGCCCGATCGACGCTGCCCGACGGCACGGAGATCGCCGACGCCCGCGGCTTGCGCGAGTACCTGGCCGAAGAGCGGCTCGATCAGGTGGCGTTCAGCTTTCTCAAGCACCTGGCCGGCTACGCCGCGGGCCGCAGCCTGAGCTACCAGGAACTTGAATTCCTCAAGGAAGAGGGGCTAAAATCAAAGCCCGCCGGTTACCGCCTGCAAGACCTCATCCGGTTCGTCGTTCAAAGCGAGTTGTTCCTGGAGAAGTAGCGGTCTGCACGCTGCCGATATCTTTATTAACGAGGAATGCTTGTGCCTGCACCCGCGAAGCTCGATCGTCGTTCCGTGCTCAAAGGCTTGGCCGGCGTTTCGTTGGCGCTGCCCGTGTTGGACGCGATGGGCGACGAGGTTGCAGGGCAGATTCCCCGGCGATTCTGCGCCCTCTACACGGCCAACGGCATGTCGCTGCCGAGGCCGCAGCACGCGATCGACGACTGGAGCTGGTTCCCGAGGGCCGAGCAGAACGGCCAGTTCGTGTTCGGCAAATCGACCGAACCGCTGGCGCCGTTTCGCAATCAATTGAGCTTCCTGGGCGGGCTGTACCACCCGAGCGGTCCCAAGGCCGACCCGCACGTCTGCTCCGACATGTGGCTCACCGGCGCCCCGCTGCACAATCCCAAGCCGGGCGCTTACAACTCGGTGGCGCTCGACCAGGCCGTCGCGCTCTACACCAAGCAATACTGCCGCCAGCCTTCGCTGGTGTTGTCGATCGACGCCGGCACAGGCTTTCTGTCGCGCACCGGCACGATTTCGTACAGCCTGGAAGGCAAGCCGATCCCGGCCGAGAACAGTCCCCGCCGGGTGTTCGATCGCCTGTTTCGCGGCGACCGGGCGTCGCTCGAATCGCGGCGCGATCAACTCCAGCGGCGCATCCGCCTGGTCGACGCCGTGCTCGAAAGCGCTCGCTCGCTCGATAAGCGGCTGGGCAACTCCGACCGCGAGAAGATGGATCAGTACCTGACCTCGCTCGACGAAGTCGAATCGCGGCTGACCGCTTCGGAGAAATGGATCGACATCCCGCTGAAAGCCCAGGACTACTCGCACCTCAATCTCGACGCCTCTCCCGAGGGCGAACCGCGCGAGTATTACCGCAACATGTTCGATTTGATCGCCTTGGCCTTCGACGCCGACATCACGCGCAGCGTGGCGTTCATGCTGAATCGCGAAGACGGCATGGGCATCAGCGATACTTTCCCGCTGAAGCTCGGCCTGAGCCGCACGCACCACAGCCTGTCGCACGCCGAGGACAAGGACGGCCAGTTGAATTTCGCCAAGTACGACTTGTTCCTGAGCGAGCAACTGGCGTACTTCTTCGCGCGACTGCAAGAGTTCCGCGATAAGAGCGGCCCGGTGCTGGACAACAGCATCGTGCTCTTCGGCAGCGGCGCCAGCACCACGCACAACCCGAGGAATCTTCCCACCCTGATCGCCGGCGGGGCGAATATGGGGCTCAAGCACGGCGTCTACTGGCGCCGCGACGAAACGCGGATGTCGAACGTGTTTCTCAGCATCCTGCACTCGCTGGGCATCGAGCAAGAGTCGTTTTCCGACAGCACGGGCGTCGTCGGCGATTCGATCTTCTCGCGCGTGTAAGCTCTTCGCGGCAAAGCGCGCAGAAACCTAACCGGCTCCTAACCCGGTTTGTTGATCGGCCCGGGTATCGTGTTGACGTAAGCCGCTATGCCAACCGGGCGCGTCGGCTCGGTCGCCCTTGCTGTCGGCAGATGCTTGGCACGCGAATTGCTACCTATTGCATGGACGATGGACCGATGGAGTGACGCAGTTCGGCGCCACAGGCCGTCGCCGGGGATTCAACAACGAAAGCAGGCGGTAACTCAGAAATGGAGCAACGTGGCAGCGATGAATGAGGATCAGGACTTACGTCAACCGAACGTGTTCTTTCAAGTCGCTTTGTGGCTCGTCGCAGGTATTGCGATTGGCAGTCTGCTTTGGATGCCGTTGTTCCGGCACGTACTTTCGGGCGAATAGGCCTCGCAAGCCGGTCGGGCGAGCGTTTGTCGAAAGCCTCGGCAAATTCGCAGCGATTGCTCAAAAACACGGCGCCTTTCGGTCGGGCTTGCGGAAAAACGCAAGTCGTCAAAAGCACGACCGATGCCGTGAATGTGGTAAACCGCAGCGCGGAAAGAAGACTGCAGAAGCCGAGCAATCTCCCTTGGATTGGCCGAACGACCACCGAGGCGGTAATCCCCGGCGTCTACAGACACCGCCGCACCAGCGGGGCGACGAATCGCAACGGCTCCATGTTCAAGATCTGGCCGGCCGAGGCGCCCGGAAAGCGCCTGCCCTCGGCCCGATCGCGGCCGTCCGAGCCGATGTGATAACTGCCCCGCATGTGGTCGCGGATCGAGGACTCGACCCAGGCGGCGATCTCCGGGGCATTGATGATGACGCCCGTTTCGGTGTTGAGATACTCCGCGCGAGGATCGAAATTGTATGAACCGACGAAGGCGATCGAGCCGTCGAAGACGGCCGACTTGGCGTGCAAGTGACGATCGTCGCCGGCCAACTCCCAGACGTCGACGCCGCGCGGCAGCAGAAAGCATTGTTTCTGGTTGGTAAAGCCGGCCGTGAGCGTGCGGTGATCGGTCGTTTCCAGCGAATTGGTCAATACCCGCACTTGCACGCCGCGGGCGATGGCGCCGGCCAGCGCGCGTTTCAAGCGGCTCGACATCAGGAAGTAGGGCGTTTCGAACAGGATGCTCGAGCGGGCGCCGTCGATGAGGTCGATCAGTTGCCGGCTGATGCCGCGCGGATGTCCCTTGCGCCCGCACGGATCGAAGACGAACCGCAGGCACTCCGTCTGGCGCGTGCCGGCGGCCGACCAATCGGTTTCCGTCTCGCCGAGAATCGGCTGGCAGCCGACGGCAACGTCGCTAGCCGCCTCGAGCCAAAGTCGGGCCGCCTCCTGCGGCGAGAGCGGGCCGGTGACCTGGCGGACGCCGACTTTGGTCAAATCGAGCGAGCTGCGCTCGCGTCGCCGGTGCGGCTGGCGACCGAGATCGGGCGGCGCAACTTCGGCGCAGGTCCACAGGCATTCGAAGTACCTTTGCACCTGCCGGGCCGTCGGGCCGCGCAGATAGGCGTCGCGATCGACGAAGTTGATCTCGGCCAAGCCGAAATGCGGTTCGCGAATATTGCGGCTGCCGACGATCAGATGCTTGCCGTCGACGACCAGCGTCTTGTCGTGCATGCGGTAGTTGATCCACAGCGGATGACGCAGACCGACCGGGTGATATTCCCTGATCTCGACGCCCGAGCGAATCAGCAGGGCCTCGACTTCCAGGGGCACGTCGTTGTGTTCGGCGTCGACGACCAACCGCACTCGCACGCCGCGCCGGGCGGCCGCTTCGAGCCGCGAGAGGAACATCGCCCCGATCCGGTCGTTGCCGATCCAATAATACGACGTCTCGATCGAGACGGTCGCCTGGTCGATGAGGTCGACGCGGGCCTGGGCCGCCTCGTGGTCGGACGCCAGTAGTCGAAACGCGTCGGCCGGCGCGCTTCGCGCCAGCGAGACGACGATTGCCAGCGCCCCAAACGACCAAGCCCCGAGAGACCAACGCGGCATGAACCACATCCGTCCTACAAACGTTCTATTTCTCCGCGTCTCGCGAAGATTCAAGCGGCGATTTTGGCGGGGGCGAGCCACGGATCGAACACGGATCGAACACGGATCGGACACGGTTTTTCCGACTCTGTTTTTCATCCGTGATCCATCTGTGTTTCATCCGTGGCTCAATGGGTTGCGGCCGAAGATCGCGCTGGGACGTTCCACTGAGCCGATTTTCCCTGTCCGTTTCCTTCGGCAATTCCCGCCGGGTCCGGCGGACGGACCGCGCGTGAGGGAAAAAGCCTGGAGGATAGTTCGGCTTTTCGGCGATCGGGCCGCGACGCGTCGGCGGACTTTTTTCGCAGAGGCCAAGGGCGAGTCGAACGCGCTAGCGCGGCGCACGCCTCGCAATCGGCAAGGTTTTCCTCCCGCGCGCGGCGGCGGGATTGCCACGCGCCGATTGCGCAAGAATTCCGGGCCGCGTCAAACCGAGGGCAGAATCAGGTCGGCGTGCAGATACCGCCTGAGCTGTCGCACGACCGTCAAGAACTTGTCGGTGTCGACCGGCTTGGTGATGAAGCAATCGATGCCGAGCAATTCGCTTTGCAGGCGGTCTTCTTCGTCGTCCGAATTGGTCATCACGACGACCGGAATGGATCGCAACGAGTCGTCGGCCTTGACCTCGGCCAGCACCTCGCGGCCGTCTTTCTTGGGCAGGCAGAGATCGAGCAAAATCAGGTCAGGACGGGGCGCCCTGGCAAACTTACCCTCTCGGCGAAGAAATTCCATCGCCTCGATGCCATCGCGGATCAGCGTCAAGCGGTGCTGAATCAGGCCCTTGCGGAGCGCCGCGATCGTCACGCGAGCATCGACCAGGCCATCTTCGACCAACAGTATCTCCATCGGGCGACCAATCGTCTGGCTACACATTTACCGTCTCTCGTTTTAAACGCTCTACCATCGGGTCCGTCGATCGACTCTCCCAATAACCTAGTTTGGCATGGATCGCTGGGTCTGTACAGCACTCTTTTGCGTGGGGAGGGGGGTAGCGGTTGCGCAAACGGACGGTTTTTTTCCGTACGCGATTTGCACGCTCGGCGGAGAGACGGGAGGGCTCGCTGCGAGAAAACGCGGCGGGTTCAAGACGCGTCGGACGCTACGGGCTCAGGGCGGGACGGGTTTACAGGGCTGTTTCAGCCCGGGCGCCAACAAGCGAGCGAACCATGGACGGTTGTGCTGCGCCGCCAACGGGCTCTCGTCCGTCCAAGTTTCGTACCAGTGATCGGCGAGTATCAGCCGCCAGCACGAATCGCCGTCGTCGTGCCAGGCGAGCGTCCACTGTTCGCCCAAGCGGCCCGGCAGCATGTCGCCCGCCAGCCAACGATGATCGAGGCAAACCCACTCGCCCTGGACGAAGTCGAAGAAGAAGACGAGCTCGGCGCCGTCTTTGACGTGAACCACGGCGATCGTGTCGACGTGCTCTTCAACGTAGCACTCTGGCGTCGAGCCGCACGCCAGGTACAGGACAAGTGCGACCACTTCCCTGCTCCGGCAGCCCCGTCATGAGGAGTTCCATTGGGATTATATCGGGCGAGGAAAGAGACGAACTTACTGGTAAATTGTGAAAAACTGGGAATTAACCGCCCGCCAACTTAAAAAGCGCCCAGCCGCCTTCGAGCGGCTGCGCAAAACAACTCGCTCGAAGCGGACAGTTCGCCGGACTGATATAATGGCGGCAACCGCCGCCGCGTTGGCGGCGTTGACCGCTCTTAAAAAGCTCTGTTCGTTCGCGCATTCTCGATGCCCGCCGATCGCGTTTACATGGACAACCACGCCACCACGCGCGTCGATCCGCGCGTGGTCGAGGCGATGCTGCCGTTTTTCAGCCAGCGCTACGGCAACGCCCGCAGCGTGAGCCATGCCTGGGGCTGGGAGGCCAAGGACGCCGTCGACGAGTCGCGGCAGTCGATCGCCGCGGCCATCGGCGCCGAGCCGCGCGAGATCGTGTTCACCAGCGGCGCGACCGAGAGCAACAATCTCGCGTTGCGCGGCGTCGCCGAACGCGGCAAGCGCAAAGGCGATCATTTCATCAGCCTCGCGACCGAGCACAAAGCCGTGCTCGATCCGCTGGAGCGTCTCGGCCGCCGCGGCTTCGAAGTCACGCTCTTGCCGGTGGCGCCGGTCGGCGAAGCTTGCGCGGGGCTTGTCGACACGGGGCGAGTGGCCGCCGCCATCCGCGACGACACCGCGCTGGTCTCGGTGATGCTGGCCAACAACGAGATCGGCGTCATCCAGCCGCTGGCCGAAATCGGCGCCATCTGCCGCCAGCGGGGAGTACTATTGCACTGCGACGCCACGCAAGCCGTCGGAAAACTGCCCGTCGACGTGACGGAATTGCAGATCGATTTGATGAGCTTCTCGGCCCACAAGATATACGGCCCCAAGGGGGTCGGGGCGTTGTACGTCCGGCGCCGCAGTCCGCCCGTCCGTTTGCAGCCGCAGATCGACGGCGGCGGCCAGGAAGGGGGGCTGCGCAGCGGCACGCTCAACGTGCCGGGCATCGCGGGCTTCGCCAAGGCGCTGGAACTTTGCCTCGCGGAACTGCCTGCAGAGGCGACGCGGCTGGCGGAGCTGCGCGATCGGCTTTGCGCCGGGTTGTTGAAAGCCCTCGAAGGAGTGTCGCTCAACGGGCCGGCCCTTTCCGACCGCAGCCGGCGCTTGCCCGGCAATTTGAACCTCAGTTTCGCCCACGTCGACGGCGAGGCCTTGATGATGAGCATGAAGCGGCTGGCGGTCAGCTCCGGCAGCGCCTGCACGTCGGCCGACCCGGAGCCCAGCCATGTGCTGCGGGCCTTGGGTCTTAGCGAAGATCTGACGCGGGCCAGCTTGCGCTTCGGCTTGGGCCGGTTCAATACGGCCGACGACGTCGAGTTTGCCATCGAGGCGGTCAGCCAGGCGGTCGTCCGGCTGCGCAAGCTGAGCAGCCTGGCCTGAGGCGTTTTTTCGCGGTTTCGGGACCGGCTGGCTTCCCTTTTTCCAGCGAGTTGTATAATTTAGGCATACTTGGTTGTCAAAATCCGGGCTTAGCAAGCACGCACCCTTTTTCAGGAGTGGTAGAGCACTATGGCAGTGGCATTGAGCGAAAAGGCCGCCAACGAAGTCAAGCGGATCATGCAGGAACAGAAGTTCGACGAGGACACGGTCCTGCGCGTCGGCGTGGCGGGCGGCGGCTGCAGCGGCTTTCAATACAGCCTCGGCTTCGACAAGACCTACGATGAAAAGGTCGACAGCAAGTACGACTATCACGGCGTGACGGTGGTCGTCGACAAGAAGAGCGCGCTGTATCTCGACGGCACGACGGTCGACTTCTACGAAGGCCTGGAGAAGCGCGGCTTCACCTTCGACAACCCCAACGCGGTCAAGAGCTGCGGCTGCGGCAGTTCGTTCCAGGCCTGATCGGCCGCCGCGAGAAAACGCGAAACCCACCGATCCCCTCGCCGCGCGCCGTTGCGGCCGAGGGGATGTTCATATCGAGATTGACGATGGCTGGCCGAAGGACAGTACGCTGAATCCGAACGCAGCAGGAATTTGCTGGAATTGCGCATAGCGGGACTGAATCGCTTCCTCGAAGAGCGAGCGACGACCGACGAGACGGCGTGGATCCGCTCATTCCGAGCCTGGGTTCGCGAAACCTTCTCGACGGGCGGTACAGGATGATTCTGCGCCGCCTTGCGGCTGAACCGCATAGCAGGGCGTTCCCTACGGAAATTCCTTGACGCGCCGCTGAATGGTATCGCCACCCTGCGGCTGATCGCCGAGCAGGACCGCATCGACGCTCGTCGCCGCTGCACGCAAGTGCTGAAAGTTCGCTTCGATATGCTCTCGCATGGCCTGGCTGGCGAGCCGCGCATCGCCGGCTACGACGGCGGCCAGAATGTCGGCGTGGTGACGATGGGCGAGGGCCGCGCCGTGGCGGCCCAGCGTCTGCCGCCGGCTCTCGATGAGCAATTCCTGAATCGGCGCCAGCACCAGGTGGAACATCGCGTTGCCGGTGGCTTCGGCGAGAATCGCGTGAAAATCAAGGTCGGCCTTGAGGTGCGCTTTGAGCGATTTGGCCGGGTTTCCCAAAGTCTGCTGCGTCTCTTCGAGCGAAGCGAGCTGAACCTCGGTGCGATGAATCGCCGCCGACGCCGCGATGGCCGTCTCCAAAGGCAACCGCACGGCGGCTAGGTCTTCCAACCGGCAATCCGACCAGCGCAGCAAACGCTGATAGCCGACCGAAATCTGCCGGCCGCTCGGCGCGGCGACCCGCGTGCCCGAACCTTGGATGCTGCGAACCAGGCCCAGGCCGGCCAACCGGCCGATCGCCTCGCGAACGACGGTGCGGCTGACCCCCAGTTGCGTGCTGATCTCTCGCTCCGAGGGCAGCGGATCGCCGGGATTGAGACCGCCGCTTAGGATCTTATCTTCCAAAGCCTGGACGACTTCCGACACGCGATCGACGCGGGACATGACCGACCTCTGTACCGTTGATGCGCCTGCGGCGCGATGCACTTCATCCTAGCCAGCGGCACGCGACAAATCGAGCATTGCCGGGCGGCGTCCTGAGTTGTGGTGCGGGCGGGACGCCTGCTTCGTCACAGGCGGGACGCCTCCACGACAGGTAATTTGTAGTTGGAACGACGCTCTCTTCCGCTAACTGACCGCGCCGCCGAGAAACTGGATATATAAAAGATTCTTAATTGCAATTATTATGACAGGCGCTTACCGGAAACCGAATTGGAAAGAATGGCGGATAGCATGTCGGGCTGCGGATGCTTTATTCGATTGAACGCTGAGGATGTCGTCGACTTGAGTGGACCGCTCATGCAGGATTTCGATGTCGCCCAATCGCAAAAAAGCCGTCGAAGCCGATTCTCTCCGTGCCAAAACGCTGGAACTCAAAAAGACCCAACGCCGGCTCTTGCAACAACTCGACAAGAGCATTCGCAGCTCCGAGCAGTGCCTGAAAAAGGCGAAATTGCCGCGGCAATGAAGCCCCGCGGCGCAATCCGGCGCCCGGCGTCTCGCCCGTCGAACAACCCCAGTCGCATCCGCTGCTGCGCGCGCCTCGGGCCATTTTCGACGTTACTTGAAGTGAACGCGAATCTGCGGCGAACGTCAACTCGAGAACGCCTCCCACTTAAGGTTGCAACTCATGGACAAAAAAGCACTTGGGGCGAATCGGCAAGGCAGCTTCGAGTTCCTGCCTGCGTCGCCGCCGGACGAACCGCTGCTGATCATGGTCCGCAAGTTGGAAGCGACGCAACGAAGATTGCTTGCGCGATTGGAGCAATGTCTTCGGAATTCGGCGGCATGCCTGGACAAGCAGCGAAAAAACGCGGCCTTAATCGCTTAGCGCCGGCAATCCTGAACGGACAGGACTCACTCCGCCACGGTTATCTTACCGTACGCCGGAGTATGATCTTCAGCATCAATTGGCGGGGCAATTTCATACGTCAGATAGACGTCATAATCACCCGGCGCGAGGACCGGGCCCAACTGCGCTTCGGAATAATAGCCGCCGTGCCATTTGCGCGTTGCGAGGCCCGCGACTCCCGTGTCTCGCTCGCCATCTCCCCACCAATCATAGGTCCCGCTAGGACATATCCAAAGCGCGAACCTGCGACCGTGCCAAGGAGGATACTGAACCCGAACCGCTATCCGCTGCCCCACCTTTGCAGGCGCAATGGATATTCGTGGACTCCATGATATTCCGCAGATGCCGAACGTACCCAAGGTGAGGCAAAGAGCCGTAGCGACAATCGAAAACTGCTTGAGCGTGGACCTTTGGCGAACCATTGTTGGCCTCAGTAATGTTGCCTGAAACGGTTCACGCATTAACACAGCAGTATATAGCCGATCGCGCGTCAAGAAGGCCGGAATCTTGCAGCGACCGAGATCGGAGGCTTCGGCGAGATGTCCCATCACCGCAGAAGCAGGAAATACTCCGGCATTTCAGTGGCTGACGCTTCGGATGCCAAGAGCTACTTCGAAAACCGCTCGAGCACGTTCCGCGTGATCCGCTCGACGGCCGGGTCGTCGCCGGCCAGGCCGTGTGCCCAGTCGGTCGTGCCAACGGTAAAAACGGAGCCGCCGCGCGTGTAGACGCCCATCACGGCGTGGCCTTCGGCCGGGGCGCCCGTTTTGTCGCGTGGAAAGCGGTCGTACCACAGCGCGTCATCGGGATGCCAGCGGGCAGGGCATGTGCCGAGAATCGCGAACGTCTCGGGCGTGCCGTCGCGATGCGTCGGGGTCGGCAAGCCGTCTTGCAACTCGAACTCGCAGCCGTCGCACTCGTAGCCCACGATCGTGTTCTTGCCGCCGAAGCTTTCGCCGGCCTTCAGCCCCGAGCCGGCGAAGACCCAATGCTCGGGGCGATGCACGGTAAACGCCGCCGCGCCGTCCATGTATTGGCCGTGGCTGCGATGATAGCCGCCGTGCAGAAAGCCCACGCCGGTCAGTTGGTTCTCCGGCCGGGCTACGAGGTGATGGCTCCAAAGCGTGGCCAACAGCCGCCGCTTGCCGCTGGGAAACAGCGGATCGAGATTGAACGCCTGCTTGTAACTGACAAGCTGCCGGCCCTCGGCCTCGCTGCGCACCTGCCAGCAGCAAGTGTTGCCGCTGAAGAAGGCCACGTTGCCGCCCGCGCCGATATAAGCTTCCAGATGATCGCGCATCGGCGTGGACCAATATTCATCGTGGCCGACGCTGAGCACCAGCTTATACTGCTTGAGCAACTCGGGGCGAAATTCGAGATCGGAGTTGACCGCGTATTCGAGGGCAATGCCGTTACGCTCGGCCCAGGCCACGAACGGCAACTCCCAGGTGCGAAACTGCCCGGCCAGCGGGCGATCGAACGAAACTCGCGTGCCTTGCAGCTTGTTGCGGGCGTGAAAGGCGTACAGGCTATGCCCGCCCCAATTGTTGTAGGCGTTGTACGTGTTCGTGGCCAATTGCAACAGAATCTTGGAATTCTTTCCCGGCTGAGCCGAACGAACGACGAAAAACAGCCGTGACTCGGCCGTGCGGCGGTTGCGCTCGGTGAACTCGCCGCCGCCATCGGCTACGCGCAGCACTGCGTCGTAATAGCCGCTGCGCCAATCCGAAGGAATCTTCAGCGTAAACGATGCCGGCCAGCCGCAGCCGTGCGACGAAGCATTGGCCGGAACCGGGTAGGCGGCGCCCGCTAGGTTTTCCTGCTTGAAAACCGTTTCGGTCTTCGCCCCCAGCCGCGAGATTTCCAGCGACCACTTGGGCGCCGTCGCGGAGACGTGGAACTCGACCGTGTCGCCCGGCGCATAACTGAGCTGATCCGTATAGCCTTCGACATACAGCGACCGCGTGACCGGCTGCGGCTCGTCGGCGCGAGTCATCGCGGCCAATGCCAGCAGCACCGCGAAGGAAATGAATACCCGATCTGTCACGACTGCGAACCTCATTAAACGCATCTGGCCTTCCTCTTTCGTTCTTTCGCGCTTTCGTGATTCCTCTGCGGCATAGGCCTTCGCGTTGCACGCCGAACGCATGCACGACGGCGACTGCGATGGATGCCGTGGTACGACACGGAGGCTGACGCCTCCGGCTCGCCGCTGTCGCCTCAGACTTCCCAGCCTTTGCGATACTCTTTGCCCAGGAACCGGTTGGCCTCGGGCACGTCGGTGATTTTCACCGACGCGGGATCGTAAGTGATCGGCTTGCCGACGCGGTAAGCCACGTTGCCCAACAGCACGATCTCCGTGAACGGGCCGGCGTAGGCGAAGTTGCTCCCCGCGCGTCCGCCGGTCTTGCAGGCTTCGATCCATTGCTGGTGATGACCGGGCGAACGCGGCAGCGAGGGCTCGGGGCCTTCGAAGGCGGCGAACTTTTCTTCGGGCAGCAGTTTTGGCATCTGCCCGTGCTCGATGGCGATCTTGCCTTCGTCGCCGATGAACAGCGAGCCGTTCATCGGCAGCAAGGCGGCACTCTCGGGCTGCGGCTTGACTGTGCCTTCGTACCAAACGACTTGGCAAGGCGGCAGGCCGTCGCGCGGGCCGAACTCGAAGTGCGATTCCATCCAGGTCGGGCCGCTTTCCGCGTGCGGCGGCGGGCCCTTCGATGTGACCTTGACCGGCCCGCCAAGCTTGAGCGCCCAGAAGGCCGGGTCCATCAGATGAATCGCCATGTCGCCGATCGCCCCGCAACCGAAATCCCACCAGCCGCGCCAGCGGAACGGCACGTACGCGGGGTTGTAAGGCCGCTCGGCTGCCGGGCCGAGCCACAAATCCCAGTGTAAGCTTTTGGGAACCGGCGGCGCGTCGGTCGGCCGTTCGAGCCCCTGTTGCCAAAAACTGCCCGGCCGGTCGGTGATGACGTGTACTTCACGCACGGCGCCGATGGCGCCCGACTGAATCAATTCCACCAGCCGCAAATAGCCCGGATGCTCGTGGTTCTGCGTGCCCATCTGCGTGGCGACTTTTTTCTCGGCGGCCAGTTGGGCTATCAGCCGCGCTTCGCGGACGGTGTGCGTCAGCGGCTTTTCGCAATAGACGTGCAGCCCTCGCTTGAGGCCGCGAATGCTGGCCGGCGCGTGGTGGTGGTCGGGCGTGGCGACGACGATCGCTTCGAGCTTGGGGTGTTCGAGCAACTGGCGATAGTCGGCGTATTTCTTGGCTGCCGGAAAGCTCTCGGCCGCCTTGTTCAGCCGGTCTTCGTCGACGTCGCACAACGCGACAATGTTCTCGCCCGCCACGCCCGCCAGGTCGCCCGCCCCGCGTCCGCCCACGCCGATTACGCCGATATTCAGCCGCTCGTTGGCGCCCAGCGCGCGGGCCGAGGGCCAAGCCACGCTTCCAAGGCCAAGCCCGGCGCCAGCGAGCGCCGAGGTTTTCAGGAAATGACGACGATTAGCAGTTCGATTCATGGATATACTCGAAGCTGTTGGGTTGGGGGAAGTTGGCGGGCGGGCCGTGTAGACCGCGCTCCGATTGTGTGCTACGAGCGGCGAGCAAGCAAGAACTTGGCGGGGCGAATTGTGGCGCCGGCACCTCAAAGCGGGCGTTGCTCGCTTCGCTGCATCCGTCTAAGATGGCAGATAGGGAGCCGCGGCGCCGCACGCGCGGCGGCGGTTCGTCTTTGAGTTCGAGCGAGCTTCCGGCCCGGCGCCGCTTAGATGGGCCTCGGGAAGCCGGCGCGGCGAAGCAGAAGCTTCCGCCTCGCGAGCCGACCAAAAATGTCGGCGCACCACCAAGCATGTCGCATGGCAAACTTCGCCAGCAGATCGCCTGGGAAGCCGCTCGGCTGATGTACGAGCGGACCGAATCGGAATACTACCGGGCCAAATTGAAGGCCGCCAAGCGGATGGGCGGCAGTTGGGTCAAGCCCAAGGACTTGCCCAGCAATCGCGAGATTCGCGATGAAATCCAGGTCTTCGCCCGGCTCTACGAGGGCGACCGCCGCGCGCAGAACCTGCGCGAAATGCGGATCGAGGCCCTGCGGATGATGCGGCTGTTGCGGGTCTTCCGGCCGCGGCTGATCGGCAGCACGCTCACCGGGTACGTCCGCCGCGGCAGCGACATCGACCTGCACGTCTTCTCCGACAGAATCGAGGCCGTGACCGCCGTGCTGGATCAAGAAGGCGCCAGCTACGATGTCCAGCGCAAGCAAGTCCGCAAGCAGGGCGAAGAGCGCATCTACACCCACGTTCACGTCGCCGACCGCTTTCCATTCGAGTTGACGGTCTACGCCGAGAACCTGGCTCATTACGCGTTCAAAAGCTCGGTGACAGGCAAGCCGATCGAACGGGCGAGCATCGCCGAGCTGGAACAGTTCCTGGCGCGCGAGTATCCGAACCTGTCGCTCGACGAGGCGCTGGTCGAAGCGGAGCACCGCGTCGATCGGTTTCAGATCTACCAGATGCTGCTGTTGCCCTTGGAGCAGGTCAAGCAGTCGGCGAAGTATCATCCCGAGGGGGATGCGCTGTACCACAGCCTGCAGGTCTTCGACCTGGCGTCGCACGAGTTGCCCTACGACGAAGAGTTCCTGCTCGCCGCGTTGTTGCACGACGTCGGCAAAGCGATCGACCCGCACGACCACGTCGCCGCGGGGCTTGAGGCGCTGGAAGATTCGATCACCGAGCGCACCGCGTGGCTGATCGAGCATCACATGGAGGGGCAGGCCGCCCTCGACGGCACGCTCGGCCATCGCGCCCGTAAGCGTCTGGCCGAAAGCGAGGACTTCGACGAGCTCTTGCTCTTGGCCCAGTGCGATCGGCAAGGCCGCGTTGCAGGCGTGGCCGTGCCCGAGTTGGAAGAAGCGCTGGAGTCTATTCGCGAGTTGGCGCGAACGTGCGGGTAGAGGATCGGGAGAGGCTAACCACAGAGACGCAGAGGCGCCGAGAGGAAGCGGGCGATGGACTTCAACTTTCCGCGCCGGCTCGTGGTTGAAATCAGCCGCCCAGAACGTCAGCGAGCGTCTCGCGGACTGGCTTCCGCCGCCGTGCGAGTTCGCTGTTGGAGCGCGTCCTCGCGAATCTTGTCGCCGAGCGCCTGCAAGCGCTCGGGCCAGGCGAATCGCCCTGCGGCGACTGGATCGAAGCCGTCGAGATGCGCCCGCTCGGAAGGCTTCCGCGCGCTCGGCCGAACGTAGCGCCACTCGCCATCGCCGAACACTTCGGCCGCCAGCGCCGCCAATCGCGGGTCGTATTCCTTGAGTTCTTCGCGCGTGTCGACGTGGTTGTGGTCGCGGTCGGGCGGACGGTTCGTATCGAACCAGGACTGCACGCCTTCGGCCCAATACTCGTTGCGATTCGTCGACGCGTAGGTACTCTTCCAAAGCCCCTCGCTCATCGCTTGCTCGTAGGCGGCTTTCAAGCGCCGGTCGAACTCGCCGTCGATCTTGTTCAAGCCCATCTCGTGGATGGCGTGCGCGAACTCGTGGATCAGAATATTTTCTGCGTGGTACGGATCGCCGGGCAGGCACAACAAATTCTCCTCGCCGCACGTGACGGCCGGCCGCGCCTCGGTGGCGCCCAAGCCTCGCGCCCGGCGGTCCCAATAATCTTTGGGACGCAGGTCGCTGTGTTCGGGGATCTGCGTCGTCATTTCCTGCGGCGCCATGACCGCGAAGCGAGTCTTGCTGGCGATGAGCGCCCGGCGGACGTCCGGCCGCCGGCGCAACATCCGATCGATCAGGAAAGCGGCTTCGAGCAGGGCGAAATCGGACGCTTTTGCGGAACCCAGCACCGGAAATCCGCCGGCGTCGACGTACTTGCAATAGAAGGACGACAGCCCAAGCGATTGCACGACCGCCTCGGGCGGTCGTGCGACGTGCAACTCGCGGGCCGCTGGCGGAGCAGCCGCGTCTGCAAGCGCAACCGCATCGAGCAAATACAGGTCGAACTTGCCGTCACGCTCCGAAACGAACGCCAATCGGCGGCCGTCGGGGCGCCAGGCGGCGAAATCGTCCTGCTCAGGGTTGTCGGTGAGACGCACGGGAGACGATCCGTCGGCGTTCATCACGTAGATTTCCGAGTTGCCGTCGCGGGCGGTGGTGAAAGCGATCCGCTGGCCGTCGGGCGACCAGGCGGGCCGCAGGTCGCGGTTGGGGCTCAACGTGAGCCGTCTCACGTCGCCGCCGGCGGCGTTCATCGCGTACAGTTCGAAGTCGCCGTCGCGGTTCGAGCCGAAGGCGATCTGCCGGCCGTCGGGCGAATAGGCCGGCCAACTGTTGAGCGACTCGCCTTCGGTCAAACTCTTGCCGCGGCGGCCGTCGAGACCGATCTCGACGATCTGTTCGCCGCCGCCGCCCGGCAGGCTGACGATCAGCTTGCCGCCTTCGGGCGCGAACGACGGATGCCGCATACCCGCAAAACCGCCGCCCGGATCGAAGATCGCGTCGCGATTTTCGAGGCGATCGCGGATCACCAACTGCAGGCTCAAGTTGCCCCGGTTCTGCACGAACGCACAGTAACGGCCGTCGCCCGAGAATGCGGCCTCGAACTCGGTCGTCGCAGCTTTGGGGTTCAGGCGTTCTTGGGCGCCATCGGCCAGCCGCAGCTTCATCAAGCTGGTTTGTTCGGGCGATTCCAGCACGGTGAACACGAGCTCGGCCCCGTCGGCGATGAACACGGGATGCATTTTCAAGCGGCCGTCGGAAGTCAGACGCACGGCTTTCGCGGGGGACGAAGGCTGCGGCTCGGCGGTCTCGCTGGCGATGGACGCAACTTCGGCCGATAAAACCAAGGCGATGGCAGCGTACGTCGATAGCGCCGTTCGCAGCGCATCCGCCCGCCAGGAACGAGCGCGGGCAGCCACACTCGCCGGTTTACAACAACTCATGAATCACCTGTCCGTCGGCCAGCACCTTCATTTCCGCCCGCGTCTGAGTGTTGAGGCCGGCCAGTTCGCAAATCGTCGTGCCGACCATCGCGGGAAAGATCGGCATTGTGACCGGTTCTTCGCCCAGACGATCGCTTTCGCCGATCACACGGCCCGGCTGCACGCCGCCGCCCGCCCAAATCGAAAAGTAACAGTTGGGCCAATGGTCGCGGGCCGCCTGACCGTTGATCCGCGGCGTGCGGCCGAATTCTCCCATGGCGACGACCAGCGTCGAAGCGAGCAGGCCGCGAGCGTCGAGATCGTCGAGCAAGGCCGAAAACGCGCGATCGAAGATCGGCCCGTGGCGGTCGGCGAGCAGTTCGAAGTTGTAGATGTGCGTGTCCCAGCCGAAATCGCACTTGGGCGTCATGGCCTCGACGTATTGGCTCCAATTCACCTGCACGTAGGGCACGCCGGCCTCGACCAGCCGCCGGGCGAGCAAGCAACTTTGGCCGAACGAGGTCTGACCGTAGGCTGCCCGCGTCGGCTCGCTCTCGCGCGCCAGATCGAGCGCCTGCCGCGCTTCGGACGAGGTCAACAAGGCATAGGCCGATTCGTAGGTGCGATTCCAATCGAGCAGCCGCGCGTCGTTCGCGCTGCGCTCGGCCCGATCGAGTTCGGCCAACAGCGAGCGACGATCGTTCAGGCGGGCGGGCGAAAGACCGTCGATCAGTTTTAGCGTCGGGATGTCGACCTCGCCGAGTTCCGAGCACGAAACCATGAACGGGTCGTAGGCTTTGCCCCATTGGCCGCCGCCGTAGCCGACGATCGGTCGCACCACGTCGCGAGGAATGCCGCGGCCGAGCGAAATGAACGGCGGCAAGCGGCCGTCGCCGCGATGCCGGGCCACGATCGAGCCGAAATTGGGCCAGACCGGACCGGGCGCTTCGGCCGCGCCGGTCAGCGCCACCGTGCCGGCGTCGGGATGCCCGGGCGCCGTCGTGCGGTTCGAACGGACGAGCGAGAAACGATCGGAGCGCGCGGCCAGCCGCGGCAAGAGTTCAGTGAAGTGAACGCCCGGCGTGCGCGTGGCGATCGGGGCAAACGGGCCGCGATGACTGGCCGGCGCCTTGGGCTTGGGGTCGAACGTGTCCAAGTGGCTGGGGGCGCCCCAGAGCCAGACGAGCAGCACGCTTTTGGCTCGCGCATCGCCATCATCGGCGGCGGCGGCCGGGGCGGGCTTGGCCAGCCAACCGCTCAGCGGCAATGCGGCGCCAAAACGCAAGAACGAGCGCCGAGTCAGACCCTGACACACGCCTGCGCGAAAGCCGCCAATTTCCAGCACGTCATCTCCCTCGGCTCGAGTTGCGACGCCCTTGCCAGCGACGGCTTCGCCCTTGGCTGCCGCCCGGCGGCCTTCAGCCTACGCGCTGGGGACCGGTTTCGCAATGCAGGCCGCTGCGGGCGAAAGACGGCCGGAGCTTGCGTTTACGCTAGCGAACGGAAAGAGAGGCAGGGCCGCTTCGACGAAAAAATCGTTACTGTCGGCGAAGGTTTCCCAGCCGTCCAGCAAGGAAAATTCCTTACAGCCCTCTTGAGAAATCTTCTTATTTCCACTAGGATTTGGCTAGGCAATTGTGAATTTCTCGCGTTCGGTCATGGCGGCCGAGCTAATTTCTCGCTACTGAATGCGCACTCTTCATACCCGCTCGCAGGGAGTTGGCGAGAGGTGAGCGCTCAGCGGGAACCGATTGTCGCGTGAGAGATTGTAAGTTGTTGCCAGGAGGGCGAGCGTTTCAATCCTCAAATCCTTTCGGTTGTTTGCGCCGCCAGTTCGTTCTCCCCGCCATCCGTGCTTGCGGGGTTGCTCACTCGCGCGGACCTAAACGCCTCAAGGGCCGGGGCTTTCGATTGATCGCTCCGTCTGGTTTCAACGATTCACGCGGTCTTCTTCAGGGGAGCGGAAGCCGCCCTGAGCCCAACTTTTACCAGACTAGGATGGTCGAGGTCGAATTATGAATCGACGTCCGGTGACATTCGGCGAGTTGATTGGCAGGCTCGCCCCAGCTCCTCCTGCCGACTCAATGCCCATGAGTCCGATCATCGCCACGGCGATTGAACTCGACGGCGACGGAACTCCCGCAGGTCGCCAGATGTGGGGCGTGGTGCATAGCGTGACCGACGCCGAACTCAGGCTGATTCACCCCAAGTTGATCCAGTCTCCGAGGTTGGCGGTGGAAATCAGTTCCCGTACAGGGGAAATCCTGCGAGCGATCCTTGAAGTCGGCGCCGCTCGGCAGCAAGGGGAATTGTTCGAAACTTGCGCCCGCTTCGTTCAGTCGGGCCGGGGAATTCTCTCTGCCAGCGCTTAGAGCCGACCCACAGTGCGCAGCGGCTGACGCACAGAGCGCAGCGGCCGACCGCAAATCAACCGACGATTTCCAGCGACTTTTCGTCGATCTCCAGCGTGACTCCCTGCTGGAGCAAGTGAACCGCCACGATCACCCGCGATTCCGGGCCTCGTTCAAGGACCGTTCCCTGAACATCCCGAAAAACCCCTTCACGCACTCGAACCCGATCGCCCGCTTCTGGCCGTTTTTCCACAACCATGAATCTTTTAACCGCAATCATACGAACGACTTGGTGCAATTCGGAGCCTGCGGCTAACCTCGAGCTTAGGTCTAGATTTCGAGCAATGCGATTGACGATCATGTGCTGGCGTTATCTCATGGATGGCAGTTCTGTCGAACGCGCCGCCTGGGGTGGCGTATGATCCACCCCGCGAAGGTGGTATCTTGTAGGTCAAGAGCAATGTTAATCCAGGCAGGCGCCGCAAGGAATACGCTGGAGAGACGAAAACTCAAAAATCAAATGGTCGTACGTCAAAGCGAGAACTTTCAAACCATGAATTGCTTTGACTTTTTGGCGATCGTCGGGCAAAACAGAATGGTTCCGGAATCGCTCGGACAGAGGCGTTTTTCTTCGAGACGAAGCAGCTCGAGAAAAAAACTAAGCGTCGGCCAGGGACCTAAGGCAGCTTGTCGAACGCATTGCGACGCGTTGCGACGACGTCCGAACCCACCCGGAAACCCAAAGTGGGGACGTACCAGGCCATGAGCCAATCGTTCTTGGAATCACTGGCGCACAGCCGGCTCCTTTCCACGGGGGAATTGGAGGACCTTCGCCGCAAGGCGTCTGCGCTGGGGCTCAATGCGCTTGGTCTAGCGAATCATCTTGGCGAGCAAGGGCTGGTCACGCCCTGGCAGGCCCTGCAATTGTTGGCCGGCCAGACCTCGTTTTTTCTAGGTCCGTACCGGCTCTTGGAGCGCATTGGCAGCGGAAGCGCCGCAGTCATCTACAAGGCTCGGCACGTCAAGCTGGGATATGTCGCGGCTCTCAAGGTAATGTCGGCTGCGGCGCCGCAGCACCCGGTCGCTCGCGCCCGTTTCCGCCGCGAGGTACGCGCCGCGGTGGCCGTCCGACATCCGAACGTCGTGGCCACCTACGGCGGCCGCTGCACCGGCAAGGCCAGCTACCTGGTGATGGAGTACGTCGAGGGCGAGGACCTCGACCATTGGCTCAAACGGTACGGCGAGTTGCCCTTGGCCTGGTGCTGCGAGGTCGCTCGGCAAGTCGCCGTAGGACTCGAACACATTCATAGCCAGGGCATCGTCCATCGCGACATCAAGCCGAATAACTTGCTGATCGTCGCGCGTTCGCCGCGCGAAGTTCCGCAGGTCAAAGTCGCCGATCTGGGCGCCGCAAGCATCCAGTCCGGGTTCGGCGAAGCCGTCACGCCGCTGACCTCGATCAATCAGTTCTTGGGCACGCCGAACTTCGTCGCTCCCGAACAGGTCGTCAGCGCGCGAGACGTCGATCACCGCGCCGATATTTTCAGCCTGGGCTGCACCCTGTTCAAGATTTTGACCGGGCAAACGCCATTCGGCGGCGCAACCTTAGCCGAGAAACTGCTGGCCCGCACCAAGCAAGACGCTCCGCCGGTCAGCGATTTGCGCAAAGACGTTCCTCCCCAACTCGGCGCAGTGATTGCACGCGCGCTGGCTCGCGATCCCGATGGGCGATTCTCTTGCGCCCGAGACCTCGTGACCGCGCTGCGTCCGTTTTCCTTGCAGCCCGAAAAATCGCTGCGCACTCCGGTCGTCGCCAGCAGTGCCAGCGCGCGGCCCGCAATGGCCGCCTCGCCTGCGACCGACGGCAAACCGCTGCCGCCCTTCGCCGCAGGGGGACCGCCGAAACCACTGCCCTGGAAATGGTTCTTGGAGCGGCAGAACGCCCAAGGGCTCAAGGAAACCTATCTGCTGAACGCCGCCGACCGGTTGGTCGTGGGCCGGGCCGCCGATTGCGACATTCAGGTGCGAGACGTGCAGGTCTCTCGCCGCCACTGCCTGCTGATCTATCGCGACGCGAAATGGCATCTGCACGATCTGTGCAGCAACAACGGCACCATCGTCAACGGCGTCGCCATTCAGCACGCCGAACTGAAACACGGCGATCAGTTGCGGTTTGGCTCGACGGTCTTGACCCTCGCCGCGGCGCCACAATTCCCCGCTGCGAGCCAGGCGGCCTCCGACTCCGCAAAGCTCGTGGCGATCGACGAGGAAGGCTCTCATACCACCGGGCTGGACCAGCCGCCCGCCGTGCTGCAGGACGCCGAAACGATTCATTTTGCCCGCGACCATGAAACTGCGGGGGTTCGTCTGCGGTTCAATAAAAGCTAGCGTCTCTGCTTGAATCGACGAGTGGCCGGGTCTGAGCCTGGGCGAAGCTCCAGTTCGCTGGGGCATCGCTCCGCTCTGCCGCCAGCCACTCCCAAAGGTCGTTGGCGCCTGTCCCTTCGGCATTGCAGGAACACTAGGCGTCAGGGAGCTTTCCTGCCGGTCCCAGCCGCTTGAGCCAGCCGATAATGTCGCCTCGATTGTGCAACCCGAGCTTGCGCAGGATGCTGCCGACCTGAGTGCGGACGGTATTCGGACTGCGGTGCAGCAGGCGTCCGAGATCGTCGTTGCCCAGATAGCCGCGACTGATCCAGAGCATGACTTCGGTTTCGGCGGGCGAGATGTGTTGCCTGAGCAACTGTTGCGGAGTGGCCCGCGGCATCAGGCCCAAGGTCTGGTCGCCGCTCGAAGAACTGGCGAGTTCCTCCCGAACCTCGTCGTTGCCTTCCGCGTTCGGCCCCCCGGCCACCACCTGAATCTCAAGGTTCTCGCCCAATCGTATCAGATCGCCCGGCACCAACCGCGCTTCCGCAAGCCGGTCGATCCAGACCAGATTAACGCGAGTTCCGACGCGCGAGCCGAGATCGCGAATCCAGCAGCCGCGGTGATCGAGCCAAACCTCGGCATGCCGGCGAGAGACCGTGCGGAATTTCTTCGGAACCGAGATCTCGACGTCGTCGGCGCGGCCGATTGTTTTGCGATTGGCGTCGACCGTGTAAAACCAGCCGCCGGTCGGGTGGTTTGTCAGTAGAAGCGATACGCTGCGTGTTGGATTCATGAATGGGGCGCGGCGCAGCCGAATCATCGCAGGACTCGGCCCCAACCGCCGCAACTTTGTCGAAGGCTTGCCAGATTTACCGTCAATGTCCGACGAAAAACTCAAGCCTCGACCCTTCCGACACTGCGACTATAAATCCGCAGCCTTCCGGACGCAAGCGGGGGGTCTAAAGCACTGTCATGGGCGAGTTTGCACTTTTGACGATGCGCGCACGCTGAGCGCAACTACCTCAGGGCAGTTTTTTGCAAACTCGTTGTCTAGCGACTGGCGTTCCCATACGCCTCAGCGAGAGGCGCCGTCAACCGGTCGATCGCAATCAGCATCGCGACAACGGTCGTCCACGCAAAGCTTTGGCGAAGCGAGAACTGAAAGCCCGCATCGCAGCCAGATTGCGGCGCGTCGCTGATATCGACGAGATCGAATCCCCGCCGCTGTAGCATCTCCCAGGGGGCCGCCATGACCTCCGCGGCCAATGTCCCGAGGATCGCGAACAGCGGCGGTTTCAAGAGAACTGAACGCAGTCCCTCGAAGTTCGACGCGGCAGCGCGCGGATCGAACTCGGCCAAGGCGCCAAGGAAACCGGCCGCAAGCAACAGCAACAACGTCTTGCGAATGCGATATCGACTTTTCCCAAGCGCGATCCACATCGCCAGCAAATCAAATTGGCTCATTAACCCGCATTGCGCACGAGCCCCCGGAGTCGCGCGACAGAGTGTACGGCAGAATTCCTCTGAAATATGGACGTAAACCACTGCCACCGCTCGACTTCGCACGAAGTCGGCTGCAAATTGGTGCGCAATGCGAGTTAAGAGCGCTCGGCCAACAACCAAGGTCCAGCCATCATCCGCACGGCTCGCATAACCAAGCGCGATGAGAGACGAAACGTGCGCAACACAAAACACGGAGATCAAATTGCGGCTTTGATTTTTACGCACCATCACCCTCCCTCAATGACCAGCCACCCGCCCTCACCCTCGCAGCGCCGACCAAAAAATGCCCGGCAGCTTGCGCCAGTCAGGCTGATGGTAAAGCTGCATTACCTTCCAGGCCAGCTTATCGGCCTGGCGGTGCGAGGGAAACCAAAAGGGCTTGGAACGCACGACGAGCGGGCCTTCGAACACGCTCTTTTCAATGCGGTCCAGCAGATAGGTATTGTGTACCCAGCCAATGCCGCTTTGCGGGTCGGCGAGCGTGCCGCCGGGAGAGCCGCCCCAGGGCGTGTTCATGATCGCGTAGGCGATTGCCGGCCAATGGTTGATAGCCACCGTGCCGTATCGCAAGCGGGCCACGGCCCGGCGAAACCGCGCTTCGTTCTCCGCGCCCTTGCGCGAGGCAGGGTGAATCATCAGCCCGGCGCCGAGCGCGCCCCAGACGCGCTCGTTCACGAAGTCGACGGCCCGGTCGAGAAACTCGGCCGGGTCGGTCGCTTCGAGCGCCGTTTCCGCGCCGGCGCAGACGAACGACTCTTCTTCGAGCCAGCGCGGCTCGCGATCGGGATCGATATCGCGGACCAACGTCCAAGGGAGCGTGCCGGGCGGGCTTTGCTCGGGCTCGCGGCCGGTGAAGCGGCGAAAGCGGTCGACGGCGCCGGGATAATACGCCCGCCGCCGCGGCGTGCGTGCCAGCACGCTTTCGATCTTGTCCAAAAACTTCTGCCGGTCGGGCCAGCCGCGCCAACTGACGATCAGCTTGCAGGCAATGCAGTTGAACGAGGCGTTGTTGACGATCATCGCCGCCACGTTTTCGGCCTGGAAATCGAGTTCGCGCCGGCGATACGGCCCCGGCACGACGATCCAAGGCGTGACGTTGCCCAGTTCGCTCGTGATCGGCTTCGTCAATAGCGGCCGGCCGGCCGCGCGGCGTGCCTCGCGCTCTTCGCCCGGCGGCCCCCAAACAATCACATCGTGCGATGTGATCGACCCGGTGATGTGGACTTCGTCGACTAGCGGATGCGCGACGGCATAGGCGCCCGTCTCGGCGCCGCCGTAGATCAATCGCAGAAAGCCGGCCTCGATCACCCGGGCATAGGCCCGCTCGAAGATCGCGCCCAGGTACTCGTTCACCGGATTCATCTTCAACAGCACCACGCGGCCCTCGGCGAACAGCTTGCCGAAGGCGTCGACCGCGGGGATCGAAGAGACATTGCCGGCCCCGAGCACCAGCGCGATCCGCTCGGTTCGCAGCCGCTGGGCGAAATCGGGCGCCAAGGCGTCGTCGAGATTCTCGCGGTTCACGCCCGGCTGCATCCAGACATCGGCCCGAAAACCGCGAAACAGCCATTCGTCGTACATGCCGCGTGCCGGGAAAACCTGAACCCGCAAGCGGCCGTCGACATCTTCGTCCACCTTGCCCGGCAGTTGCGGGCGGCCGTGGGCGTCGATCTCCTTCAAGCTGCGAATCAGCAATTGCAGAAAGCGGGTCGTGGCCAAGGGGCCTGTCGCCAATTCCTCGCCGGCTAGCGGGCTATCGACCGCAATGCCTTTCGCTTCGCACCCCGCCGCCAGCCATTCGTTCGCCAGGCGGAACGTTCCTTCCAGGCAACTTTCGGCGAGCTGAATTCGCTCGGCGAGCGAGTGCCGAGCGAAGCGGCTTTTGGCCGCGTCGAGTTCCGCAAGTTGGCGGTCGATCTCTTCGTTGGGCGTTAAGCGACCGGGCATGGCGCGAAATCAAATTGAGGACGGTAGACAGTTCACTCCGCCGTTCGTAGCGTTAGGGTTCGCGTCTCAGAGATCTTGGAGTTGCTCGATTTCCTCACGCGACGGCAGCGAAGGCTGGGCCCCTAGCCGCGTGACTGCAATGGCGGCGGCGCGGTTGGCCCAGCGGGCGGCTTCAACCAGCGAGCGACGTTCGGCCAGCGCCACGGCCAAGGCCCCGTTGAACGCGTCGCCGGCCCCGGTCGCGTCGACCGCCTTGACGACATGGCCGGGCACAAAGGCGGTTTCATCGCCCTCGACCGCCAGGCAGCCCTGGGCCCCCAGCGTGATGACGCAGTTGGCGAAACCCAGACTTTGCAAGCTTCTCGCCACGGCCGTGGCATTGAACTCGCTCGCGCCTGTATTCCCGGCGAGCAGTGCAGCTTCGCCCCGATTGGGCGTGAGGACGTCGACAAAGCGGGCGATGCTCATTTCCAAGATCGCGCGGTCGGCCGGGGCCGGGTTGAGCACGGTCGTCAGGCCGCCTTGCTTGGCGCGCTCAAGCCCGCGCCACACCGTGTCCAGCGGCGATTCCAAGCAGGCGAGAAACACGCCGGGGCCTTGGAACACGCGCTCGGGTAAAGCGTCGACATCGGCGGCCGACAGCAACAGGTTGGCCCCCGAAGCGACGCTAATCAAATTTTCGCCGTGCTCGTCGACCAGGATCAACGCTACGCCGGTGGGTTTTTCTCGCGTCGTCTTGAGGTGATCGACAACCAAGTTTTCGCGGCGGAAATTGCCCAGCATCCGCCGGCCATAGTCGTCGTCGCCGATGCAGGCCAGAAACGTCACCGGCTCGCGTGCAGCCCGTGCCGCGGCCACGGCCTGGTTGGCGCCCTTACCGCCAGCGGCCTGATAGAATTCGCCGCCGAGCACGGTCTCGCCCGGCCGCGGCAGACGCGGCCCGCGGATCACTAGATCGACGTTGACCGAACCGAGCACGACCACGCGAGCAGCAGCCATCGTTCAAACCTCCGTAGCTCAGGCTTTCCAGCCCGACCTACGTATTGTCAGTGCTTCCCAGCAGCTTGCCCACGGATGTTTCGGCCCGCAGTTGTTCGATCATTTCTTCGGTCGCCGCCCGCACGGCATCTTGCCAGCGGTCGGCGCCGAAGCGGGCGAACTGCGGCTTGGCGTGCGCGAAGATGATGCCGCGCGAGTTGTTGATGACCGCCCCCAGGCCCTGAGCGTCGAAGGCGCCCGCCACGTCGCGAGCGCCGGCTCCCTGGCTGCCGAAGCCGGGCACCAAGAACCAGGTGCGGGGCATGGCCTCTCGCAACTCGGTCAATTGTTCGGGATACGTCGCGCCGACGACGGCCCCCACGCTGCCATAGCCCGCGGCGCCTAACGTCTCGCCGGCCAGGCGTTCGACGTACTCGCCTACGTGCCGATAGAGCGGCCGGTTGTCGGCGATCAGGTCTTGAAACTGGCCTCCGCCCGGGTTCGAAGTCTTGACCAGAACGAACAAGCCGGCGCCGCGGGCTTGAGCGACTTCGACAAATGGCTGCAAGCTGTCGTCGCCCAGGTAGGGGCTGACTGTCAGCGCATCGGCCCCCCAGGCGCTTTCAGGCCCCAGGAAACCGTCGGCGTATGCCGTAGCCGTCGAGCCGATGTCGTTCCGCTTGCCGTCCATAATCACCAACAGCCCGGCGTCGGCGGCGTGCCGCACGACTTGGCCCAGCGCCTGCATGCCCGCCGGGCCAAGCTGTTCGAAACAGGCCGCTTGCGGCTTGACTGCCGGCACGAGTGGCGCGACGACGTCGATCACCCCGCGGCAAAACGCGACAAACGCCTCGGAGGCGCGCGTGAAATCATGCGGCTTGCAGTTCTCGCATATTCCGCCCGGCAATTGCTCGACGCGCGGATCGAGCCCCACGACGACGGGGTTTTTCGATCGCCGCACCGCCGCAGCCAGGCGATCGCCAAAGAGTGTTCGAGAAAATGCTTCCATGCCGAGCAGCTTAACGCAAACGCAAGTTCGCGGTAAGCATCCCTCCATCCGTGGTTTTCGTGGTTCGCTCGTTTTGCCGGTTTCCGTCGCCGGCAGGAGGACGCGCGAAATCGCTCTCTTCCAAACGGAATTCCCTAGACACGCCGGGGGGGAAGTTGTATGATTCGCTTCGTCCAGGTTTGTTTCTTGGAGACCGAAAGCACCTATCCAGCACGCTCCTGATTGGCCATCCTGTCAATCAATCCTCCCCTTTTCGCCACGAGCCCGACTGATTCAGCCTGGACCGCCGAGCGGAGTGATGAGAGTCGGTTGATCTTGGTTTTTGGCTCTCGTCAGAGCACGGGCCTGACGTTCTCGCCGGCTGAGCTGGGGCGCAACTTCGGTTCGGGTTGAAGACGCGTCTTTGCGCAACGATCTTGAGCCGCTCGAGCGGTTTGTCGCCAAAGTCGTACGGTTTCTGTTTCAGTTCAAAAAGGGTAATGGTAATGGCGAAAAAGTTGTACGTGGGAAATCTGCCGTGGTCCTATACTTCGTCGGACCTCGAGGCCCTGTTTAGCCCCTATGGCGCCGTGCAGTCGGCCGAAGTCGTTTCGGACCGCGAAACGGGCCGCTCGCGCGGTTTCGGTTTCGTGCAGATGGAGTCGCAACAGGCGTCGGAAGAAGCGATCCGCGCTTTGCACGAAAGCGATTTGCAGGGCCGCAGCCTGACCGTGAATGAAGCTCGCGAGCGCGCTCCGGGCGGTGGCGGCGGCGGGGGCGGCGGTCGCGGGGGATACGGCGGCGGTCGTGGCGGTCGCGGCGGCGGGGGCGGCGGGGGCGGCGGTCGCTACTAAGCGATTGCGACCCGTTTCGGGGGGGAACTAGTGTTCTGTCAGCCACGATTTGATGAATGCTAGCGGCCAGGGTGGCTGGCGGCAGAGCCTAGGCGATGCCCCAGCGAACTGGGCCTTCGCCTAGGCTCAGGCCCAGCCACCCATCACTTGAACATACATCAATCAGCGGCTGACAGAGCACTAGCCCGTTAACCGCAACGACGCTTACGAGAAGGGCGGCCTTGACCAGGCCGCCCTTTTTCCGTTTCAACGCCCCACGTCGACCGAGTTCGAGGCAGGTTTTTCGTCATGCCGCTTCGCCTTTCCAACATTCGCATGAGCATCGACGAGCCGGAGCAGGCTCTGCCCGCCCGGCTGGCGCAGGCGATGGGCGTGCGGGCTGAGGAGATCTCGCGTTGGCGAATCTTGCGCAAGAGCCTCGATACGCGCGATAAGTCCGATTTGCGCTTCGTTTACACGGCCGAAGTCGTGGCGCCCGAGCTTGAGACGTCGCTGCTAGCTCGGACGGCCGAACTCCAAGGCCCCGTCCAGATCGAGCCCTACCAGGAACCGGCCTTCGAACTGCCGCCGCCGGGACAACAGCCGCTCGGCCAGCGGCCGGTCGTCGTCGGCTCGGGACCGGCAGGGCTGCTGGCCGCGTATTTTCTGGCCGAACAGGGCTATCGGCCGCTGGTCTTGGAACGCGGCCGGGCGGTGCGCCAGCGCATTCGCGACGTCCACGCCTTCGATGCCGGCGGGCCGCACGATCCGGAGAGCAATTATCTGTTCGGCGAGGGCGGCGCCGGCACGTTCAGCGACGGCAAGCTGACTTGCCGCAGTTCGGGGCCCGACGTGCGGCGCGTGCTCGAACTGTTAGCCGAGTGCAAAGGCAAGCCGTCGATCCTTTACGACTATCGGCCCCACCTGGGCAGCAACCGCTTGCCGGCCGTAGTCAAAGCGCTGCGGCAGAAAATCGAAGGTTTTGGGGGCGAGCTTCGCTTCTCCTGCCGCGTGGAAGACATCGACCTGGCCGACGGCCGGGTGCGCGGGCTGGCGACTTCGTCGGGCTATCTGGCCGCCGAGCTCGTGGTACTGGCCATCGGCCACAGCGCCCGCGACACTTACGAAATGCTGTTCGCCCGCGGCGTGCCGATGACGCCCAAGGCGTTTCAAATCGGCGTCCGCATCGAACAGCCGCAAGAACAAGTGAATCGCGCCCAGTACGGCCCGGCGCACGTCGAAGACAAATTGGGCGCCGCCGATTACAGTCTCGTGGCTCGCGGCCGGATCAACCTGTTCAGCTTTTGCATGTGCGCGGGCGGGCAGGTGATCCCCAGCGTCTCGGAACCCGGGCACTTTTCGACCAACGGCATGAGTCTCTCGCGCCGCGCGTCGCCGTTTGCCAACAGCGGCCTGATGGTGACGCTCGAACCGCACGAATTCGGCTCGCCGCACGTGTTGGCTGGCATGTTCTTGCAACGGAAGTACGAATCGCGCGCTTACGAGGTCGGCGGCGAGCGGTACGTCTGCCCGATCCAAGCCGCCCGCGATTTCCTCGCTCGGCGGCGGACCTCGGGCAAGCTCGAAAGCAGCTACACGCGCGAGTTGGCCAGTGTCGAACTGGACGAATTCGTTCCGCCGCAAGTCGTCGCGGCGCTGCGGCATGGGCTGCCGATGCTCGACAAGCGCTGGCGAGGGCTGTTTCTGGCCAATGCCACGCTGGTCGGCCCCGAGGCCCGCGGCAGTTCGCCCGTGCGTTTTCCGCGAGCTCCCCAGACCCTCGAAAGCACCGGCGCCAACGGGTTATACCCGATCGGCGAAGGGGCGGGCTACGCCGGCGGCATCGTCAGTGCGGGGCTCGACGGCCTGCGCGCCGCGAAGGCCATTATCGCCCGCTACGCGCCGCTAGAACCGCGTTGACGGCGAGTTCCTGATTCCAGTTGCGTATTGTGGGCAAGCTTTGCCGAACAGCGGGGGATTTGCCATCCGGCCACCACGCCATTGAAGTATGACTCGACCGCGGCACGATGCCATAGCAGGCGAAGGGGCCGTGTCTTCCTGAGTTTTGCAAAGGATTTGATCGCATGGGTTTCTTCGACGTACTGGCAGGATTTTGGGGCGGCCCCTCAGTGCAAGACTTGGCCCGGCAAATTGCGCAGCGCAGCTACGCCGCGGTCCGCGAAAGCGTGGAAGGGCGAACCTGGTCGATGAGCCGGGGCGAAGCCCGCGGCTACGTCACGGCGAAGGCGGCGCCGATCGTCCGTTCGGAACTGGCCATTTTAGCCATCCGTGTCCCCCGACTGAGCGAGGGCACGCAATCGCTCGTCTACGCCCACGCCAGCGAGCGACTGGTGCAATCGGTGCTGGCCGACCTTGGGCGGCAGAAATCGCGGCAAACTTTGCGCCAGGCGGCGTGAGGGTGCCCCAATAGCAGTTGTTCGGCGAGCCGGAGGCGTGAGCCTCCGGGTGTGTCGCTTAGGGCGGCAAGCGTCCGCCACAAGCGACAAGATTCAAGCCAGTCGAAAACCGTCGCGGTAATCGCCGGTTTGTAGTCTCGTCGGACAATCGGCGCCCGGAGAGACCCGGAGGCTCACGCCTTCGGCTCGCCGGATCTCCCCTCCTAGCGAGTCTCCTTCCCAGCCGCTACAATCCGCTGTTTTGCGGGTAAATTCCATCGCCCGCAGGGTCAGTACTGCCGGATTCGAAGACAGAACATGAGCCAATCAACTCGGCGCCCGCGAAACATGGTCGTGGCGCAAAGCGGCGGGCCCAGCCCGGTGATCAATAACAGCCTGCGGGGAATCCTCGAGACGGCCCGCGAGCTGTCGGAAATCGGCACGGTTTACGGCGGCTACCACGGCATCGAAGGGGTGCTGAAAGAAGAGCTTCTCGACCTGTCGGCCCAGGCGGCCGAGGAAGTCTCGCTGCTGCGGTGTACGCCGGCGGCCGGCTCGATCGGCGCCTGCCGCTATAAGCTCAAGAGCAATCAGCAAGAAGACTTCGAGCGGGTGATCGAGGTCTTGAAAGCCCACGAGATCGGCTATTTTCTGTACATCGGCGGCAACGACTCGATGGACACCGCCCACAAGATCGCCGCGCTGGCCCACGACCACGGGCTCGATCTGGTGGCCGTCGGCGTGCCCAAGACGATCGACAACGACGTGGGCGACAGCGAGTTCAAGCTGATCGACCACACGCCCGGCTTCGGCTCGGTGGCCAAGTACTGGATGCACATGGTCCAGAACGCCAACGAAGAAAATGCCGGCAGCTCGCCGGCCGACCCCGTGTTGGTGATGCAGGCCATGGGCCGCAAGATCGGCTTCATTCCGGCCGCGGCCCGGCTGGCCGACCCGGAACGCGAGATGCCGCTGCAAATTTACCTGGCCGAAAGCCCCTGCTCGCTCGAGCAACTGGCCGACCAGGTGAACGACGAGCTTCGCAAGACGGGCCGCTGTCTGGTGGTGCTCAGCGAAGGGTTCGACATCGGCAGCCTGGGCGAAGTGAAAGACGCCTTCGGCCACGTCTCGTTCAGCGCCAGCCAGTTGACCGTGGCCCAGATCGTCGTCAATTATTTGAACAAGGCCGGTTTGGCGGCCAAGGGCGCCGCCCGCGGCAACGTCTCGGGCACCGATCAGCGGCACGCGATGGCCTACGCCTCGACGGTCGACCTGGAAGAAGCGTATCGCAGCGGGCAGATGGCCGCCCTATTGGCCGCCCGCGGCGACAGCGGCTACATGTCGACCATCCTGCGGCAGCCGGGTTCGATCTACGGCGTCACCTACGACAAAGTCTCGTTGACCGAAGTCGCCAACAGCGAGCGGGCGTTCCCGGCCAAGTGGATCGCGCCCAGCGGTTGCGACGTGACCGACGACTTCGTGCGTTACGCCAAGCCGTTGGTCGGCGAAGACATGGTCAGCCTGCCGCTGGTCGACGGCCGGCAGCGGCTGACGCGGTTCAAGCCGATCTTCGCTTCGCAGAAGCTGCCGAAGTACGTGCCGCAAGCCGACCGGGCGAAGGCGAAAGCTTAAAGATTAGTGAGACAGGCGAGCGGGAGGCGTTAGCCTCCCGGTGGCGCAAGGTCGGAAGTCGGAAAGCAAACAGAAAGCTGTCGGAGCGAGAGAGCAGTTGAAAAACTCCCCTCTCCCTTTGGGAGAGGGTTAGGGTGAGGGCTGCCTGGAGCCAAGTTAGTTTACGAGGCGGATTGAGCTAGACGGCCTTGGCGGCGCTCCCTCACCCCGGCCCTCTCCCAGAGGGAGAGGGCGCTATAGGTTCCCTCTCCCTTTGGGAGAGGGAGTTTACCGTTCAAATTTCAGAAGGAAGTTTCGTGAGTTTCGAGTTCAAGCCTCAGCACAAGTTCCTGGTCGGCATCGATTCGGACGGCTGCGCGTTCGATACGATGGAGGTGAAGCACAAAGAGTGCTTCATCCCGAACACGATCAACAGTTACGATCTGCAAGGCATCAGCAAGTACGCCCGCGAGGCGGCCGAGTTCGTCAACCTGTATTCCAAGAGCCGCGGCATCAACCGCTTTCCGGCCTTGATCGAAACGCTCGAATGGCTGGCCAAGCGGCCCGAAGTGAAGGCCCGCGGCGTCGAAATCAAGATCCCGGCCGGGCTGGTGCAGTGGATCAAGACCGAAACCAAGCTCGCCAACCCAGCCCTTTCAGTCGCCGTCGAGAAGACCGGCGATCCTGACCTGACGCAGGCGCTGGCCTGGTCGAAGGCCGTGAACGAAACGGTCGAACGCTTCGTCCGCAACGTGCCGCCGTTCCCCTTTGTTCGCGAGTCGCTGGAAAAGCTCACGGGCATGGCCGACATGCTCGTGATTTCGGCCACGCCCAACGAAGCCCTCAAGCGTGAGTGGGAAGAGCACGACATCGCCAAACACGTGGCGGCCATCTGCGGGCAGGAGATCGGCACGAAAAAAGAGACGCTGGCCGCGGCCAAGCAGTACGCCGCCGGCAACGCCTTGATGATCGGCGACGCGCCGGGCGATTACCAGGCGGCCAAGGCTAACCACACGCTTTTCTTCCCGATCAACCCCGGCGCCGAAGACGCCAGTTGGCGCCGCTTTTTCGAGGAAGGGATCGACCGCTTCCTTTCCGGCACGTTCGCCGGCGCCTATCAACAACAACTGTTGGACGAATTCGACTCGTACCTGCCCGCACACCCGCCCTGGGAAAACAAGTAGTCCAAAGTCGGAAAGTCCAAAGTCCAAAGTTGGACCGAAAAAATGACCTTGGACCTTGGACTAATAGACATTGGACGAACTGCCCATGCCAGCACAATGCGATATCGGACTTGTCGGCCTCGCCGTGATGGGCGAGAATTTGGCGCTGAACATCGAGAGCCGCGGCTATTCGATCGCGGTCTTCAACCGCACGACGAGCGTCGTCGACCATTTGATCGAAGGCCGTGCAGCCGGCAAGAAGTTCGTCGGTTGCCATAGCCTCGAAGAACTCGTCGGGGCCTTGGCCAAGCCGCGCAAAGTGATGCTGATGGTCAAGGCCGGCCCGGCCGTCGACGATCTGATCGAGCACCTGCTGCCGCTGATGTCGCCTGGCGACGTGATCATCGACGGCGGCAACACGCACTATGCGGACACCGAACGCCGCACCAAATACGTCGAGTCGAAAGGCCTGCTCTATATCGGCACGGGCGTGTCGGGCGGCGAAGAGGGCGCCTTGCTCGGCCCGAGCCTGATGCCTGGCGGCAGCCCGGCGGCGTGGCCGCTCGTGAAGCCGATCTTCCAGGCAATTTCCGCCAAGGTCGGTCCCAACAACGACATCCTGTGCTGCGAGTGGGTCGGCCCGCGCGGCGCCGGGCACTACGTGAAGATGGTCCACAACGGCATCGAGTACGGCGACATGCAGTTGATCTGCGAGGCCTACTGGATGCTCAAGCAGGCGCTGGGCCTGTCGAACGCCGAACTGTACGACGTGTTCGCCAAGTGGAACGAAGGCGAGCTAGACAGCTACCTGATCGAGATCACTCGCGACATTTTCAGCGTCAAAGACGCCGACGCCGGCGCCGAGTTGGTCGACGTAATTCTCGACAAGGCTGGGGCGAAAGGCACCGGCAAGTGGATGAGCCAATTGGCGCTCGATCTGGGCGTACCGAGCACGCTAGTAACCGAAGCAGTCTACGCTCGCAGCCTGTCGGCCCTGAAAGACGCCCGCGTGCGAGCCAGCAAAGTGCTGAGCGGCCCGAGCGCGAAGTATCAAGGCGACAAGGCGGCGTTCGTCGAGCAGGTGCGGCAGGCGCTGTACGCATCGAAGATCGGCAGCTACGCCCAGGGCTTCGTGCAGATGCAGGCCGCGGCGAAAGAGCACGATTGGCCGCTCGATTACGGCAACATCGCGTTGCTCTGGCGCGGCGGCTGCATCATTCGCGCGCGGTTCCTGGAGCGCATCAAGGAAGCCTTCGACGCCGACAAGCAGCTCGAAAACCTGCTCCTGGCGCCCTATTTCACCAAGGCGGTCGAACAGGCACAATCCGCTTGGCGGCACGTCGTCTCGACGGCCATTACGCTTGGCATTCCCGTGCCGGCGTTTACGACCGCGCTGACCTATTACGACGGGTATCGTTCGGCGCGGTTGCCTGCCAACTTGCTGCAAGCCCAGCGCGATTATTTCGGCGCCCACACGTTCGAGCGGACCGACAAGCCCGGCACGTTCCACGCCGATTGGCTGCACTTGCGGCGTGCGCCGAAGTAACGATTCTTAAAAGGGGATGTGCAATCGTAGGTCAGGCTTTCCAGCCTGACTGTCAGGCTGGAAAGCCTGACCTACGAAAGCCTGACCTACGGTTGGTTTGCCAGCACCGAGGAGGTAAGTAATGTCCGCGGAATTCCTCGAAAACCTGTTCGGCCTTGGCGGGCAGACCGCAGTGGTGATTGGCGGCACGGGAGTGCTGGGCGGAGCGCTGGCCGAAGGCCTGGCGCAGGCGGGCGCCTACGTGGTGGTGGCCGGCCGCGGAAAAGAACGCGGCGAGCAGCGAGTGGAAGCGATTCACGCCTTAGGCGGCGCCGCGGCTTATCTGCCGGTCGACGTCGCCAGCCGGGAGTCGATCGAAACACTGCTGGCCGAGACGCTCGACCGCCGGGGCCGCGTCGACATGCTCGTCAACGGCGCCGGCGTCAACTCGGCCAGCCCGTACTTCGAAGTCCGCGACGAAGATTGGGATTGGGTGATCGACTCGAACCTCAAGGCGGTCCATTGGGGCTGCCAAATCTTCGGCAAGCAAATGGCCGAGTCGCCCGAGGGCGGCTCGATCCTCAATATCGCCAGCGTCACCGCCGACAAGCCGCTGTCGCGAGTGTTTGCATACTCGGCCTCGAAAGCGGCGGTCGCCAATCTGACGCAAAACGTGGCCCGCGAACTGGCGCCGCGCAACGTGCGCGTGAACGCCTTGTGCCCCGGCTTTTTTCCCGCCGAGCAGAACCGCAAGATTCTGGATGCCGAGCGGACCGCCAACATCATGCGTCAGACGCCAATGGCCCGCTTCGGCGAACCGCCCGAACTGGTCGGCGCCGCGCTGCTCCTCTTATCGCGCAGGGCCGGCAGCTTTATTACCGGCGCCAGCTATTACGTCGACGGCGGGTTTACCGCGATGAGGCTCTGAGGTTCGCCACCGAGGGCACGGAGAACACGGAGTTTTTTGGGCCACGGATTTGCACGGATTAATCACGGATGAAGAAATCTGAAGAATAAAAGACTATCCGTGTTTGATCCGTGCAAATCCGTGGCTTGACAGCTCTTGTTCTCCGTGCCCTCTGTGGCTTAATAGGTCTTGTTCTCCATGTCTCCGTGGTGAGCCCCTTCTTCATTTCCTTCATATCGCCATGCCCTACACGATCGTAATCTTCGGCGCCTCGGGCGATTTGACGAGCCGCAAGCTGATTCCGGCGCTGTATCAACTGTTTCGCAAGAAGCGGTTGCCGCCGGATGTGAAGATTCTCGGCTTTTCGCGCACCGAGTTCGACGATGACGAGTGGCGCGGCAAGTTGGCCGAGAGTACGGCGCAGTTCGCCGGCAAAAACTTCAAGCTGGAAACGTGGCGGCAGTTCGCCGAGTTCATCCACTACCAGCCGGGCGATTTGGAAACCGAGGGGGACTTGCGACGCCTGGCCGAGCGGCTGGACCGGTTGGAATCGGCCCCGGCGACAAGAGTGTACTACCTGGCGACCGCGCCGCAGTTCTATGAACTGGCCGTGGCGGGGCTGGGCGCAAGCGGCCTGGCCGACCAGCGCGGCGGCGTCCGGCGGATCGTGGTCGAAAAACCGTTCGGCGTGGATCAGGCCTCGGCCCGCGCGCTCAACGAAGCCTTGCACCGCGTGTTCGCCGAAAACCAGGTTTATCGCATCGATCATTACCTGGGCAAGGAGACGGTGCAGAACATTTTGGTGTTTCGCTTCGCCAACGCGATCTTCGAGCCGCTTTGGAACCGCAACTACGTCGACCACGTGCAAATCACCGCCGCGGAGGAAGTAACGGTCGGCCGCCGCGGCGCGTACTACGACGCGGCCGGCGTGCTGCGCGACATGTTCCAAAACCACCTGTTGCAACTGCTGACCGTCACGGCGATGGAAGCCCCGGCCCGACTCGAGGCCGACCTGGTGCGGAACGAAAAGGTCAAGGTGCTCGAGGCCGTCCGCCCGCTGGCCGGCGACGCCGTGGCGGCCGACACGGTGCGCGCGCAATACCGCGGCTATCTCGACGAGCCGGGCGTGGCGCCGGAGAGCGAAACCGCCACCTTCGCCGCGGTCAAGATATACATCGACAATTGGCGTTGGCAGGGCGTGCCGTTCTACCTGCGCAGCGGCAAGGCCTTCAACTGCCGCACCACGCAAATCGTGATCCAGTTCCGCGAACCGCCGCACATGCTGTTCCCCGAGCCGCGCGAGCCGGGCGTCAACCGGCTGGTGATCCACATCCAACCGGCCGAAGGGATGCAGTTGCACTTTCAGACCAAGGCGCCCGACGCCGGGATGGAATTGCGGTTCACCGATCTCGACTTCCGCTTCGACACGCGATTCGCCAAGAGCATGCCCGACGCCTACGAGCGGCTGCTGCTCGACGTGTTGGCCGGCGACGCCAGCCTGTTCGCCCGCAGCGACGAGGTCGAATGCGCCTGGGGCATCATCGACCCGATCCTGGCCCATTGGCAAACGGCCCACGGGCCGGCATTGGCCCAATACGAGCCGGGCGTCTGGGGGCCCGATGCCAGCCGCCGGTGGATCGAGCGCGACGGCCGCGAGTGGCTCGACGCCTGCCCGGTGCTCAAGTAGCCGCGTGACCGCGTAGGTTATGCTTTAGCATAACGACTCGTGGAGCAGCGTTATGCTGAAGCATAACCTACGGGTCTGTGTGCCGTCGCCGGAATGGGTCACGCCTGGAGCCTCAACTCACCCCGTTCATTCACCTGCCACACTTCGCCGCTCATGACGTCGAGCGCCGTCAGCCAACCGCCGCTACAGCAGGCCGTATCGATGCAGACGAGATGACCAAGATCGAGGATGTTTCCGTCGGTCTGCGGAGTGTGGCCGACGATGGCGATTCGACCCGAAGGGTGTGGACCAGGCGTGTACTCCCGAAGACTCACCCAAAGCAGGTGGCGGCGGTTTTGGCCTTTCAGTAACAACTTGTTTGGCTCGTAGTTGGCGTGGACAAAGAAGTGCGTCTTTGCGACGTGATATTACCCCGGCATGAAAGTGGATCGCAATTCGGTAACGGACGCATATCGGACGGAAGGATGGAGAAAGTAACTGATGACATGTTCGGGCAAGTGAAGCA
>Ga0307373_10001529_pt1 | contig 43412 bp, 42 predicted proteins | sample OX2MG_FD_202534 | JGI IMG/M metagenome (GOLD analysis project Ga0307373, IMG submission 202534) | Soil microbial communities from Risofladan, Vaasa, Finland - OX-2 | ecosystem: Environmental > Terrestrial > Soil > Coastal area > Acid sulfate soil | place: Finland: Risofladan, Vaasa | collected...
CCAGCGCGACGGCTGCCAGCGATGTTCGCATGGGTACTCACCCTCCTTCGCGGTCGTTTCCGACCATGGAGAGATGCTACCCGCAGGCTGTGAACGCGCTGTGAATGCGGTGAGAATCCGCGCCGCGGCCCCCGCTGCTACGGAAGTCGCACGCGTTCGCCTTCCACGGCAGCCAAGCCGTCGCGCGCGAGACCTTCCACCAGAGCCAAGACATCCTCGCGACCTACGAGCGCGCCCAGCTCCATGACCGAGACGCTCTCGCCCTGCGGGAGAGCGCGCAAGCGGTCGACGATCCGGCCGCGGGCATAGCGCGTGGTCTCCTCGAACCTCAAGCGAGCCTGAGGACCACGCGCGGGGGCGCGAGCCCGCGCCGCCTTCCGCAGAGCCGCCGCGTCGATCGGGGCGGCGGCGCACCGCTCCCGCACGGGGCAGACCAGGCACTTCGGGGCGCGCGCGGTGCAGATCGTGGCACCAAGATCCATCATCGCCGAGCTCCAGGCGCGCCCATCGCCCGACGGCACCAGCTCCACGGCCACCCGCGCGAGCGTGCGCTCGTCGGTGCGCGGGGGATACTCGAGGCCAAATGCGATGCGATGGACCACGCGGCGCACGTTGGTGTCCACGGGCGCGTCGTCGGCGTTGAAGGCGAACGCGCGCAACGCCGCCGCCGTGTAGGCCCCGACGCCGGGTAACGCCAAGAGATCCTCGGCGCCGCGTGGGATCTCGCCTCCGTGGCGCTCGACGACGGCGCGCGCGATCGCGTGCAGGCGGACGGCACGCCGATTGTAGCCGAGCCCCTGCCAGAGGCGCACAGCCTCGGCGGCCGGCGCCGACGCCAGCGCCGTCAGCGTGGGAAACCGCGCGATGAACGCATCGAACTTGGGGATCACCCGCTCGACTTGGGTCTGCTGGAGCATCAGTTCGCTGACGAGGACCCGGTAGGGGTTGGCGAGCTCCCGCCACGGCAATCGGCGTCCGTACTCGCGGTACCAGGCCAAGAGGCTCTTCTGCAGTTCGCCGATCGCCAACGACGGAGAAATATTGCGCCCTTTCCCGACGGATGTGCGAGCCTTTTTCACAGGACGCAGCACGGCAGGACGGTACCGGAAGCGGGCCAAAGGAGTGGCCGCCATCCGTCTCGTTGGAGGTCTCTTGTGGCCGCGCCGTTCAAACCGTTCACCGACACGCCGATCGGATACGTCGACAACGACGGAAACCCCGTCGCCAAGATGAAGACCACCCTCACCGAGGACCAGCTCGAGCGGCTGTACCGGCTGATGGCGCTCTGCCGCGCCATCGACGACCGCGGCTACATCTTGGTGCGCCAAGGGCGTGCCGGCTTCCTCGCGCAGACCGCGGGCCAGGAGGCGGCCCAGATCGGCAGCGCCTTCTTTCTGGAACCGCGCGACTGGGTTTTCCCTTCCCATCGCGAGCTGGGCGCGGCGCTCACCAAGGGCATGACGCCGGGCGAGCTGCTGGCGCACGTCCTCGGCAAGGATCTCGACCCCAGCAAGGGCCGCAACATGCCCAGCCACTACGGCTCCGGACCGCTGAACATCGTCCCCCCGTCCTCAACGGTCGGCAACAAGACGCCCGCCGCCGTCGGCGTGGCGATGGCCGCGCGCATCAAGCAGACCGGAGAAATCAGCATCTGCTACATCGGCGACGGCGCCACGTCGGAAGGCGACACGCTGGCGGCCTTCAATTTCGCCGGCGTCTTCAAGTCGCCGGTGATCTTCGCCGTGCAGAACAATCAGTATGCGATCTCGCTGGGCGTCAAGCAGCAGACCGCCAGCCGCACCTTCGCTGAAAAGGCGGCGGCATTCGGCTTCGACGGCTACCTGGTGGACGGCAACGACGTGATCGCCTGCGCCGAGGTGACCAAGCTCGCCATCCAGCGGGCGCGCGCCGGCGAGGGGCCCACGCTCATCGAGTTCCTCACCTACCGCTACGGCCCGCACTCTTCCGCGGACGACGACTCGCGGTATCGCAAGAAAGAGGAGCTGGAGCTCTGGCGCAACACGCGCGATCCGATCATGCGCATGAGGAAATACCTCACCAAACAGGGCCGCTGGGACGACGCGGCCGAGGCGAACATGCAGGCCGAGATCCGAGCCGCGGTCGAGAAGGGCCTGGCCGAGGCAGAAGCCTCGCCGCTTCCGGCGCCCGAGACGGTCTTCGACCACACCTATGCCGAGCTGCTACCGCACCAGATCGACGAGAAGATCGCACTGTTCGGTCACGCGTAGAGGAAAGCTGCAAGAGAACATGGCTACGGAAACCGCGACCAGAACGTTTACCATGGTGCAGGCCGTCCGCGAGGCCATGCTCGAGGAGATGCGCCTCGACGCGCGCGTCTGCGTGCTCGGCGAGGACGTGGGCCCGCGCGGCGGCGTCTTCCTGTGCACCGAAGGGCTCCACGCCGAGTTCGGCCCCGACCGCGTGATCGACACTCCGCTCTCGGAAGCCGCCATCCTGGGCGCCGGGCTCGGGATGGCGATGAACGGCCTGCGCCCCGTCGCGGAGATCCAGTTCATCGACTTCCTCTTCCCCGGCTACGACCAGGTCTACAGCGAGATCGCGAAGATCCGCTACCGCTCCGCCGGCGCCTTCAAGGCGCCGATGGTCATCCGCGGCCCGTACGGCGGCGGCGTGCGCGGCGGCCTCTACCACTCGCAATCACCGGAGGAGCTCTTCGCGCACGTCCCCGGCCTCAAAGTCGTGATCCCCTCGAACCCGTACGACGCCAAAGGCTTGCTGATCTCCGCCATCCGCGACGAGGACCCCGTGGTCTTTCTCGAACCCAAGCGCATCTACCGCAGCGTCAAGGGCGAGGTCCCCGCAGGCGCCTACACCGTGCCGATCGGCAAGGCGAGCGTGGTCCGCGAGGGCAACGACGCCACGCTGATCTCATACGGCGCGATGCTCCACGTGACGCTGGAGGCCGCCGATCGTCTGGCGGCGCAAGGCAAGAACGTCGAAGTGATCGATCTGCGCTCGATCGTCCCATACGACGGCGAGACCATCCTAGCCAGCGTCAAGAAGACCGGCCACGCGGTCGTGGTCGTCGAGGCGCCCAAGCTCGGCAGCTTCGCAAGCGAGATCAGCGCCTTCATCGCCGAGCACGCGATCGAGTATCTCGAAGGCCCCGTCATGCGCGTCGCCTCCATCGACACATCGATCCCGTACAACATCGAGAAGTACTACCTTCCGGACGCGGATCGCATCGTGAACGCCACTCGGAAGACGCTCGAGTTCTGAACGGGATTGCGGGGATACCGGAATGGCTGAAGTCTACGAGATGCCCGAGCTGGCGGAGAGCGTCGTCGAGGGCGAGGTGCTGCGCTGGATCAAGAAGGAGGGCGACCGCGTCGAGCGCGACGAGCCGTTCGTCGAGATCATGACGGAGAAGGTGACCGTGGAGGTCCCCGCACCGCACTCCGGCACGTTGATCAAGACGCTCGCCAAAGAGGGCCAGGTGCTCCCCGTCGGCGCGCCGCTGGCGGTCTTCGGTGAGCCCGGCGAGGACGTGGAGGCGGCGCTCAAGAGCTTTCATCCCGCTCACGGGCCGCATGCCGCGCACGGCGCCCTCACGCCGCTACCGGTGCAGGCCATCCCCGTCGCGCCGAAGCGCGAGGGGCGCCCTCTGGCGGCCCCCGCCGTGCGCCGGTATGCGCGCGAGCAGGGCGTCGACCTCGCCTTCGTCCCCGGCTCCGGCCCGGCCGGCCGCATCCAGCGAGCCGACGTCGACGGCTTCCTGGCCGGGGCGCCGGCCCCAGGCGTGCCGCCGGCAGGCGGCGCCGCCGCGCCCGCCGCCCCTGGAGCCATCTGGCGGGGAGCCTCCGACACCGTGGAGCCGCTCAAGGGCTTGCGGCGCGTGATCGCCCAGCGCATGCCGCTCTCCAAGCAGGTCTCGGCCCACACGCTCAATGTGGACGAGGCCGACATGACGGAGCTGGTCGCGCTGCGCGGGCGCCTCAAGCCCGCGGCCCAGGAGCGGGGCGTCAAGCTCACCTATCTAGCCTTCATCGTCAAGGCCGTCGTCGCCGCCCTCAAGAAGCACCCGTATGTCAATGCAAGCATCGACGAGGCGGCCCACGAGATCATCTTGCGCGGCGAGTTCAACATCGGCATCGCCGTCGACACCGAGCAGGGTCTCAGCGTCCCCGTGGTCCGCGGCGCCGACCACCGCTCGCTGCTCGACGTCGCGCGCGAGATCGCGCGCCTGGCCGAGGCGGCGCGCGCCGGAAAGCTCGCACCCGCGGACATGCAGCACGGCACCTTCACCATCAGCAATTCCGGGTCGATCGGCGGACTCTTCACCGCCCCGATCATCAATCAGCCCGAGGTCGCGATCCTGGGGGTCCATCCCATCAAGCAGCGCCCCGTCGTGCGCGACGGAGCGATCGTGGCGCGCGACATGACCTATTTCTCGCTCTCGTACGACCATCGGCTGGTGGACGGCGCGCTTGCCGTGCGCTTCCTCACCGATCTGATCCGTCTGGTCGAGAGTCCGGAGATGCTGCTCATCGAAGGGTAGCAGAGCGAATCCAACAGCGCATCTGATGAAGGAGCTTGAATCGTGGCTGAACAGCAGGTAGACGCAGTCGTCATCGGCGCCGGTCCGGGCGGATACCATGCGGCGATCCGTCTGGGACAACTCGGCAAGAAGGTGGTCTGCGTCGATCGCGACGCGGTGGGAGGCGTCTGCTTGAACTGGGGCTGCATCCCCACCAAGGCGCTCCTCCACGTCAGCGAGGTCGCGCGGCACGCCCGTCACGCCTCGGAGATCGGCATCGACATCCCGCAAGTCAACGTGAACGTGAGCGGCGTGCAGAAGTTCACGATGGACGTCGTGAACGCCAACGTCAAGGGCGTCGAGACGCTCTTCAAGGGCAACGGCGTGCAGTGGGCCATCGGCGAGGGCAGCTTCGTCGACAAGAACACGGTCAAGGTCACCAAGAAAGACGGTTCCACGGAGGTCTACAAGGCCAAGGACGTGGTGATCGCCACCGGCGGCGCCCCCGTCGACGTCAAGGCGTGGCCGCGCGACGGCAAGCTCATCATCAACTCCGACGACGCCGTGCGCCTGCCCAACGTGCCCAAGCGCATGCTGGTGATCGGCGGCGGCGTGATCGGCTTGGAGTTCGCCACGGTCTACAACCGCATGGGCTCCGAGGTCACCGTCGTCGAGATGATGCCCAACCTGTTGACCGGCAGCGATCTCGAGGTCTCCAAGACCATGGGCCGCATCCTCAAGAAGCAGAAGATCGAGATCCTGGTCAACACCAAGGTCGAGTCGCTCGAGAAGGGCGCCAAGACCGTGAAGGCCACCATCAATGGCGAAGGCACGGCTAACAAGTCGGAGACGCGCGAGTTCGATCAGGTGCTGGTGGCCGTGGGACGTCGCGCGGTGACCAACAACCTCAGCCTCGACGCGGCCGGCCTCAAGACCGACGAGAAGGGCTTCCTGCAGGTCGACGCCCAGCGGCGCACGAGCGTGCCCGGCATCTGGGCGATCGGCGACATCACGGGCGGCCCGCTCTTGGCCCACAAAGCCATGAAGGAAGGCGTCGTCTGCGCCGAGGCGATCGCCGGGCTCCCGGGCGTGGCGTACGATCCCGTGGCCGTCCCCAACTGCGTCTACACGGACCCCGAGATCGCCACGGTCGGTCTCTCGGAGGAGGAGGCGAAGGCCGCGGGCTACGAGCTGCGCATCGGCAAGTTCCCGCTGGCCGCCAGCGGACGCGCGCGCTCGATGAACGAGAGCGACGGCTTCATCAAGCTCGTCGGCGACAAGAAGACCGACGTGCTCTTGGGCATGCACATCATAGCGCCGCAGGCGGAGTCGCTGATCGGCGAAGGCGTGATCGCGCTGGAGATGGGGGCCACGCTCGAGGACATCGGTCTCTCGATCCACCCGCACCCCACGCTCACGGAGAGCATCATGGACGCCGCCGAGGCCGCCCACGGCAAGGCGATCCACATCATCAACCCCAAGCCAGCGCCGGCCACGCGCTAATACTGGTGGCGTGAATCAGGAACGAGGCAGCCAGGGAATTCACGGCATTCGCTCCGTGATCCGCGAGGTTCGGCTGGTGGACTTGGGGCGCATGCGCTACGCCCCGGCGCTGGAGCTGCAGCGCCGCCTCCACGCCGCCCGCGTGGCCGACGAGATCCCCGACACGTGGCTGCTGGTGGAGCATGAGCCCGTGATCACCCTCGGCCGTAACGCCGACGAAGGCAACGTGCTGTTGCCACGCCCGCTCCTCGAGCGCCGCGGCGTCGACGTCGCGGAGATCGAGCGCGGCGGCGACGTCACCTACCACGGACCGGGGCAGCTCGTCGTCTACCCCATCCGCAAGCTGGCCCGCTTCCGCGAGATCGTGCCGCTGGTGCGCTCGCTCGAGGAGGCCGTGATCCAATCCCTGGACACCCTCGGGATCTCGGCCCAGCGCTGGTCGGAGCATGCCGGCGTCTGGGTGGGCGACGAGCAGATCTGCGCCGTCGGCCTGGCCGTCCAGAAGATGGTCTCGCTCCACGGCATCGCCATCAACGTCAGCACCGACCTCTCCTACCCCGAACTCATCAACCCGTGCGGCCTTCCGGACCGCGGGGTAACCTCGATCTCGCGCGAGCTCGGGCGGACGGTGAGCCTCCAGGAAGCCAAGGAGGCGCTCCTTCCCGCCCTGGAGCGCACCTTCGAGGTAAGGTTTCTCCCCTCCGACGCGAAGAGCATCACGCTGTGATCACCGCCAAGCCCGACTGGCTCAAAGTCAAGCTCCCCACCGGGGACAACTACCTCACCGTGCGCGAGCGGGTGAAGGGCCTCAACCTCCACACGGTCTGCCAGGAAGCCCTCTGTCCCAACCTCGCCGAGTGCTGGGGGGCCAAGACGGCCACCATCATGATCCTCGGCGACGTCTGCACCCGCGGTTGCCGCTTCTGCGCCGTGAAGACGGGCAACCCGCGCAAGGTCGCCGACTGGGACGAGCCGCGCCGGGTGGGCGAGGCCTGTCAGGAGCTGGGCTGGCAGTATGTCGTCCTCACGGCCGTCGACCGCGACGATCTCCCCGACGGCGGCGCGGGCATCTTCGCGGAGACCGTGCGCCAGATCCACCAGCGTCTCCCCGAAACCAAGGTGGAGTGCCTCACCGGCGACTTCCGCGGCAACACGGATCAGGTGCAGATCGTTCTGGAGTCGGGCATGGACGTCTTTGCTCACAATCTCGAGACGGTGCGCCGGCTGACGCCTAGCGTGCGCGATCGCCGCGCCACCTTCGACCAATCCCTCGCCGTGCTGACGTACGCCAAGGCCTCGGCCAAGGCGCGGTTCGTGAAGACCTCGCTGATGCTCGGTCTCGGCGAGACGGAAGACGAGATCGAGGCGACGATGGACGAGGCGCGCGCCGCCGGCGTCGACATCTTCACGCTCGGTCAGTATCTCCAGCCCACGAAGAAGCACTTGCCGGTGGTCGAGTTCGTGCCGCCGGAGAAGTTCCAGCGCCTCAAGCGTCTCGGCCTCTCCAAGGGCTTCCGTCAGGTGGTGGCGGGGCCGCTCGTGCGCTCCTCGTACCACGCGGAGGAGGCGTTCCAGTAGACGCGCCCAGCCGCGCGCTGCGAGCGAGCCTCGCACTGCTCCTCATCGCGGCGGCCGCGCTGGGCGGTTGCGCAAGCACGGGGCGGGGTTCGCGGTCGGCCTCGGGCGGCGATTCCGCCGCCTGCGACAACCCCGGGCTCTTCCGCGCACAGCGGCAGCGGATCACCGACGTGGAAGTCGTGGCCTGCGGCCGCGTCGTCGAGGTGCGCCGCGCCCGGCGCACGCGCAGCGGCGTCCATGAGTACTTCTTCGTGCAAGCGGCTCCGGGCGATCGGATCGAGGTCTTCTCCAACGCCTCGGTGATGGGGGAGTTTCCCGTGCGCGTGGGCCAGCGGGCGCGGGTGAAGGGGCGCTACTTCCACGACCGCGACGGGCGCGAGGGCATCGACTGGACGCATCACGACGGGCCCGGCTCCCGTTGGCCTGCGGGCTACGTGACCCTGAACGGCGTCACGTACCGCTGACGCGCGAGAGCCGACCCCTCAGGCGTAGATGCCGCGGATCTTGAGCGACTTCACCACGCGGTCGATGGCCGTCATGTACGCGGCCGTGCGCAGCGAGACGTTGCGCGTCTTGGCCATCGCGTCGATCGCCGCAAAGTTCGTCTCCATGATGTCCTTCAGGCGCTCGTTGACCTCGGCTTCCTTCCAGAAGTACCCCGTGCGGTCCTGAACCCATTCGAAGTACGAGACGGTCACGCCGCCTGCGTTGGCGAGGATGTCCGGCACCACCGTGATGCCCCGAGACTGGAGCACGTGATCGGCCTCGGGCGTGGTGGGGCCGTTGGCGCCCTCGACGATCAGGCGCGCCTGGATGCGCGCGGCGTTCTCGCCCGTGATCTGCTTCTCGAGGGCCGCCGGCACGAGAATATCGCACGGAAGCTCGAGCGTCTGCGAGTTGCTGATGTGCTCGCCGCCGCGGAAGCCGTCGAGCGAGTGGTGCTCCTGGGCGTAGGCGATGGCCGACTTGACGCCGATGCCGTTCTCGTTGTGGTAGCCGCCCGTGACGTCGGAGATGCCGACCACGATGGCACCCTGCTGCTCCAGCAGCATCGCCGCGATCGAGCCGACGTTTCCGAAGCCCTGGACGACGACGCGCTCTCCCTTGAGCGTGCGGCCGAGTGTGGCGAGCTCCGCCGCCGCCACCAGCATCACGCCGCGCCCCGTCGCCTCGACGCGGCCGCGCGAGCCGCCGATCTCCAAGGGCTTGCCGGTCACGACGCCGGGCACCGACATGCGCACGTGCATCGAGTAGGTGTCCATGAACCACGCCATGATCTGCGGATTGGTCCCGACGTCGGGCGCCGGCACGTCTTTGTCCGGACCGACGATCTCCACCAGCTCCGCTGCGTAGCGGCGCGTGATGCGCTCCAGCTCGCCCTGCGAGAGCATCGTGGGGTCGCACGTGACCCCACCCTTGCCGCCGCCGAACGGAAGGTCGACCGCGGCGCACTTCCAGGTCATCCAGAAGGCGAGCGCCGTGACCTCGTCGAGCGTCACGCCGGGATGGTAACGGATCCCACCCTTGGCCGGCCCACGGGTGAAGTTGTACTGCACGCGGTAGCCCGTGTAGACCTCGAGCTCGCCGTTGTCGCGCTGAAACGGGATCGAGACGATCACCTGGCGCGACGGATGCGTCAGGATCCTGCGCATCCCTTCGTCGATCTCGAGGTTTGCGGCCGCTTCGTTGAAATATTGGATGGCGTCTCCGAAGACGGAGACCTCTCGGACGCTTGTGCTCATGATGGGATCGGACGAACCTCCCTCACCGCAAACGTTGAAACGCCTGCTATTGGTCAAAACGAAAGGCCGTTCGCTCGGGCCTGTGCCGCCCCCTGTTGACTCGTTCTCCCGCCGTCGAGTCTCTAGACGTTGAAGCGGAAGGTCACAACGTCGCCCTCCTGCATCACGTAATCCTTTCCTTCAGAGCGCAAGAGGCCCGCGGCGCGCACCGCCTCCAGGGTCCCGAGACGCACGATGTCGTCGAACGAGGCGACCTCCGCCCGGATGAAGCCGCGCTCGATGTCCGAGTGGATCACCCCGGCCGCCTGCGGCGCCTTGGTCCCCTTGCGGATCGGCCAGGCCCGAGTCTCCTTCTCGCCGGCGGTCAGGAACGTGGTCAGACCCAGCAGGTCGTAGGCCGCCACCGTCATTCGGTCCAAGCCGCTCTCGGCGGCCCCGAGCTCGGCGAGGAAGGCCTTCGCCTCCTCGGGAGCAAGGCCGGCCAGCTCCGCCTCGATCTTCCCCGAAAGGACGACCAAGGGGGCGTGCTCGCCCCGGGCGATCTCGCGTAGGACCTCCACCATCGGCCCCGGCGCGGCAAGCTGTCCCTCGTCGACGTTGGCGACGTACATGAGGGGCTTGGCCGTCAGCAAGCCGATCTCGCGGGCGACCTCGCGCTCGAGGCTGTCCTCGGGGAGGCGTCGCGCCGGCTCACCGCGCTCCAGAAGCTCCTGGAGACCCTTGGCCGCTTCCAGGCGCGGCGCGAGCTTCGGATCGGCGCGCACCAGGCGATCGAGCTTCGGCACGTGGCGCTCCAGCGTGGCAAGGTCGGCCAACGCCATCTCCAGCGAGATGATCTCCACGTCGCGCTTAGGGTCCGGTCCGCCCTCCACGTGCACCACGTCGCCGTCCTCGAAGCAGCGCACGACCATCGCGATGGCGTCGGTGTTGCGGATATGGCTCAGAAAGGCGTTGCCGAGACCCTCGCCCTTGCTCGCGCCGCGCACGAGACCCGCGATGTCGATGAACTCCGTGGTCGCCGCCACGATCTTCTGCGAGTGGAAGATCTCGGCGAGCACTTGCAGGCGCTCGTCGGGCACGGGCACCACGCCGACGTTCGGGTCGATCGTGCAGAATGGATAGTTGGCGGCGGCGGCCGCGGCCGTTCGCGTCAACGCGTTGAAGATGGTCGACTTCCCGACGTTGGGGAGACCGACGATGCCACAGGAAAGGCTCAAGCGGGAAACAGCTTCCAGCCGCGACTCTGGAGCGCGGCGACGAGAGTGAGACGAATCTCGGCCATGGCGGCCGGAGTGGGATGCGGGTATTCGAACTGCACGAAGATCCAGGCGTAGCCGCCCTCGACCTTCGTCAATTGGACGGATGCGCCGTCGAGACTCTGCTCGCCCGCGCACGCGCGCGCGTCCGCGCACAAGGCGGCGACGTCGGCGTCCTTGAGCGGCAACGATATCTCGACGCCGCCCATGGCGGCGCGCGTGTAGTTGGTCAGCAGGGCGATTTGCCCGTTGGGCACGGTCACCAGGCGCCCGCGAACGTCGCGCAGCCGCGTCGCGCGAAGGCCGATCGAGACGACGACCCCTTCGGCGCCCGCGAAGGCGACGTAGTCGCCGACGGCGATCTGGTTTTCCGCCAGCAGGAAGAAGCCGGCGAGCCAATCGCGGATCAGGGTCTGCGCCCCCAATGCCACGGCGATGCCGGCGATGCCCGCCGCCCCCAGCAATGCCGTCAGATCGATGCCCAGGGCGTTGAGGACGAGGCCCAAGCCGCTCAGCGCGATCGTGTAGGTCCAGACCGAGCTCGCCACCGCGGCCACGGTGGCGGCGCGCGGCACCAAGCGCTCCGCCAGGCGCTGCCTGAAGAGGCGGCCGAGGAGGAGCCCGCCGAGGCGCCCCACCAGGACCGTCGCGATGGCATAGACGCCGGCAAGGATCCAGCGTTCGCGTAGGACGTCGGCTATCAAAGCGAGGCCTCCGCTTCGGGGCCCTCGCGGGCCTTCCCTACGCGGGAAAAGAGATACAGGAATCGGCGCGGAAGCCAGGGGAAGAGACTGAACTATGCGGCAGATGAAAGTGGACAAGCTGGGCATCGATCTGCTCACGCACGACCCGGTCGTCATCCTGAAGGATCTCGAGGGCAAGCGCTATCTGCCGATCCTCATCGGTCCGTTCGAGGCCACTGCCATCGCCCTGGCGCTGGAAGGCACCCAGGCACCGCGTCCGCTCTCGCACGACTTGATGAAGACGATCCTCGATACCTTGGAGGCCAAGCTCACCCAAGTCGTGGTCCACGACATCAAGGACTCCACGTTCTACGCCCGCTTGGTCCTGGAGACCGACGGCGAGACCGAGGAGATCGACGCTCGCCCCTCCGACGCCATCGCCCTGGCGCTGCGCGCCGGAGCCCCGATCTACGTCTCCGACAAGATCGCGCTGGAGGAGACGGTCTACGACAAAAAGGCCGAGGCCGAGGAGAAGCAGCGGTTCAAGAAGTTCATCGAAGAGCTGAAGCCTTCGGACTTCCGCGATTGAGCGGAAGCTGTCGCACACACGCACTCACCCAGAGGAGAGATCGTTGACGAACGAGCGCGCCGATATCGGCGTCTTTGGCGGTTCCGGCTTCTATTCGCTGCTGGAGAACATCAAGGAAGTGGTCGTCGAGACCCCCTACGGCGCGCCGAGCGACGCGATCGCCATCGGCGAGGTGGCCGGAAAGCGCGTGGCTTTCCTGCCTCGCCACGGCAAGGATCACCGTTACCCTCCGCACATGATCAACTATCGCGCGAATCTCTGGGCGATGAAGGAGCTGGGCGTCACGCGCGTCATCGCGCCGTGCGCCGCCGGCTCGCTCGACGCCAAGTGCGCCCCCGGGCACTTCGTGGTGGCCGACCAGCTCGTCGACCGCACCAACGCCCGCAAGGACTCGTTCTACGACGGGCCGATCACCACGCACGTCTCGTTCGCCGACCCCTACTGCGCCCAGCTCCGGCCGCTCGCGGTCGGCGCGTGCAAGAACGTGGGGGTGACCACGCACGAGACAGGCACCATCGTGACGATCCAGGGTCCGCGCTTCTCCACCCGCGCCGAGTCGAAGTCGTATGCCTCGCAGGGCTGGCAGGTCATCAACATGACTCAGTATCCCGAGGCGTACCTGGCCCGCGAGCTGGAGATGTGCTACGTCAACATCTCGCTGATCACGGACTACGACGTGGGCCTCGCGGGCGCGTCCGGCGTCGAGCCGGTCACGCACGCCGCCGTCATCGAGATCTTCAACAAGAACAACGCCCTCGTGCGGGAGGCCATTCTGAAGATCATCGAGCGCATCCCGGCCGAACGCACGTGCTCGTGCGGATCCGCCTTGCAGGGCGCCCGCATCACGGCGCACTAAAGCCATGCAGAGATTGGATCTCGGCAGCTACGCGAAAGGCGTGGTGGTGCTGCTCACCAACCCGGTGGTGATCGTGCCGACGCTCGTGGCCGAGTTCACCGCCAAGCTTCTCAGCTTTGCGTTGCTGGGGGGACCCACGGGCATCTTCAGCTCGATCAGCGGCGGGCTGACGACGCTGTTGATCTTCATCATCGAATGCTTCGGCTTCGGCGTGGCGATGATCGCTGCGTCCGACGCCTGGCGCATGGGACGCGCGCGCATCGACGTCGCCTGGGACGATGCGCGCCGCAAGCTCGGCGACGTGGCGATGGCGGCTCTCGGCCTCAACTTCGCGCTGTGGATCGCCAGCATGATCGGCGGCTTCGTCTTCCCCGGCATCGGCGCGCTGGCGCTCACCGCCGTGGCGGCCTACTTCTTCATCTACACGCTGCCCGCGGCGGCGGTCGGCGGGACGCCCGGCTTCGCCGCCATGGGCAGCTCCGTCGATCGCGCCCGCGCCAACGTCCCCGCGACGCTCGTGCTGGCCGTGGTCACGGCGGCGCTGCTGATCTTGCCGCAGCGCTTTCTCTTCGGCTACTTCTTCCAGTACGGCATGCTCGCCGAGATGGCGTTCGAGACGGTGATCACCGCGGTGGTCTTCGCCTATCTCGCCGTCGTGACGGTGCGCGTCTTCGAGGACCTCGGCTACTCGTTCTGGCGCCGATTGTAACTCGGGAATCTCCGATCTACGCCAGCCGCACGCGCAGCCAATCCATCACGTAGCTCGGCGGGAGGTTGGTGGCGGCCATGGACTGCGCCTCTCCCACCGCTGCGATCGCCGACATGATGCCACGCTCGTCGCGGCGGGGCCACGCCGCCAGCCGCGGCACCTCGTCGGCCACCAGCGCGCGCTCCGGGTCACCCGCTACCCGGATGACCAACCAGTCGCGCAGCAGGCGCTTGATCTCGCGCAGCGCCCCGTCGAGCGTCTCGCGCGTCGCCCACTCGGCTTCCGCCTCGATGCCGCGAATCGCGGCATCGACCCACTCCGCGGCATCGCGCCGCAGATCGGCGAGCTCGCCCCCTTCCACGATGGCCAGAGCGCGCCCGAGGTCGCCTTGAGCGAGGGCCGCCGCGGTGCGCGCCCGCTTGGGTTCGATGCCGCGCCTCAGCAAGAACGCTTCGACCTCCGGGGCGGGGACCGCGCCGAAACGTACCTCCACGAGGCGCGAGCGAATCGTCTGCAGGAGCCGTTCCGGCGCGTCGGTGGTCAGGATCACCAGCACCTGCGCCGGGGGCTCCTCCAAGAACTTCAGGAGCGCGTTGGCGGCCTCGTGCGTGGCGAACTCGACGTCGCCGAGCACGACCACGCGCCACCCGCCCGCATAGGACCGCAGCGACATCTGGTGCACCAGGTCGCGCGCGGTCATCTCCTCGCGCTCGTGGAAGCCCGCGCCCCCCTCGCCCATCTTCACCACGCCGCTGGAGACGAAGAGGTCGGGGTGTGTTCCCGCCTCCACTTGGAGGCATGAGGTGCACCGTCCATCGTAGCCGAGGACGCCTTCCTTGGGCCCCGTGCAGAGCAGCGACTTGGCCAGCAGGCGTGCGAAGGTCTTCTTGCCGCCCCCTTGGGGACCCGTGAAGAGGTAGCCGTGCGCCAGCCGCTCGGGGCGCATTCGCGCGAAGAGCGCGCGGGGCCCCGCCTGACCCACCGCGTCGAAGGCCACGCTCATCGTGCGGCCCCCGGGAGGACGCCGCCGCGCCGCTCGATCGCCGCCACGGCCGCGCTGACCAGCGTCTCTGGCGCCTCGCGCGCGTCGAGCACGACGAAGCGTTCCGCGAAGCGCTCCGCCAAGGCCGCGTATCCCTCGGCCACGCGGCGGTGGAACGCCTCGGACTCCAACTCCATGCGGTCCAGGTCTCCGCTGCGAGCGCGCATCCGCCGCCGCGCCTCGTCCTCGGGCACCTCCAGCAAGAGCGTGAGGTCGGGGTTGATCCCTTCCGTCGCGATGCGGTTCAACTCGATGACCACGTCGGCCCCCAACCGGCGGCCGTAGCCCTGGTAGGCCACGCTGGCATCCCAAAAGCGGTCGCACAGCACCAGCGTCCCGCGCGCGAGCGCGGGGCGGATGACGGAGCGCACCAGTTGGGCGCGCGAGGCCGCCATGAGCAACGCCTCGGCCAGCGGGTCGATGGCAGCCTCCGGATCGAGGAAGAGCGCCCGGACCCGCTCGCCCAACGGGGTGCCGCCGGGCTCGCGGGTCACGACGGGATCCACCCCCCGGCGCCGCAGCGCGCTGGCCAAACCGGCGACGAGGGTGCTCTTGCCGGCACCCTCGACGCCCTCAACGGTCACGAACATGCGGGGTGCTTCGCCCTAGAAGCCCTCTCCCCCGCGAAAGATCTGGACCCGGCGGTTGGGCTCCGCCCCGGTGCTGCGCGACTGCAGGCGGTACTTCTCGGCCAGCTGGTGCTGCATGCGCCGGATGTACGAGGTCTGCGGCGAGAGCTCCACGGTCTGCGCGTTGAGCAGCACCTGATAGACCGCCTCCTCCGCCTCGCGCAGCGCGATCTCCTCGGCATCGATGCTGCCGAGGTTGAAGAGGTCCTTGAGCGAGTTCTGGATCTGCGCGGTGGTGTTGGTCTTGATCGAGTAGATCGGCACGTTCTCCGAGGCGATCTCCCGCAGGCGCGACGTTTCCTTGCGCTCGAGCGACTTGAGCGTGATGACCACGTCGGCGTCGTCCCACTTGCGCGCGATCGCGGCGTTGACGCGCAGGTTCTGGATGGCCCGCTCGATCTTGTTGCGCGAGACCCCGTAGGGAAAGATCATCTTGGGGCGCTCCGCCTCTTCCCGCTCTTCCTCCCAGCCGTCGCGCTCGCCGACGGCATGAAGATCCCTCATCGCCGGCTGGGTCTCGGCGACTTGCACCACTTCGACCGCGCCGCTGGCGCCGCGCTTGCGGATCTCCGGCTGCGGGAGATAGCCGCGCAGGAGCGAGTCCACCACCTCGGCCACGTTGTTGTGGATCGCCAGGCGGTCTCGCTCTTGGATCTCGATGAGCACGTCGAACGTCGGCGGCGCCTTGCGCTCGAGGACCGTCTTGCGGGTGCCGCGACGCCGCGCCTCCTCATCGGAGAGCGTGACCGCGCTAATGCCGCCCACCAGGTCGGAGAGCGTGGGGTTCATGAGCAAGTTCTCGAGCGACTGCCCGTGGGCCGTGCCGATCAGCTGGACCCCGCGCTCCGCGATGGTGCGCGCGGCCATCGCCTCGGCCTCGGTCCCGATCTCGTCGATGACGATCACTTCCGGCATGTGGTTCTCCACCGCCTCGATCATCACGGCGTGCTGCAGGGCGGGCTCGGCAACCTGCATGCGGCGCGCGTGGCCGATGCCGGGGTGCGGGATGTCCCCGTCGCCGCCGATCTCGTTCGAGCTGTCGACGATCACGACGCGCTTGCGGTCCTCCGCCAGCACCCGCGCGATCTCGCGCAGCATCGTCGTCTTGCCGACGCCGGGACGCCCCAGCAGGCAGATCGATTTGCCGCTGCGCACCACATCGAGGATCAAGTCGATGGTGCCGTAGACGGCGCGACCGACGCGGCACGTCAGGCCGACCACCTTGCCGGTGCGGTTGCGGATCGCCGAGATGCGGTGGAGGGTCATCTCGATGCCGGCGCGGTTGTCTTTGCCGAAGGGACCGAGACGTCCGATCACGTGCTCGAGGTCCTCCTGCGTCACCGGCTCGTTCGAGAGGTAGACGTAACTCCCGGCGAAGCGCGCCTCGGGAAGGCGCCCGAGGTCCAGCACGACTTCGATGATCGCTTCGAGGTCTGGGAGGCGAACCAACGCCTGCCGGATCGGGAGGGGAAAGATGTCGAGGAGCTGCTTCAGCTCCAGCGAGGGTGAAATGCTATCTGGTTGCACCGCCAACGTGTCGCCACCTCAGTTTCCGACGCGAGCGAGAAGCGGGAACATCGTGCCTTGACATCTACACGCCTGCTCAACCCCTCCTCTCTCCGCTCGGAACGCGGCGCCGGTGCCCGGTTAGCTTGGGACTTCGCGGGCCACGGAGCCCCCGCCTCCTCGCCGGAGGCGCGTACCCGCGCCCCGTTCAGGCCACGACGCGCACCGTCTTCAGCTCGGGATCGGCGGGCCCTTGCATGTGGACGCCCGCCTTGACTTCGAGCGACAAGTAGTCGATGACTTCCTTGGTGATGCGCTCGCCGGGCGCGATGATGGGAATGCCGGGAGGATACGGCGTGATCACCTCGGCGCAGATGCGCCCCGCGGACTGGCGGAAGCGCAGCTTCTCCGTCGGTGCGAGGAAGGCTTCGCGCGGCGTCATCGCCATCCCCGGGATGGGTGGGAAGTTGTAGGTTCCCGTCTTCAGCCGGCGCTCCAACACGCCGGATGGCGAGAAGATGTCGACGGGACGATCCTCGCGCGCGAGCTCGCGCACGCCGTGGACCAGCTTCTCCGCCGCGGCGGCGTCGGTGCCGATGGTGAAGAGCGCCAATACGTTGAAAAGGTCGGCCAGCTCACACTGCACGTTGTAGCGATAGCGCAGCACCTCGTTGGCCTCGTAACCCGTGTAGCCGAGCTTCTTCACCGTGATCGTGACCTTCGTCGGATCGAAGCCCGCGATCCCCGGGCGCCCCACGAGCTCGTCGCCGAAGCAGTAGACGTCCTTGATCTCGTTGAGGCGAGCGCGCGCCTGCGCGGCCAGCTCGATGGTGCGCGAGAGCAGCGCCGGCCCCTCCGTGGCCATCTGCATGCGCGCGACGTCGAGCGACGCCACCAGCACCAGGTTCGGCGAGGTGGAGAGGAACATCTTGAGCACCGCGCGCAGGCGGTCGTGATCGACGCGCGTCCCGACCTGATGCAGCATCGAGGCCTGGGACATGGCCGAGAGCATCTTGTGCGTCGAATTGACCACGATGTCGGCGCCGATCGACGTGGCCGAGGGCGGAAGCGCCGGGTGAAAGTGGAGGTGCGGTCCCCAGGCCTCGTCCACGAGCAGGATCTTGCCGCGGCCGTGGACGATGCGCTCGATGGCGACGAGATCGGCGGTGGCGCCGTAATATGTGGGGCTGACGATGAAGACGGCCTTGACGTCCGGGTGCTCGTCGAGCGTGCGCTCCACGGTCTCCGGCGTGACCGTGTGATCCATGTGGAGCGCCTCGTCCACTTGAGGCTTCATGTAGACGGGCACGCCGCCGCTCATCACGAGCGCGCCGACGCAGCTCTTGTGCGCGTTGCGGGGAATGGCGATCTTCTCGCCGGGATTGAGCGCGGCCATCATCATGGCCTGGTTGCCGCTGGTGGAGCCGTTGATCAGGAAGAACGTGTGGTCGGCGCCGTAGGCATCGGCGGCGAGCGCCTCGGCCTCCGCGATCGCGTCGCGCGGCTCCAGCAGATCGTCCAAACCCAGGATCTGCGTCAGATCGATGGAGAGCACATTGTCGCCGACGAACTCGCGCATCAGACGATGCATCCCCAGCCCCTGCTTGTGCCCGGGCGTGTGGAACGGCGTGGTGCCCGAGTCGACGTAGTCGAGCAGGGCTTGGAAGTACGGCGTCTTGGTCTGATCCACGGCGGGCGGCGCTTCGACGGAGGCGGGTGCCCGCCTGCAAGGGGCGAAGAACCGCCCATGGCCGAGGAAGCAGGCAGGTTCTGGGTGCGCCTGGACGACGTCCCGGAGCAAGGCACCGAGCCGCCCGAGGACAAGTCGGCGCCGGGGCGGCGGCGCGACCTCACGAGCATCCTGGCCGCGCGGACCTTCGGCCTCTCCGTCCACACGATCTGGCCCGGGCAATACAACGCCAAGTATCACCGCCACAGCCACCAAGTCGAGTTCTTCGCCGTCTTGGCCGGGCGCGGCCACGCCGTCATCGGCCAGGATTCGCACGCCGTGCGCGCCGGCGACTGCTACTATTGCCCGCCGGGGATCTCGCACGCGCTGCACAACACGAGCGAGCTCCCGCTCTCGGCCCTGATCTTCGGCACCAACGATCCGCAGGACGCCTGCGAGTACCCCCCGTTGCCGGCCACGCTCGCGGAGGCCCCCAGGCGTACCGCGCTGCTGACGCGGATCGACGACGTGGCCGAGGAGAACGCGCGCTTCGCGGGGCATCCGTTCGGCCCGCGCTACGTGCGCCCGCTGGGCAAAGCCCTCGGTGTACGCGGCTTCGAAGTCGACGCGCAAGACGTCGCCCCGAGCGCATACAACGCCAGCCGCCACCGCCACTCGGCGATGGAGGAGTTCTTCTTCGTGCTCTCGGGGAGCGTCGTCGTGCTCGACGAGGCTCGCGAGGTCGCGCTCGACCGCTGGAGCGCCTACTACGCCCCGCCCGGGCGGCTGCACGTCGTGCGCAACGCCGGGAGCAAGGACGCGCGCCTGCTGATCTTCTCCGACGTCACCTCGCCCAACGACAGCGTGGCCTACTTCGACCTGAAGGGCAACGAGCTGCCCAAGCCCGTGCCTCCCAGCTGACCCTCTCGGGGATCTCCGATCTACGCCGTTCATTCACCGCCGCGCGGCCGGCGCATGCCTCTCGAGGGGCGCTCCGACATCGGCCCGGAGCCTGGAGGGCGAGAGGGCCGATGCGGCGCGAGCAGGAGGCGCACAGGATGTGCGCCGACGAGCGGCCGCGAGGAAGGCATGCGCCGGTCGCGTGGCAACGAAGCAACCACGACGATCGGAGATTCCCTACCCTATCCGCTCCTCGACGGAGACGTTGTACAAGAAGAGGAACTTGTGCCACTCGCCGGGGAGCGTGTTGCGCTTGATGCGAATCCACGGGATGTAGCGCGGCTGCTTGGGCCGTCGCTTCAGCGCCATGTTCGCATCGTCCGGCGTGCGGTTGTTCTTGCGATTGTTGCAGCGCACGCAAGCGGCCACCAAGTTCTCCCACGTGGAGGGGCCGCCCTTGCTCTTGGGCACCACGTGGTCGACGGTCATCAGACGTTCGCCGCGCAGATTGCAGTACTGGCACGTGTAGTCGTCTCGCAGCAGCACGTTCTTCTTGGTCAGGGCCACCCGCTGCATCGGTCGCTTGATGTAATAGAGCATGCGGATGATCGAGGGCATGCGCAGCGTGATCGACGTGGAGTGGATCGCCGCGTCGCGCCCGTGGACCACCTCCGCCTTGCCGCTGAAGATCAGCTTCACCGCGCGCTGGAACGTGGTGATGTTCAGCGCCTCGTAGGTGAAGTTCAGCACCAGCACCTCACTCACGGCCGCTCCCTCGCGAACAGAAGAGAGGCGAGCATACGCCCGCCTCTCTGAACACACGTGCGGAAGGGTGGAGTGACGTTGCTTGGTTCGGCAGGCCTGCGCGCGCGCGACCTCGCCGGCCGGTCCTCGACCGACCTGACGGACCGCTGGCTGGTCACCGCGTGCAACATGACGCCGCTATTCTACCACGCGGGGGGCAGGGGTTTCCTTGTCAGGCGGCGTTCTTGACGCGCCCGCACCACTGCGCGAACCATGCGTGGATGCGCCCGTCGCGCGTGAGCTCGGGATGGAACGAGGTCCCGAGGATGTTCCCCTGGCGGACCATCACGCCTTTGCCCTCGAGGGAGCAGAGCACCTCCACGCCTTCGCCTGCGCGCTCCACCCATGGGGCGCGGATGAAGACGCCGGGGAATGCCTGGGGCCCCAGGGCCGCGATCCGCAACGGAACCTCCGCGCTCTCCACCTGACGGCCGAAGGCGTTGCGGCGCACGGTGACGTCGAGCACGCCCAGCGTGGGCTGATCCGGCAGCCCCACGACCTCCTTGGCGAGCACGATCATCCCCATGCACGTCCCCCAGGTGGGCATGCCGGCTCGAATGCGCTCGACGAGCGGCTCGCGCAGGCCGAAGCGCTCGAGCAGCTTGGCCACCGTGGTCGACTCTCCGCCCGGGATGATCAACCCGTCGACGCCCGCGAGGCCCTCGCGGGTCTTGACCTCAACGCCGCGCAGACCGTGGCGCCGCAGCGCCTCGAGATGCTCGCGGACATCGCCTTGCAGGGCGAGCACCCCGATCGTGACGGCCCCGCTCGCTCCGCTGCGCTTCACTCCGCTCACACGCCGCGAACGTTGAGCAGCTCGTCCTGCGGTATCTTGGAGATCTCGAGACCCGGCATCGCGGTACCCTCCAGCGAGCGGGACGCCTCGGCCACGGCCTTGGGATCGTTGAAGTAGGTGGTCGCCTCGACGATGGCTTTGGCGAACTTCGCGGGGTTGGACGATTTGAAGATGCCGCTGCCCACGAAGATGCCCTCCGCGCCCAACTGCATCATCAGCGCCGCGTCGGCCGGCGTGGAGACGCCGCCCGCGCAGAAGTTCACCACGGGGAGCCTCTTCGCGCGCGCGACTTCCTTCAGCAGCTCGACCGGCACGCCCAGATCGCGCGCTCGCGACACGAGTTCCTCGGCCGGCACGGCGGCGACGATCGCGATCTCGTCGCGGACGGTGCGCATGTGCTTGACCGCCTCGACGATGTTGCCCGAGCCGGCTTCGCCCTTGGTGCGGATCATGGCGGCTCCCTCGGCGATGCGACGCAGCGCCTCGCCCAAGTCGCGCGCGCCGCAGACGAACGGAACCTTGAAGGCGTGCTTGTCGACGTGGTACTTGTCGTCGGCCGGGGTCAGCACTTCCGACTCGTCGATGAAGTCGACGCCGATCTCCTCGAGCACCTGGGCCTCCGCGAAGTGGCCGATGCGCACCTTCGCCATCACCGGGATGGTGACCGCGTCCATGATCTTCTGGACGACTGAGAGGTCGCTCATGCGGGCCACGCCGCCGACGGCGCGGATGTCGGCGGGGATACGCTCGAGCGCCATGACCGCCACGGCCCCCGCCTCCTGGGCGATCACCGCCTGCTCGGGTGTGGTGACGTCCATGATGACGCCGCCCTTGAGCATCTGCGCGAGCCCGCGCTTGACCTTCTCAGTCCCCGTCGATCCCTTCGCAGCCACCTTTATCTCCTCCGGGCGGCACCGTGCCGCCTCCTCAGCGTCTCCATCGTAGCAACGAGAGACAATGCGTACATTAGAGACACTCGGGGCGGCTTCCCGGTTGCCGCGGGTAGGCGTTAGGGCCCGGCCGGGGTGGTCGGCGTCACCGCCGGCGGCGCGATCTCCCCTTCCGGCGCCGCGGTCGGAGGCGGCGGCGGCAGCGTCGCCGGGGGGGCGGTCCGGGCCGGAGGCCTCGTCGGACGTGGCGTGGGGGGCGGCGGCGGGGTCGAAGGCGTGATGCGCGGGTCCGGGAAGTGCGGATCAGGGGCGACGCGCACGATCTGGTCGGACTTCCAACTGCGCACGTGGATCGGCGGCAACGACGTCTCGGGCCGCGGCGTGTAGCGCACCGCGGGGAGGACGGGACTCTGCTCGACCGCCTTGGCCAGGATGCGATAGCCGAGCATCCGCCCAGCCTCGATGCTCGCCAGCAGCACGATCCCGGCCAGCAGGAGGTTGCGCGCCCACTGGGCGCGGCGGTCAGGCGACCGTCTCACGTAGGATCCTCGCCGCGTCCTCGGGCACGGTGGGGTTGATGTACATGCCGCTGCCCCACTCGAAGCCGGCGATCGACGTCAGACGCGGCACGATCTCGATGTGCCAGTGGAAATACGGCTCGCGCTCCTGCTCGAACACCAGCGGGGCGGTCTGCAGGAGGAAGTTGTAGGGCGGATCGCCCAGCGCTCCGTGCATCCGCCGCATCACGATCGAGAGCAGCGAGGCGAGCTGGGCGATCTCCGCCCGCTCGATCGTGGCGTAGGAGGCACGGTGGCTGCGAGGCATCACCCAGGTCTCGAAGGGGAAGCGCGACGCGAACGGCGCCAGCGCGACGAACTGCTCGTTCTCCCCCACGATGCGCGCGCCGTCCGCGCGGTCCTGAGCCACCACGTCGCACCAGACGCAGCGCTCGCGAAAGGCGTAATACGCCTTCGCGCCGTCGATCTTCTCCGCGACCGCGCGCGGCACGATCGGCGTGGCGATGAGCTGCGAGTGGGGATGCTCCAGCGTGGCCCCGGCGGCCCGCCCGTGGTTCTTGAAGATCAGCACGTAGCGTAGGGCCTCGGCGTCGGCCAGGCGCAGATGGCGGTCGCGGTAGGCCCAGAGGATCTCCTCGATCTGCTCCACGTCCAGGGTGGCCAAGTTGCCATCGTGGTCGGGCGACTCCACGATCACCTCGTGGCGCCCCACGCCGTTCATCGCGTCGTAGATGCCCACGCCGGAGCGTCCGGGACGCCCGCTGGCCAGCGCGGGAAACTTGTTGGGCACGCAGCGCACCCACCAGCCGGGCGCATTGGCCGAAGAGCCATGCTCGCGAAAGGCCAGCACCTCGGGCGGCGTCATCGCCTCGTTCCCCGGGCACAGCGGGCACGGATGCGTGCGCGGCAGCTCGCGTTCGACCGCGTAATCGGACGGGCGCGCCGCGCGCTCCGTGGCGATGATCACCCAGCGCGAGGTGATCGGGTCCTTTCTCAGCTCGGGCATGTGTCTGCCGCTCGCTTCTTCGACGGAGCCTCGCGTCCTTGGCCGGGGGCCCTCGTGGGCAGCAGCTTGGGCCTTCCGATGACCACGCGGCGGATGCCTCCCGCGTCGAGGTGCTCGCGATAGCGCTTGCCGCGGAAGAGGACGGCGGCGTCGCGCGGGGCGTCCTGGGGATTGAGCAGGAAGAGGCTGACGCCGCGCTCGGCCTCGAAGGCGACGACGCCGACCTCGATGGGCGTGACGGCCACCTCGTCCGAGACGTCGCGCCCCGCGTAGAACGCCTGAAGAGGCGGCTCCGCGCTGGCGTCCTCCACGTCGAAGTAGACCGCATTGCCGCGCACGTCGACCACGTAGCTGCACAGGCGCCCCCCGCGGTGGACGCGCCCCGCGGCAACCCATTGCCAATCCGGCGGGATGAGCGGCGCCACGTGCAGCCGCCCCGAGGTGCGGTAGCCGTCGAGGCCGCACAGCGTCTCGGCGACGGCCCAGAGATACTTGGCCCCCGTCCACGGCGAGAGGTACATCCCGCGGTTCGTCAGCGAGCCGCCGTCGAACCACTCCGCGAACTGGCCGGGCACGGTGTTGGTCCGGTTCCCCCGCTCCATCGTCGCGTAGACGCGCTCGAGCCACTCCGTGGCCTCGCTCACCATGCCGTTGCGCGCCAGAGCCACGGCGAACCAGAGCGTCAAGTCGGGCCAGACGCCGCCGAGCAGGCCGAAGCCGTGCGAGGGAAAGTACCACGAGTCGGCGATCGAGATGGTGCGCAGGCCGACCGCGGTGACGAAGTCGTCCTCTTGCAGCCGGCGCAGGATCGAGCGCCGCCGTTCCTCGTCGGCGACCTCGAAGAGCACCGGAAAGACCTCGTCGGCCGTGAAGTTGTCCTGGTAGTTGCCCGACTGGTCGTAGTTCAGCACGAAGCCGCCGGTGTCGTCGTTGAAGAGATGCGTCATGATGCGCTCGCGCAGGGCCGTGGCCGCGTCGGCGAAGCGTTTCCAGTCGTCTCCGATCCCCAGCACGGCCGCCATCCTGGCCACCGCCTCGAGCGCGAAGTACGCCTCGGCGTTGATCTCGGTCACCGCGCCGTCGAGGTTGTACTGGGGAATGATGTTGCGCCACGAGGAGATGCCGAAGAGCTCCACGCCTCCCGCCTTGCAGAAGAGCAGGCCGTTTGCGTCGCGCTGCGAGAGCATATACTCCGCGATCTTCCGGCAGAGCGGATAGACCTCGCGCAGCCAGGCGTCGTCGAGCGTGCAGTTGTAGTGGTGGAGGACGGCGATGACGTGCAGCGGCGTGTCGTCGTTGATGTTGAGCTCGTAGCTGGTCTTATAGCCCGTGACGCCGCGCACGTACTCCACGACCTGCCCGGTGGGCTCGAGCTCGCGGTTGAAGACTTCCAGCGCGTCGCGGCTGAACTGCGGCCACAGGTAGTCGTAGCCGTGGACGAACCACGACGTGTCCCGCGACACCAGGATGTCGGACGGCGGCGAGTTGGTCGAGCCCCAGCCCTTGGGGTACTCCTTGGCGACTCGGAGCATGTTGGTCTTCGCCCAGACCACGCCGCGGGCGATGGGCGGCGAAGGCACCATCAAGCGCGCCTGGGCGAGATGCTCGGCATAGTAGGCCGCGGTCTTGCGCTGCACCTGGCGATCGGAGAGCATCGCCTGTAAGCCCTCCTCGGCCGCCGCCACTCCGTCGCGATGGAAGCAGACCGCCATGCGCAGTTCCTCGCGCTCGCCGGGCGGCACGTCGAAGCGGTACTCGAAGGCGCCGAAGATGCGGTGGCTCACGAACTCCGCCAACGCGGGCGTGACCAGGTCGAGCCGGCAGCCCTCCAGCAAGTCGCCGCGCTCCATGCTCGAGAGGAGCACCTGCTCGCGCAGCGCCAGCATGCACTCGCCGGCGGTGCGGTCGCCGCCCCAGACGCGCGCTCCGCCCGTCTCCTGGTTGACCGCGCGCACGCGCTGGCCGTCACTCTGCGCGCGCACCTGGTGCTCGGCCTCCCCGTAGAAGCGCTGCCCCACCAGGAGCGCCCACGGAAAGACCTTGGCCCGCAGCGGCCGGTCGCTGCGGTTGTGCAGGATCACGTCCACCACGAAGGCCACGCGGCGTCCGTGCTCCTCGCCGTGGGGCACGAAGAACGTCTCCGTGACGTCGAGGCGCTCGCCGATGCGAAACTGCACGACCTGCGCGTACGGCAAGAACGTGAACGCGCGCACCAGCTGACGCGGAAAGATGGTCGACTCGCCCTCGACGCGGTAGGCGATCTGGTGCGATCCGAAGATGATCTGGTCGGTGTCGGCGTCCCACAGGCCGCGCACGTTCCCCTTGGGCGTGCACGAGGCGAACGTCTTGAAGTTGCCCAGCGTCGCCCCGAACGGGATCTCGGCCTCCTCCGCAACGTAGGCGCAGAACTCGTTGCGCTGGGCATCGTAGGTGTAGTCCATCCGCCTCCGTCTCTTCTCCCACGGGCTTCTTCGTACCCGACCTCCGGCCCGCCCGCAGGCACCGCACCTCGCTCGGCGAAGCCGACCGCTCGTGTTGCTCCGCGCCCCGGCCAAACTGAACTTGACGCTCGAGGTGCTCGATCGCCTCGACGACGGATACCACCGCGTCCGCAGCGTGATGGCGCCGATCGGCCTTTGGGACGAGCTGGAGATCGAGCCCGCGGACGGCGGCGGCGGCTTCCTCTGCGACCCCGCGGACCTGGGCGGCCCGTCGAACCTGGCGGTGCGCGCGCTGAAGGCCGCCGGCATCGACCCCTCGGCGCTGCACGTGCGCTTGCGCAAGGGCATTCCCGTCGGCGCCGGGCTCGGCGGCGGCTCCAGCGACGCCGCCGCCATCCTGGCGGCCGCGCGCGACGGGCGCTTGCCCGCCCGCGCGCCGCGGCCATGGCCCGAGATCGCGCGAGCGCTGGGCAGCGACGTGCCGTTCTTCCTGGCGGGGGGGCCGGCGCTGGTGGAGGGCACCGGCGAGCGCGTCACGCCCGCGGGCGCCGCGCCCCCATGGTGGGCCGTGGTCGCAATGCCGGACGCCACGGTGGCGACCGCGCAGGCATACCGGCTGCTCGACGCGGCCCGCGAAGGGCGCCCGCGCGAGCGGCGCTCGCGCCTCGAGAGCCGCTCGATCCGCGCCCTCGAGGCGCTGCAGCGGCGGGACTTCGCGAGCCTGCTCGAACTGTTGGAGAACGATTTCCAAGGCCCGGTCTCGCGAGCGTTTCCGGCGATCGCGCAAGCGCGGCTCGCCCTCGAGTCGGCCGCCGGCCGACGTGCAGTGCTCACTGGCAGCGGTGCCGCGGTCTACGCGCTCTTCGAGGACGAGGCCGGCGCCCGGAGCGCCGCGGAGCGCTGGGATCCGCGACAAGGAAGGATCCACGTGGCCCCATTCGTGGACGACGGGAGTTGGCGATGAGAGCGGTGGTCCTGGCCGGTGGCCCGGCCGACGATGAGGTGGCGCGACTCCAGCCCGGCGCCGCGAGCAAGGCGTTCGTGCGCGTGGCGGGTCTGCCGCTGGTGGAACGCGTGCTGCGCGGGCTGCGCGAGGCGCGCACCATCGACGCCATCCGCGTGGTGGCGCCCGTCGAGGCCTTTGGTGACTCCACGCTCTCCGGCGTGGAGCTGCGCGCGTCGGGAGAACGCATGGTCGACAGCATGCGCAGCGCGCTGGAAGGCCTCGATCCCGACATCGCCGTGCTTGCCGTGGCCAGCGACGTCGCGTTGCTCACCGGCGAGGTCGTCGACGCCTTCGTGCGCGATGCGCTGGCGCTCGACGCGGACCTGGTCTACGCCATGGTGCGCAAGGAGACGCACGTGGCGCGCTACCCGGAGCTGCCGCACACGTGGGCGCCGCTGCGCGAGGGAACGTTCTGCGGCGGAGGGTTCGTCACCATCAAGCCGCGCGCGCTCCCCAGCATCGTCGAAGCCATCGAGACCTTCGGCGCCGCGCGCAAAAGCCCGTTGAAGTTGGCGGGTCTCTTGGGGTGGGGAACGATCTGGCGCTTCGCGGCGCGCCGCCTGAGCGTGACGTACGTACAGGGACGCGTTCGCGCCCTGACCGGCATCGACGCGCGCGGCCTCGAAGCACGTCACGCCGAGGCCGCGGTGAACGTCGACCGTGCGAGCGACGTGGCGGCCGTCGAGCGACTCATCGCCGAAGGCCGCACGCCGGTTTCCTAGCCGCTAGGGAATCTGGCGGCGGCCGATCTTGTTGGCACCGGCCTCCGTGAACCAGAGGCCGTGATCCGTGCCGATCGCCGCCGAGGTGGGGTTGCTCGGCGTGGTCGGAATCGGATACTCGGTGATGGTCGGGGTGGCCGAAGGCGTGGGGTTGGGAACCACGTTGGCGATCTGGCTGGCCCCGAACTCGAGGACCCAAAGGGTGTTGTCGTTGGGCGGCACGGCGGCGACGATGCCGTCGGGGAGGCTCCCCGAGACCGTGGGCAGCGGATACTCCGTGATCGTTCCCGAGGTCGTGATCCGCGCGACGCGGCCGATGGAGTACTCGCTGAACCACAGCGTGTTCGATCCCGCCGGGCCCGACGCGATGAACGACGGTCCGCTGCCCAGCGTCGGCGTGGTGAACTCGTTGATCGTTCCCGTCGTGGGGTTGATCTTGCTGGCCTGCGACTCCGTGAACCACAGGTTGCCGTCCGGACCGGCGGTGATGCTCGTGGGGAACGCGTTGGCCGTCGGGATCTTGAACTCGGTCACCTGGCCCGACGTCGTGATCTTGCCGATCTGGTCGGCGTCGTATTCCGTGAACCAGAGGTTCCCGTCGGGACCCGCCGCGATCGCCCACGGACCCGCGTTGGCCGTCGTCACGGGGTACTCGGTGACCACGCCCGCGGTGGTGATCTTACCGATCTTGTCGGTCGCGCTCTCCGTGAACCAGAGGTTGCCGTCGGCCGGCGGCCCGGCGGCGATGCCGTACGGCGCGCTGCTCGCGGTCGGGATGGGGAACTCGGTGATCGCGCCCGCGGTGCTGATGCGCCCGATCTTGTTCCCGGCGTTCTCCGTGAACCAGAGGTTGCCGTCGGAGCCTGCGGCGATGCCGTACGGCACGCTGTTGCGCGTCGTGATCGTGTACTCGTTGTAGCCGGTCGGCGTCGCCGTCGGGCTCGCCGAAGGTGCGGGCGTCGGCGGGGCCGTCACCGTCGTACCGCCTCCGCAAGCCGCCAGCGCAGCCGCGAGCACGAAACCACCAAGCGCTAGTCCATAGGATCGCAAGCAGAGACCTCCTGGAGCGAACGGCCGAGCGCACCTTGGCGCCCGAGGCTCGCGCCTTCGGCCCTGGCGGGAGGCCACCCTGCCTCGGTCCCTTCGGGGTCAGGGGTTCCCGGTCCAGCGCGGAAAGAGGCGGTGCTCCACGCCCAGCTGGTCGAGCGCCTTGCCAACCGTGTGATTGACCACGTCGTCGATGCTCCGCGGCCGCGTGTAGAAGCCGACGATCGGCGGCAGGATGATGGCCCCGATCTCCGCCAGCTGCGTGAGCGTGCGCAGGTGGCCCAGGTGGAGCGGCGTCTCGCGCACCACCAGCACGAGCGGCCGCCGCTCCTTGAGCGTGACGTCCGCGGCGCGCGCCAGCAAGTTGTCGTTGTAGGAGTTGGCCACGGCCGATGCCGTCTTCATCGAGCAGGGCACCACGATCATGCCCGACGTGAGGAACGAGCCGCTCGAGATCGAGGCCGCCAAGTCGTCCACCCGGTACACGACGTCGGCCAGACGCTCCACGTCCTCCGGCTGCGTCCCGGGCACCTCGAGCTCCAGCGTCCGCCGCGCTTCGCGGCTCATCACGAGATGCGTCTCGACGTCGGGCGCCTCGCGCAGCGCCTCCAGCGTGCGAATCGCCAGCAGGCTCCCGCTGGCACCGGTCATCCCCACGACGATCTTGCGCATGCTCCTGGGATTCGCGGCCATTCGGGAGAACCCTTAGAGCGTGGAGTCTCATCGTTCGCACTCGCGGCGCCCGCCGGCGCATCTGCCGGAGCGCCCGTCGCCGGGCATCCTCTCCGGCGCCCCTCCCGATCCGGCGGAGCCTTTCGCGGCCTCGCGTCCGTACTTCAGCGCTTCGCAGCTCAACACGTACGCGAACTGCCCGCGCCAGTACTTGTTCCGCTATCTTTGCGATGCCGTCGAGGACGAGGGAACGTACTTCACGCTCTACGGCACGCTGGTGCACCGCGCGCTCGAGCGCTTCCACCAGGAGTACGGGCGCCCCCACGAGGGCGATCCCGGCGTCATGGAACTGCGCCTGGTCACGCTGATCGACGACGTCTTCCGCGCGAGCGCCGCGGAGTTCACGTGGCCGGTGCAGGCCGAATTGGGGCGGCGCAAAGCGCGCCGCGTGGCGCGCCGCTACGTGCGCTGGCTCGTCGAGCGGGCGCGGCGCGAGCCGTTTGAGGTCGTCTCCAACGAGGAGCGCCAGCTGCTCGATCTCGACGGCTTCGCGTTCGTCGGATACATCGACCGCCTCGACCGCTCGCTGGTCACCGGCGAGGTCACCATCGTCGACTACAAGACCGGCAGCGTTCCGGAGAGCGCCCACGCCTATCGCGCGAAGGTGCGCGCCGGCCAGGACTTTCAGCTGCCGTTCTACTACTGGGCGCGGCGCGCGGCGGGTGACCGCGTGGCCAGCCTGGCGCTGATCCAGCTCAAGGACCCGCGCTTGCCGGTGGAGCCGCTGGAGGTCCGCGTGGCCGCGGAGAGCCCGCGCCGCGTGGATCACCGCGCGAAGGCGGGCGTGGTCACGGAGCGCGAGCTGGAGGAGAGCCGCCGGCTGATGGTCGATCTCTGCGCGCGCATCAGCGTAACCGGCATCGCCCGCTACGAGATCGGCGGCGATCCGCCGTGCGACTACTGCGTCTATGCCGGGGCCTGCCGCGAGCGCCCCGCTCCCGCCGCAGGCGAGTTCGCGCGATGAGGGTACCGGGGCAAGCGGGCACCGTGCCGCTCGCCGGTCTCGACGAGGCGCAGCGGGCCGCCGTCGAGGCGCCGCTCGACGCCGCGGTCATGGTGATCGGCGCCACGGGCAGCGGCAAGAGCGAAGCGCTGGCGCGCCGCATCGCGCGCGCCGGAGCGCTGGAGGTGAGCGTCCTGGTCCTGGCGCATGGCGAAGCCGCGCGCCGGCGCCTCGCGCGGCGCGTGCGCGAGCTGGGAGCGGCGGGGGTGCGCGTCGACCGCTTCGACGACTTCGCCCGAGGACTCGCCGCCGCGCACGCGCCGAACCTCGATCTCTCCGTCGAGACCGCGGCAACGCCGCTCGCCCGCGTGGAGGCCGAGCGCCTCTTCGAGCGCTGCATCGAACCGCTCTTCGCCTTGAGCTGGCCCGATCTGGAGCGCGGCGAGATCGATCCGGAGCTCCCCGGGCTCGCCTGGCCCGAGCGCTTCCGCGGCGACGCATTCGAGTTGATCGTCAAGCTCCACGAAGCCGGCGTCGATCCCGACGCGTTTCTCGAGGGGGCCCTCCGCGGAGCCGGCGCCTTCTACGGCGGCGTCGACGCGGAGGGTCTAGGCGCGTTTGCGCGCGGAGAAGGCCTCACCGACCGCCAGCGTGCCTCGCTAACGCTCGACGCCGCCACGCTCGAGGTCCAGCGCCGCCGCGAGCTGGACCTGGCCGCGGCAATCGCTCGGCTCTATCGCGACTTCCTCGACGCCCTCGCCGCGCGGGAGGGGCGCACCGGCGTCGCGCTCTACGGCGCGCTGGCCGCATGCCTGCGCGCGCGCCCGGAGTCCGTGGAGGCCCACCGCCGCGCGCACCCGCTCTGCGTGGTGGACGATGCCCACGCTTGCCGCCCGCGCGAGCTGGACCTCCTGCGCGCGCTCTACGGCGACGATCTGCGCGGGGTGACGCTGGCCGCTCAGGCATCCGTGCTCGAGACGGACGAGTCAACGGCAACCGTCCTCGAGGTTCGCCTCACGACAAGCCACCGCGCGGCGCGGCGCGCCCCGGCCACGCTCTATCGCGCGGCCGACGCCGCCGGCGAGGCGCGCTTCGTGGCCACCGAGATCGCGCGCCTGACCCGCGACCGCGGGATCCCGCCCGGTGAGATCGCCGTGATCGCGCGTGAGCTGCGCGGGACCGCAGAGGTGCAGGGCGAGCTCGCTCGGCGGAACGTGCCGTTCCAGCACCTGGGGAGCGCGAGCCTCTTCGACGATCCCGTGGTGCTCGACGTCTTGGCCCTCGCGGGCGCGGCCGCGAACCCCGGCGACCACGTGCGCCTGCTGCGCGCCCTGCAAACCCCGGTGGTGGGCCTCTCCGATCGCAGCCTGCACCGTCTCTGCTCCCCTCCGCCGGGTCCCCAGGTCGCGCTCTTCGAGGAGGTGGCCGCGACCGAGCGCGGCGCCGCGCGCCGCGAGCGCCGCGAGACCCTCGCATGCAACGTGCTCGAGGGCCTGGTCGACGACGATCTCGGTGAAGGCGCGCGCCTCCGCCTGCGCGCGTTGCGCGAGGCGTTCCCGAGATGGCGCGACGCCGCCCAGCGCGTGGCTCTCGACCAGCTGCTCGTTCAGGTCGCCGACGAGAGCGGCTACCTCGCGTGGCTCGACGGCTTGCCCACCGCTCCGCGGCGCCATGGCCGACGCCAGCTCGAGCGTCTGCTCGTTCAAGCCGGCGCCGCCGCGGTCGATCTCCCCGCGGCTCGGCTCGCGGACTTCCTCGCGGCGGCCGACGACCTCGCCCGGCGCGACGTCGCGCTGCCGCACGACCTTCCGCTCGAAAGCGACGCCGTCGTGCTCGTGGCGGCAGAGGAGGCATACGGCCACGAGTTCGAGGCCGTCTTCGTGGTGGGCGCTCACGCGCGGTCGTTCCCGCGCTACTACTCGCCGCCGAGCTTCTACTTCAGCCCGCGCCTCGGCGTGGTGCCGCGCGAGAACGTCGCGGACGGCGGGGGTCCGGAGACGGCGAAGTTCGCGTGGTACTCGGTGCGGCAGCGCCTGGCCGCGAAGTACTATGCGCGCGAACGGTTCCTCTTCGAATCGGTGACGGCGCGCGCTCGCTCGCTCCTCTACGTGACCGCATACGGCCGTGCCACGCGCGCGCTGCGCAACCCCGAGTTCCTCGAGGAGCTGCGCGCCTCGCGCGACGGCGGCGCGCACGACGTGACGGAGACGTGGCGCCCGGACTGAGGGCGGAGGGTTCCGCGGGAGCCGACGCGCACTCTGGCAAGATGAATCCGTTGCCCAGACCCGAGGAGTTGGTCCGCGTGGAGCAGCTGCAACCGCACGAGATCGCCGAGCAAGTGCTCCCCGAAACGTTCAAGCTCTGGGGTGACCAGCGTCCGTACGAACAGTACGTCGCCGACTTGCGGGATCTCGAGTCCACCTCGTACGGCCGCCGGCACTTCGGCTTCCTCGGCGTGCGCGACGAAAGCGGCACGGTGCAAAGCTGCTTCAAGCGCTACGGGCGCGAGGCGATGTGGGGCGGGAAGCGACTGCGGGCCGTGGGCATCGGAGCCGTCTTCACGCTCCCGGCCGGGCGGCGCCGCGGCCTCGCCTCGCTCATGCTCGGCGCCTTCCTCGACCGCGAGCGCGCCGAGGGCACGGACCTGGCCTTCCTCTTCACCGACATCCACCCCGCGTTCTACGAGCGCCTCGGGTTCCTTGCGCTTCCCTCGCGCAGCTTCACCGTGCGCGCCTCGTCGCTCGCGCGCGGCCGCGTCGCGATCTCCGCGATGGAGGAGAGCGATCTCGCCGGCGTGCGCAAATGCTATGACGCCGGCGTGGCACGGCGCTCGCTGGCGCTGGTGCGCACGCCGATCGTCTGGGATGCGATCCGCCTGCGCGAGCGGCAGGACGAGGCCTCGCCCGCCAACCGCTTCGCCCAACCGGTGCATCTGGTGGCTCGCGACGGGCGCACGGTGCGCGCATACGTGAAGGGCTGGCGCCAGCCGCGGCGCGACGCCTACGTCCTCGACGAGATGGGTGCGCTCGAAGGCAGCGACGAGCTCTTGCCGCCGCTGCTCTCCGCCGCCATCGGCGATCTCGGCAAGGTGACGGGCTGGCTCCCGCCCGAGCCCGCGCGCAGCGTGCTCCCGCGCGGCAGCGTCAAACGCCGCTCCAGCGCCGTGGCGATGATCGTGCCGCTCTCGCGCCTGGCGCAGAGCCTCTGGCAGCAGCACGGGAACGATCTCCTGCACGCCTCCGCCGACTCGTTCTGGTCGACGGACCACGTGTGACGAGACGAGCGCATCGGGAAGGTCTGAGCGTAGTTCAGGCTTTCCCGAAGAGCGAGATCTGCTCGGGCGGGCGCTCCACCAACCCCGCAACGCGCGTTCCGATCAAGCGCACGGCGCGCCCGTCCAACGCGGCGCGCTTGAGGCAGAACGCCGCGGCGCCGTAGACCACGGCGGCGCGATCCGTCGGCTGCGCGAGCGTGGTCTGACGACCGAGCACGCTGAAGTCGGAGAGCTTGACCTTCACGCCCACGGTGAACGCGCGCAGCTCGTGCTTGCGCAGGCGCTCCTCCAGCTCGTCGGCCTGCGCGCGCACCACGCGCAGCAGCGCCTCCAGCGAGCGCTCGTCGTGCTCGAACGTCTCCTCGCTGGAGATCGAGCGCACTTCGTCGTCCTCGATCACGGGGCGGTCGTCGATCCCCAGAGCCAGATCGCGAAAGGCGATGCCGCCGCGGCCGAAGAGCGCGATCGCGCGCTCGTCGGAGAGCTCGGCCACCTGCGCGATCCGCTCGATGCCCAGCTCGCGCAGGCGGATCTCCGTCTTCGGCCCGACGCCCCACAGGCGCGCCACGGGCTTATCCGCGAGGTAGGCCGCCTCGGTCCCGGCGGGCACCACCACCAGCCCGTCGGGCTTGCCGTCGTCGCTGGCGATCTTGGCCACCATCTTCCCGCTCGCCACGCCGGCGGAGAGCGTGAGCCCCGTTTCCGCGCGCACGCGGGCCTTGAGAGCGCGCGCGATCTGCACGGCCTGGTCGATCGTCGCGTCGTCCAGATCCAGGTACGCCTCGTCGAGCGAGAGGCGCTCGATGGCGCGCGCCGCCTCCCGGATGATGGCGAAGACGGCGGCGCTGGCGCCTTTGTACGCCGCGAAGTCAGGGGGCACCACCACCAGCCGCGGACAGCGCTCCAGCGCTTGATAGAGCGGCATCGCGCTGCGCACGCCGAAAGGACGCGCCTCGTAGGAGGCCGTCAACACCACCGCGCGGCGCGCGTTGCGGGAGACCGCGACGGGCTTGCCGCGCAGGGAAGGGTCGTCGCGCTGCGCGACGCTCGCGTAGAAGGCGTCGAGGTCGACGTGAACGATCGCGCGCGGCGAGAGGCTTGCGCCCACCGCTACGCGGCGCTCCCCGCCAGGATCCGCTTGACGACGTCCGCGTTGCGCTCGTCCTCGGCGCGCTCGCCGGGCGTCTCGAGGATCGCGATCTTCTCGCGCAGCTCCTTACGCGTGAGCAGCGCGGCGAAGCCGTCGAGCCCGATCAACCCCTCGCCGATGTGATGGTGGCGATCGCGCTGGCCGCCCAAGGGAATCAGCGTGTCGTTGACGTGGAACATCCGCACGCGGTCGATCCCGATGCTCTCCTCGACCTGGTCGAGAAACGCCGCGACCTGACGTTCGCCGTCGATCTCGTATCCGGCGGCCCACGCGTGAGCCGTGTCCAGGCAGACGGCCAATTGAGGATGGTCCACCTCGCGCAAGAAGCCGCCCAGCTCCTCGAGCGTGCCGCCGCAGAGGTTGCCGGCGCCGGCGCTGTTCTCCATCACCAGAAAGACACCGGGCTCGATATCCTCCAGCAGCTCGCTCAGCACGCGGCAGACCTGTAGGTGACCCTCCTTGCGATCGCGGTTGCCATACGATCCCAGGTGCGTGTTCACGTACGCCACGTCGCCGCTGGCCGCAAGCGCCAGATCGTGGGCGATCAGCGCCATGGATGCGGCCAGGTGGTCCTCTCTCTCGGCGGCGAGGTTGATGAGGTACGAGGTGTGGACGGCGCAGGGCAGCAGATCGTTCTCCCGGCGCAGCGCGGCGAACTCGGCCCAGGCCTCGGGCTTGGGATCGGTGATGCGAAAGCCGCGCGGGTTGCCGGTGAAGAACTGGATCGTGCGGCAGCCAAGCTTCACCGCGTAGGCGACGGCCTTGTCGTAGCCCTTGCCGATGGGCGTGTGGAAGCCGAAGCGCATGGCGGTGGTGGGCGTCTGCCGCGGAATCACCCCGTTGGCGTTCGCCCTGCAGGGGCGGGCGGCCCTGGCGCGCTAGAGAAGGCGCATGCTGCACGCGCGGACCGTTCCCCCGGGCTTCCCCGGCTTTCCCATCGGGCTAGGCTGCTATCCGATGTCGGAGGCTTTCCGCCCGATCGACGACGCCGAGTCGACACGTGCCATCCACGCCGCCTATGACGCCGGGGTGCGCCTCTTCGACACGGCCGACGCCTACGGCCCGAACCACAACGAGCGCCTGCTGGGGCGCGCGCTGCGGCGCGGGCGTGATGCCTTCGTGGCCACCAAGGGGGGCTACGTGCGCCCGCATGGCGCCTGGGTCCCCGACGGGCACCCGGAGCACTTGCGGGCGGCCTGCGAGGGGAGCCTGCGCCGCCTCGGCGTCGAGCGCATCGATCTCTACCAGCTCCACGCCCCCGATCCCGACGTGCCGATCGAGGAGAGCGTCGGCGCGCTGGAGGAGCTGCGGACGGCCGGCAAGATCGCCCGCATCGGGCTCTCCAACGTCGGCGTCGAGGAGATCGAGGCGGCGCGCGCCGCAGCCCCCATCGCCAGCGTGCAGAACGAGCTGAACCTCTCGAGTCAGGAAGACCTCCGCGACGTGGTGCCGTACTGCGAGCGGACGGGCATCCTCTACATCGCGTACGCGCCCCTCCACCAGGGCGCGTTTCGATTGCCGCAGGTCCGCCATCTCGCCAAGATGAACGGCGTCTCACCCGCGGCGGTGGTGCTGGCATGGCTGCTGGGGACCTCGCCGGCCGTCCTGCCGATCCCCGGAACCCAGAGTGCCGATCACGCGCGCGAGAACGCCGAGAACGCCGTGCGGTTTGCGTTGCCCGAGCGCGACATGCGCGAGCTGACCACGGTCGCCGAGAGGCGGTAGCATCGGCGCGATGTGGCGCTACTATCTCGCGGCCACGGCGATCGTGTTGGGTCTCGCGCTCTTCTTCATCGCCTTTCCGCTGCGCATGCCGGCGCCGCGCGTCGTCACCGGCACTCCGAGTCCCGGGCCGCGGGCCACGCTCCCGATCTACCCTCACCCGACCGGCGGAGCCCTCCGGGGCGAGGCGCCGTGGGCCTTCGACGCGCTGCCATCGTGCTTCACCCCGCGCTGGGAGTGGCAGCCCGGCAGCGATCGCATCGAGGAGCGCGTCACGGTCGCGGCAGTCGCGGCGCGCGGGCGCGGCCGCGCCGGCGCGGCGATCGCGGTCGATGCCTGGACGGGCCAGCCGCTGACGCGCGCCCAAACGGGCGTTCCCGCGGACGCGCACGCCGTCGCGCCGCTGCCCCGCGGCACCGTGCTCCACAGCGGCGACTGCACCGTCACCGTCGCCGCGCGCGAAGTTCGCATCGCGCGCGGCGACGACCGCCTCACCGTGACCGGTGCGAGACTCTACGTGCTCACGGGGAGCGCGGGGCGCCTGCTCGTCGCCGCCCACGATGGACCGGGAATCGCCGAGGTCGGCGGCTACCTCCTCACGCCGCGCGTCTGACGACCGCGCGGCGCCTCCTTAGTCATCGCCGGCTCGTATACGATAACTCTCGCGTCCGCATGACGTCGCGGGTTCCGCGCGGCCGAAGGGAATGGCGCGCACACCGAGTAGACGCCCACGATCAACCGCGCCTACGAACGGAGCCGACATGGACAACGCCTCCGCGCTGCCTCAAGAAGAGATCGCACCCGCTTCCGTCGCGGGCACGAAGCGCATGGCCGTCGGACTGGCCGTCGTTCTCGTGGTCGCCGTCGTCGGCGTCTATCTCGTGAAATGGTCGCCGTACTATTACAAGGCGTTCGCCGCCGCCGCGCACCACACGCTCGGAGCCTCGATCGTCTCCGGCAACTCCGCCGCACCGCCGGCCGCGGGCTGGGCCGCCGCGTGGGGCTACGCGAAGGCGTACTACTTGGCGATCTGGCAGGCACTCCTGGTCGCGTTCCTGCTCGGCGCGACGATGCAGGTCTTCCTGCCGCGCCGCTGGGTCTACGCTCTGCTCGGAAGCACGGGCATCCGATCGACCATCGTCGCCGGAGCGATCTCCACCACGGGCATGATGTGCACGTGCTGCGTCAGTCCGTTGGTGGTGAGCCTGCGCCGGCAGAACGCCTCGCTCGGCGCGGCGCTCGCGTTCATGATCGGCAATCCCATTCTCAACCCCGCCGTGCTCGTCTTCATCACGTTCGTGCTCTCGTGGCAGTTCGCGCTGTTGCGCCTCGCCGTCGGCGTCGCGCTGGTGCTCGGGCTAGGGTGGTACGTCGATCGGACCTTCGCCGGGGTCGAGACGCGGGCCGCGACGCACCTCGAGCTCGCGCCCATCGAGCAGGCGGACGCGGGCATCGGCAGCCTGCTCGGCGCGTGGTTCAAAGCCCTCTGGTGGGAGATCTACGCGATCCTGCCCGGCTACGTGGCGATCGTGCTGATCCTCGGCGCCGCGCGCGCCTTCATCTTCCAGCCGGGCCTCACGCTCCAAGGCGGCGGGATCCTCGCCATCGTGGCTCTCGCGATCGTGGGGACGCTGTTCGTGATTCCGACCGCCGGCGAGGTGGCGATCCTTCAGACGCTGATGAAGTTCGGGCTCGGCAACGGTCCCGCGGCGGCTCTGCTCATCACGCTGCCGGCGATCAGCCTACCCTCGATCTTCATCGTGCGCAGCGCCTTCCCCGCGAAGGTCCTCTTCGTCGCCGCCGTCGCCGTCTGCATCGCCGGCATCGTCGCCGGCCTCATCGCCGGAGTCTGAGGGCGCAGCGTCCGCGCTCTCCAGTAACGGCAAGGTCAAGGGAAGCCCCTCGCCGTCGGCTTGCTCCTCGAGCGGCGGCAGATCGTTGAGCGAGCGCAGGCCGAAGGCCTCGAGGAACTCGTCGGTGGTCTTGTAGAGGATCGGCCTCCCCACCACGTCCTTGCGCCCCGCCTCGACCAACAGGCGCCGCTCGGTGAGGGTCTTGATGACCCCGTCGACGTTCACTCCCCGCAGCTGCTCGATCTCCGCCTTGGTCACCGGCTGAAGGTAGGCCACGATAGCCAGCGTCTCCATCGCGGCCGGCGAGAGCGAGGTCTTGGGCGGCAACAGGTAGGCTTCGACCACGTCGCGCGCTTCCGCCGCGCTGGCGAAGCGGTAGCCTCCGGCGATCTCGCGCAGCACGACGCCGCGCTGAGCGTAGACCTCGTCGATCTTCTGCACTGCGGCCGCCACGTCGGTCTCGCTCGCGCCGGTCAAGCGCGCCAGCTCCTTGAACGAGAGCGCTTCGCTGGCCACGAACAGCAGCGCCTCGATCTTGCGCTGCAGCAGCTCGGTATCCACGCGCTCGGTCTCGTCGACGGAAAGCGGCGCCTCGTCGATCACCGGTTCCGATTCCATTTCAACCTTCACTCGCCGTACCTGCCTCAGCCACCTCTCGCGCGGAGTGCGTGACCGGGAAGAGATCGATGTCCGCGAACGCCTCGTCTTGACGATAGCCGATCCTGCCGCGACGGATCAGCTCGAGAACGGCGAGGAACGTCGCGATGATCTCGTGACGATGGTATCCTGCGCAGAGCTCGCTGAAGCGCGCCGAGCCGCGCTCGCGCACCGTGCGCGCCACGTACGCCATCTGCTCGATCACGCTCACGCGGTCGCGCGCGAGGGTGCTCGGCTCGCTCTTCGCCCGCGAGAGCACGGCCGCCAGCGCCAGCGAGAGCTTGTCGAGCGGCAGCGCGAAGCGCTGGACGATCGCCGTGGTCGGGTCGCCGCCGTCGCGGTAGAGGTAACCGGCCTCATCGTCGAGCCGCTTGCGCAGCTCGTCGCCGGCCGATCTATAGCGCGAGTAGGCGATCAGCCGCTGGCGGAGGCGCTCCTCGACTTCCTCCGGCGTCTCCTCGCCCTCTTCGATCAGCTCCTCGGGAATCGGCGGCAAGAGCGCCTTCGACTTGAGGAAGACCAGGGTCGCGGCGATGACCAGGTACTCCGCCGCCACCTCGACGTTGAGCGACTCCATCAAGCGGATGTAGGCGACGTACTGGTCGGCCACCTCGGCGAGGCGCACCGTGGTGATGTCGAGCTCGCGCTCCTTGATCAACGTGAGCAGCAAGTCGAGGGGCCCGTCGAAACAGTCGAGCTGCACGCGGCACGCGTGCTGCTCTTCAACCGAGCGCGACGTCAACGGCTATCGATGCTCCGCGGCGAGATCGCCGGCCGCCGGCAGGCTCTCCGGGATCAGCGGCTGCTCGCGCTCCAAGCACTCCATCGCCAGGTCGATCACGCGCTTCTCGTTGACGTACTTGAGCGTCCGCTTCGCTGCGCTGAGCGGAAACCAAGCGGCCTCGTCCACCTCGTGGTCGTGGTTCTCGGTTTTCCCCGAAAGGTAACGCATCAGGTAGAAGGTGACCGCCTTCTTGTGCTTGGCTCGGTTCTGGAAGAAGTAGTACGAGATCTCGGAGAGCTTGGTGATGATCTCGGCCCAGCAGCCCGTCTCCTCGCGCACCTCGCGGATGGCGGCCTGCTCCATGGTCTCGCGCGGCTCGACATGCCCCTTCGGCAACGACCAAATGCGGGGGGTCCCCCGCCCGATCAGGAGGCACGAATACCCCTGCCCGTGGCGACGAACCACCAGGCCTCCCGCCGAGGTCTCGAATTTGATGCGCATGTCGACTCCAGAGATGCCCAGCGAGGGCTGGGCATACCCGCTTGGCCAGCGGGGCCGCGAACCCTTGCCTCTCCATGGTCATTTTAGCAGAGGGCGCCAAGAAGAACGGGGAATGGAGGGGCATGAGGCTCGGCACGCTCTTCGGCATCGAAATCATCGTCAACTCGAGCTGGCTCTTCATCTTCGCCCTCGTGGTATGGGCCCTGGCCAGCGGCTTCGTGCCCTTCCAGGCGGCTGGCCTCAGCCCCCTGGCCCGAGGCGGTCTGGCGGTCGTCACCGCCCTGCTCTTCTTCGGAAGCGTCCTCGCCCACGAGCTGGCCCACTCCCTCGTCGCCCGGACCCGGGGGGTCCCGGTCTCCTCGATCACGCTCTTCATCTTCGGCGGCGTCTCCCGCTTGGAGGGGGAGCCCCAGAACGCCCCCGGAGAGGCCTGGATCGCCTTCGTGGGCCCGCTGACCAGTCTGGTCCTCGCCGTGCTGTTCGCCGCCGTCAGCCAAGGGATCGGCGAGCAGCATCCCGTGGGAGCGGCTTTCGCCTACCTCGGCGCGGCCAATTTGATGCTGGCGATCTTCAACCTGCTCCCCGCGGCCCCGCTCGACGGGGGACGGGTGCTCCACGCGCTGATCTGGCGCTGGACCGGGAATCGCCTCAAGGCCACACGGGTCGCGGGGGCGGTGGGGCGCGTCCTCGCCTGGGTCATCATCGCCTTCGGCATCGTCAACACCCTGGCCACCGGCCTGGGCGGGGGTCTCTGGCTCATGTTCATCGGCTGGTACCTGCTGCAAGCCGGCGCGGCCGAGACCATCGGAGCGGAGCTCGACCAAGCCCTGCGGGGTCTCCATGCCAGCGACCTCATGGCCCCGCCGGCCGCGGTGATCCCCGCGGACGCGACGGCCGAGGGCGCCTTCGAGCAGGTCATGCGCTACGGCGGCCGAGCCCTCCCCGTGATGCTTGGGGAGCGGCTGCTCGGCTTGCTCGCGATGCGCGACATGGATCGCCTGGGAGAGACCCCCCGCGACAGCGCCTACGCCACCGCGATCATGACCAAGCTCGAGGACTTGGAGCGGGCGAGCCCCGAGGAGGATGCGCTGGCGGTGGTGCGGCGCATGGCCGTAGGAGGCTACCAGCAACTCCCCGTCATCGACAACGGGGACCGCCTCCTGGGGTTGGTGACGCGCGAGTCCGTGCTGCGCCGCATCGCCAACGCCGAGGGAGCAGCGCCCGCCGCCTAAGGGCCTGCGCGGCTAGGCGGCCGCGCGGCGCTCCCGCTGACTGGCCGTCGGCACCACGATCTCGCGGGCGACGCCCAGCGCCGCGAGCGCCGAGATGATCAGCCACGTCAGGTCGAACTCGCGGCGGCGCAAGCCGTGGCGGGCCGAGGTGGGGAAGGCGTGGTGGTTGTTGTGCCAGCCCTCGCCCGCCGCGAGGAGCGCAACCCACCAGTTGTTGGTCGAGCGATCCTTGGTCTGATAGGTGCGATATCCCCACGCGTGGGCGGCCGAGTTCACCGACCAAGTTATGTGATACGTCACCACCAGCCGCACGAAGACCCCCCAGATCACCCAAGACCAGCCGCCGATGGCCAGCAGCGCGAGGCCCAGCACCACCTGGAGCACGATGAACCAGCGGTCGAGAAAGCGGTAGTACGCCTGGCCGTGCAGATCCGGCGCGTAGCGGGCGAAGGTGGCGGAGTCCTTGCTGAAACGCGGATCTTTGAAGAGCATCCAGCCCATGTGCGCCCAGAACAGGCCCCGGTCGGTGCCGTGCGGATCGCCTTCGCGGTCGCTCTTGGCATGGTGGACGCGATGCGTGGCCACCCACGAGATGGGGCCGCCCTGGGCGGCCAGCGAGCCGACCAGCGCCAGGGTATACTCCACGCCCTTGGGCAGCTCGAGCCCGCGGTGCGTGAGCGTGCGGTGGTAGAGCAAGTTGATGCCGAGAATCCCGGTGGCCAGGTAGAGGAGCGCGGCTACCGCCACGCCGCTCCACGAGAAGAACTGCGGCAAACACGCGAGCAACGCCAACGCGTGCACGGATGTCAGCCAGATCGCGGTGGGCCACGCGACTTTCAGGGGCACGGAGTTCATGAAGATGCTCCTTGCGGCTGCCACCGCAAATCGGGCTGACGCGCGGCGCGAGTCTCGTCGATCCGTCCGACAGGGGTACGCTGCGGCGCGTCGAGGAGTTGCTGAGGGTTGGTCTTCGCCGTTTCCACCAGCGCTCGGAGCGTCTCGACGAACGCGTCGAGCGTCTCCTTGGTCTCCGTCTCCGTCGGCTCGATCATCAAGCACTCGGGAACGATGAGCGGAAAGTAGACCGTCGGCGCCATGTATCCGGCGTCGAGCAGTCCCTTGGCGAGGTCGAGCGCGCGGACCCCGGTCTCGCGCTTGAGATCCTGTGCGCTGACCACGAACTCGTGCCGGCAGACCTCGTCGTACGGCACGGTCAGGAACTCGGCGATCTTCACCCGCAGGTAGTTCGCGTTGAGGATCGCCAGTTGGCTCACCGCCCGCAAGCCGTCGGCGCCGTTGCTGTAGATGTACGCGAGGGCACGGACGGCGTGCGCGAAGTTGGACCAAAACGAGCGCACCGGCCCGATGGACTGCGGCCGCTCGAAGTCGAGCGTGAAGGAATGCGACTCGCCCGTGGGACCCTCCGGGCCGTCGCGCACGACCACGGGCGTCGGCAGATAGGGGATCAGGTGCTGCGCCACGCCCACGGGGCCGTGACCCGCACCGCCGCCGCCGTGCGGAATGGTGAAGGTCTTATGCGTGTTGAGGTGCATGAGATCGAAGCCCATGTCGCCCGGGCGCGTGATTCCCATGAGCGCATTGGCGTTCGCACCGTCGTAGTACATCAAGCCGCCGGCGTCGTGCACGATCTTGGCGATCGCCGCGATCTCGTCTTCGAAGAGCCCCAAGGTGTTGGGGTTGGTCATCATGCAGACGGCCGTGTCGGGACCGACCGCCTTGCGCATCTCCTCGGGATCGACGCGTCCGTTCTCCTTGGACTTGAGCGAGACGACCTTGTAGCCCACCATGGCGGCCGAAGCCGGGTTGGTGCCGTGCGCGGTGTCGGGAACGATGACCGTCGAGCGCCGCGTCTCGCCGCGCGCCTTGAAGTACGCTTTGGCGATCAGCAGCGCCGTGAGCTCCGCATGGGCGCCGGCCGAGGGGTTGAGCGAAAACGCCGCCATCCCGAAGAGCGACGAGAGCGCCCGTTCCAGCTCCCACATCACGCGGAGCGCGCCTTGCGCGGCCGCGTCCGGCGCGTAGGGATGGAGATCGCGAAAGCCCGGCAGCGATGCCAGCGCATCGTTGATCTTGGGGTTGTGCTTCATGGTGCACGAACCCAACGGATAGAAGCCGAGGTCGACGCCGAAGTTCTTCTGCGAGAGGCGGGTGAAGTGGCGCACCACCTCGAGCTCGGAGAGCTCGGGCAACGC
>Ga0307373_10001530_pt1 | contig 43390 bp, 40 predicted proteins | sample OX2MG_FD_202534 | JGI IMG/M metagenome (GOLD analysis project Ga0307373, IMG submission 202534) | Soil microbial communities from Risofladan, Vaasa, Finland - OX-2 | ecosystem: Environmental > Terrestrial > Soil > Coastal area > Acid sulfate soil | place: Finland: Risofladan, Vaasa | collected...
CGCGCACGCTGCTGCATCGTGGGTTGCTAGACGAAACCCACGACGGCTACTCGGTGCTCAGGCTCAACGCCGCCAGCCGCGCCGTGCTCAAGGGCGAGCAGCAGGTACAGATGGCGCCACCGCCCGCACGCGAACGCAGTGCGTCGCGACGGGCCAGGCGCACGGCGGCGGCGCCAATGGAAACGCCGCAGCAGCAATCCCTGTTTGAACAACTGCGTGCACTGCGCAAGCAACTGGCGGATGAACGCAATGTGCCGCCATATGTGGTGTTCAGCGATGCCAGCCTGCGCCAGATGACCTCCGAACACCCCCTGAACCGCGATCAGTTTTCGCAGATCGTCGGCGTTGGCGAAGCCAAGCTGGAGCAGTATTGCGAAACTTTCACCAGGGCCATTCGTCGCTTTGTCGATGCTGCGGCGGCAACGGATAATCCGGCGTAAAGTAGCTTGGATGCCTGCTAACAAGTCTTCGCACAGCGTGTTTAGCACATTTGGGCGGTTGCGCATGCGCGGACGGGCGCTGAGCGCGCGCACCGGCAAGCTGCTCCATGCCCGACAGTGGTTCCCGCATAGCATCTTCGGGCTGGCCCTGTTCGGGATCGGTGCGCATCTGCTGGTGACTACATTTGTCTCCAAGCTGACGCCGCTGTGGCAGTCCGGCCATTTCGATACCAGCAGTTTCGACCATCTCAATCTAAACGTGGTTGACCTGATCCGGCTGGCCATCGGGCTGTCGATGGTAGTGATGTCGATCGGCTTGCTGCTGCGCTCGCGGTTGGCCTGGGTGCTGACGTTGTTGCTGCTGGCCACAGTCACGCTGCTGCAGATCAAACACAGCGGGAGTCACCATCCGTGGTGGGTGTACTACGACGGCGTACTGTTGATCGCGCTGCTGATCGCGCACCGCAGTTTTTCGCGCAGCAGCGTCGCCGCCGCCACCCTCTACGCACTGACGGCAACCCTGATGCTGCTGTTCTATGCCGTCTTCGGCGCCTACTACCTGGGCAACGATTTCAAGCCTGCAATCACCGATCTGGCCACCGCGCTGTACTACTCGGTGGTGACCATGGCCACGGTCGGCTTTGGAGACATCGCACCGGTCACGACCGAAAGCCGCATGTTCACGGTCTCGGTGATCGTGCTCGGCATCACCGTCTTCGCCACGTCGCTGGGTGCGGTAGTTGGCCCGGCGATGAGCAATTCCGTCCAACGCATCATCAACCGCCGGGAGCGTCCCATGCCGCGCAAAGATCACTTCATCGTCATCGGCGCCACCGCGATGGCCAACAACACCTACTACGAGATTCGCAAGCGCAACCTGCCGGTGACGCTGGTGCTGCAGGAAGCACCAGCCGAGGGGACGCTGGAAGACGCCGACATTGTCATCGGCGACGCCAGCGACGTGTCGGTGCTGCGCAAGGCCGGTGCCGAAACCGCGCGCGCGGTGCTGGCGATGCGCGACGATGATTCCGAGAACGCGTTTATCGTGTTGGCGCTCAAGGAGCTAGAAGTCAACGCCACGGCCAAGGCGAAATCCGTCGTGGTCGTCAACGACATCAAGAACTACAAGCGCCTGCAACGGGTACAACCAGACATGATCGTGGCACCGCAGATTCTCGGTGGTGAACTGCTGGCGATGGCGCTGTCGGGCGAGTCGATCAGCGAGGATTTCGTCATGAAACGCCTGTTCAACGCAAACCACGAGGACGCGTAACGAATATCTGCCGGATTCCGGTCCCTGGCCTGAACCGCTGGCCGACTGGCTGTCCAGTGCCGCCGGACATCGGGCACCGGCAAAACCCGGCGGACGGGTTCAAAAAATACTTGCCTCTAATCCTTGAAAAGGCTTGACAAACACGGCAAGCGCATTATGATGCACTGCATCAATTGTTGCATTGCAACATTTGGCGTTTTACCAGCCCATGATTTTTTGGATTTCCGTTTTTTTTGGAGCTCAACATGAATCTGCAAACCGTAGTCGAAGACGTCAAAGGCCGCGTCGAAGGCCTCACCAACCAGGGCCAGAAAGTGGCCAAGGTCTCGCTCAACACTCTCAAGCAGGCCAACGAAGTCGTGACCGATAACGTCCGCTCGCTGTTCAAGGGCAACACCGATGTGGTCCGGGACCTGCTCACCTCGGCCAAGTCAGGCTTCGAGAAAGCGCGCGCCGATGGCGTCAAGGCCGTGGTCGCCGCGCCGATCAGCTACCTGCCGCCGCGCGACCGAGTCCTCGACGCACTCAAGGACAGCCGCAGCATCGTGGTCAGGACCAGCGACGATCTGGTGAAACTGGTCAAGGAAGGTATCGCCGCCGTCAACGGCGACACCGACGACGTTGTAGTCGAAGTCAAAAAAATCGTCAGTAAGGCTCGCTCAACCGCCCGCAAGACGGTGAAGAAAGCAACTCGGACGGTCAAGGCTGCTGCCAAGTAAGGCCGGGCCGTCTCGCGGTCGCGCTGAACAGACCTGGCGACCAACCAAGGGGTGTGGGCAATCGTTGCTCGCGCCCCTTTTCATTGATCGTCAACTCTGACCTGCTTTACTCGCACTAGTCTTGCGCGAACGCGGGGCGGCAAACGACTTCGATTTCGATTTCGAGCCGCCCGAACTCGAACGGTTACTGCGTGGCTTCGCAGGCGTGGCATCCTCTGTCGTGCCGCCAGAGCTGGGCTCGGCACGTACCTTGGCGGCCGCCAACAAGCGCTGCCAAGCGTGGCTCTTGCGCAGCGTGTCGAAATTACCCTTGACGAAGGTCGCCGGATCAAACTCACCGGCGGACTCCACCTTATCGCGCAGAAAGGTGACCAGATCCTCCTGCAGTCCGACGACATCCGGCAATCCCAGGAAGTGGCGCAGTTCTTCGGGTTCGACCTCGATCTCGATCCTGATCTGCATGGTTAGGCTGCCCGCACGGACAAACGCAGCAGCGGCGCAGCGGTCGGCGTGCAGCAAAACGCAGTATTCATCGTTTCGGCCCCCAGATTCGTCGTCGTTTCAGCATAACCCTTGGTTAACGAGGCTGCAGCGCGAAGTAGTGGACGACGCCGGTCATCAGCATCTCCACGGCGATCGTGACCAGCACCAGTCCCATCAACCGCTCGATGGCGATAAGACCGCGTTCGCCCAGCAGCCGACGCAGCATGATGCCGGCGAATAGGATCGCCGCGCTGACTGCCCAGGCCAACACGACCGCCAGCAGCCACGTCGGCCAGCGCTGTGGTTCGCGGCTCATCAGCAGCAGCACGGTGGCCAGCGACGACGGTCCCGCGACGTAAGGGATCGCCAGTGGCACGATGAATGGCTCGACATCCATCGGCTCCTCCAGCGGGTGTTCACGCGACGGGAAGATCATGCGCAGCGCGATCAACAGCAGGATCACACCGCCGGCGATGCCCAAGGCAGATTCGCTGAGGCCCAGAACGGTCATCGCATAACGGCCCAGGAACAGGAACAACAACAGTGCCAGCAGCGCGATCAGCAACTCGCGCACGATCACCCGCCGCTGGCGTTCAGCCGGCACATGCTTGAGCGCCGACAGGAAGAACGGGATGTTGCCCAGCGGATCCATCACAAGGAACAGCAGGACCGTCGCCGAAAGCAGGGTCATCAGCTCAGCCGTCGGTCAACAACCGCTGCGCTTGGCGATACTTTTCGGCGGTGTGCTCGATCACGGCGTCGGGCAGCCGTGGCCCCGGCGCGGTCTTGTCCCAATCCAGGGTTTCCAGATAATCGCGCACGTACTGCTTGTCGAAACTCGGTGGATTCTCGCCAGGCCGCCAGGCCGCCGCCGGCCAGAACCGTGAGGAATCGGGGGTCAGCACCTCGTCGATGAGATACAGCGTGCCGACATCATCGACACCGAACTCGAACTTGGTATCGGCGATGAGGATGCCGCGCGCGGCGGCGTACTCGGCCGCCTCGCGGTACAAGCGCAGCGTCACGTCGCGTACCCGCGCCGCCAGCGGCGCTCCAACCAATTTTGCGACCGCAGAGAAATCGATATTGGCGTCGTGCTCACCGGCTGGTGCCTTGTAGGCCGGCGTGAAAATCGGCTCGGGCAGCGGGTCTGCCAACTGCAAGTCGGCCGGCAGCGGGACACCGCAGACCGCACCGCTGCGCTGGTAATCCTTCCAGCCGGAGCCGATCAGATAACCGCGCGCCACCGCTTCCACTGGCAGGGCCCGCAAGCGGCGTGCCACCACGCTGCGCCCGACACACTGGGCAAGTTCGTCCGGCGTCAGTATCGACGCCAGATCAGCCTCGACCTCGTGGTTGGGGATGATGCCGGCAAAGCGCTGCATCCAAAACCGGGTCAGTGCGGTTAGCACCGCGCCCTTGCCCGGAATCGGCTGCGGCAGGATCACGTCGAACGCCGACAGGCGGTCGCTGGCGACGATCAACAGACGATCCTCGCCCAGCGCGTAGAGATCGCGCACCTTGCCCCGGTGCAGCAGCGGCAGGCTCGAAATGCGCGATTCGTACAGAGTCGGCATGGGCATCAAAACGGCACCCGGCTGCCGACGGAGGCCAGCACCGACGGAAAGAAGCAGGCTTGTGTGTTTGCCCACAACTTGAGACGCGTCGCTGCATCCAGCGCGATGGCCATTGGTCAACCCTGCGTAAAACAGGCGGCTACTCTATGCAATGGCAGCGCCATGCGCAAAGCCGCGCGCGGTAGGTTTGTCGCCGTTCTGAAATAATGTCGGCAAATCCATCTTGAGCGCCACCATGTCCCGTCTGCCGCCGTTGATCGCCCCCAGCATCCTGTCCGCCGATTTCGCCCGTCTCGGCGAGGAAGTCGACCACGTCGTCGCAGCCGGTGCCGACTGGATCCACTTCGACGTGATGGACAACCACTACGTTCCTAATTTGACCATCGGTCCGATGGTCTGCGAGGCGCTGCGCAAGCACGGCGTCACCGCGCCGATCGACGTACATTTGATGGTCGAGCCGGTCGATCCGCTGGCGCAGCTGTTTGCCAAGGCCGGTGCCAGCCACATCACTTTTCACCCCGAGGCCACGCGCCACATCGATCGCTCGTTGTCGGCAATCCATGAGGCCGGCTGCAAAGCCGGCCTGGTGTTCAACCCGGCCACGCCGCTGGACCACCTGCACTATGTGCTGGACAAGGTCGACATCGTACTGCTGATGTCGGTCAACCCCGGCTTCGGCGGCCAGAGTTTCATCCCTGCCACGCTGGAAAAACTCAAGCAGGCACGCCGCGTGATTGACAACTACATGGACGCGCATCCAGAGCGCGAGATTCGCCTGGAGATCGACGGTGGCGTCAAGATCAACAACATCGCCGAGATCGCCGCCGCCGGTGCGGATAGCTTCGTCGCCGGCTCCGCCGTCTTCAACACCGACGATTACGCCGGCACCATCGGCAAGCTGCGCGCCGCCATCGCCGCGGCCTGAGCTTTAGCGAATTCATCGGCTGGATCGGCGCGACCGCGCGCGACCGGAGCTGCTGGCGGGCACAGCGGCCAATGCGCCGTGGGCGACCAGCGCATCCGCAACGCACACCTGCGCACCGAGACCGCGTAACAACCAGTAAACCCCACTCACTGCGCGCGTCACGAATACCAGTTCGCTGATCGGCCGGAATTTGAACGACTGCCCCAGATTGCGCCGGATACAGGCGCGGATTTCGGGGACGTAGCGCTCGTCGTTGAAATCGAAACCTGCCGCGTCCCGCACCGGCACGTAGATCGTCTCCGCCAGTTCCTCGTAAAAGGTTTCCAGCTGTGCCGCCGGCACGCCATCGGCGATACCGCCCAGCCGCTGCAGGGTTTCGTGCGTGCCGCGCCAGTCGCCGCCCAGACCCTGCGTCAGCAACCGCTTCAGTTCCTCGACCGTCTCCGCCCGCAGGTGTTTGACGCAGCCGAAGTCGTAGACCACCACGCGGCCATCCTCGCGAAACGCGAAGTTGCCCGGATGCGGATCCGCGTGCAGCGCGTGATTCTGGTAGATACTACGGCACAACCACGCCAACAGTCGCGTGCCCAAGGTATCGCGCAGCGCCTGATCCCAGCCGCGCGCCGTCTCCAGCGACGCGCCTGACTCCTCGCTCATCACTAACACGCCTGGCCCGCACAACGAGCGCACCGGCTTCGGGTAGACGATGCCCGGGTGTGGCTGCCGACGCAGCTCCAACAGATTTTTCAGCTCGTTTCCATAATCCGTCTCCTCGCGGAAACGCGCACGCACCTCAGTCAACACCGCGTCGATGGCAGCGCTGTCCACCGGCAGGATGCGCGACAGACCCAGCATGCGCCGCAACTGGCTGACATCCGCCTCCACCGCCTCGTGCACACCCGGATAGCGCAGTTTCACCACCACCGTGCTACCGTCGTCCAGCGTCGCTAGATGCACTTGGCCGATGCTCGCCGCCGCCAGCGCCCGGCGCTCGATGTGGACCACCCGCGCCCGCTGTTTGACCGTCCACTCCTGCTCCAGCAGCGGCTCCAGTTCCTCGAATGGCAACGGTTCCACGTCACGCTGCAGGCGCTTGAGCTTGTCGGTGAATTCGGGCGGAAACAGGTCGGAATACTGCGCCACCATCTGCCCCATCTTCATCGCCACGCCGCGCAACTCACCCAGCGTGTTGGCCCAGTCCTCGCCGATCTCCGCCCAATAGCGCGCCTGACGCTCGACACGATCACCGCCCGGCAACCGTTTGAGCAGATTGCGCCCCAGCGTGCGTGCACCAACACCCAGCAATCGGGCGGTCCGGCCGGAGGCAGTGGTGCGGTGAATGGGCATAAGGCGGACTTCGAAATCCTGCGCGAAGCAGTCCAACAAGCATACGCGAAGCGCAGACATTGACTGCGTCGCTCACATCCTTCCGTAGATCGGCACGACGGAAACCGAAATGGATTCCAACCCTCGCCCGACACCCCCAGAAAAGTCGTTGTCAATGGATTGCAGCGACGGCGGCTGTGACGTCCGCGTGTTCGATGCCTATACCGATGCACGGGCAGAGTATGAAAAAAAGCTCACCGACTGGCTGCGTCGGCATCCGGACGCTCAGCCCGAATAGGGCGGATTAGTGAAACGTAATCCGCCTTGCGTGCCTGACGCAGCAACCTGCATCGGAAAACTCGGAAAACGGGACACAACTCGCCCTGCATGGGCTCTGGCGCGCCTTGCCTAGTAGTGATACCGACAAGAGATGATCGCAAGATCGGCGCCATCCACCACGTACACCAAACGATGAGTTTCGTCGATGCGACGCGACCAGAAGCCGCTCAGGTTCTCCTTCAGCGGTTCCGGCTTGCCGATGCCGGAGAATGGGCTGCGCAGTGTGTCTTGAATCAGCGCGTTGATTCGCTTCAGAGTCTTCTGATCCTGAGTCTGCCAGTACACATAATCCCCCCAAGCCGCTAGCGTCCAGACGACGCGGTCAAGCGTCGGCAAGTTTCCTGGTCCTGGTCTGCCCGCGACGGAACTGTTTGATTGAACGCGCCAGGTGCGCCGCATTGGCCGGCGTCTTCAGCAGGTGGACCGTTTCTATCATGCTGTTGAACGTGTCCAGCGACATCACCACCGCGTCTGGCGCGTCGCGGCGTGAGATCACCGCGTAATCGGCATCTTCCACCACCGAGTCGATGACTTTCTTGAGGTGGTTGCGGGCTTCGGAAAAATTGATGATTCTCATGGCGTCACTTGTTCTACAAGTTGAACAAGTCTACTGATCCGTTGCGAAGTCCGCAAGCAGCACCTCAGCACATAGAACTTTCTCCACCACCTGTGGATTCAGTTCGAAGACCGATGCAAACTACAGCACTTCTCGCGGTCTAGTGGTTACCGACTACTTCCCTATCTCAGTAATGATCTCAAGCGACGTAATGTCCCTGAAGTCTTTTGCGTTATGCGTAACGAGCGGGACCGAATGGCGTGCGGCGCAAGCCGCAATCCAGGCATCGTTGGGCGCAATAGGTTGCCCATTGCGCTTACGCTCTGCCATCAACCGTCCGTAGCAGCGCGCGATTTCGTAATCGTACGGGATCACGACGAAACTGCGCAGCGTTGTTTCAAGTTCCTTACGTTTCCTGTCGCCCCAATTCCTGTTCTCAGCGCCAAAGTACATCTCGCCCACCGTGATAAACGCAATGGCGGCCAGTTTCCCCTGGACATGCGGCGCATAGGCTTCGGCCAGCGCGCCGCCTTTCATCAGGTACGAGACGATATTCGTATCCAGAAGATCTTGGCGACGCTCACTACAAGCCGCCTGTTCCCGTCTGCGGATGCCGCAAATCGTCAACGGCTTTCTCAAAGCCGTCCTCTATCTCACCCGGCCAGGTTCCGAAAAGCGCTTTAACATCTGTCATCGGTCCCACGTTCTGCGCCAAGGCCAGCTCGTCCAGGTCAGGAGATTCCCAGAAACTCCGAGAGATCAGCGTGCCTTGCGGGATCAAGTTGGCGGCTTCGCCCTGCCGATCCTCCAAGCGCTCGATGTCGTGAATCTTGATGCTGGTGATTTTCCCGGTCTGAGGGTCTTCCTTCGCTTCGCCGACGATGCGGACGAATTGCAAAATGTCTTCCAGCACCTCGTCTTTCTGCTCTTCATCGAAGAGGCAGAGCACCGGCTCTCCGACGGACGGATGCACCCGACAGCGCGTTCCATGTTCCTTGAAATCCGCCATCAACAAGCGGCCTTCGATAGTGCGGATATTGGTCTGCGGCCCTTTAATGCGTTCCTGAATCCGGACAAAGCCTTCTGGCGTGAGGTTGTCGTTAGCGGCGTCGCCCTATGGTTCAGCGTGAAATCGATCTTCGTGATGCCCTTTCTGAACAGCGTTCCCGCGTCACGCCAAGCCATCAGGACACCAGCGTCGTAGCCCGGCGGAAGTCGATCATCCGCTTCCTGCACGGCGGACAATCCCCTCAGTGCGCGCTCGAAAATCTCCAGGCCCAGGTCCATCCCCGGAAGCGCCCTATCGGTCTGCTGCCGCTCGAAACCCAGCACTGCCGCCGGGCTGCCGTGCGTCAACAACACCAGGTCGAGCGCCAACTCTTCCTTGATACTGCGCAGCTGAGGACCACGCCGCACACTCTCGGCGTTACCAGCCAAGAGGCGCCCTGTGCGCGCGAGCGCCTTGTTCATGTTGTCGAGAAAGGTCAGCAAATGCCCGACCGGAATCTTGCCCGGCCCAACGGCCTCACCGTCGAATCGAATCTTCAGTAGCGGAGTCTTATCGTTCACGATTTCTCCTCCAGGCGATTTTCGACCATTATACCCTCCGGCACCTTGCCTGATCCTCCAGAATCTTCACCCCATACGCGCGCGAGTGTGGTCTGAATCTTCTTCTCGAAGCGGGCGATCAGCTCGCGGTTGGCGTTGACGAGTGCTTGTTCGGCTTCGATCTCGGCGACGATCGCTTGTTGCGTGGCGAGCGCTGGAAGTGGGATTTTTACGGTTTTCAGAATCTCAATATTGATGTTTTTTTGCGCCGCCTGCGGAGCGATATCGTTGAGATGCTGTTTCTTTGTCCGCATGACGACTTCCAAGTACCGCACATTCGTTTCGGGCTTTGGAATCAAAGCCACAACGCTATCGGGTAAGCACGACGGGAAGTCGAGTACCGCCGTATCGCCGATGTTCGCGGCAATCGTGATGACAACTACCGGCGGCTGGAAAAGCTTGCTGACTGATAGACCTTCCTCATTTAGCGTTTGCGTGTAGGTGATCTTGCCACCGTTTGCGCGGACCACGTCGCCAGTCTGGATGAATGGATATTTGCCACCGTAGAATCGTGGCTCATTGCGAGGCCGATGAGAAAACTTGCCTCGTTGGATGTCACACGCAGATTCCAACGGAATGATCGGCCAGTCGGGGTGGATGGGGATGTGGGGGCGGTAGTTGTCGAGGACGGCGCGGGCGCCGTCGATGACTTTCTGGTAGCCCTCGATCTCCGCCACGATCTCCTTCTGCACCTCCAGCGGCGGGAGTGGGATTTGAAATCCTTCGACGAAAGCCTTGGGCACGCGTTGAAGACCTCCCGTCCCCGTCATCTGTGCGATAGCCGACTCGCGAAAAACCCTGCCAGTAGTACAGAAGTACACGTACTCGGAGAGAATTCGGTCGTTCGGTCGCAGGACGTAGAACTCGCTGGATCCGAACCCCACACCATTCTTCAGGCTCCCTAGCGATTCCCGCTTTGCCATTCTCGAAACATGGGGTGACTTTGGCAACGAGCACGTCGCCATCGGCGAAGTATGTATAGCTCGCTCCCAGCTCGCCGATGTGTTTTATTTCCTTGGCAACAAAGTCGATCCTGTTTTCACCAAGGCCTGACATTGGGACGAAGGAGACGACGGTATCAGTCGGCAACGCGAGGCCTTCACGCTTTGGAGGGTTGATCGTGCAAACCTCACTGAGCGGCACCAGCGGGAATACATGATTTCTCGCTCCATTCTCCCGATACCGCTCTCCGCTCAAATTGAAGTCGCCGTTCGCTGCGATCTTCTCCTTCGGCACCACCAGCCCAAGCGTCGGCTCGAAACTCTCCAACGATTCGCGTGCTCGCAGACGGCGCAGATATTCACCGACCTCCGCACGCACCCGCGGCAAATCGTTCTTGTCGATGGCCCGCCGCTGTGCGCCAAGATTGAAGCCGTCGTTCTCGACCTTGAAGAAGGTGATGCTGTCCGCCTGCTTCGCCAATGCCTTGTCGAGGATCAGGATCGAGGTCTTGACGCCTGAATACGGCTGGAACACGCCAGCCGGTAACGAGACCACGGCGACGAGGTAATCCTCCACCAGCAGTTTGCGCAGTTGCTTGTAGGCGTTCTGGCTCTGGAAGATGATGCCCTCGGGCACGATGATGCCGGCGCGGCCGTTGGGCGTCAGGTGCTCGGCCATATAGTTGACGAACAGCACCTCGCTGCGCTTGCTCTGCACGCCGAAGCGGTTGTGCGGCTTGATGCCGCCCTTCGGCGACATGAACGGCGGATTGGCGAGGATCACGTCGGCGTACTCACTCCAGCGCTCCAGGCTGGTGAGGGTGTCGTACTCGACGATGTGCGGATCGGCAAAGCCGTGCAGGTACAGGTTCACCAGCGACAGGCGCACCATGTCGGGCGAAATGTCGTAGCCCTTGAAGTTGGTAGCCAACCGCGCGCGTTGATCGGGCGTCAGCGTGCTGTGGCCCTTCTTGTCGACGTTCGCCTTGAGAATATGCTTGTAGCTTGAAATCAGGAATCCCGCGGTGCCGCAAGCCGGGTCCAGCACGGTCTCGTTCTTCTTCGGATCGACGACATCGACCATGAAATCGATGATGTGGCGCGGCGTGCGGAACTGGCCGGCGTCGCCCTGGCTGCCGAGTACCGACAGCAGGTATTCGAAGGCATCGCCCAGACGTTCGGAATGGTCGTACTGGAATTCGTCGATGATCTTGAGGAAGGCCTTCAGCGTCTCCGGGTCGCGGTACGGCAGGTAGGCGTTCTTGAACATCTCGCGGAACAGCGGCGGGATGCCGGGGTTTTCCGGCATCTTGGTGATGCCTTCGGCGTACAGGTTCAGCATTTCGTGACCGCCCAGCCCGGGCCGCATCAGCTTGGACCAGCCATAGCGCGCGTAGTCGCCGGCGAAGAACCTGCGCTTGCCGCCCAGCTCCTCGGCATCGGCGTCCATGTCGTCCATGTCGTCCATGAACTTGTAGATCAGCGCGATGGTGATCTGCTCGACCTGGCTCTTGGGGTCGGGCACCTTGCCCACGAGGATGTCGCGGGCGGTGTCGATGCGGCGCTTGGTGTCGGTGTCCAGCATTTTGTCTCTCGAATCTACATGGATGAACAGGATGGGAAGGATGAAACAGAGGAATCCTGTGAATCATGCTCAGCCATGTTCAAAGTCTTTGCTGCGAGTAAACCGCTTGTATTCCAGTTTTGGGTTACCGAAGTTGATCAACAAGCCAACTTCGATTCCCGTGGCCTTGAGGTAGTTGATGACCTGAGCCTGATGTTCGGGAACTAGGGACTTCACTGCCTTCAACTCCACGATCACCTTTCCCTGTACGAAAATATCCACAAAGAAGTCACCCACACATTCGCCTCGAAACAGCACCTTGACTGGGTGTTGGGAGACGGCGGACAGTCCTTTTTGCCGCAAGGCCAAGAGAAGGGCTCTTTCATAGACCTGTTCCAGAAAGCCCCCACCCAACTCATTGATCACCTCAAACGCGCAGCCAATCACAGCCCTCGTGATCTGCTCATGCTTCAGCGCTCTATCCTGCTCATCCTGTGTATCAATGTTCATTTCTGCTGAACTCACGGAGCAAACTGGTTCAAGGACACGTAGTCCTTCACGTAATCCGGGATCAGTGCGCGGTAGCGCGCCGGCACGGCCTTGTAGTCACGGGTGGAGAAGAACGGGTTGGTGGCCAGGTCAGTGAACCGACGCTGGTCGATGCTGTCGCGCAACTGGTTGCTGACGACATACGGCCTTGAAGAAGTTCTTGATGGCCGGCATGGCGGTGGCTTCGCCCGGCTTGCGATCGGCCACGAACTTGGCGAACTTCTCTTCCAGCAGCTCGTCCTTCGATTTGAAGCGCGGGATCAGGCCGAAGACTTTTTCCAGAATCTCGCGCAGGCCGACGCGGCGATCCACCGCCGCCGCCTTGCGCAGCTTGTCCAGCGTGTAGTACTCCTCGGGCTTGTCGAAGACTTCGCGGTTGACGTAGTCGATCACCCGATCCCACTGCCCGGCCTCCACGGCTTCGGCAATGGACTGGTCGGCGCGCACGGTGTCCTCGAAGCGCTCAAAGAACATGCGATCGATCTTCATGCCTTCGGTCGTGATCTGCTCGACACGCATGGAGGCAAGAATGTCGGTACCGAGGTGCGCGTACTCGCCACCCGGCGGTGGTGGGGGTTCGCCGCGGTCGCCCTTGCCTTGGGGACGCGGCAGCTTCAGCACCTGATCGTAGTTGAACTTCTCCTCGAAATATTCGCAGTTGGCGAAGAAGTCGAACAGTTTGAACGTGGTCTTTTCCGGCTGCGTGACGCCAGCCCGGAGGGCCTCGTCGAACAGCTCATCCAGAAAATGGTGCCGGCGCGTGCCGCGGCCCTTGATCTGGATGAAATCGGTGGGCGAGAAGATCGGCCGAAACAGCCCGATGTTGAGCAGGTCGGTGCAATCGTAACCGGTGGTCATCATGCCGACGGTGACGCACACGCGCGCTTTGCTGGTCTTGTAGGCCGGGATGAAGTTGCCCGAACCGAGCAAGTTGTTGTTGGCGAAATTCACGCTGTACTGCTGCGCGTGCGGCACCGAGCTGGTGACCTGCACCGCGAAATCCGACTGGTACTTGCCGGGAAACAAGCGGTCGGCCATCTGATTGAAGATCTGCGCCAGCTTGGCCGCATGATTCTGGCTCACGGCGAATACGATGGATTTGCCGATTTCCCCGCTGACCGGATCGCGCAGCGCGTTCTCCAGAAATGCCTTGCACAGGATCAGGTTGGTGGCCTCCGAGAAGAAACGTTTCTCGAATTCGCGCTGCCGATAACTTTCCTCCTGGGCTTCGCCGGTATCATCGGTCACCGTAACGACGAAGCCTTCGTCCGACAGCAGTTGGGTGGTGACGTCGCTGCGCGCGTCGATCACCGTGGGGTTGACGAGATAACCGTCCTTGACCCCATCCAGCAGCGAGTAGCGAAAAGTTGGCTGGCTGTTTTCGCAACAGAAAGTGCGGTAGGTATCCAGCAACAGGCGCCGCTCAGCTTCACGCGGGTCACGGGTGCTGGTTTTGGCCTTGTCGAAGCGCTTTAGATAATCGCGCGGCGTCGCGGTGAGGCCGAGCTTGTAGCCGACGAAGTAATCGAACACGGCGCGGGCGTTGCCGCCGATGGAGCGATGTGCCTCGTCGGAGATCACCAGGTCGAAGTCGGTGGGCGAGAAGGCCCGCTGGTATTTGTTGTTGAACTGCAGCGACTGCACCGTGGTGACGACGATTTCCGCGTGCCGCCAGTCGTCGCGCCGTTCCTTGTAAATCACGGTGGAGAAGTCGGCGGACAACAACGCGACGAACGCCTTGCGCGCCTGTTCCTCAAGTTCCAGCCGATCCACCAGAAACAACACGCGCCGGGCGTTGCCGGTGCGCAGAAACAACTTCACCACCGCCGCGGCGGTGAGCGTCTTGCCGGTGCCCGTCGCCATCTCGGACAAAAAGCGATCTTCGTCGTCCTTTACGGCGGCCTGCAAACATTGGACCGCCTTGATCTGATACGGTCGCAGGAAGCGCAGTTTGTTAGCCTTGATATAGCTCGGCCGTTCTGCCTCGTTGTTCCATCCGGCTTCCGTCCGGTAGCCGGGCCGCTGGGTCAGGGCGATGTAATCGTCGCCAATCGTCTCATCGATCAGTTGCCCAGGATTCGGCTCGACCTTCTGGTAGCCGACGACGGATTCGGGCGTCGGAAAAGTCGTGATGACGTAGGGGTTGCCGCATTCGAGGTCCCAGAAATAATGCAGGTTGCCGTTCGACAGGATGACGAAGCGGCAGTTCTTGGCGCGCGCGTAGCGGCGCGCCTGCTCCTTGCCGACCAGCGGGTTTTTATCCTCGGCCTTGGCTTCGAGAACGATGAACGGGAAGCCTTTTTCGTTGAGCAGCAAGAAGTCGATGAAGCCTTTCGACGTGTTCTCGAAATCAACGCCGAGCGCGTCGATATCTTGCCGCCGGATCGTAACAGTGGGCTCCAGCCGGACATCGGCAAAAAAGCGCCAGCCCGCCGATTCGAGCAGCTTGTTGATCTTGATCCGGGCCGTTGCTTCTTTAACTCATCCGACAGACCGATACGAAAGGCACTGCCGTTCAAGCGCAATAGACCAATCCTCCCGGTGCAAATAGTTCGGGTCACGCACTGCCCCCTTATTCTCGCGGCAAGTCTATCCCACCTTGGAGCCCAGTCAGATCGCGCGCCGGAATTGATAAAGTTCCGGTAAGCTATAATTCTCGCGTCTAATCTTCTTCAATCGCAGACATGCAACATCAATCGATCCTGCGGAGCCTGAGCGCCCCGCAACTTTGGTGGCGATGGCGCTGACAGCGTCTTGACGGCCTGTGCGCCGCCACACTACACCCTAGCCTTCACCGATTGGATTGACCATGACTGCCCCGACCCACACCGCGCTCACGCGCGAACTGCCCGGCGACCTCGACACGCCGGTCGGCGCTTATCTCAAGCTCGGCAATCGCCCTTATTCGTTCCTGTTCGAGTCGATGGAGGGCGGCGAGCGCTGGGGCCGCTATTCGTTTATCGGCCTGCCCTGCCGCGAGGTGCTGCGGGTACGCGGCACGCACGTCGAGCGGCGCGTTGACGGCGAAGTGGTTGAATCGCTGGACCACGAGCAACCGCTGGATTGGCTTAAAGCTTACGCAGCGCGCTACCGGGTGCCGGACACGGCGGGGCTGCCGCGCTTTGCCGGCGGGCTGGTGGGTTATTTCAGCTACGACTGCGTGCGCTATGTGGAGCCACGTATCAACCTTGAGAAGCCGGACCCGCTGGGCACGCCGGACATCCTGCTGATGCGGGCCAACGAGTTGGTGGTGTTCGACAGCCTGCGGGGGACGCTGACGCTGGTGGTGCACGCGCGTGCGGACGATGCTGCCGATCATGCCCGAGCACAGCGGCGGCTGGATGAGATCGAGGGACTGCTGGCGCAACCGCTGCCGGCGCGGCCGAAGGGGCCCGCAGCCGCGGCCAAAGTCGAGTTCGTCTCCGGCTTCACGCCCGAAACCTACGGTGCGGCCATCGCCCGCATCAAGGAATACATTATGGCCGGCGACGTGATGCAGGTGGTGCCGTCGCAACGGCTGACGGCACCGTTCACCGCCGAGCCGCTGGCGCTGTACCGCGCACTGCGGCGCATCAATCCATCACCTTACCTGTATTGCCTGCACCTGGGCGATCACCACGTGGTGGGCTCTTCGCCGGAGGTGCTGGTGCGGGTGGAGGACGACTTGATGACGCTGCGGCCTATCGCCGGCACGCGCCCGCGCGGCAAGACGCCGGAGGAGGACGCGCGGCTTGAGGCTGAGCTGCTGGCCGATCCCAAGGAGATCGCCGAGCACCTGATGCTGATCGACCTGGGCCGCAACGACGTCGGCCGCGTCGCCGAGACCGGCAGCGTGCGCCTGACCGAGAAAATGGTGATCGAGCGCTACAGCCACGTCATGCACATCGTCAGCAACGTCACTGGCCGGCTCACGCCGGACATGCACCCGCTGGACGCGCTGATGGCCGCCTTCCCCGCCGGCACCTTGAGCGGCGCGCCCAAGGTGCGGGCGATGGAGATCATCGACCAGATAGAGCCGGTGCGCCGCGGCGTCTACGGCGGCGCGGTGGGTTATCTATCGTATTCGGACAACCTCGACATGGCGATCGCCATCCGCACTGCGGTGATCAAGGACGGCAAGATTCACGTGCAGGCCGGTGGCGGCATCGTCGCCGATTCCAATCCACAGTCGGAGTGGGAAGAAACCATGAACAAGGCCGGCGCGATGTTGCGCGCAGCGGCGAGTCTGTGAGGACGCGATCATGATCCTGATGATCGATAACTACGACTCCTTCACCTACAACCTGGTCCAGTATCTCGGCGAGTTAGGGGCGGAGGTGGAGGTGTACCGCAACGACCAGATCACGGTGGACGAAGTGGCGGCAAAGCAGCCGACGCACATCGTGCTGTCGCCGGGCCCGTGCACGCCCAACGAGGCCGGCATCTGCCTGGAACTGATTGATCGGCTCAAAGGGCAGATGCCGATCTTCGGCGTCTGCCTCGGCTACCAGGCCATTGGTCAAGCCTTTGGCGGCAAAGTAGTGCGCGCACGTGAAGTCATGCACGGCAAGGTGTCGCCGATCCACCACAGCGGCACCGGCGTCTTTCAAGGCCTGCCCAGCCCATACACAGCAACACGCTATCACTCGCTGATTGTCGAACGCGAGACGCTGCCGGGTTGCTTTGAGGTCACCGCGTGGACGCAGCACGCGGACGGGTCGGTCGACGAACTGATGGGCTTCCGCCACAAGACGTTACCGATCGAAGGCGTACAGTTCCATCCCGAGTCCATCCTCACGGAACACGGGCATACGATGTTGAAGCACTTCCTGGAGAATCCGACATGACCCCGCAGGAAGCGCTACAGCGCACCATCGAACACCGCGAAATCTTCCACGACGAGATGGTGGAACTGATGCGTAGTATCATGCGCGGCGAGGTGTCACCGGTGATGTCGGCGGCCATCCTCACCGGGCTGCGCGTGAAGAAGGAGACGGTGGGCGAGATCGCCGCCGCCGCGCAGGTGATGCGTGAATTCGCAGTGAAAGTGCCGTGGCCGGATGACGCCGGCAACGATCATCTGCTGGACATCGTCGGCACCGGCGGTGACGGCGCGCAGACCTTCAATATCTCGACGGCGGCGATGTTCGTGGCGGTGGCGGCCGGCGCGCGGGTGGCCAAGCATGGCAACCGTGGCGTCAGCTCGAAATCCGGCGCGGCCGACGTGCTGGAAGCCTTCGGCGCGGACATCGAGCTGTCGCCGGAAAACGTCGCCGCCTGCCTGCAGCGCGTCGGCGCCGGCTTCATGTTCGCACCGCGCCATCATCCAGCGATAAAGGCGGTGGGGCCGGTACGCCGCGAGCTGGGCGTGAAGACGATCTTCAACATCCTCGGCCCGCTGACCAACCCGGCCGGCGCACCCAACATCCTGATGGGCGTATTCCACCCCGACCTGGTTGGCATCCAGGTGCGGGTGCTGCAACGGCTGGGCGCTCAGCGTGCGCTGGTGGTGTGGGGCCGCGACGGGCTGGACGAACTGTCGCTGGGCGCGGCGACGATGGTCGGCGAACTGCGCGACGGCGAGGTGCGCGAGTACGACGTTCATCCCGAGGATTTCGGCTTTACCATGTCGGCCACACGCAACTTGGCGGTGGACGGCCCCGAAGCCTCCCGCAAGAAACTGTTGGAAGCGCTGGACAATCACGACGGCCCGGCGCGCGACATCGTGCTACTCAATGCCGGTGCGGCGTTGTACGCGGCCGGCGTTGCCGAGAACATTGCCGCCGGTATTGAACGCGCACGGCTGGCGTTGGCCAGCGGCGCGGCGCGGGCCAAGCTGGAGGCCTTCGTTGCGACCACCCGTGAATTGGGTCGCAAGACGTGAGCGACATCCTCGAAAAAATTCTCGACCACAAGCGTGACGAGATCACCAAACTGCGCAAGGCCTACTCCGAGAATGCGCTGCGTGAGCGCGCCGCCGAGGCGGACGCGCCACGCGGCTTCAGGGCGGCACTGACGCGCACCGTCGCAGCCGGCACGGCGGCGGTGATTGCCGAGATCAAGAAGGCGTCGCCCAGCAAGGGGTTGATCCGCGAGGACTTCGATCCCGCCTGGATTGCATGCGAATACGCTGGGGGTGGCGCCGCCTGCCTGTCAGTGTTGACCGACCGCGATTTCTTTCAAGGTGCCAACGAGTATCTGCAAGCGGCACGTACGGCCTGTACGCTGCCGGCGATCCGCAAGGATTTCATGATTACACCGCTGCAGATCGTCGAAGCACGCGCCATCGGCGCGGACGCGATCCTGCTGATTGCCGCCGCGCTGTCGCCGGCGCAGATGAACGAGCTGGCGGCCTGCGCCGGCGAACTCGGGTTGGACGTGCTGGTGGAGATCCACAATGCGGAGGAGTTGAGTGCCGTGCACGCGGCGCGCCTGCTGCCACAAGCATTGTTGGGCATCAACAACCGCAACCTGCGCAGCTTCGAGACGCGGCTGGAGACGACACTCGATCTGCTGCCGATGTTGCCATCGCACTGCGAAGTGGTCACCGAGTCCGGTATCGGCAGCAGCGACGACATCAAGCGCATGCGCGACGCCGGCGTCCACCGCTTCCTGGTCGGCGAATCGCTGATGCGACAGCCCAGCCCGGGCGATGCGCTGCGGGCGCTGTTGGCGGATTACGACGCTAAAGCGTCTAATCCGCCCTACCACTGAAATGTCTTTTGTAGGGCGGAATAGCGCAGCGTATTCCGCCATCCATAATTTGTAGAGGAGCACCGAAACGATGGAAGCCCGAGTCCGCTGGATTGAAAACGCCGCGTTCATGGCCGAGGCCGGCAGCGGTCACGCGATGGTGGTCGACGGCTCCGAATCTATCGGTGGCCGCAACCTCGGCCCACGGCCGATGGAGTTGATGCTGATGAGTGTGGGCAGCTGTTCGGCGGTGGACATCGTGCAGATCCTCAAAAAAGCGCGGCAGCCGGTGGCGGGCTGCGAAGTAAAAGTCTCGGGCAAACGCGCGGAAACCGATCCCAAAGTGTTTACAGCCATCCACCTGCACTTCATCGTCAGCGGCGCGGGGTTGTCCGAGAATCACGTCAAACGCGCGGTACAATTGTCGGCGGAGAAGTACTGCTCTGCCTCGATCATGCTGGGGCGGGCCGCTACCATCAGCCACGATTACGAGCTGCTGAACACGGCCGTGGATGACGCTGCAAAATTTGGGGGATAATACCGCCCCGCCGTACCTCAGGCGGGACGGGTTTCACACTTCCTTCTTGTTCGGGACACCGCATTGGCCAAACCCACCAACAACCCCAAGCTCAAGCTGCTCGGTTTCAACAACCTGACCAAGACGCTGAGCTTCAACATCTACGATATCTGCTATGCGCGCACTGCCGAGCACCAGCACGAATATATCGAGTACATCGACGAAGCCTACAACGCCGAGCGTCTGACCAACATCCTCACCGAAGTCAGCCACATCGTCGGTGCCAATATCCTCAACATCGCGCGCGCGGACTACGACCCGCAGGGCGCATCGGTCACCATGCTGATCTCGGAAGGCCACCACGACGGGCTGGCGACACCCGACAACATCGACAAGAACTCGGTGGTAGCACATCTGGACAAGAGCCACATCACCGTCCACACCTACCCGGAGACGCATCCGGACGCCGGCATCAGCACTTTTCGTGCCGATATCGACGTCTCCACCTGCGGCCGTGTATCGCCGCTGAAGGCGCTCAACTTCCTGATCAACAGCTTCGAATCGGACATCGTGGTAATGGACTACCGCGTGCGCGGCTTCACCCGCAATGTGCGCGGCATGAAGCACTTCATCGATCACAGCATCGACTCGATCCAGAACTTCCTGGCCAAGCCGGTGCGGGACCATTACGACATGGTCGACGTCAACGTCTATCAGGAGTACCTATTCCACACCAAGATGCGGTTGAAGGAACTGGACCTGGACACCTACCTGTTCGGCGAAGGCGCTTCCGAGCTGCCGGCGCGCGAAGCCAAACGCATCCGCGCGCGCGTCAACCGTGAAATCATGGAAATCTTCAACGGACGCAACATTCAACGTTGACAGGGGCAGCGCTGACAGGTCCAGCGCCGAAGCATTACACGTGATACGCGCCGAACTTCATCACCGAGGCGACCCGCCGCATCAATCCACGCAGCGGCAGCGGCAGCGGCCGGGCGCCGGCGGCATGCGCCTGATCGCCATGCCGGGCCTCGTCGCGCTGCATGGCACTGACGATGGCGCGGCTGCGGGCATCCTGCGCCGGCAGTGCCTGCAGGTGTTCGCCGAGATGTTCGACCACCTGCCGTTCGGTTTCCTCGACGAAGCCGAGACTGACGCGATCACCGACCAGTCCAGCCAGCGCACCGATGGCAAACGAGCCTGCATACCACAGCGGCGACAGCAGACTCGGCCGCTCGCGCAATTCGGTCAGACGGGTGGCGCACCACTGCAAATGCGCGCGCTCCTCAGCGGCGGCTTTCAGCATCTGCTCGCGCACCCGCGCATCGCGCGCTACCAGCGCCTGACCGCGATACAGCGCCTGAGCGGAGACCTCACCGGCATGATTGACGCGCATCAATCCCGCCGCATGGTGGCGCGCACGGCGGTCCAGATCGGACTCCGCAACCTGCGCGGCAGGATAGGCCGCAGGCGCGGGAACGGCTTCGGGCACTGGCACGGACAGCCGCTGAAGCCGCATCAGCAGACGGTCTGCGGCACTGTAGTTCCGGTTTTCTGCGGGCATTGTCGAAGCCTTGGTATTTGTCGTCACACAGCGATTTTCTTATTCTGCAACAGTGCACGTCCACGCGGCGTGACGCAACATGGGTTCACGGTAGGTCATACGCGAAGGTTTGGATCATGAGGCAGCGGCTACGGATACTGTGCGGCATCCTCCTGACGCTCGGCGCCGGCGCGCTGCATGCCGATGAAAACAGCGGGCCCGCCACCGGCAACGAGCAGCCGTCTGCGGCCGTCGATGTAGCCGCGGCCAGAGTCAGCGCCGCGCGCATTTCCGATCACGTCAACTTCCTCGCGTCCGACCTGCTCGAAGGCCGCGCCACCGGCAGTCGTGGCGGCGCCATCGCCGCGGCCTATATCGCCACGCAGTTTGCGCTGCACGGGCTCAAACCGGCCGGTGACCACGGCAGCTTCCTGCAAACACTGATGCTGACCGGCATCGTCACCGGCCCGCAGACCTCGTTGAGCCTCGAACCGACCGCCGGGGCGCCGATTCCGCTTAAGCTCGGCGACGATTATTTGGTGACCGACGAAACCGGTGAACGCAGCTTCGGCATCAACCAAGTCCCGATTGTCTTCGTCGGCTACGGCATCAACGCCCCGGAACTGCATCACGATGATTATCAGGGCGCTGACGTGCACGGCAAGATCGCGCTGATGCTGGCCGGCCTGCCACCTGCGGACGCCCAGATCCGGATCAATCCATCGGCTGCGGCAAACGACTACGGCAGCGCCCGCTACAAATTTGAACAAGCGGCACGGCAGGGTGCGACTGGCGCCATCCTGGTCCATCTCCACAAAAGTAACCCGATCGCATGGTCGATCTTGAGCAACACTCTGAGGCCGGGGCGCTATTTTCTGGTAGACGACAAGGCCCCGCGATTACACGCCGCGGTCTGGATTCAGGGTGATGTGGCGCGCGTGCTGTTCGCGACGTCTCACCAATCGTTGGACGCTGCCGTCCACGCGGCCGGCAGCAGCGCCTTCAAGGCGCAACCACTGCCGGTGCGGTTGGGCGGCAAGATCGCCAGCACGGTACGTCATTTCAGCGCCAGCAATGTGATCGGCCTGTTGCCCGCCAAAGCGGCCGACGCACCACAACAGCTGGGGCCAAAGCAAGTGGTCATGTATACCGCGCATTACGATGGCCTCGGTGTCGTTGCTAATCCCGAGGGCAACACAATCTACAACGGCGCGGTGGATAACGCCAGCGGTGTCGGCATGCTGCTGGAGACGGCACAGATCATCGCCAGCGCCCCGCGGCGGCCACCCCGCGCCATGCTGTTCGCCGCCACCACCGGCGGCGAGCAAGGTCAGCTCGGCGCGCGTTATCTCAGCCGGCATCTACCGGTCCCTGCGCGGGACTTCAAGCTGATCTTGAATTACGACACCGTCCCGCCGCTCGGCATCCCGCAGAGCGTGGTGGTCAGCAACGCCCCGCGAAGCAACTTCATGCCGACGGTCAAACGCGTGGCTGAGGCAATGCACTTGCACGTCGAAAACGATGCCAGCCCGCACGTAGGCGATGGCGTTGCGGAGACCCTGCCTTTCGCCCGCATCGGCATCCCTGCGTTCAGCATCAACGAGGGGCTCAAGTTCGCCGGACATCCGCTGCAATGGGGCGCGACCGAACTGCAGAACTACCGGTTGCAGCGTTACCGCCAGACCGGCGACCAGTATCATCCCGAGATGGATTTCCATGGCAATGCCAAGCTGGTGCGGTATGGTCTGGCACTGGGCTGGGCAGCATCCATGCAGCCACAACCGATCCGCTGGCGTGCCGGTGACGCTTTCGGCCGGCAACCATCGGTGATAAACCCGATCCAGCCTGCCGATAAACCTGCGCAGCCATGAAATCAACCGAACGAACTTTGACCCCCATCATCCCCACAACCCAGGAAACCGATCCATGTTCTGGCTACTGATTTTCTTAGTCGCGTTGCTGGCACTGGCCTACCGCCGCGCCGGCATCCGCAGCAGCGGGTGGGTTCTCGGCGGTGTGATTCTGGCCTACGGCCTTCTCGGTCACTCGCTGGTGCTGTTCCTGCTGCTGGCGCTGATCTGGGTCGTCGTCTATGTGCCACTGTCGGTGCCAGCATTGCGTCAGGAATGGTTTTCGCGCCCTGCGCTCAACGCATTCAGGCGCGGCCTGCAGGAACTGCCCGCCGACACCGCCGCATCGCTTGAAACCGGCAAAGCCGGCGGTGCCGCGCAACTGTTCGGCGGCGCGCCCGACTGGCCAGCGCTGCGCGCGCTGCAGGCGCCTGCGCTGTCCGCCGCACAGCAGCAGTTATTGAACGGAGTCATCGATCCCGCTTGCACTGCACTGGCGCACGGCAACGACCCGGCCGCACGCAAACGCCTGTTCGAGATTCTGATGCAAGTCGGCGCCGCTGAAATCGACCCCAATGAACCGGGCCACCCCGAGACGCCCCTGACCGAAATTCCGGCAGCCGAGCCGACCAACCCCAGCCAAGCCGACATGGCCCTGCGATCGCTCGCCTGCGCTCGCCTGGCAGCGGCGCTGGGCGGCAGCGCCTGGCCGTTGGCGGCGCCGTCACGCGCGGGCTGGATCCATCTGCTGCGCGAAGAAGCGGACGAAGCCGGCGCACGCGACTGGCTCACCCGCGCCGAAACTGACTTCGACGCGTTGGCCATCGCCGGCTGCGGGCTCGACCCGGAACACCAGCCCTGCGCACTGACCAGCATCAGCCGCGCACCGGAGGGCAAGGGTAATGAAGCGCAGGAGCCGGGGATACGCCTGAGTCTGTACCCCGGCGTGCGTGCCGATCACAGTGCCGAGCGCTACGCCTTGCTGGTCGAATTCGACGGTGGCGGCACCGGTAAATCTCCGCACGGCAGCGCCTGCCTGGTGCTGCCGTCGAACGCTCCAGGGCTGCGGGTCACCGTCGCCGAGAACGACAGCGTACGGCTCCGTGGCGACAACGTATTCGTGCCGCTATCGGCACTGGTCGGCGGGGTCCGGCGCATCGGCCGCGGCGTTCAGCGTCTGGGCACCGCGACCATCGAGGCACAGGCGGTGCACGCCCCGGCGCTGCGGTTGGGCAGCGTATTGCCGCTGGCACTGGCCAGCGGGGCACAGGCACGTCTGCACGCGCCGTTTATGCCGCCCGCTATAGAACACGGTGCAGTGTGCGGTTTGCTGGCCGGTAACGCCGCCGATCTTTACGCCGCCAATGCCTTGCGCGAAATGACCCTGGCCAGCCTCTGCAACAACGGCTCTACCCCCACACTGGCTGCTATTGCCGACCTGCAGACGGCGACGCTGGCAAAACGCATCGTCGGACGCCTGCGCGGATCCAGCGGCGCACTTGCACAATTGGCCGCACGTCCGGCACCGCCAACGGTGTCGGTGCTGTCTTCAGTGCAGCTCGGACTGTCTGCGATGGGCTGCTGTCATCCGCACCTGCGCCACGAGCTGGACGCGGCTCGTGCAGCCCCGAGCGCTGCAACGCTGGAACAGTTCGACAAAGCCTTCTGGGCGCATCTCGGTCACCTCCAGTCGAACGCAGTCCGCTCGCTGCTCACCGCCTTGGGTGCCGGTGCGCTACTGCCAAGTACCGGTCTGGTGCCGAGCGTGGCGCACTGCCAGCGGCGGATCGATCGCGCCAGCGCCAATCTCGCCCTGCTGGTCGATCTGGCCCTGTTCAGCCTGCGCGGCCGTGCGCTGCGCAACGACCGGTTGATCGCCAGCGTCGGCGAGGCGCTGGCCGCGCTGCAGTGTGCCAGCGCCGTCTTGTGGAAAGCCCAGCACGCGGTTGCCGGCACCGGCAACCTGCCCCTGTTGCGGTTGGCCACGACGGATGCGCTGACAGCGACACAGGGGTACTTCGACGACATTATTCGCGAATTGCCACGCGCCCCTTTGCGCGGCCTCGCCCGGGTGCTGGTGTTTTCATTCGGCCGCTGGCGGCTGCCGTGGCGCGAAGGCGACCACACTGCCGCCGCACGCTGGCTCAGCGAAGGGGCTGCAACCCGCCAGTTCGCATCGCTGCTGCCGGCCACACTGCCGGAGCCAGCGCTGCGCCTGCGGCGCACGCTGGAAGCAACGCTGGCCGGCGAGCCGCTAACCTCCCGCCTGGAAGGCGGCGACAACCGCGGCGGTTCGACGCGTGATCGCATCGCCGCCGCCGAGCACGCGGGTCATCTCGACGCCAGCCAAGCTAAGCAACTGCGCGACTGGCTGCAATTGTGCGATCTGATCGAAGATCCTGCCGTCCCCAATGCCTGAAGTTCGCCGCGCGTTCCCGCTGCAGCGCGCAGTACCGGCACTGCGCGGCCGATCCTACGATCTGCTGGTCATCGGCGGCGGCATCTACGGCGCCTGGACCGCCTGCGATGCCGCGGCGCGCGGCCTGTCGGTGGCGTTGGTGGAGGCGCGCGACTGGGCCGCCGGCACTTCGTCGGCGTCGAGCAAGTTGATCCACGGCGGGTTGCGCTATCTGGAAAATTTCGAATTCGGACTGGTGCGCGAATCGCTGCACGAACGCCGTACTCTGAGTCGCATCGCCCCGCATCTGGTGCGACCCTTGCGTTTCGCCATGCCGGTGTCGCGTGGCGACCGGGCCGGGCGCCTCAAACTGGCGGCGGGACTGACGCTCTACGATCTGCTCGCCGGCCGCGGCCAGCCGGTGGCGCGGCATGGCCGAATGTCACGCGTCGCCATGCGCACGCGCTTCCCGTTCATGGCGGCAGAGGCCTTGCTCGGCGGCTTCGACTACGGCGACTGCCAGGAGGACGACGCCCGCCTGACCCTGGAAGTGGTCGCCGCAGCGCAGGCCCGGGGTGCAGACTGCGCCAATCGCGTCGCCGCCGAAACGCTGCTGGAAGAGAATGGCCGCATCCACGGCGCGCGCCTGCACGATACTGAAACCGGCGACCGTTTCGAGCTGCGTGCGCAGGCGGTGGTCGTAGCCGCCGGCCCCTGGTCGCGCGCGCTGCTGGGCGCAGCGGCGCCGCCGATGCAACTGGTCAAGGGCGTGCATCTGGTGATGCCGGCCATCCCCGATTGCCGGCACGCATTCCTGCTGACCGCACCGCAGGACGGCCGCGTGATGTTCATCATCCCTTGGTATGGGCGTACCCTGGTCGGTACCACCGAGGCGGAAGTTGCCGATCCGCAACAGGCACAGATCACCACGGTGGAGCAACAGTATCTGCTGGAAGCAGCCGTCGCACGGCTGCCGGGGCTGGGCTGGCGCGCATCGGACATCATGGCCTGCTACGCCGGCGTGCGGACCCTGCCGGCCGCTGACACAAAATCACTGTCGGCGCTCAGCCGCGAGTTTAAATTGCTCAATCCGAAACCGGGTCTGTGGTTGCCGCTGGGCGGCAAATTCACCACCTCCCGCAACGATGCGCAGGGTATCGTGGATCAACTCGCGCGAGCACTGGGACGCTCTGTCGGCGATTGCAGTACCGCCCAACGCGTCTTGCCGGGCGCACCGGGCGCGCCGTTTCTGTCCTGGCTGAACGAGCAGCGCACGACGCTGCAAACGCGCCTGGCCGACCTGGCCACCGATCAAATCGACAGCCTGCTGTACCGCTACGGTCGGCGCGCCGCCGATCTGGCCGCACTGATTGAGAGCAAGCCGGCGCTGGCCCGGCGCATTCACCCCGAGTTACCGTTCATCGACGCGGAGATCGCGCTGGCCCGGCGCGATGAAATGGCTCGCGATCTCGACGACGTGCTGCGTCGACGCATTCCACTCGACCTGTTGGCCGCCAAAGGCGACTGGCGCAGTCGCCTGGAAAAGGTTTTTGAGCAGTCGGCGCCCGTCTGAAGACAATTTTCGACAAACGGCACGGTTTACGGCCGTTAATGCGCGGCCGCACACTTGTACTACACTTGTGATCAGGTGCAGACTGACTACCAGACTGCATCGTGTCGTGCTGCATACCGTACCGACTCGGAGTCGCTAGATACGCGAGGATTCACCAGTGTAAGCTGGCATCTATAAGCCGGCATCGCACGCCGTCACCTGAGGGAGAAGCACCATGAGCTTGCGAAACGTCAGCCTGCTGTGCGCGGCCGTATTATTGGCCGCCTGTTCCAGCGCCGGCGACACCGGCAAGCATCCGCAGGACTTCTCGCACAACGATGCCCAGGTCCTGTTCGACCCGCTCGCCATTACCGGTCAGGCGGTGATCCCGTTCCCCTTCGATGGCCTGTTCGCCGGCTTTTCCTCGCCGACGCTAAACATTCCGCTCGTCGATCCAACCGACCCGACCGCCGCAGCTAACGCGCTGCCGGCCGCCGCCAACATGGTGGATGGCTTCTCCACCACCGCGTCGCTGTTCATCGACGTCACCGGCCAACTCGACTACAGCACGGTGCCGTCACATCTGCTGATCATCAACACCAAGACCGGCGTGCCGCTGACCCCCGGCACCGATTTCATGGTGCAGAACTCGCTGGCCACGGCGCATGACCTCGCAACCAACACCTACACCCCCATCGCCACCCAGCGCTCGCGCATCCTGATCCTGCTCAAGCACCCGCTGCAGCCGGCAACCACTTATCTGGCCGCCCTGACCCAGGGCGTCAAAACCATCCAGGGTGCCGGCGTCACCGCCTCGGACGAATTCCGGATTGCTTCTAGCGCCACTCCGGTCGACCAGCAAATTGGCGCCGCCGTCAGCCAGTTCACGCCGCAACAAAAAGCCACGCTGGAAGCGCTGCGCTCGCAGTTGATCTCTCCGGCCGTGCAGGCGCTGGGTCAGTTGGCCCACATACCGGCCTCGGACCTGCTGCTGGCTTGGACCTTCACCACCGAATCCATCGGCGACACGCTCAACTTGATCGCGGCCAATCCGCCGACCAGTGCCATCGGTGTGCAGGTGGCGGATACCGGGCAGAACACCGCCTCCCCCGGCCTCCCGGGATTGGGCGATGCCGAAGTCTATGCCGGTGTGACCCAGATTCCCTACTACCTCAACGTACCGACCGGCCCGCAAGATCCGGCAGCCTTGAGCGGCTACTGGCACGCCGATCCAACAAAACCTGCCAACGCGGTATTCGCATTGACGCAAAATTCGCCGCCTGCACAGCAGATTCCCTGTGCTGCGTTCGCCATTGGTGCGACCCTGCCGGACGGCCAGACGCTCAAACCCAGCGCCAGCACCACCGGCTGTTTCCCGGCGCTGGATCAGAGCAGCCAATACAAACACATCGAGACCATCCCAGTGCTGATGACGGTGCCCGACGCCACGGGCTTCCCTGCGGGCATGCCCGCCACCGGCTGGCCGGTGGTGATCTTCCAGCACGGCATTACCCGCAACCGCCTCGACATGCTGGCGGTGGCCGATGGCCTGGCCAAGGCCGGCTTCGTGGTGGTGGCCATCGACCTGCCGCTGCACGGCATCACCGACAACACCAATCCGTTCTTCGACAACCAACTGTTCAAAGGCTCACCCGCTGCGGGATTGATGACCACCGAGCGTACTTTTGATCTTGATCTGCAGAACAACAGCACCAGCGCGCCCGGCCCGGACGGCCAGATCGACGCCTCCGGCACCTATTTCATCAACCTCACCAGTCTGATTACCAGCCGCGACAACAGCCGCCAGGCGGTGTCGGACCTGCTGACACTGGCCAATACCCTGAAGACCGCCGGCGGCATCGCGGTGGCCGGTGTCGGCCCGTTGAAAATCGATCCCACGAAGATCCGTTTCTTCGGGCATTCGCTGGGCGCCATCGTCGGCAGCACGCTGCTGGGCGTGGATCCTGGCGCTGGCAACGGCGGTCTCATCGGCGCTGCGGTGCTGGCCAACCCAGGCGGCGGTATCGCCAAACTGCTGGATGCCTCCGGCACCTTCGGCCCGATCATCGCCGCAGGCCTCGCAGCCAACGGCGTGCAGCAGGGTTCGGATGATTACGAAACCTTCATTCGCTTCGCCCAGCAGTTGATCGATCCGGCCGATCCGATCAACTACGCCAAGCTGGCCAGCACCCATCACAAGATCGACATGATCGAGGTAATCGGCGATGCAGTGGTGCCCAACAGTGCCGACACCACCTGCCCAGCCAATCTGTCGCTGGCCGGCATCACCTCGCCGCAACTGCTGTCGGCCAAGTGTCCGGCGGTGCCACTGATCGAGAACGGCACCCAGGCTACCGACCCGACCACGGGCGCTTTGATCTTCCAACAGGACGTCACCGTCGAGCCCGGCTATCTAGCCGGCACCGATCCGCTGTGGGCGGCGATGGGGCTGAGCAAAATCGGGCCCATTACGCCGCCGACTCTCACGCCGTCTGCCAATACCAGTGGCACGTACGTCGTGCAGTTCCAAGCCAACGGTGCCCGTCACGGTTCGGTACTCGACCCCAGCACCAACCCCTACGTGACCGGCGAAATGCAGTGCGAAGCGGCCAGCTTCCTCGCCACAGGCGGTGCGTTATTGCCGGTCGGCTGCTTGCTGGCACCTTAGATCATGGCCCCGGATATCAAGCAACAGGAGCAGCTCATGAACCATCACCACAAAGCGCTGCGACTGGCGCCGCTGACCCGTGTCCTGATCGCCGGCGTGGGGTTGGCCGGCTGCAGCAGCGCGATGGCGCTGGACTGGAACCTGGGCGACGTCAGGATCAATCTGGACAACCGTGTCTCGGTGGGAGCGCTGTGGCGCACCGAAGGCCCCAGCAAAAGCTCGATCGGCCGTGCCTACGGCGGTACCGCGTATTCGAACAACATCCAGAACGCCGATCTGGCCTACCGCACCGGCAACCTGGTCTATCAGACCGACAAGATCACTTCGGCGTTTACCGCCCGGTATCAGAACTTCGGTCTGTTCGCGCGTGCCAACTACACCTACGATCCGTCACAGGTATCGCAGCAGTATCTGAACCCGACGGACTACGGCCCGGGCCGGGTCTACAGCCAAGCCACGCGCGCCAGCCAGGAAGCCGCCATCCACAACCATAACGCCAACGACGGCACCCTCCTGGATCTGTACGGCTTCGGCAGTGTGACGCTGCTCGGCCACAATCTCAGCTTCAAGGTCGGTAAACAGATCGTCAACTGGGGTGAATCCACGCTGGTGTTCAACGGCCTCAACAGCATCGTGCCGCTGGACGCCGACAAGGCGCGTCTGCCGGGCGCCGAGGTCAGCGAATTCGTGGTGCCGACGCAGCAGATTAGCGCGTCGTTCACCGTCACCGACAGTATCAGCTTGCAAGGCTGGTATCAGTGGAAGTGGGAGCCGACGCTGGTCGGCACGATTGGCAGTTACTTCCCGATTCCGGATCAGGATTTCACTGCGATGGGCGGCATCGGCGCCGATACCGGCTTCGGCGCTGCACCCAAAAACATGGCGGCGACCACCATTCCGAGATCAGCGGATCGCCAGCCTGGCAACAGCCCGGAATTCGGCGGCGCCGCGCGCTTCTTCATCGCCTCGCTCAATGATACTGAAGTGGATCTCTACGCGGCGCGCTATCACAGCCGCCTGCCCCTGTATTCGGCGATTTCGGCGACCTCGCCGGGCTTGGCCCAGACCGCCAACTACTTCTCCGAATACCCCGAAGACATCCAGATGTACGGGATCAGTTTCAACGCCTCGGCACTCGGTTTCGGCTGGCAGGGCGAGTACAGCTACAAACCCAACCAGCCGTTGCAGCTGAGTTCGGTCGAGGTTGAATTGACCGCACTGGGTCTGCCCAGCCAGCTCGATCCAACGGTGGGCGGTGCGCTGGGCCGGCAATACGTCCGCGGTTTCCGCCGCCATGGCGTCAGCCAGCTCGACCTCGGATTTACCAAACTGCTGCCGCCGTCGGCGCTGGCCGGCTGGGACCAAGTCATGATCATCGGCGAGATCGCCGGCGATCACGTGCACGGCTTCGAATCGACCCGCCAGTTGCGCTACGAAGGCCCGCATACCTTCCAGCCCGGCGATGCCACCAGTGCGGCAGCGGTACAAGCCGCCACGGGGCTAGCCGTGCCAGTGCAGCCGGGTGGCTACCCCACCGCCAATTCATGGGGCTACAAACTGCTGGCGCAGGCGACCTACAACAACGTGTCGCCGGGCATCACCCTGAAACCCATGTTGCTCTGGTCTCACGACGTCGGCGGGATCACCCCGGCGCCGCTCGACAACTTCGTCCGCAACAGCCGTTCCATCACGGTAGGCAGCGATTGGCGCTACTTCAACAATCTCACCGGCAACGTCAGCTACACCACCTATTTTGGCGGCGGCCAAGACAACCTCTATCGCGACCGGGATTTCATCTCGACGTACGTGCGTTACGTGTTTTGAAGCAACCGGAGGTCGTATCAGCCGAGCTTGCGCCCGGCCTTTTTTGATCTTCGGACCGCTCCGTTGCCGATCGGGGCTTGCTCACGTCCATCCGGTTTACGCGAAGTCGTGCTTTGTGAAAGGTCCCGTAGACCCTGCAGTTCTGCCTCATGTTCGGATCGCTGCCTGAAAGGCCCCTGCGGAACCAGGGGTTTTACGCTCCCCATCAATAGATCGTATATCGGGGTGCAAAACCCCTCGTTATGCGACGGTGTCCGCTCTTGCTGCCTGAGAGAAGTCCATATAGGGCATCTCTAAATCAACTCCCTATCGTTCCCGCGAAGGCGGGAATCCAAAAAATCTAAACATTGGATGCCCACCTTCGCGGACATGACGAATTTTTAGGGGCGTTCTAGATGAGTTCCGAATCGATAGGGGGTGCCACACCCCCGTTCGACCGTTTGGCAAGCACTGCACTAAACTTAATGCTCGTAGTTTCACGAATCAAACCTATGCCGGGTCCGTTCTATCGATCAACGCGCTGTAAACGCCCGCGCGACCCATGCGGTGAACTGAGACCCGCCGCAGATGCGAGCGACTGACGCCGCACTGGCCGGCCTGCCGCCGGTCACCGAGAGAATCAGCGCGCGCGCGCGCAACATCCGCATCGAAGTGCGGCCCGGGGGCGAAGTCCGCCTGATAATCCCGCGCAAGACTTCACGCCGCGCCGCTTATGATTTTCTGCAGAGTCGCGCCGATTGGGTACACAGCAAACTGCTGGAACTCAATCGCCGGCAGGCGGCTGCGATCCCGCGCCGCACCCTGCACTGGGATGACGGCGATCTGTTGCCGCTGCGGGGTCGGGAAACCCCGCTGCGCAGAATTCCTGCGCGTCTGGCGCGCATCAAGGTACGTTTCGAAGACGATTGCGTCAGCGTATTCGCCCCCAACGCGGCAACCAACGCGGAGCTGACGCGCGCATTGCGCTGTGCGTTGCGCGAACTGGCACGCAGCGAAGCCGAGCACGTGCTGTCCAGCGAGGCGGTGCGTCTCGGTGTGGACTACGCCGGCCCGCGCATTGCCGATCAGAAATCCCTGTGGGGTAGTTGCTCACCACAGGGATCGATCAGCCTGAGCTGGCGTCTGATCCTGGCGCCGCCGGAGGTCCTGCGTTACGTGATCGTGCATGAACTCTGCCACTGCCGTCATCTCGATCACTCGGCACGTTTCTGGCGGCTGGTCGCGCGGCAGTTGCCGGATTACGAAACACCACGCGTCTGGCTGAGCGAATACGGTGCGGCGCTGCACGCCGTGTTACCGACCTGATGCGGCACTCAGCCGGCTTGTGCGACGGGTGCGGCGGCGCCGCCCAGCTGTCCGGTCTTCTTCAGATGGATCAGCAACAACGAAACTGCCGCCGGCGTCACCCCCGAAATACGGCCAGCCTGACCCACCGTTTCGGGCCGGTGCGCCGCCAGCTTCTGGCGCACCTCATTGGACAGACCCCCGACCGTTGCGTAGTCGATATTGATCGGTAGCGGCGCCCGTTCATAGCGACGGCTGCGCTCGATCTCGATCTGTTGACGATCGATGTAGCCGGCGTACTTGGCTTGAATTTCGATCTGTTCGGCAACGGCCGGATCGATCCCGGCATCAGCCAGCTGCAGTTGACGCAGCAGTTCGTAACTGCCCTGCGGGCGACGCAGCAATTCCAATGCGGAAACCCCATTGTCGGTCGAGGTTGCACCGAAGCTGTCGACAAATGCGGGTTCGGCCAGCCGGGCCGGTTTCAACCACAACGTCTGCAGCCGGCTGCGTTCGCGCTCCAGCGCTTCCGCCTTGCGCGAATAGGCGTCCCAGCGTGCGTCGTTCACCAAACCCAGTTCACGGCCGACCGGCGTCAGCCGCAGATCGGCATTGTCCTCGCGCAGCAGCAGGCGATACTCGGCGCGCGAGGTGAACATGCGGTAAGGCTCGGACGTGCCGCGCGTGATGAGATCGTCCACCAGCACGCCGATATAGGCTTCATGGCGCTGCGGAATCCACGGCGCCTGTGCGCGCACACCGCGCGCGGCGTTGATGCCGGCCAGCAACCCTTGCGCCGCCGCCTCCTCATAGCCGGTGGTGCCGTTGATCTGGCCGGCGAAGTACAGCCCGTCGATAGCTTTGGTTTCGAGGCTGCGCCTGAGGTCGCGTGGATCGAAGTAGTCGTATTCGATAGCGTAGCCGGGCCGGGTGATGTGCGCGTTGGCGAAGCCGTCGATGGCGCGCACGAACGCCACCTGCACGTCGTAGGGCAGCGAGGTGGAGATGCCGTTGGGATAGATCTCGCGGGTGTTCAGGCCTTCCGGCTCGATGAACACCTGATGCCGCGTCTTGTCGGCAAAGCGCACCACCTTGTCCTCCACGCTCGGGCAGTAGCGCGGCCCCACGCCTTCGATGGCGCCAGTGAACAGCGGGCTACGGTCGAACGCAGCACGGATAATGTCGTGGGTGCGCTCGTTGGTATGCGTGATCCAGCACGACAGCTGGCGCGGATGCTGGTCGCGCGAGCCTATGAACGAAAACACCGGCGTCGGCGTATCGCCCGGCTGTTCCTGCAACTGTGAATAATCGATGCTGCGGCCGTCGATGCGCGGCGGCGTACCGGTCTTGAGCCGCCCGGTGCGCGGCATCATCTCGCGCAGACGCACGGCCAGCGGCAGGCTGGGCGCGTCGCCGGCACGGCCGCCAGGATGATGCTCCATGCCAACGTGGATCTTGCCGCTGAGAAACGTGCCGACCGTCAACACCACCGCGCGCGCGATGAAACGCAGACCGGTGCGGGTGACGACACCGACGACCCGGCCGCCTTCCACCAGCAGATCGGCCGCTTCGGACTGGAACAGACTCAGATTGGGCTGCGACTCCAGCATCTGGCGCACGGTCTGACGGTACAACGTGCGATCCGCCTGAGCGCGCGTCGCGCGCACCGCCGGTCCCTTGGAGGCGTTGAGGGTACGGAACTGGATGCCGGCGGCGTCGGCAGCTTGCGCCATCGCCCCGCCCAGGGCATCGATCTCGCGCACCAGATGACCCTTGCCGATGCCGCCGATCGCCGGATTGCAGGACATCTGCCCCAGCGTGTCGATATTCTGCGTCAGCAGCAGCGTCGATACCCCCGTGCGCGCGCTCGCCAGCGCGGCCTCGGTGCCGGCGTGGCCGCCGCCGATGACGATGACGTCAAACTGTGTTGATCCACTCATCACAAACCTCCGTGGAAGCGGATTCTAATGCCAAAGCTAAGCTGCGGATCTTTCACCTGCGAGAGCCTCGACTCAATCATCTCATTGGTCACTATCTGCTTCCGGTGCCAGTTCCTTTTGGAATTCCTTCTTCAAGCGTTCCAAAGATTCCTTTACTTCCGCCTTATTTCTAAAATTTTTCAAAGTCTTGAAACGCAGTCGTTCCGACTCTAAGGCCGCAGAGAGACTTTGAAACTCGGAGGCAAGCAGGAAGTATCTGTGGCTTTCATCCTGCTGGTTCTGAGCTAGATGAAAACCCTCTTCGACGATCTCGGAATGCGGTTTGGTTATACGTGGGGTAGTTAGCTTCATGCGTATCACGTCCGGAATTTCCTTAACTAAGACATCGTTCGCGCTTGTGAAAAAAACCACTGCAGATTGGTACACAGATCAATATTCGCTCGTACCTACGAGGGTATACAGCTTGTGATGTCCAATAGCGTTTAGATTGCTTGACTGCAACTCAAGGAAACCTTTTTCAAGCTCCGCGATGTTAAAACCGTTCTCGAGATCACGATAAGAACTCAGAATGGAGAGGCAGCGCGCCCAATTGTGATTGAAGATAGCAGCGACACGTTCGATCTCGGCCGCCAGCATATCTACGCCACCCTCCAAATAGCGCGAGATGATTAATTCATACTCGCGCTGCCGGAAATAGGTATGGACTGCGAACCATGCCGCCAAGGCTGCGGCCAAGAGAGCTAGACTGGCTTGAAGAATAGCGTTATCCATATCTAGGCCACAGGAGCGCTCAAAGCCCGCTTCAAAGCTTGACGTTCCCCAGCCACACATCCTTGTACATCACGAAGTCGCCCAGCAGGCTGTACAGCGGGTGCTTGAATGTGGCCGGACGGTTCTTCTCGAAGAAGAAGTGGCCAACCCAGGCGAAGCCGTAGCCGAAAACGGGCGCCAGCCACAACACGGCATATTGCCGGCTGAGTAGGGCGTAGACGACGGTGGCGATGACCAGTGAGGTGCCGGCGAAATGCAGACGGCGGCAGGTCCGGTCGGTGTGTTCACCGAGATAAAACGGGTAGAACTGGCTGAAGCTGGCGAACTGCGGGATGGTTTTTCCCATGACGCACTCCTCGTAAAAGCTTCTTACGAGTATAACGCCGCAAGCACGAGCTTATTTACTGTCCGCTTTGCAGCTTGTTCACCAGATAAGTGGCGATCTTCAGCATTTCCTTGAAGCTGTCCGCTTCGGACTGATCGGAGTGTCCGCTCGATGCCATCACGCCGTTGGTCTTGTAATAGCCGCCGATGACCAGCGTCGGGACGCTGTCGATGCGATCCCGCATGGCCAGATCATCGGCTTGTTTAACATCGGCCTGCACCGCGATGCTGCTGGATGCTGCGTCGAACTTGCCCGGGTCGATGCCGGCGACACTCACGTACAGATCGCGGATTTCGTGCAGCGTGGCCATCGGTCGGTCCTCGACGTGGATGGCGTCGAACAGCGCCGCGTGGGTCTGAGCGAGAATGCCGAGTTGTTTGGCGATGTAGAACGCCTGCTCGTGCACGACGCCGATCTGACGGCCGAGACTATCCGGCACGCGTTGAAACACCACGCCTTTAGGCAGCGTTTTGACCCAGGAGGTGATCATCGGATCGAGCCGGAAACAATGCGGACAGCCATACCAGAAGAATTCATGCACCACCACTGAATTGCCGGCCGCGGGCTTGCCCGCGCCGGCAATCACCTGGTACTGCTTGCCCTGCGTATAGGGCGGTTGCAGCAGCTGCGCCTGGGCGCCAATCACCCACACGCCCAGAGCCAACGCCAATACCGCTCGCATCATGTTCCTTGCGCGCATTGTCGAGGTACTACTGCAAGCCGGAAACATAGGATGCCAACGCCTGGATTTCCTTGTCGGTCAGCTGCGAGGCAACGGTCTGCATGATCTGACCCGGGCCCTCGGAGCCGCGCGTCCCGTTTTTGAAGGCGGTCATCTGGGTAGCAACGTAGCCGGGATTCTGTCCGTCGAGACGCGGATATTTCACCGCCGGATTGCCTTTACCGGACGGGCCGTGACAGGCCGCACACGCTGGAATATGACGTTTGAGATCGCCGCCACGGTACAGCGGCTGGGCGATTGCCACCGCAGCCTTGCTGACAACGCCGGGCACAACCGGCTGCGACGCAAAATAGGCCGCGAGATTCCGCATGTCCTGATCGGACAGTTGGGCGGCCTGCGCCTGCATGATCGGATTGGTGCGCTGATGGCTCTTGAACGCCTTCAGCTGTTCATAGGTATAGGCGGAATTCTGACCCGCAAGTTTCGGCCAGGCAGGATTGGTCGATCCGTTACCTTCGAGCCCGTGACAGGCGAAGCAGGTGGTTGCCTTGGTCGCGCCGACACTGGCGTCCCCGTGGGTGAAGAAATCCAGGGTGGATGAGCCAGCGGCGAAACTGAGCGTGGGCACAAACCACGCGATAACGAGGGCAAAGACGACACGCTTCATGGCAATACGGCTCTGTTCGTTGTGCGACTTTTAACTGCGCACGTTAGGATGATTGCTCGACGGACTACGGCATATTACACAATGGACGAGAATTTGTGACAGTCGCAGCCGGGTTATTTGGGCAGACCCGTTTTTTGATGTCTGCAGCGCGGCTGACACAGTTGCCGCAGGACGAAATCGCCGAAATCGCTTTTGCCGGCCGCTCCAACGCCGGCAAGTCAAGCGCGCTCAACACTCTCTGCGGCATCCGTGCGCTGGCGCGGGTCAGCAAGACGCCGGGGCGCACGCAACTGATCAACCTGTTCGCGCTGCAGGTCCCGGCGCGGCTCGCCGATCTCCCCGGTTACGGTTTCGCGCAGGTTCCCGAGGCGATCCGCCGACAGTGGGGCGCGCTGGTCGGCGGCTACATCGAGACTCGCGAAAACCTGTGCGGACTGGTGGTGGTGATGGACGTGCGGCATCCACTGACGCCCCTCGACCAGCAGATGCTCGACTGGGCGCAGTCGCACGGCCGTCCGATACACATCCTGCTGACCAAGGCCGACAAACTCGGACGCGGTGTCGCCGGCAACACCCTCGCCGCGGTGCGCAAGACTCTGGCGCCGCGCGGTGAGTCGGTCTCCGCGCAACTGTTCTCTGCGCTAAAGAGGACCGGCGTTGAGGAAGCGCATGAAATCATCGCTGCACGGTTGGGGCTGAATTCCACTTGATTTCCGCAATCCATAACACATAAAAAGAAACCCGGTGGCTCGGGAGAGCCACCGGGCAACTAGCTCCGGCTTGGGGATGCCGGGCTTCCGCCCAGGGAGTTAAAGGCGGAGAGCGGGAAAGGGAGTAACCGCTCAATGGATTAGATGGGATCGGAAACTAAAAGTTCAACACCGAACTCGGCATCGCCGCTGAACAGACCACAAATACGCCTTACCCACTGAATAATAAGAAATCATAAGTTTTTGTTGCGCCGAATTTCAGGCCGTTCGGAGGGGTTTGTGTCCGTTTTTGCAGTCCTAATGGCGGATACCACCCTTTGTTTTTATCCGGCGAACAACGGGTTAGCCTGTGCCGCAGGCGCCACACCACGCTTTTCGAGACGGCCGCGCGGTTTCTGGGTGGCGATTCTCAGTCGGCGCTGTTGGCGCTACGCTGCGGGGAATGCGCAGCGTCCCAGTTGCCGCCGATGCCCCAATCTGCCGTCAGCGGTACCGCCAGCGCCCGGATGCGACACATCCGCCGGGCGATGGATTGGGCCCGTTCGCGCAATTCGACCGCCGGCCCCTCGAATACCAGTTCGTCGTGAACCTGCAGGATCATGCGCAGCTGCGGCGCGTGTCCGGGAAGCCAGTCTGCGAGGTCGATCATCGAGCACTTGATCAGATCGGCAGCGGTACCCTGCAGCGGCGCGTTGATGGCGGTACGCTCGGCGTACTGGCGCTGCGCGGCATTGCGCGACTTGATCTCGGGCAGATACAGACGGCGGCCGTACAAGGTCTCGACATAGCCTTGTTCGCGCGCGCGCTCGCGGGTGTCGTCCATGAACCGCTTGACGCCGGGATAGCGCGCGAAGAAACGGTCGATGTAATCCTGCGCGTCGCCGCGCGCAATGCCCAATTGCCGCGCCAAGCCAAACGCCGATATGCCGTAGATCAACCCGAAGTTGATGGCTTTGGCGGCGCGCCGTTGATCGGCACCGACCGCGTCCAGCACCAGCCCGAATACTTCGGCTGCGGTGGCCCGATGAATGTCCAAGCCCTTGTGGAAGGCATCCTGCAGACGGCGGTCGCCGGACAGGTGCGCCATCAATCGCAATTCGATCTGCGAGTAGTCGATCGACAACAACGCGTTGCCGGGCTCGGCGACGAACGCCTGGCGGATGCGCCGGCCCTCGGCCGTGCGCGCCGGGATGTTCTGCAGGTTGGGATCGGACGAGGACAGCCGGCCGGTGACCGCCACCGCTTGGTGATAGCTGGTGTGAATGCGTCCGGTCACCGGATTGATCTGCCTGGGCAGGTTGTCGGTATAGGTCGAGCGCAGTTTGGCCAGCCCACGCCAGTCGAGAATCAGCCGCGGCAGCGGATGGCTGGCGGCCAGTTCTTCGAGCACGCTCTCCGCCGTCGACGGATCGCCCTTGGGCGTCTTGCCCAGTACCGGCAGTTGCAACTTGTCGAACAGGATGGTCTGCAACTGCTTGGGCGAGCCGAGGTTGAATTCGCCGTCGGCCTCCTTCCAGGCTTGGCGCTGCAGTTCGTCCATGCGCCCGGCCAGCTCGGCGCTGATGCGGCCCAGCAGCTTGCCGTCGACCTTGACGCCCTCCCGTTCCATCCGCGCCAACACCGGCACCAGCGGCATCTCGATATCGTGGAACACCCGCTTCAACGAGTCGAACTCGCTGACTTTGGGATACAGCACCCGATGCAGGCGCAAGGTGATATCCGCGTCCTCGGCGGCGTAGGGCGCAGCCTGTTCAAGCGACACTTGGTTGAAGCCGATCTGGCCCTTGCCTTTGCCGGCGACGTCGGTGAACTTGATGGTGGTGTGACCGAGGTATTTGTCAGCCAGCGTGTCCATGTCGTGACGATTGCCGGCGGCGTCCAATACATAGGACTCCAGCATGGTGTCGTAGTCCACGCCCTGCACTTCGATGCCGTAACGCGCCAGCACGTTGAGGTCGTACTTGAGATGCTGGCCAAGTTTGGGCTTGGCGGCATCTTCGAGGATCGGCTTGAGCCGTGCCAGCACGTCTTGCATCGGCAGTTGCGCCGGCGCGCCCAGGTAGTCGTGCGCCAGCGGCAGATACCAGCCGTGGCCCGGCTGCACCGCGAAGGACACCCCCACCAGACCGGCCTGCATCGCGTCGAGCGCGTCGGTCTCGGTATCCACGCAGATCAGCTCGGCGGACTGCAAGGCTTTCAGTAATTCGGCGAAACCGGCTTCGTCCAGCACGGTGACGGCTTGCGTCGGTACGGATGCGGATGGCGCTACCGCATTCGCCGTGTCCTCAGGCAGTCCCGGCACTGTGCTAACCGTGTCCTCGCTGTGCAAGTCTTCCAGCAGCCGGTTGAAACCGAATCGCGTGTAGAGCGCCGTCAAGGCATCGACGTCGGCGGCTTTTGGCACCAGCGCATCAAGCGTCACCGGTAGCTCCACATCACAGCGGATGGTCGCCAGCTCATGCGACATCGGCAGCTGCTCCAGATGGGCGCGAAGATTTTCGCCGGCCTTGCCTTTTATTTCATCGGCGTGCGCCACGATGCCGTCCAGCGAGCCGTACTGCGCCAGCCAGCGGGCCGCGGTCTTGGGGCCGACCAGCGGCACGCCGGGGATGTTGTCGGAGGTGTCGCCGATCAACGCCAGATAATCGACGATGCGCTCGGGCGGCACGCCGAATTTCTCCTCGACCCCGGCGCTGTCCATGCGTCGGTTGTGCATGGTATCGAGCAGCGACACGCGCGCGTCCACCAGTTGCGCCAGATCCTTGTCGCTGGTAACAATCAAGATCTCGTCACCGTTCGCCTCCGCCGCTTTTGCCAGCGTGCCGATGACATCGTCGGCCTCCACGCCGGCAACACTGATCAACGGCAACCCCAGCGCTTCTACCAGCTCGACGATCTTCGGGAACTGCGCCGAGAGATCCTCGGGCGTGGCATCGCGATTGGCCTTGTACTTGGCGTAGATGTCGTCGCGGAATGTTCTGCCGGGCGCATCGAACACCACGGCGATGCGCTGCGGCGCAATCTCGCGCTGCAACTTCCGCAGCATGTTGACCATACCCAGCGCCGCGCCGGTGGCTTCGCCTTGTGCGTTGGTCAGCGGCGGCAACGCGTAATAGGCGCGAAACAGCCAGCCGGACGCATCGACCAGCACGACCGGATGACTACGCTCTTTCACGGCAACGTTGTTTCGCCGCGCCAGAGATCCTCCAGCGTCTCGCGGGCGCGCACCTGATGGTGCTTGTCGCCGTCGACCATCACTTCGACCGCACGCGGGCGGGCGTTGTAGTTGGAGCTCATGACGAAGCCGTAGGCGCCGGCGCTGTGGATGGCCAGCAGATCGCCCTCGGCCAACGCCAGCTCGCGGTCCTTGCCCAGCCAGTCGCCGGTCTCGCAGATCGGGCCGACCACGTCCCAGGTCTGCGCAGCCACATCCAGACGCGGCTGTACCGGCTGAATGCGGTGGAAAGCATTGTAAATCGCGGGCCGCAACAGATCGTTCATGGCAGCGTCGAGCACCGCGAAATTCCGGTGCGCGGTCGGCTTGAGCAGCTCTACCCGCGTCAGCAGCACGCCAGCGTTGGCGGCGATGGCGCGGCCCGGCTCGCAGTGCAGGGTCAACCCACGGCCTTCGAGACGCTCAGTCATTGCATGCGCCCACTCGGCCGGCGTCGGCGGGGTTTCGTCGTCGTAGCGCACCCCCAGTCCGCCGCCGACATCGATATGCTGCAAGCGGATGCCCCGGGCCTGCAGCCGGTCGATCAACCCCAGCACGCGATCCAGCGCATCCAGAAAAGGCGCCAGTTCGCACAACTGCGAGCCGATGTGGCTTGCCACGCCCTGCACATCCAGCCCCGGCAGGGCGGCGGCCTGCACATACAATTCTTCGATCCGGTCTATGTCGATGCCGAACTTGTTGTCGCGCAGACCGGTGGAAATATAAGGATGGGTCTTGGCATCCACATCCGGATTGACGCGCAGCGCGACCCGCGCCCGGGCCTTGCGGCCGGCCGCGATACGGCTCAGCCGCAACAGCCCGGATTCCGACTCCACATTGAAGCAGCCGATGCCCGCGACCAGCGCCTGCGTGATCTCGGCGTCGGTCTTGCCGACCCCGGAAAACACCACCCGCGAAGCCTGACCGCCGGCCCGCAACACGCGCGCCAGCTCGCCGCCGGAGACGATGTCGAAGCCCGCGCCCAGCCGCGCCAACACCTGCAACACCGCCAAGTTCGCATTGGCCTTGACGGCATAGCAGACGCGGTGATCGATACCGGCCAGCGCTTCGTCGAAGGCTCGATAATGCCACTCCAGCGCGGCACGCGAATAGACAAACGCCGGCGTGCCGTAGCACGCAGCGATCTCGGCCAACGGCACCTGTTCGGCGTAGAGCGCGCCGTCGCGTTCGGTGAAGGAATCCATGTGTTATTGAGCTGGATCGGATGCGGAGCTCGGTACTGTGGGCGCCCGCGATGAGGGCGCCACCGCGGGTATCGTGCTGGGCATCACAGATGTTGGTGGCGCTATCGATGATGCCGGAGCCACCGCCGGGGCGGACTGCGCCATCGGCTCAGGCCGCTGCACGTTCGGCGCGGCTTCGTGAGGCAGATACAAGCGCCCACTCTGGCCACACCCGCTGAGCAGCAGAAGTAGCAACGGAGCCAGACGCCAGTGAATTTTATTCATCAGTCGACTCAACCCTGTCTGGCTCCAATGATGCCCTTCTACACTCGGTAACCGGTTTGCCGCAGGCAAGCCGGAAATTGGTACGGATGCAGAAACCCGCGGTTATGCACGCGAAACCGGCTGCGCTTGCAAATGGTGTCTCTTTTAATCGCTCCGCCAGCCACATCTTGATAACCGATTGACGCTGCACACCTAAGCGTCCGACTTCCCGGTCCAAGGATCCCATCATCCATGCCGGGAAGTCCACGTTGACTCGCCTCTGCTCTCGGGTCGACCGCTTCGATCGTGTCAGGTCAAGGTCGCCGATGATGTCGCCGCCATTTTCAAACTTGCGGTTAAATTTATTCTATTTCATATAATTACACATCTTCGTCTCGCGGGCGACGAACAGAAATGATACGTATATTGGTCCCGCGATAGGTGATGACGGCGAACCAATACCTGACAGCAATGATTCCGATCACGAGAAACCTGTGTTCGCCGTCGGTCTTCGCCGAGATTTCCAATAGATTCGGTATCTTTCCACGAAGTTCTGTCATCAAGTAATTAGGTGCGTAGCCGTATGACATTGTTTTAATACGTTATACAGGCGACCACTCATCGACGATCACAAAGCCTCCCACAAACGCTGGGCGGCACTAAACTACCACCTGCTCAAGCAGGTGGGTTAGCGCATCCAGTGCTGACGACTAAAGTCATCAAGCTCGCACTGTATAAACGCGCATGAATCAAAAACTGAAAGTCAAAGTCACCGTCTAAAGACGGTGGTTTTAACCAAGTGATGGAAAATTAAAGTCAATGCAGTGCGTGGCAAGATCTGGTCCGGCTCTCGATCCCGCCAAACTCGAATACGACCACAATACGTCAAATATACCATTTCAAGTACGGATGTAAGTGAATCCCCGGCTCCGCGCAGCGGCGCCGGAAGTTTAGCGGATCAATTG
>Ga0307373_10001531_pt1 | contig 43385 bp, 40 predicted proteins | sample OX2MG_FD_202534 | JGI IMG/M metagenome (GOLD analysis project Ga0307373, IMG submission 202534) | Soil microbial communities from Risofladan, Vaasa, Finland - OX-2 | ecosystem: Environmental > Terrestrial > Soil > Coastal area > Acid sulfate soil | place: Finland: Risofladan, Vaasa | collected...
TCGCCAAATTGCCCGCTACATTCGTCAGTACGCCAAACGCGCAAAGCCGATCCGGTGGCAATACACCGATCTGCGTCGGCGCTACACCGCATGATTTACATTTCACACGGACAGTCCACTAGGAGCCCGTCGGGGATAGGGCCGGCGCGGCGAAAGCTTTTTCCCACGCCCCAATTTACCCCACGCCGCTCCCACCAGCGCTCCCAAATTTTGTGCTTCGGGCCGCTCTATCCCCGACAGGCTCCTAGAAGATGCGCATGATCCAGGGCTTCACGTCGGGCCAGTACTCGGCCTCCAGGTTGAAGATCACGGTGCCGCCCAGGTCCCAGCCCACGCGGCTCATGGTCAGCCCCAGGCCGCGGTCTTGCTTGGGGTAGTAGAGGTTGGAGGTCGCCGCCGCGATCGCCGTGCCCAACAGCGAGGCGCTGGCGAATGCCCAGGTGCCCTGGTCGGTGCGGGTGATGAACATGCGGGTGAACGAGTACCAAACCCGCGTGCCCACCGAGCCTTCGCCCAGGCGGAAGTAGCGCGGATCCTGGTGCAGCCAGGTGGTGAACAGGTAATCGCCCAGGAAGCTCGACCAGGTGGAGTCCATCAGCGCCGAGCCGTAGCACTTGCCGTAGGCTTCCATCCCGCTGCCGTAGCCGCAAAAGCCGTCCACCTTGGAGTGCTCCAGAAGCGCCTCGGTGGCGCCCGCCGCCAGCCCGATGGGGTCGTAGGCGCCGTCCTCCCACTCCTGCAGCTTCTCGTGCGCCGACAGCGGCTTGACGTTCTTGAGGTACTCGACGTTGTAGGCCGGAATGATGAAGAAGATGTGCTTGGGCGAGCCCTTCAGCGCCCCCTGGCCCGAGCCCTCCTTGGTTTGCTGCTGGGCCTGGGCGTCGGCTTGGGCCTGGTCCTGCGCCTCCAGCGCCCACACGTCAAAGGGGTTGGGCGAGATGCTGGCCAAGCCCCGCGCCGCCGCGTAGTTCCAAACGGTACCATCGGCCGTCGTGGGCGCGCTGCCATAGGCCAAAGCCGAGCCGGCCAGCGCCAGCGAAAGTAGAATGCCCGAAACCTTCATAGATGATCGTGTCCCCGTTGCGCCCGCACCACCGCATCCCGGCTGCGGCTCATTGTTGAATATTGTATGACGGATTCAGCAAGCCGGCGGTTGCAGACTTCGCTCGGGGATCCAAGGGACCACTACAGGGCGAAGGTGCCGTCGGGGGCGATGCGGGCGTTGTCGATCAGGCGGGTGCGGTCGGCGAAGGCGGCCACCGCGAAGAGGGTGCCGGCGGCGGCCTGGGTCACCGGCAGCAGGGTGTTGGCGTCCACGGCGGCGAGGTAGTCGAGGTGGAGGCCCGGCTCGGCGGCGATCACCGCCTGGCCGGCCTCGAGCAGCGGGGCGGCGGCGCGCTCGCCGCGGTCGTAGGCCTCGCCCAGCTTGCGCAGGGCGCGCGCCAGGGCGCGGGCGGCGCGGCGCTGTTCGGGGTTGAGCAGCGCGTTGCGCGAGCTCATCGCCAGCCCGTCGGGCTCGCGCACGATGGGGCAGACCACCAGCTCCATGGGCAGGAAGAAGTCTTGGATCATGCGGCGGATGACCGCCACCTGGGCCGCATCCTTCTGCCCGAAGTAGGCGCGCGTCGGCGCCGCCAACTGGAAGAGCTTGAACACCACGGTGGCCACGCCGCGGAAGTGGCCGGGGCGGCTGGCGCCGTCCAGGCGCTGGCTCAGGCCCTCCACCTCGATCCAAGAGGCGCCGCCGGGGGCGTACATCGCCGCCGCCGCGGGGGCGAACACCGCCTCCACTCCCTCCTGCTCCAGCAGGGCGCAGTCGGCCGCCAGCGCGCGCGGGTAGCGGTCAAAGTCCTCGCTGGGCCCGAACTGGGTGGGGTTGACGAAGATGCTGGCTACGGTGATGTGGTCCTGCCGGCGCGAGGCGCGCACCAGCGAGAGGTGGCCGGCGTGGAGCGCGCCCATGGTGGGCACGAAGCCGAGCGAGGCGCCGCCGTCGAGGGCGGCGCAATAGGTCTGGAAGTCGTAGGGCTCGCGGAAAATTTCCAATCACGCCTCGTGGGGCTGGCGCACCGGCGCCGCCTCGCTCGGCATATGATAACTCTCGCGGTCGGCGGGGAAGGCCCCGGATTCGACCTCGGTGCGGAACGCCTCGGCGGCGGCGCGCACCGCCGGCGCCAAGTCGGCGTAGGCGCGCACGAACTTGGGGCGGGGGCGGAAGCTCAGCCCCAGCAGGTCGTGCAGCACCAGCACCTGGCCGTCGCAGTCGGGGCCGGCGCCGATGCCGATGGTGGGGATGCCAACGGCGGCGGTGATGCGCGCCGCCAGCTCGCGCGGAATGCCTTCCAGCACCAGCGAAAACGCCCCGGCCTGCTCCAGCGCGCGGGCGTCGCGCAAGAGCTGCTCGGCGGCGGCGGCGCTGCGGCCCTGGACGCGGTAGCCGCCCTGCAGGTTGACCGACTGCGGCGTCAGCCCGATGTGCCCCATCACCGGCACCTCGGCCTCGACGATGGCGCGCACCACCCCGGCGCGGCGCTCGCCGCCCTCGAGCTTGACCGCCTCGGCGCCCGCCTCCTTCACCAGCCGGATGGCGTTGCCCACCGCCTCGGGCTGGCTGACCTGGTAGGAGCCGTAGGGCATGTCGGCCACCACCAGCGCCCGCCGCGCCGCCCGCCGCACCGCCCGGGTGGCGATCAGCATCTCCTCCAGCGTGACCGCCAGCGTGCTCTCGCCCCCCGCCACCGCCATGCCCCAGGAGTCGCCCACCAGCAGCACGTCAATCCCGCTCTCGTCCAGCAGGCGGGCGAAGGGGTAGTCGTAGGCGGTGAGGCAGGAGATCTTTTCGCCGCGCTGCTTCTTGGCGAGGCAGGAGCCGGTGGTGACTTTGAGGCCGGCGGCGGCCGACTCGGAGGGATAGAGGCTCATCGGCGGGTACCCGTCCCGCGCCGCGGGATCGGGTCCTCCTGCAAGTTGGGATGGGGGCGCGGGTCAGGAGGCGGCGTGCGCCGTGCCCCGCGATATCCGCCCCCCTCCGCCACGTCGAAGCCGGGGTCGCATTCCGGGCGGCCTGCCCTGCCAAGGCCAGTATAGCGCAGCCCGCCGCCCCCGCCTACGAGCCCAGCGGCAGGTAGTACTGCGTGCCCGCCACCGGCTCCTCCAGGCGGCGCATCAGCTCCTGCAGGTCGGCGTCCTGCTCGACGAAGTCGATCTCGCTGGTGTTGATCACCAGCAGGTCGCTCTGGTCGTAGCGGAAGAAGAAGTGGTCGTAGGCCTTGACCACCTCGCGCAGGTACTCGTCGCTGACCTCCTGCTCGCTGGCGAGGTTGCGGCGCGCCAGGCGCTGGCGCAGCACCTCGGGGGTGGCCTGGAGGTAGATCACCAGGTCGGGCACGGCGATCTGCGGGCGCAGCAGCTCGTAGTACTGGTTGTAGACGGCCAACTCGGCGTCGCTGAGGTTGATGTAGGCGAAGATCTTGTCCTTGGCGAAGATGTAGTCGGCCACCACCCCGCCCCAGGGGCGCTCCGGGCCCAGCGGCGCGAGCTGGCGGTAGCGCTGCAGCAGGAAGTGCATCTGGGCGCGGAAGGCGGCGCCGGGCTGGCCGGCATAGAAGCCGGCCAGGTGGGGGTTGTCCTCGGGCTCGAGCAGGAGCTGGGCGTGGTGGCGCTCGGCCAGGATGCGCGCCAGGCTGGACTTGCCCACCCGGATGGGCCCCTCGATGGCGAGGTAGCGGGGCGGCGTGGGCGTAGGCGTGTCGGACATGCGGGCTACCCGGATTCTACCGGACCCCGCCGCCCCCGTCCACGGCCCGATGCGCGGCCACCCGCTACTTCAGCACCAGCTTGGCGATGGTCTGCAACTGCAGGTTGGAGGTGCCCTCGTAGATCTTGCCGATCTTGGCGTCGCGGTAGTACTTCTCCACCGGATAGTCCTTGACGAAGCCGTAGCCGCCGTAGACCTCCACCGCCAGCGAGGCCACGTGCTCGGCCACCTGCGAGGCGAAGTACTTGGCCATGGCGGCTTCCTTGATGAAGTCGGCGCCCGAGTCCTTGAGCCGGGCGGCGTTGTAGACCAGCAGCCGCGCCGCCTCGACCTCGATGTGCATCTGCGCCAATTGGAACTGGAGGCCCTGGAACTCGGCGATGGCCTTGCCGAACTGTTTGCGCTCCTGGGCGTAGCGGGTGGCGCACTCCATCGCCCCCTGGGCCAGGCCCAGCATCTGCGCGGCGATGCCGATGCGGCCCTCGTTCAGGGTCTCGATGGCGATCTTGTAGCCCTTGCCCAGCTCGCCCAGCACATTGGCGGCGGGCACCTGGCAGTCCTCCAGGATGAGCTCGCAGGTGCTGGAGGCGCGGATGCCGAGCTTGTCTTCCTTCTTGCCCACGCTGAAGCCGGGAAAGCCGCGCTCCACCAGGAAGCCGGTGATGCCGCGGTAGCCGGCCGCCGGGTCGAGGTTGGCGAACAGCACGAACAACTCCGCCTCCAGGGCGTTGGTGATCCACAGCTTGCGCCCGTTGAGGCGGAAGCCGCCGCCGTCGCGCTCGGCCCGCGTCTGCAGGGCAAAGGCATCGCTGCCCGAACTGGGCTCGGAGAGCGCGTACGCCCCCACCCACTCGGAGGCCATGCGCGGCAGGTAGCGCTGCTGCTGCTCCGGGCTGCCCCAGCGCAGCAGGGCGTTGTTGACCAGCGTGTTTTGCACATCCACCACCACCCCGGCGGATGCATCCACCCGCGACAGTTCCTCCACCACCAGCACGGCGTCGAAAAAGCTGCCCGCGCTGCCGCCCCAGGCCTCCGGAATCTGGATCGCCATCCACCCCAGGCGGAAGAACTCCTGCAGCAGGCCCTCGTCGAAGTGCGCCTTTTCGTCCATCTCGCGCGCCAGCGGCCGCACCCGGCTCTCGGCCCAATCGCGCACCGACTGGCGCAGCAGCAACTCCTCCGAGGTCAAGGCGGTCAAAGCAGAAGGGCTCATAACGCTTCCATTCTCGCCCACCCCGCTAGCGTTTTCCAAAGGCTTTGGCCCGTCCAACCGCCCGGTTGGCGGCAGGACGGGGGGCTGGGCTTGCCTTTTTTGTTTGCCTCGCGTATATTCTTCCCTTCCGAGGGGGTTCGGGGGCCTGCTCCCAGCTTCGTTGGGGGCGCTTGGGGGCCGATTGGAACCTTCCGGCGCTGTTGCTGCCTGGGGTACACCCCTACAAATTTATTTTTTCGTGGCGGTCCTCGGGCTGAAACTTTTGGTGTGCAAACGGCGTCCAATGGCCAAGTTGTGGTTTTTAGGGATTCAATAACGCTTCCACGAGAGGAGGTGGGCGGAATGCCAGCAATCATCGAGGGTCTCAAGGCCAAGATTCATTGCCCCATGTGCACCCGCACCGTCGAGGGTTTGGCGGTGCCGGAAGTGCGGTTGGGGCGCTCGCGCTTGCGGGTCATGCCCGGACAGAAGTGCAGCCGTTGCTCGGCGTCGTTGGACGCCGGCTACGTGTTGGAGCTTCTGCCCGAGACCGAACAGCCCGTCAGCAAGGGCCGTCATCGCGCCGCCTAGGCGGCGCAGCAACACCGCCATTGCCAGTTGGGGCCGGCACCACGCCGCGCCCGCAACTGGCAATCGTGTTTTTGGGGGACGTGCCTGCCCACCCGAACCATCATCTTCGACCTCGGCCAGACGCTGGTGCCGTTCAGCTTCGAGCGCCTGCGGCCGCGGCTGGAGCCCTGCCGCGCCCAGGCCAGCGCGCTGGTGAGCCAACTCGAGACCGGGGAGCTGGACGCCGCCCGCTTCCAGCGGGAGCTGGGCCGGCTGGCGGGGCTGGCGCCGGAGGCCTTCCTGCCTTGGTGGAACTCGATCTTCGAGCTGCGTTGGCTGGTGCCGCCGGAGCTGCTGCGGGAGCTGCTCGAACAGTATCGCGTTGGCCTGCTTTCCAACACCAACGCGCTGCACTTCGCCTTCCTGGAGCAGGCCTTCCCGCTGCTGGGCGAGCTCGACTTCCGCATCGTCTCGCACCAGGTGGGGGCGGCCAAGCCGGCGGAGCGCATCTACGCCGCCGCCGAGGCGGCGGCGGGGTGCGCGCCGGAGGAGATTCTCTACTTCGACGACATCGCCGAGTATGTGGCGGCGGCGCGGCGGCGGGGCTGGCAGGCGGAGGTCTTCGCCGGGGCCGACGCGGTGCGCCGCCACCTGGGGCGGTAGGCGCGCGGGCGGGGCCGGCTCAGCGGCTGGCGCCGCGGGCGGCGGCCGCGGCCGCGCCCTCGCGGGCGAAGTCGAGCCCGCGGGCGCCGGGCTCGTGGTCCACCACCAGCCGGTCGGCGCCCTCGGGCTGGCCGCCCACCTGGTGGGTGGCGATCAGGCTGGCCAGCGGCGCCACCAGCAGGCGCTCGATGGCGCGCTTCAAATGGCGGGCGCCGTACTGCGGATCGGCGCCCTCGGCCAGCAGATGGGCGCGGGCGCGCGCGGTGCAGCGGAACTCCAGCGCGCGCTCGCCCGGGCTGGCGGCCAGGCGCTGCCGCACCCCGTCCAGCTCCAAATCGAGCACCTGCTCCAATTGCGCCCCGTCCAGCGGCTGGAAGACGAGCACGTGGTCGAGCCGGTTGAAAAACTCGGGGGAGAACTTGCGCCGCGCCGCGCCCACCGCGGCCGCGTCCAGCCGGCGCTGCGCGCCCGCCCCGCCCGCCGCCGCCGGCGCAAAGCCGAAGCCGGGCTGCAGCAGGCCCTGCATCTCGCCCGCGCCCAGGTTGCTGGTGAGAAAGATCATCGCCCGCGCGAAGCTCACCTTGCGGTTGTCGCCCAGGGTGAGGGTGGCCTTGTCGAGGATGCCGAGCAGGAGCTGCCACAAGGCGTCGGAGGCCTTCTCGATCTCGTCGAACAGCACCAGGCAGAGCGGCTGCTCCGGCGTCTGGCAGCGGTCCAGCGCCTCCTGGGTCAATACCGGATGGGTTTCGCGGTGGCCGAGATAGCCCGGGGGCGAGCCCACCAGCTTGGCGATCTCGTGGCTGTGCTGGAACTCGGCGCAGTCCACCTTGAGCAGCGCCGCCGGGTTGTGGAACAACTCCTCGGCCAGCACCTCGACCACGTGGGTTTTGCCGGAGCCGGTGGGCCCCAGCAGCAGGAAGTTCGCCAAAGGCCGCTGGCGCGAGTTCAAGCCCGCCAACAGGGTTTGGTAGGCATCGGTGATGCGCTCCAGGGCCTCGGCTTGGCCCACCACGCGCGCCCGCAGTTTCTCCAGCAAGCCCGCCGCCTCCGGACTGCGGCGGTGGGGATTGAGCACTACTTTGACTGCGCTGGCCATCGCCGACCTCCCTTGGTTGGAGATGTTCCGGCTGTGCCGCTGGATGCAAAACCCCGCCGGCCGGGGGCGGCGGCATCCAAATTCAAGCGCAAGATCCGGAGTGCGCTTCGGGGGCGGCGCTGCTAGATTCAAAGCCATGAAGCCTGCAACCGCCGCCGCGCGCGCCGCGTCCACCTTGGCCGATCCCCGCTGGGCGGAGGTGGTGGCGCGCGACCCCCGGGCCGATGGCCGCTTTTGCTACTCTGTGGCAACCACCGGGGTGTATTGCCGGCCCTCCTGCGGAGCGCGGCGCGCCCGCCCGGAAAATGTCCGCTTCCACGCCAGCCCGGCGGCGGCGGAGGCGGCGGGCTTCCGCCCCTGCCGGCGCTGCCAGCCGCAGCGGCCGGCGCCGCCCGCTCGCCACGCCGCCGCCATCGCCGCCGCCTGCCGCGCGCTGCAGCGCGCCGCCGCGCCGCCGCTGCTCGCCGAGCTGGCGGCCGGCGCCGGGCTCAGCCCCTTCCATTTCCAGCGCGTCTTCCGGCGCGCCACCGGGCTGACGCCGCGCCAGTTCGCCGCCGCCCAGCGTGACCAGCGCGTGCGCGCGGCGCTGCGCCGCGAGGCCAGCGTCACCGAGGCCATCTACGCCGCCGGCTACAACTCCAACGGCCGCTTCTACGCCACCGCCGCGCGGGCCCTGGGCATGGCGCCCGCGCGCTTCCGCGCCGGCGGGGAGCGCGTCGCGCTGCGCTACGCCGTCGGCGCCTGCTCGCTGGGCGCGGTGCTGGTGGCGCGCAGCCCGCGCGGGGTGTGCGCCATTCTCCTGGGCGACGACCGCGCCGCGCTCGAGGGGCAACTGCGGGAGCAGTTTCCGCGGGCGCAACTGCAGCCCGGCGGCCCTGGCTTTGCGCGCCTGCTGCAGCGCGTGGTGGCGCTGGTCGAAGACCCGGCGGACGCGCCGGGCTTGCCGCTCGATCTGCGCGGCACGGCCTTCCAGATGCGGGTGTGGCGCGCGCTGGGCGCCATTCCGGCGGGGTCCAGGCTGAGCTACGCCGCGCTCGCCCGCCGCCTGGGACGGCCCCGCGCCGCCCGCGCGGTGGCGGGCGCCTGCGCCGCCAACCCGCTGGCGGTGGCGGTGCCCTGCCATCGCGTGGTGGCGGCCAACGGCACCCTGGCCGGCTACCGCTGGGGCCTGGCGCGCAAGCAGGCGCTCTTGCGCCGCGAGGCCCGCACCGCCGCTGCCGGGCCGGCGCCCCGCCGCCCGCCAACGGCCGCCCGCCGATCGGGCTAGTGCGTGCTAGACGTAGTCGGAGCAGCTCATGTAATAGCCGCACTGGCGGCAGCGCAGCTTGCAGCCGCGCTCCTCCAGCCGCAGCCAGCACTGCGGGCAATAGAGCATGGGCTCGGCGGCCGCGGCCGGCTGTTCCGCGGCGCGGGGCGGCGCCTCGCCGGCCTTCATCGCTTCTCTCCCCCCTCCAGCGGCTTGCGCGCAAAGCGGTAGAGCGAGCCGCACAGCAGCGCAAACAGCGCCAGCGCCCAGAGATTGCTCCCCGCCCAGGCGCTGCCCAACAGGCGCGGCCCGATGGCGAACTGGCCGTGGGCGATGCGCCCGGTCGCCTCCAAATAGGAGATCGCCGCCGCCACCAGCCCGAACACCGCCGCTCCGGCGATCAGCCCGCTGGAGTAGAGCGCGCCGCTGCCGGTCTCGCCCTCCTGCCGTGGCGCGCCGCGTTCGGCCAGCCAGCGCAGTGCGCCGCCGACGAAGATGGTGGCGGTGGTGCCGATGCCCAGATAGCTGCCCACGGCAAACGCCAGCGACCGGATGCCAAGCAGTTCCACCGCGACCACCAGGAACACCCCGATCAGGATCAGCGCCCAGGGCAGTTGGCGGTTGAGCAGCCCGTTGATGATGGTGGCCATCAGCCGCGCCTGTGGCGCCGCCACCTGTTCGCTGCCGATGCCCTGCACCCATTGGATCTCGACCTTCCCGCTGGCGGGGTTGTAGAGGTAGGTGCCATCGGGGATGGTGTGCGAGCCGATCACGTTCAGCTCCCAGTACTGGCGCAGCGTGGTGGCGCGCAGCACGCCCTTGGGAAGCTGGTAGTGCAGGTTCTCGATGCTCACCCCCGGCAGCGCCGTGGTGCCCACGCGCGGGTTCGCCGCCAGTTGGGGCAGGGCGAAGGTCTGCGCTTGATACGAGGAGTAGGCAGTGTTGAGGAAGGGCACGGTGTAGCCCACCACCACCACCGACGCCACCACCCCGATCATGAGCGTAACCTGCTGCTTCCAGGGCGTCGCCCCCACCAGGAAGCCGGTCTTGAGATCCTGCGAGGTGGCGCCGGCGATGGCGGCGGCGATGGAGACCGCCCCGCCCACGCTCAGCGCCAGGGCGGCATAGAGGTGGCCGCTCCAGCCCGCCAGCAGGAACAGCAGGCAGGTGACCAGCAGGGTGGCGATGGTCATGCCCGAAACCGGGTTGCTGGAGTTGCCGATGAGGCCGACGATGCGGCTGGAGACGGTGACAAAGAAGAAGCCAAACAGCAGCACCAGCAGCGCGCTGACGACGTTGCTGAACCAGGCCGCCTGGGTGTTGTAGCGCAGCGCCAGAATGGCCCACAGCAGCAGGCCGAGCACGCCGGCGCCGGCGAGCACGATCCAGCCGGGCAGGTCGCGCTCGGTGCGCGGCGCCAGCGCCGCCGCCGCCCGCCGCGCCCCGCCGGCGCGCAGCTCGCGCGCCCCGCCGCGGAAGGCGCGCAGGATGGTGGGCAGGGTGCGCAGCAGCGTGATCAGCCCCGCCGCCGCCACTGCCCCCGCGCCGATGGGGCGGATGTAGGCGCCCCAGACCTGGTCGGCGCTCATCTGGGCGATGGGCACGGTGGAGGGGTAGAGCGCGCCCGGCAAGGCGCCGCCGAAGAACTGGATTGCCGGCCCCAGCACCAGCCACGACACCACCCCGCCGGCGAACATGGTGCCGGCGATCTTGGGCCCGATGATGTAGCCCACGCCCAAGTACTCCGGGGTCACGTCGGCGCGCAGGCTCGCCCCCGGCAGCCAGCGCGGGTTGAAGCTGGCCGTGCCCTTCCAGAATTGCAGCGCGTCCATCAGGAACTTGTACACCCCGCCCACGCCCAGGCCCCAGAACACCCGCCCGGCGAAGTGGCCCCCTTTTTCGCCGGCGCGCAGCACGTCGGCGCAGGCGGCGCCCTCGGGGTAGGGCAGCAGCCCGTGCTCCTGCACGATGAGCTGCCGCCGCAGCGGGATCATGAAGAGGATGCCCAGCCAGCCGCCGATCATCGCCAGCAGGAAGATGCGGGAATACTCCAGCGGAAAACCGAGGAAGATCATCGCCGGCAGGGTGAAGATCACCCCCGCCGCCACCGACTCGCCCGCCGAGCCGGTGGTCTGCACGATGTTGTTCTCCAGAATGCTGGAGCGGCCGAACTTCTTGAACAGGCTGATGGTGAGCACCGCGATCGGGATCGAAGCCGACACCGTCAGCCCCGCCCGCAGTCCCAGGTAGGTAGAGACGGCGCCGAAGAGAATGCCGAAGAGAACGCCCAGCACCACCGAGCGCAGGGTGAGTTCGGGCAGCGTGGCATCGTCGGCGACGTAGGGACGAAAGCCGGCGGCGGCGGCCGAGGTCTCGGGCACGGGGGGCTGGGATGCCATTCCGGCTGACGTTAGCACGTTCGCCGGGGCGGCGCAAAAGCGAAGAAGAAGCAAAGACCACAGCCCGGCCGCAGGTGCCCGGCCGGGGGGATGGGGCCAACGCACTAAACTGAGGCAAAGGCCCAATCCCCGCGATTTTCCCAGTGGAAACCCCCTCCCGCCGCCGCCGTGGTCTGTGCAAAAGCGCGGATCCCCTTGCCTGTTGCGCACGCCGCCGCCAGCGCCCGTCCTATCGGTCAGGCGCATCAGCGCAACTCAAGGAAAATGTTTGATTTACGCCGAATGCGGGCGGGTGCCGCGGGGCTGCGGCCGTCCTGGGGCCGGGGCCGCGGCGGAAGCGGCAGCCCGCCGGTTTTTCACCACTTTTCCACAGCAGGCGCTTCGCCGTTGGGGTGTTCAGCGCGTCCGGTAAGGCGCCAATTGCGGCAGCAGGGAGCTGGGCACCCGCGCCACCAGGTCAACTTGGCGGGTGGCGTGGTGTTCGGCGAGGATCTCGCCGCGCTCGTGCAGCAGGTGCAGCAGCCGGCCGGCGGGGTGGGGAATGCGCAGCCGCACCTCTTCCAGCCGATCCCCGGGCAGCTCCTGGTCAATGCGGGCGAGCAGGTCGGCGAGGCCCGCTCCGGTGCGGGCGCTGACCAGCACCGGCGCCGCTCCGGGCGGGGGCGTGGGAGGGCTGGCGAGCAGATCGGCCTTGTTCCACACCCGGAGCTGGGGGGTGGCCTCCACCCCCAGCTCGTGCAGCACCTGCTGGGCTTGGCGCTCGTGCTCTTCGCGCTCGGGGGCGGAGGCGTCGGCGACCACCAGCAGCAGGCGGGCTCGGGTGACCTCCTCCAGCGTGGCGCGGAAAGCGCTGATGAGCCCGTGGGGCAGGTCGCGCAGAAAGCCCACCGTGTCCGACAGCAGCACGGTGCGCTTGGAGGGCAGGCGCAGCGCGCGCAGGGTGGGGTCGAGGGTGGCGAACATGCGCGCCGAGGTGAGCACCCCGGCGCCGGTCAAGCGGTTGAACAGAGTGCTCTTGCCGGCATTGGTGTAGCCCACCAGCGCCACCGTGGCCAGCGGCACGCTCTCCCGCTGGCTGCGCTGCTGGCCGCGCTGCGCCCGCACCCGCTCCAGCGCCAGCTTGAGGCGGCGGATGCGGTGGTGGATGCGGCGCCGGTCGGTCTCGAGCTGGGTCTCGCCCGGCCCGCGGGTGCCGATGCCGCCGCCCAGGCGCGACATGGCCGCGCCCCGGCCGGCCAGGCGGGGAAGCAGATACTCCAGTTGCGCCAGCTCCACCTGCAACTGGCCTTCGCGGGTGCGGGCGTGCTTGGCAAAGATGTCGAGGATAAGCTGGGTGCGGGCCAATACCCGGGTGCCCACCGCCCGCTCCAGGTTGCGCTGCTGGGTGGCGGTAAGCTCGTTGTCGAACAGCACCAAGTCCACGCCGCGGGCGAGCGCGGCCAGTTCGGCGAGCTTGCCCTCTCCGATCAGGGTGGCGGCGTCCGGGCGCGGGCGGCGCTGCAAGGTCGTCCCCACCACCTCCGCCCCGGCGCTGGCGGCCAGCTCGCGCAGCTCGGCCAGCGCGGCTTCCGCCCCCGGCCGCTCCCCCGGCGTGGCCGCCACCGCCTGCGCCGCTGCCGCCCTATGGCGCGTGCGTGCCCGGCTGTCGGTGAACTCCACCCCGACCAGGACTGCCGTTTCCATGGAAATGGGGGGCGGGTGGCGGCTATTCGCCTTCGGCCACCGGGGCCGGCGCCGCCGCCGGCGCGGCGGCCCCCGCCTCCCGCGGCCGCGCCACCGCCAAGGGCCGCTCGTTGTGCTCGCGCCCGCCGCCGCGCTGTTGCACCACGGTGGCGATGGCGTGCTTGAAGATCATCTGTTCCTGGCTGCCGGTCTCCAGCACCAGGCAATACTTGTCAAAGCTGCGTATCCGGCCGGTCAGTTTCACCCCGCTGAGCAAGTAGATGGTGATGACCAGCTTCTCCTTGCGGGCGGTGTTCAAGAAGGAGTCCTGGATGTTTTGTGCTGGTTTATCCATGCGAATCGTCTCCGGCCCTCTTCTCCAGCCTACGGCGGCGGCCCACGAAACTCAAGCCCGCAAACTCGGAACCTCGCTGCGTAACTGCTAGTGCACGCTCAAGGGCGGCAGCACCGTCCAGTCGAAGTGTTGGGTTGCCTTCTGCCCGTTGCTATCCACGGCTTGCACCAGGAACGAATAGTTGCCCGCGCTATTGCCACCCGGCACGCCGTTCAGGGTGCCGTTGGGGTCCAGCGTCACTCCCGCCGGCAGGCTCCCCCCGGCCAAGCTGAAGACATAGGGCGGGGCGCCAAAGTCGGCCGTCACCGCCAACTGATACATCTGCCCCACGTCGGCCGGCGGCAGCCCGGTGGTGGTGATGGCGAAAGTGTTGCCGCTGAACACCGTCAGGGCGAGGCTCTGCGTCATCCTCATCCCGGTGCTGTCGGTGGCCTGCACGCTGATGGGGTAGATGCCGGCCGTTCCCGAGGCGGGCACGCCATTGATATTGCCGAAGCTATCCATGCTCAAGCCGGCCGGCAGGCTTCCCAGCACCAGGTTGAAGGTGTAGGGCGAGGTGCCGCCCAGCGCCGACAGCGTCTCCAGATAGCCGCGCCCCTCCACCGCCGCTGGCAGGATCGCGGGCGAGATCTCGTAGGGGTTGACCACCAGGGTGAAGGGCTGCAGCAGCGTCTGCCCATCGGCATCGGTCACCTGCACGCTGAAGTTATAGACCCCGGCGGTGGTGGGGGTGCCGCTGATATCCCAGCCCAGGGTGCTGATCGTGTCCTGCCGGACCAACAGTCCCGGCGGCAGCGTGCCGTTCAGCACCACCGGGCTGTACGGCTCCTGGCCGTTGGCCATATCCACGGTGGTCTGGTATGCCACGCCCACCGAGGCTACCGGCAGGGCCGCGCTCTTCACCCCCAGCTTCGCCACTTGGATGGTGACCGGCAGGGTGGCGGTGTTGGCCGGCACCGAGCTGTCGGTCACTTGCAGGGTAAAGGTGGTGGTGCTGATGCTGGGGGGCGTCCCGCTGATCTGGGCGGCGGCGGGGCTGGTGGTCGAAAGCGTCAGGCCGGTGGGCAGGGTGCTGCGCACCACCGACCAAGTGTAGGGCGTGGTGCCGTCCACCGCGAGCAGGGGCAGGGTATAGGGCTCGTTGGTGGTGCCCAGCGGCGGCGTGGGCGGCAACACCGCCAGCTTGTCATCAATGGTCATGTAGATGGACTGCAGGGTGGAGTTGCCCACCAAGTCGTGTGCGCCGAAGGTCACCAACACCGTGCCCGCCACCAGCGGCGTCCCGGTCAGGTTCCCCTGCGGATCCAGGTTCAGCCCGGAGGGCAGCGGGTTCGAGTTCGACGCCACGGAGAAGGCGATCTTGCCGCTGCCCAACGCTCCATTCACCGCGCTCAAGGTGGCGAAGTAGGGCACCTCGACATTGCCATCCGGCAGGCTGGTGGTCAGGATAGTCAACTGGTTGGCCGGCGTCTCCGCCAGAATCCACAGCCCGGAGTTGATGTCGGTTGCCAGAATGTAGGGCAGGCCATTCACCGCGTAGGCCGCCACCCCGTACACCATGGCCTTGGCGGGGTTGTCCACCGCCGGGTTGGTGCCGTTGGGGTCGGCGGAGTCGGGCGGCACGAACGAGGCCAGCCGCGCCGGCGGCGCGATCGAGCTGATGTCCAGATCCACCACGCCGCTGGAGTACCACGCCACGTAGGCGTGGGGATGGGCGGCGTTGCCGTTCCAGGCGATATCGTGGGCGGTGTAGATGCCGCGGTCCGGGGCCGGATCCGACTCCGCCTGCGGCGTGGTGAAAAAGCCCTGCACCGTCGCCGAGCCCGGCGTGGGCAGGTCGTAGGTGCGCAGGAAGCCCCAGCCGGCGTTGTTGGTCAGCGGCACCGCCGAGCCCGCTCCGCACACCACCCCCACCGAGGGATTCAACGGCACATTCTGCGCCGGATTGCTGGGGCTGGGCGCCATGGCCGAGGCGCAAACCTGGTCGGCAATCAACAGCTCGCTGCCTCCGGCCACCGGCAGCGCCTCGTGGGTGTTGCCCTCCGGGCTGGAGGGGGTGGAGGAGGTGGCGATGGACGTGACCGGATACTGGATGTGGTCGAGGAAGACGTTGGCGTTGTTGGAGCGAATGGCGAGCGGATCGCTCACGTCCAACACCACCACCCCCTCGTCCCAGTAGCTCAGGTAGGCGGTCTTGCGGTCGCTCGACAGCTCGATCGTATCCAGAAACACGCGCGGGTCGGAGCCCTGCACCGCTTGCGGCATCTGCGTGGCGGTGGCCGCCAGCACCCCCCAATTGCCCACTTCCCGCGGCGCGGCGGGGTCGGTGATGTCGAGCACGCGCAGGTCGCCCTCGGGGCCGCCGCTGGACTCGGAGTTGGGCACCGCCGCCAGCGCATAGAGCTTGTCCTGGGAGTGGTCCACCACGCCCAGCGAGTTGGCCGGGCCCGGCACCGGCACGAAGGCCACGTCGCTGACCCCGTTCAATCCCGAGTTCCAGCTTCCCAGCAGGGCCGGATGGGTGGGGTCGGTGACGTCGAAAAACTCCACCCCGGCCTCGCCGCCGGCGACGTTGTTGGGATCGCAGGCCTGTTCGGTCACCGCCATCAGGTCGCCTTGGCTGCCGCCATGAAAGCCGGGCGAGCTGACCCCGGTGATGACCTTGGCCTCCCGCTGCTTGGCGCCCGGCACGCCGCCCACCGTCGCCACCAACTGCGGGTTGGTGATCTGGCTTAGATCCACCACCTTGACCCCGGTCGCTGGGCAATCCCCGGGCGAGCCGCGCGTGCCCACATAGGCGTAGGTGATGTGCGTGGTGGTGGCGGTGGCGACGGCGACGGCGGCGTTTTGGCCGTGCCCGCCCAGGGGGTTGTGCGCCACCGCGGTCAGCGTCGCTCCCGGGGCGCGCACGTTGATCTGGTAGGTGAACTGCGCGTAGTGGGGGGTCGAGGAACTGTCCACCGCCTCGATCGCCACCGAAAACGTGCCCGCCGCGGTGGGGGTGCCCGCCAGCACCCCGGAGGAGGTCAGCGTCAGTCCCGGCGGCAAGTTTTGGGTGGGACGGAAGGTGACCGGCGGGCGCGCCACCACCCCGGTCTGCCCGATATTGGTTTGAAAGCCATAGGCATAGGGCGATCCGGCGATGGCATCGGGCAGGTGTCCGGTTGTCGAGGATGAGACAATGAGCAAATTGAGGTTGGCCGGCACCACCGCGGGCGGGTTGGTAATGGTGCTGGAGCCGCCGCAGGCCCCCAGGCCGGCCGCCAGCAGCCCCGCCAGCGCCAGCCCCCAGTACGGCCTGGATTTTGCCATGGATTCCCGTCGCATGAAGATGACTAGGCCAGAAGGAAGGTTAAAACCGATGTTCCAGTTTACCTTAAATCCCCGGCGGTTTTGGCGCGCCGCCCTTACAATCTAGCAGTTCATGCCCTCCCGCCCCACCCTGCTGGCCCTTTTGCTGGCCGTCCTGCTGGCCGCCGCCGGGCTGTGGTGGCTGTGGGGCCCTGGCCCTCCCCTGGCTGCCGCTGCCCGGGTCACGGTCGCCGCCGGGGCCAGCCGCCGGGCGATCGCCCGCCAAATGGCCGGGGCGGGAGTGGTGCGCAGCGCCGTTGGCTTCGAGTTGTGGAGCGTTGTCCATCCCCGCCAGACGCTCAAGCCCGGCACCTACGAGTTTGCCGGCGGGCAATCGGTGCCGCGCGTGTTCCGCACCCTGGTGCGCGCCCAAACCCTGGCGCTGGTGGTGACCGTGCCGGAGGGGTTCAACCGCTTCGACATCGCCGGCGAACTGGCCAGCCGCGGCATCGCCCCGGCCGCCGCCTTCCTCGCCGCCACCGCCGACCCCAGCTCAATCCGCGACCTCGACCCCGCCGCCGTCTCGCTCGAGGGCTATCTGTTTCCCGCCACCTACCGCTTGCTGCCGGGCATGCCGGCCGCCGCCATCGCCGCCCTCATGACCGGCCGTTTCCGCCAGCAGTTGCGGCTGGAGCCCGACCACCCCGCCGACCTGCACCGCTGGGTGACGATTGCCTCCCTGGTGGAAAAAGAAACGGCGGTGGCGGCCGAGCGTCCGCTCATCGCCGGCGTCTTTGCCAACCGCTTGGCCCGCCACCAGCCGCTGCAGTGCGATCCCACCGTCATCTACGCCGCCCTGCTGGCCCACCGCTACACCGGGGCGCTGCATCGCGCCGACCTCGCCTACAACTCCCCCTACAACACCTACCTGCACCCCGGCCTGCCGCCCGGCCCCATCGCCAACCCCGGCCAGCTCGCGCTCGAGGCCGCCGCCCACCCCGCCGCCACCGACTACCTCTACTTCGTCAGCGACGGCCACGGCTCCCACCGCTTCGCCCGCACCCTGGCCCAGCAGCAGCACAACGTCGCTCTCTATCTGCACGCCCTGCGCCGCTAGCCCCCACCCTGCCCGTGGCTGGGCGGTTCCCTCGCCTTCCCCGCCCCGTTATCATGCAAGGAGCATGTCCTCCGCCACCCCACCCCCGCCCCTCGCCGTGATCGGCGGCGGCCCGGCCGGCGCCTTGTGCGCCGCCGAGCTGGCCGCGGCCGGGCAGGCGGTGGTGCTGCTGGACGAGAAGCTGGCCTGGGAGAAGCCCTGCGGCGGCGGCATCACCGACAAGGCGCTGCGGCAGTTCCCCTTCTTGCGCGACGCCGCCTTCCCCCACAACCCGGTGGCGGAGTGCGAGCTCACCAGCCCGGCGGGCCGGAGCGTGGTGCTGGCGCTCGACCGCAGCGTCGCCATCTTCTCGCGCCGCACCCTCAACGGCCTGCTGCTGGAGCGCGCCCGCCGCGCCGGCGCCGCGATCGTGCACGACCGCGTGGTGGGACTGGAGGCCGACGACCGCGGCTGGCGGCTGCAACTGCGCCAGGGGGCGCCGCAACGGGCGCGGGCGGTGGTGGTGGCGGCGGGGGCGCGCAATCCCTTCCGCCGGCTGCCCGCCCCGCTCGGCCCCGCCGAGTGGATGGCCACCGCCGGCTATTACCTGCCGCTGGAGCGCCTGCCCTGGCCGGCGCAGCGCATGGCGGTGCGCTTCCTGCCCGCGCTGGAGGGCTACATCTGGAGCTTTCCCCGCGGCGACCACGCCTCGGTGGGCATCTGCGGCGCGCTGGGGACGCCGCCCGCCGCCGCGCTGCGCCAGCGCCTGGAGCAGGCGCTGGCGCAATGGGGCATCGCCTGGGGCGGCGCCCCCTTCTATGCCCACTTGTTGCCCGCCCCCAGCCGCGCCAGCCTCCGCCGCGCCCGCTTCGCCGGCGCCAGCCCGCAGCCCTGGGCGCTGATCGGCGACGCCGCCGGGCTGGTGGACCCCATCACCGGCGAGGGCCTGTTCTACGCCCTGCGCTCGGCCACCCTGCTCGCCCAGGCCTGGGCGCAGGCGGGCGACCGCCCCGCCCCCGACGCCTACCTGGCCGGCTTGCGGCGCGAGCTGCTGCCCGAGCTGGAGGCCGCCGCCGCCCTGGCCCCCCGCTTCTACCACGGCCGCTTCCTCGGCGCCGCCGTGCTGGAGCGCATGGTGCTGTTCAGCCAGCGCAGCGCCCGCTTCCGCCAACTCCTGTGCGATCTCTTCAGCGGCGCCCAGGGCTACCTCGGGCTCCGCGCCCGCCTCTACCGCCAGCTTCTGCCCACACTGTGGCAGCTCGCCCCATGATGGACCTCACCCGTTCGCTCGACTTGCAGCGGCGCGCCGAGCGCCTGCTTCCCGGCGGGGTGGATTCCCCCGTGCGTTCCTTCCGCGCCGTGGGCGGGGTGCCGCGCTGGATCGAGCACGGCCAGGGCCCTTGGCTCACCGACGTGGACGGCAACCGCTATCTCGACTGCATCGCCTCCTGGGGGGCGCTGCTGCTGGGCCACGCCCCCGCCGCCGTGGTGGCGGCGCTGGCGCGCGCCGCCGCCCGCGGCACCAGCTTCGGCGCCTCCACCCCGGGCGAGCTGGCGCTGGCCGAGCGCATCCAGCAGGCCATGCCGGCGCTGGAGCGGCTGCGCTTCGTCAACAGCGGCACCGAGGCCACCATGTCGGCGGTGCGGGTGGCGCGCGGCTTCACCGGGCGCGACCGCATCCTCAAGTTCGCCGGCTGCTACCACGGCCACGCCGACCTGTTTTTGGCGCAGGCGGGCTCGGGCGTCGCCACCCAGGGCCTGGCCTCCTCCGCCGGCGTGCCCGCCGGCGCCATCGCCGACACCCTCACCCTGCCCTACAACGACGCCGCCGCGGTGGCGGCCGCGCTCGAGCGGCACCCCGGCCAAGTTGCCGCCATCATCGTCGAGCCGGTGGTGGGCAACATGGGCTGCGTGCCCCCCCAGCCCGGCTTCCTGGCCGAGCTGCGCGCCCTCGCCACCCGCCACGGCGCCCTGCTGATCCTGGACGAGGTCATGACCGGCTTCCGCGTGGCCTACGGCGGCGCCTGCGAGCGCTTCGCCCTCCGCCCCGACCTGGTGACGCTGGGCAAGATCATCGGCGGCGGGCTGCCGGTGGGCGCCTACGGCGGCCGCGCCGAGATTATGGAGTGCGTCGCCCCGCTGGGACCGGTCTATCAGGCCGGCACGCTGGCCGGCAACCCGCTGGCCATGGCCGCGGGCGAAGCCACGCTGGCCGCCATCGCCGCCTGCCCCGGCCTCTACGCCGATCTCGAGCGCCGCGGCGCCGCCCTGCAGCAGGGCCTGGAGGATCTCCTCCGCGCCGCCGGCCTGGCGGCGCGGGTGCAGCGCGTGGGCAGCATGCTGACCCTGTTCTTCACCGCGCGCGAGGTGCGCGACTTCGCCGCCGCCCAGGCCTGCGACACCGCCGCCTTCGCCCGCCTGCACGCCGCCCTGCTGGAGCAGGGGGTGCTGTGGCCGCCCTCGCAGTTCGAGGCCGCCTTCTTCGGCGCCGCCCACACCGACCACGAGATCGAGTTCCTGCTGCGCGCCTTCGCCGCGGCGCTGCGCGCGCTCTAGCCCCTAGGCGCGGTCGCTCTTCTCCGCCGCCATCTTCTGGGCCAGTCCCAGCACCTGCTGCCGCCCCTGCTCGCTGAGCGTGCCGGCGAACTCGCGCATCTGCGTCAAGAACTTCAGCTCCTCGGCCGAGAGCTGCGGCGGCGGGGCGGGGGCGGCCTCCTCCTCCGCCACCCCGTCAAAAAAGCCCACCAGCGGCATCTCCAGCGCCGCCGCCAGCCGCGCCAGCGTCTGCAGCGAGGGCTCGGTGTGCCCGTTCTCCACCCGCGACAGGTAGCAGCGCAGCAGCCCGGTCTTGCTCTCCAGGTCGCCTTGGGAGAGCCCCCGCTCCAGCCGCGCCTGCCGGATGCGCGCCCCGATGCCGATCATGCCGCGCCGCTGCCGCCACCGGACGCTCCGCCGACGCCGTTGATGCCGTCGCGCAGTTCCTTGCTGGGCTTGAAATACGGAACCTTGCGCGCCGGCACCGCCACCGGCGCCCCCGTCTTGGGATTGCGCCCCATGCGCGCCTCCCGCTGCCGCGTGCGGAAGCTGCCGAAGCCGCGGATCTCGATCTTGTCGCCCGCCCGCAGCGAGTCCACGATGCTGGAGAAGATGGTCTCCACGATGACTTCGCTGTCCTTGCGCGTCAGCGTGCCGGTGCGGCTCACCTCTTCGATCAGATCGGCCTTGGTCATATCGAGGACTCTACCACAGCCGCCCGCCCCCAGGCTGCCGCGTTTTTGCTGGAAACGGTAGACTAATTCCGTGACCTCCGCCCGCCCCATCCGCGTCCGCATCGCCCCCAGCCCCACCGGCGATCCCCACGTCGGCACCGCCTACATGGCGCTGCTCAACTTGATCTTCGCCCGCCAGCGCGGCGGCCAATTCGTGCTGCGCATCGAAGACACCGACCGCACCCGCTTCGTCGCCTCCTCCGAGCAGATGATCTTCGACGCCCTGCGCTGGCTCGGGCTGGACTGGGACGAGGGCCCGGACAAGGGGGGACCGTTCGCCCCCTACCGGCAATCCGAGCGCACCCCGATCTACCTCGACGCCGTCGCCACCTTGCTCGCCTCCGGCCACGCCTACCACTGCTTCTGCACCGCCGAGCGGCTGGAGGCGATGCGCCGCCAGCAGGCCGCCGCCAAGCAGGCGCCGCGCTACGACCGCACCTGCCGCGGGCTCGAGCCCGCCGCCGTCGCCGCCCGCCTCGCCGCCGGCGAGCCCGCCACCATCCGCCTGGCCGTTCCCCCGGAGGGTTCCACCACCTTCCGCGACCAGCTCCGCGGCGACATCACCTTCGACCACCACAACGTGGACGACCAGGTGCTGCTCAAGTCCGACGGCTTCCCCACCTACCACCTCGCCAACGTGGTGGATGACCATCTGATGCAGATCAGCGACGTCATCCGCGCCGAGGAGTGGATCTCCTCCACCCCCAAGCACGTGCTGCTCTACCACGCCTTCGGCTGGGAGCTGCCGCGCTTCTGGCACATGCCGCTGTTGCGCAACCGCGACAAGTCGAAGATCTCCAAGCGCAAAAACCCGGTCTCGCTGATCTACTACCGCCAGGCCGGCTACCTGCCCGAGGCCCTGATCAACTTCCTCGGCCTGCTGGGCGGAGGCATGCCCGCCGCCGAGGACGCCGCCGCCGAGAAGTTCTCCCTCGACGACATGTTCGCCCGCTTCCAGTTCGACCAGATCCGCCTCGGCGGGCCCGTCTTCGACCTGGAAAAGCTGCGCTGGCTCAACGGCCTCTACCTCCGCGCCCTCGCCCCGCCGCAATTTCTGGCGGCGGTGCGCGCGGGCGTCTTCCCCGACGCCTACCTTGCCCAGATCGCCCCGCTGGTGCAGGAGCGCATCGAGACCCTGGGCCAGTTCCTCGACCTCACCGATTTCTTCTTCCTCGACCAGGTGGCGCCCCCGCCCGAGGTCTTCCTGCCCAAGAAGCGCACGCTGGAGGAGACGCTGGCGGTCGCCGCCGATCTGCTCGCCGCCCTGGAGGCGGCGGAGTGGGAGCACGCCGCCCTCGAGGCCAGCCTGCGCGCCCTCGCCGCCGCCCGCCAATGGAGCGCCAAGGAGGTCTTCATGCTGCTGCGCGCCCTCATCACCGGCAAGACCGCCTCCCCGCCGCTGCTGGAGAGCCTGCTCGTCTTCGGCCGCGCCCGCTCCCTCGACCGCCTGCGCCGCTTTCTCGAGGCGCAGGCCCAGGCGCCCGCCACTCCCAAGGGTTAGGAGAGCGAGAGCGCACGCCGCCGCCTGCACGCAGCACTGAACCGGTCATGGTAAAATGACCATGGGAGTAAAGTTCGCACTATGAAGACAATCCCGGCAGGGGAATTCAAGGCGCAATGCTTGAAGATTATGAAGGATGTGCAAGCCACGGGCGAGCCGGTGGTGGTGACTCGGCGCGGTGCACCCTTGGTCAAGCTCGTGCCCGCAGGCCCGGAAGTGTCGGATATTTTTGGCTTCATGGCTGGAAAGGTCAAAATCCTCGGCGATATCGAGAGCCCAACCGTCCCGGCGCATTACTGGGGAAGCGGCAAGCCTTGATCCTGCTGGATACCCACGTCCTCATTTGGCTCGCTGCCGAGCCGACCATGCTCTCCCAGCCCGCGCGAGGGGCCATTCGCGACGCGAGCCAGTCAGGCGGGCTGGGGATCTCGGCCATCACCTTGTGGGAGCTGGCCTGGCTGGCGGCCCACGCGCGGGTGGGCATCGCCGAGACCGTGGGCTCTTTCGTGGAGCAGATGACCGCGCGGACTTCCATCCGCCCGATTACTTCGCAGATCGCCGTGCTGGCCAATCAGTTCCCAGCGTCTTATCCCAAAGATCCCTGTGACCGCCTGATCGGCGCGACCGCGCTGGCGGAGGGCATCCCGCTGGTGACCAAAGACCGCAAGATCCGCGCCTGCCGGCAAATCAAGACCATCTGGTGAGCACGCCCAGCAGGCAGTCCGCACCTAGGTTGGCGCTCGCGCCATCCGGGCGGTAGCAACGCCGTTTTTACTCTATGGAACCGGGTCGGGTGCCGCCGCCGGAAGGCATTGTGACTGGTCCAGGATCTTGGCGCCCGGGGCCGGCTCCAACGCGAACGTCTTCGCATCGTTGAATGCCGGGTTGGCGCGGTTGATGGCCGGGGCCTGGGTCAGGCTGAGCAGCAACGAATAGGCGCCGGGATGTTCCAAGGTGATGGTGCGCGGAAAGGCCACCCCGTCGGTCACCATATAGTCGCGATAATTTGCGATCAAGGAACGCTCGCCGCGGCCATCATAAAAAATCTGCCGCTGCAAGCGCGGCTCGCTGCGGCTGAAAATCATTTCCCGGACGGTGTGCATATCGCCGGCCGCGGTTCCGGTTTCCACCCGCAGCCGGTACTCGCGTTCCTTGCCGGGAATCATCGCCAGGCGATCTGCGGATGGGATGGGAAAGGCGGGCAGGGCCTCCAGAATCTCCGAGGGGCGCAGCCGCCGGAGCGGCGAGCGTGCGGTGGTGGGCGCGCAATCATTGCGCCCCTGGATGAACTCGCCCACCGTGGGCAGACTCAGCTCGAAGCGGTTCCCATCGGAGGCCAGGTCGAAGGCGCGGCCGCCCACCAGCGGCAACGTGCCGAACATGCGCAATTCCGATGGCTTTTGCAGCAGCAGATAGCCGCTGACCGTAAGGTACGATTTGCCGCCGGTGCCTCGGATCCTGCCGCCCAGCCAGGCCATGTCGGCCACCAGCTTCCAGAAAAGGCCGGCTCGGGGTAGATTCGCGGAGCCCACGTCCACGTCGAGCAGCAGCGTCCGAATGGCGGCGGCGTTGGCGTTGTACGAAGCAGCGAGTTCCGCCGCCGTCGCCAGCGGAGGCGACGGCGGTGCCGCGACATCCGTTCGCGCGCGGACCGGCGCGCACCCGGTGGCGTACGGCATCGCCACCGCTGCGACCAGCATCCACTTGGCCCAAGCCCGCATCATCCGCAGCCGCTCGCGGGGGTCGCGCCGCTTTGCCTGCTGGCAAAATCGGCGCGAAAGGCTGCGAACCGGGGTCCCCAGAACCCGCTTCGGGATCTGGGGTGGTCGTAATTCCGCAGGGGCGGACGCGCCAGTGGCGCGTCTGCGCCCCCGGGAAACGAATTCGGCGCGGCCCCAGCGACGCGCAGCGCCGACTTGGGGCCCTGGGGCCCCCGAGTCGGCGTGAGCACAAGCGGGACGCGCGCCGTAGGCGCGCTGGGGCCCGCGCCCACCAAAGCGGCACGGCATGGGTGCATGCCTAGCCAAGCGCTAGCGCAGCGCGCCCGCCCCCTGCGCCACCTTGCGCAGCGCCTCGCCGTAGGCGTGCATCAGCTCGGCCGGCTGGGCGTAGATGGGGAACTCGTCGTTGGTCAGGCAAAAGCTGTTGGCGAACATCGCGACCGTCGCCGGATAGGCCTCGGCCCGGTCCTGGGGGAAGCGCGCCTTCATCATCGGATGCTCGCACAGCGGCGCGCTGCCCCACAGGTCCACGTCCACCCCCTCGGCCGCCAGCGCCTTCATGAAGGCGTCGCGCAGCGCGGCGCCGCGCAGCTTGGTGTCGAGCTCCTCCGGCGCCAGCGTGATCCGGTACTTGTGGTACACCGAGACGCTGCCCTCGGGAATGAAAGGCGCCCGCAGCCCCGGCAGGTCTTTCAGGTACTCCGCCAAAATGGCGGCGTTGCGCTGCCCGGTGGCGTTGACCTGCGCCAGCCGCTGCAGTTGCGCCCGGCCAAAGGCGCAGGGCAGCTCCTGGGTGCGGTAGTTCCAGGCCAGCAGGTGCTGGAACTCCATGGTGCGGTCGCTGGCGGGCAGGCCCTCGCCCACCTGCTTCAGCCAGTTGCCCTTGAAGAAGGCCTCGTCGTCGTTGGTCACCATGAAGCCGCCCTCGCCCACGGCGAAGTTCTTGGTGCCATTCACGCTGAAGCCCGCTGCCGTGCCAAACGTGCCCGCCCCGCGGCCGCGGTAGCTGGCCCCGGGCGCCTGGCAGGCGTCCTCGGTGACGATCAGCCGGTGCTGCTGGGCGAAGGCCAGGATGGGATCCCAATCGGCGCACAGCCCGTGGATGTCCACCACCATCAGCGCGCGCGTCCGCGGCGTCAGCTTGGCCGCAAGCTGCGCCGGGTCGAGGTTGAAGGTGCGGGGATCAATGTCCACCAACACCGGCGTCGCCCCGGCGTGCAGGATGGCCGCCGGCGTCGCCAAAAACGAGAAGGCCGAGGTCAGCACCTCGTCGCCGGGCTCGACCCCGGAGGCCACCAGCGCCATGTGCAGCCCGGCGGTGCCGCCGTTGACCGCCAGCGCGTGCTTGGCTCCCACAAAGGCCGCGAACTCCTGCTCCAGCCCCGACTGCTCGGGCGCGTAGAGGCCCTCGGGCCGCGTCTGCGCCCACAGGATCTTGCGGTCCAGCACCCGCAGCACCGCCTCCCGCTCGGCTGCGGTGACGATCGGCCAGCTCGTCTTGGCCTGGGTTGCCGCTACCGCCGGCGCGCCGCCGTGCAGCGCAAGTTCGTTGGCGATTGCCTTCATGTGTTTCGTCTCCTTTGTCTCTTGCTAATCGTTCCAGGCCTTGGTGCGCGCATCCACCAGCCGCCGCAGCTTGCGCCCTGCCCCCAGCGTGCGCGGTTCGTGGTATTGGAAATCGAACTCGAAAAACTTCTTGGTGTAGTAGCGCCAGCAGTCCGGAAAGCGCTCCTGGATGTTGCGGAACAGGTGCTGCTGCACCGCCTCCCGGTCTTCCCCCGGCCGCAGCTCCAGGTGGAACTCGATGCGGTCGTCGCGCTCGCCCCGCCGCACGATCACCTGCCAGTCGTCGGTGACCTCGGGAATGTCCTTCAGCATCTCCTCGAACCAATAGGGGCTGATGTTGCCCATCGAGCAGTTGATCAGCTCGTCGCTGCGGCCGGCGATCTTGGCGATGCGCGGCATCACCTTGAGCAGGCAATTGCAGGTCCCATCCGTCGCCCAGCGGGTGACGTCGGCGGAGCGGTAGCGCAGCACCGGCATCACCTGCCGGTTGAGGGTGGAGTACACCAGCTCGCCGTAGCCCTCCTCGTCGGGCAGGTCAATGTCGCTCACCAGGCTCAGTTCGCTGACGTGGTAGCCGCCCTTGTCCGGGCACTCCACCCCGTTGGCGCCAAACGCCTCGGTCTGCCCATAGCTCAAATACACCTTCGCCTTCCAGACCGACTCTAGGTAGCGGCGCGTCCGCTCGCTCAGGTTCTCGCCCCCCAGCAGCAGGAACTTCACCGGCCAAATGCCGTCCTGCTCGGCCACCTCGGTCACCCGCACCAGGTGGGTGGGCACCCCCATGATCACCGTGGGCCTGTAGACTTTGATGCGCTCATAGAATTCCCGCGGCTCGACAAACGCCCCGATCACGTGGAAGCAGCCCATCGCCTGCAGCGTGTAGAAGGCGGTGAAGGGGGCGTTCCAAAAGGAGTAGTCGAACCCGTCCGCCACCACGTCGTCGGGCCGCAAGCCCAGATTCCACAGTCCCACCGCGCCGTCGCGGCCATACTCCATCATCTCGCGGTAGGAGAAGTACACCCGCTTGTTGACGCCCATGCTGGTGCCGGTGGTTTCAAAACCGAACTCCGGCCGGGCGCAGAGGAAATCCTCGATGGGGTGGTTGCGCAGGTCGTCGGCGGTGGTGAAAAAGTCGCCCAGGTCGGCGTGGCGGTTCACCCGGCGGGGGTTGATGCCGTGCTGGCGGAACTTCTCCTGGTAGAAGCGCGAGTGCTGGCCCAGGTAGCGCACCAGGTTGCGGAACTTGGCCTGCTGCAGCCGCCGCACCATGCCCGGAGTCAGGTGCTGCGCCACCTTGGCGCGGCGCTCGGTGGTGCGCAGCAGGTGGTGGTCGAGATAGCCGAAGAGGGAGTCGAGGTTCATGCGGTGGCGGCCTGCAGGATGAGGCTGGAGTTCTGTCCGCCGAAGCCAAAGCCGTTGGACATGGCGGTGCGCAGGGGGGCGCGGGCGCCGGGGTGGATGACCAGATGCAGGTCGCAATCGGGATCGCGGTGCTGGTAGTTCAAGTTGGGCGGCAGCAATCCCTCCTCCAGCGCCAGCAGAGTGATCACCGCCTCCACCGCCGAGGCGGCGGTGAGCAGATGTCCGGTCATGGCTTTGGTGGAGCTGACCGGCAGGCGGGCGGTGTCGGCCCCCCACACCTGGCGGATGGCGGCGGCCTCGGCCTGGTCGTTGAGCACGGTTCCGGTGCCGTGGGCATTGAGGTAGTCAATGTCCGCCGGGGCGAGGGCGGCATCGGCCAGGGCGGCGCGGATGGCCAGCGCGGCGCCGCGCCCCTGCGGATGGCACTTGGTCAGCCCGTAGCAGTCGAGCGAGCTGCCGTAGCCGGCGAGTTGGGCGCGCACCCGCGCCTGGCGGCGGCGGGCGTGCCCCGCCTCCTCCAGGATCACCACCGCCGCTCCCTCCCCCACCACAAAGCCGGTGCGCTCGCGGTCGAAGGGGCGGCAGGCGCGCTCGGCGGGCTCGTGCGACAGGGCCGAGAGCAGCTCGAACTCCAGCAGGCTGAGGGGATGCACCTGGGCGTCGGTGGCGCCGGCGATGACCAGGTCGGCCTCGCCGCGCTCGATCAGGCGCTTGCCCAGCCCGATGGCGTCGTTGCCGGAGGCGCAGGCGGTGTAGCTGGAGTAGAGGCCGCCGCCGGCGCCGCTGCGACGCGCCAGCCGGCGCAGCACCGCGCTGGGATCGGCCGCGGCGCGCTGCTGCTCGATCTCGGGCAGGCGGCGCAGCAGTTGCGCCGGCTCGCAGGCCGCCGCCCAGTCGCCGCGGCGGCGCGCCAGCCCCTCCAGGTCGAGCGTGGGCTTGCCCACCGCGAAGGAGACGGCGCGGCGGGGGTCCAGCGCGCCGCCCGCGGCCGGCCGCTCCAGCCCCGCCTGCGCCAGCGCCTCGTCCAGGGCCAGCTCGGCCATCGCCTCGGGGCGGCGGGCGCCGCCCTCCAGCCCGGGCTCGTCCACCTCGCCGGCGCAGTTCACCGGAAAGCCGCGGGTGTCAAAGCCGCGTATCGGGCCGATGCCGCTCTGGCCGCGGCGCAGCGCCGCGCGCGTGGCCTCCAGCCCCAGCCCCAGCGGCGACACCACCCCGGCGCCGGTGATCACGCAGCCGTAGGCGCGTGCGGGGGCGCTCATGCCGCCGCCCCGCTGGCGCCCAGCAGCGCCCCCAGCCCCACCCCGCCGTCCCCGGCAGCCAACTCCTCCAGCCGCAGCAGCGCCGCCAGCAGGCTGGCGGCGGGCGAGCCCGCCGCCGGCTCGGCCAGGGAGAACGGCGGCCGCGCCCCCGCCCCCGCCTCGGCGCGCAGCTCGGCCAAGATCGGCGCCTGCCGCCGCCCCGCCCCCTCCCAGCTCTCCAGCACCACCGCCCCGGCGATCTCGGCCACCGGCCCGGCGGTGCAGGCCTGCTCCGGCGACTCTGCCGCCTGGCAGAGCATCAGGTCGGCGCGCCCATGGGCGATCGTCCAGTAGCCCTCGGCGATGGTCTGCGCCCCCGCCGCCCGCCCGGTGGTGAAGGTGAAGCTGGGCCCCTGCAGCCCGTACAGCAGCGAGGTGTGCGCCGCTGCCATGTTGGCCAGCAGCGTCAGCCGGCGGAAGGGGTGGAGTTGGTGCAGCGCCAACTCGGCAAAGCGCGCCCAGCCCGGGCTGCCCGCCTCGCCCTCGGGCGCCGCCTGCGCCAGCGCCTGCAGCAGGTCGGGCGTCAGCGGCGACAAATCGGCCAGCGCCGCCGCAATCCCGGCGCGCTCCGGGGCGATGCCGGCCGCCGCCAGGCTCTCGGCGCTGGGCAGCCCCGCCGCCCGCATCGCCTCCACCCCCGCCGCCGCCACCAACTGGAAGGTGCGGTGCATGCTGCGCAGCAGCTTGGCGCTGCGGATGTAGCGCCCGGGCTCGAAGCCGGCGATGCGCCCGCCCTGCCCCGCCTGCCCGCCCGCCAGCCAGGCGCGGTAGGCCGCCACCCCCACCCCCGCCGGCGACAGCGCCCCCAGCCCGGTCACCGCCACCCGCCGCCCGGCTTGTGCCCCGCCGCTCACCCGCGCGCCCCGCCGTCCACGTTGAGAATCTGGCCGGTGATGTAGCCCGCCTCGGGGGAGAGGAAAAACGCCACCGCCGCCGCCACCTCCTCCGGCCGGCCGTAGCGGCGCAGCGCGATGGCGGCCAATATCTGCTCGCCCGCCAGCGAGCGCACCCGCTCGCTCATTTCGGTCTCGATCATGCCCGGCGCCACCGCGTTGACGGTGATGTTGCGCGGCGCCAGCTCCTGCGCCAGCGCCTTGGTCAGGGCGTTCACCCCGCCCTTGGCGGCGGCGTAGTTGACCTGGCCGCGGTTGGGGCGCTCGCCCGAGACCGAGGAGATGTTGACGATGCGGCCGCGCCGCTGCCGCACCATCAGCTGGGCCGCCGCCTGGCAGCAGTGGAAGACGCCGTCCAGGTTGGTGGCCAGCACCGCTCTCCACTCCTCCTCTTCCATGCCCAGCAGCAAATTGTCGCGCACGATGCCGGCGTTGTTCACCAGCCCGTCCAGCCCGCCCAGCGCCTGCTGCGCCGCCGCCACCAGCGCCTGGGCGCTGGCCGCCTGGCTGACATCGCCCCCCAGCGCCACCGCCGTGCCGCCCTGGCGCCGCACCTCGGCGGCCACCTGCTCGGCCTCTTCCCCGCGGCTGTGGTAGTTGATGGCGACGCGCGCGCCCTCGCTGGCCAGCCGCAGCGCCGTCGCCCGCCCGATGCCGCGGCTGGCGCCGGTGATCAGAATCGCTTGCCCTTCCAGCCGCATGCCCTTAGCCCTCGCGCTCGACCACCAGCGAGGCGACGGTGCCGCCCAGCCCGCTGGCATTGATCAGGATGTGGCGGAAGCTGCCCGCCCGGGCTTCGCCGCGCACGTAGTCCAGCCCCAGATCGGGGTCGGGATGCTCGCAGTTGAGGATGGGCGGTATGGCCGCGCCCTCCGGCCCCAGGCTGCCCAGCGCCGCGATCAGCTCCAGCGGGCCCGAGCCCGCCAGCAGGTTGCCGGTCATGGACTTGACCGCGGTGATGGGGGTGTAGGCCGAGCGCGCCGTGAGCAACTGCTTCAGCGCCTGCGCCTCCGCCCGGTCGCTGCTCTCGGTGGCCAGCCCCTGGGCGAAGATCGCCTCCACGTCCCAGGCGTCCAGGCGGGCGTCGGCCAGCGCCGCCTCCATCGCCCCGGCAAAGGCCTCGGCGCTGTTGTGCAGCCGCCCCGGCAGCCCGGCGCTGGCGTTGCCGTAGCCGCGGATGGCGCCGTAGATCTTCGCCCCCCGCGCCCGCGCCCGCTCCGCCTCCTCCAGCACCACGAAGGCGCCCCCCTCGGCCGCCACAAACCCCGCCCGGTCGCGGTCGAACGGCCGGCTGGCCGCCGCCGCCGCGCCCTCGCCCAAATAGAGCAGGCCGCTGGGCTCGAAGCTCTCCAGCCGCTCCTCGTCCAGCAGCGACTCGTAGCCGCCCGCCACCGCCATCTCCGCCCGCCCGTGGCGGATGGCGTGAAAGGCCTCCCCCACCGCCATCGCCCCGCCGGCGCCGCTCATGCAGATGTTCGCGTTCGGCCCCTGCGCCCCCAGCCGCAGGCTGACGAAATAGAGCACCAGGTTGGCCAGGCTCTTCAGCAGCCAGAGCGGGTTGATGGTGGCGATGCCCTCGGCGCCAAAGATGCCGAGATCCAGTCCGGTCGCCCCATAGGCCAGGTCCAGCGCCCGCAGCAGCTCGTCGCGGTCGCCGGCGTGCCCGGGCGAGCCCACGAAGCAGCCGATGCGCGCCGGGTCCGTGCCCGCCAGCGCCCCGGGCGCGCCCAGTCCGGCGTCGCGCACCGCCAACTCCATTGCCGCCACCCCCAGCCGCACCGGCCGCGTCATCAGCTTCAGCGACTTGGGATCGGAGATGTACTGCCGCGGCTGGAAGTCGCGCACCGCGCCCCCCACCCGCGTGCGGTAGGCCTCCAGCGCCAAGTGCGGCACCTCGCCCACCCCGCTGCGCCCCGCGCGCAGCCCCTGCCACAGCTCCGCCGCGCTGTTGCCGAGCGGCGACACCACGCCCACGCCGGTCACCACCACCGTCCGCGCCGCCCCTTCGCCCTGTTGTGCCTTGGCCGCCATTTCCGTGTCCGCCCTAGGGCTCGTAGGCCCGCAGCACCAGGCTCCCGTTGGAGCCGCCGAAACCGAAGGAGTTGGAGACCACGGTGCGCACCCTCTGCCGCCGCCCCCGGTTGGGGACGTAGTCGAGGTCGCAGGCCGGGTCGGGGTGTTGGTAGTTGATGGTGGGCGGGATGAAGCCCTCGCCAATCACCTGGGTGGAGATGATCGCCTCGATGGCGCCGGCGGCGTTGACCATGTGCCCGGTCATGGACTTGGTCGAGCTGATGGGAATCGCCGCCGCGCGCGCGCCGAAGCAGCGCTTGATCGCCGCCGTCTCGCTGGCGTCGTTCTGCACGGTGGAGGTGCCGTGGGCGTTGATGTAGTCCACCTCCTCCGGCCCCAGCCCGGCGTCGGCCAGCGCCGCCTGCATGGCCAGCATGGGGCCCTGGCCGTCCGGGGGCGAGTCGGTGATGCGGTAGGCGTTGATGGAGGAGCCGAAGCCGGCCAGCTCGGCGTAGACCCGCGCGCCGCGGCGGTAGGCGTGCCAGGCGTCCTCCAGCACCAGCATGGCGCCGCCCTCGGCCAGCACAAAGCCGTCGCGCTCGCCGTCGAAGGGGCGCGAGGCCTGCTGCGGATGGTCGTTGTTCTTGGAGAGCGCCCCCAGCAGGATGAAGCCCGCCACCATGGTCGGCTCCATCAGGCACTCCGCCCCCCCGGCCAGCATCACGTCCGCCTCGCCGTGGCGGATCTTGTCCAGCGCGAAGCCGATGGCCTGCGAGCTGGAGGTGCAGGCGGTGGAGATGGTGGTGATGGGGCCGCGCGCCTGGAACTGCGCCGCCAGCACGTAGGCCAGCCCGTAGGGGGAATAGCGCAGGTATTCCCAGGCCGGAATCTCGGCCAGCGCCCGCCGCCGCTGCTCCACCCCGCTCACCCGCAGCTTGCGCTGCGCCAGCTCCGGCAGCAGGCTGTCGCGCCGCCCCTCGGTGCCGAGCGCAATGCCCAGCCGGCCCGGCTCGACCCCGCCCGGCTTGAAGCCGGCGTCGGCGAAGGCCTCCAGCGCCGCCACCAGCCCCAGCGCATTCTTGCGGTCCAGCGCCTCGGCGATCTCCGGCTTGACCTGGCGCTGCACCCGCTCGGGGGAGAAGTCCTTGACCTCGCCGCCGATGCGGGTCTCGAAGGTGGCGGCGTCAAACAGGGTCAGCTCGCCGATGCCGCAGCGGCCCGCCACCAGCCCCTCCCAGGTCGAGGCCACCGTCGGCCCGAGCGGGGTGATCGCCCCCAGGCCGGTGACCACCACCCGCCGCCGCCCCGGCTGCGGCCGTCCGCTGCCCGCCGGGCTCATGCCTTCGCCTCCCCCGGCACCGGCGTGTCGCCCATCAGATTGCGGTTCACCTGCTCCGCCCACTGCGCCAGGGTCGCGCGCGCCTGGGGCGGAATCACCCCCGCGCCCGAGCCGGTGTCAAAGCCCAGCATCAGCTCGGCGGTCGCCACCACGGTGTCGTTCACCTGGGCCGTCGCCTTGCACCGCCCGGCCCCGTCCACCAGCCCGGTCAGCTCCGCCCGGATCACCATGGTCTCGCCCGGCCGCACGAAGTGGCGGAAGCGCGCGTTCTGGATGGTGAGCAGCACCGGCAGCACCTTCTCCCCGCCCTCGGCCGCCGCCACCGAGTAGGTGATCAGCCGGCCCGCGAGCTGCGCCATCGCCTCCACAATCAGCACCCCCGGCACCACCGGGAAGCCGGGAAAGTGGTCGGCGAAGTAGTCCTCGCTCATGGCGGCGCACTTGGTGCCGACCGCGTAGGCGCCGGGTTGCATCTCGGTGATTCGATCCAGGAGCAAGTACCGCATATCGTGTAAACCGCCGCCCCCCCGCCCGCGGGCGGGGGCAGGGAACTGGGGGCCGCCGCCGCGCGGGCGCCTAGCTGCCGGCCGCCTTCTCCGCCTCCAGCTCGCCAATCCGCCACGCCACCAGCCGGGTGAACGTCTCCGGGGTGAACAGCGTCGGGATCTCCCGCGCCGTCAGCCCGGTCTGCAGCCGCCCCGGGTCCACCTCCGGCATCAGGATGCGCAGCCGCTCCAGCGCCGCCTCGGTCAACACCCCGTTCTGCTGGAACTCGGCCTCGGTGAGCGAGCCCTGGGTGGCGCGCTGGATGCCCCCCCGCGGGATCTTGATGCCGAAGGCCGACTCCAGCCGGAAGAGCAGGTCGAGGAAGTCCAGCGACTCGGCGTTGAGGTCGTTCATCAGGCTGCTGCTGGGCTGCACCTCGGCCTCTTCCCGGCCCAGCACCTCGGCGATCGCCCCGCGCACCGTCAGCAGGATTTCTGGGTGCCGCTGGGCCAGCACCCGGTCGGCGGTTTCCCGGATCTTGAGGACCTCGGCGGCGTTGGCGCTGTTGACTTCTGGCATGGATGGTTCGCTCCTTGGCTTGCGATGGAATTTTTCTACCCGACGCTGAGCAGCGACAGCCCCCCGTCGGCAATAATGGTCTGTCCGTAAATCCAGTTGGCCGCGTCCGAACACAGGAACGCCGCCACCTCCGCCAAATCCTCGGGCGTGCCGATGCGGCCGGCGGGCGAGAGCTTCTCGCACGCCTCCTTCATCTGCGGGTAGTTGGCGAACAGCTTGAGCGCGTCGGTGTCGATCGGCCCCCCCGAGAGGGTGTTGCAGTTGATGCCGTGGCGGCCCAGCTCCACCGCCATGTAGCGCGTCAGCGCCTCGGTCGCCGCCTTGGTCACCCCGATGGAGGCGTAGCCGGGTATATAGTGCTGCGAGCCCAGGCTCGACAGGCTGAGGATCTTGCCCCGCCGCCCCTTCATCAGCGGCAGCGCCTTTTGCGCGCTCAGCAGCAGCGCGTTGGTGTTCCCGGTGAGGGTGTGGTCCCAGCCCTCCAGCTTCTGCCGCGTCACCGGGCCGTAGGTGGCCACGTCAATGGCGTTGTTCACGAAGATGTCCAACACCCCAAACTGGCCCTGCACCGCGGCGAACAGCTTGGCGATGCCCTCGGGCGCGATGGCGTCGGCGTTGACCACCTCCGCCCGCCGCCCCAGCCCGCGCATCTCCTCCGCCAGCTTCTGCGCCGCCGCCTCGCTGGTGACGTAGTTGATGACCACGTCGGCGCCGCCCTGCGCCAGGCGCAGCGCGATGGCGCGGCCTATGCCGCGCGCCGCCCCCGTCACCAATGCCACTTTGCCGTTCAGTTCTCCGCTCACGCTTGCCCCCGTGGTGCACCCCCGCGCCCGCCGCCGGCCGGCGCGCCTGCCTCTGCTTGCTTGGCTTGCCGGGCGCGGTCCCGTGTCCACACACTTGACCGCTCACTGGCCCCCGGCGGCCCGCTGCCCTGGCCCTACGCCCGCACCGGCTGCCGCGCCAGCTTCCCCGCCAGGCGGTGAAACGCCTGCTGCAACTGCTGGTACTGCGCCCCCAAATCGTGCTCGGGCTGGCCGTGCTTGGTCTGCGGGCTCTTGAAGTAAAAGCCCAGCCACTCCATCACCCCGCCCTCGCCCGCCCGCTGCGCTGCCGCGCTCAGCAGCGCCAAGTCCAACAACAGCGGCGCCGCCAAAATGCTGTCGCGGCACAGGAAGTTGATCTTGATCTGCATGGCGTAGCCCAGCCAGCCAACGACGTCAATATTATCCCAACTCTCTTTGTTGTCGCCCCGCGGCGGGTAGTAGTTGATCTTCACCTGGTGGGAGAGCTTGCCGTAGAGCTCGGGGTAGACCTCCGGCTGCAGGATGTGGTTCAGCGCCGACAGCTTCGACTCTTCCTTGCTGCGGAAGGCCGCCGGATCGTCCAGCGTGGCCCCGTCGCCGTTGCCCAAAATGTTGGTCGAGAACCACCCCGACAGCCCCAGCATGCGCTGCTTGATGCCCGGCGCCAGGATGGTCTTGAGCAGCGTCTGGCCGGTCTTGAGGTCCTTGCCGCTCACCGGGCAGCCCTGCCGCGCCGCCAGCTCGGTCATCACCGGCATGTCCACCGTCAGGGTGGGGGTGGCGTTGACGAAGCTGCAGCCCTCCTGCAGCGCCGCGTAGGCGTAGATCATGCTGGGGGCGATGGTGGGCTCGTTCTCCCGCATCGCCGCCTCGAAGATGTGCAGGCTCTGGTGGGCCGGCCCCGCCGGCAAAAACACCTCGGTCGAGCCGCACCACATCACCACCACCTGCTCCACCCCGTGCTGCTTCTTGAACGCGCGGATGTCCTGGCGCAGCGCCTCCGCCTGCTCGAATTTGTTGGTCTGCGGCTTCACCCGCCGCCCCTCGGTGCGGCGCAGGTACTGCGGGTCGTGGATGCCCGCCATCGGCTCGACCGCCTCCAGCGCCGGCCGCACCGCCGCCAGCAGCAGCGGCTCCAGCACCCCCGCCGCCTGCGCCATGTCGTAGCCGTTGCCGGGGTTGATGTCCCAGCCGCCAAACACCAGGTCCTCCAGCCGCGTCAGGTTGAGGTACTCGGCTAGCGCCACCTGCGCCTTGGGTTGATCCGGCGGGGCAATCTTGGCCAATTGGGTCAGCGCCCCGAAGGGCTTCGCCAGCCCTTGGCGAACCGCATCCACCCCGGCAATCAGCGTGGTGGAGATGGCTCCCATGCCCGCCAACAGCACTCCCAGCCGCGGGGGCGGCGTTTGCGACGTTGCTTTCGAACCGGTTTCGGCCATAGCTGCTGCTCCCTTTCTATTGCGCACTCTGGCTCGATTCTCCCCGAGCGTCGGTTAACCACGGGTTAAAACATCATTAAAGCTTTTTAACGCGGTCCCGAAAGGGACACGCCCGGCGGCAGCGCCACCGCCGAGATGCGCTCGTCCACCACGCGCCGCAGTTTGCGCCGCGCCCCCCCCGCCTCCAGCTTCCCGCGCAGCGTGCCCCGCGGCAGAAAACACAGCCGCAGCTCGTACAGGCCCATCTGCCGGTTCTTTTCGTAGTAGGGGAACATCGCCGCGAAGCGCCTCCACAGCTCCGCCTCCACGCCGGCCGCGCGCCCCGGCGGCAGCTCGGGGCGCAGCTCCAGCCGCAGCTCGATCACGTCGCGGCTGCCCGGCTGCCGCACCGCCGCCTGCCAATCGTCGGCCAGGTCGGGGTTGCCTCCCAGCCAGCTCTCGAAGATCCAGGGGCTGATCATGCCCATGCCGCAGGAGACGATCTCGTCCCCCCGCCCCTGGATCTTGTCCACCCGCCGCAGGCACTGCAGCAGGCAGCCGCAGGGCTCGTCCAAAAATCGGGTGATGTCGTTGGAGCGGTAGCGCACCAGCGGCATCACCTTGCGCGTCAGCGTGGTGAACACCAGCTCGCCGAAGCCGTCGGGGTTGGGGTGGACGATCTCGAATTGGAAGTTGAACTCGTTGAGGTGGTAGCCCCGCTGCGCCGGACACTCGATGCCGCTTGCCCCCAGCGTCTCGGTCTGCCCGTAGGCCTGGTACACCTTCGCCTTCCACACCGATTCCACCCAGGCCCGGGTGGCCTCGCTCATGTTCTCGCTGCCGGAGAGGATGAACTTCACCGGCCAGGTCCCCTCGCGCTCGGCGATCTCGGTCAGCCCCACCAGCCAGGCCGTGTCCACCACCAGCACGTTGAACCCATAGTCCTTCACCCGGCGGTAGAACTCCTGCGGGTCGAGCTTGGAGCCGATCACGTGGAAGCAGCCCACCGCGTTCAGCGAGTGCAGCAGCGAGATGCCGGCGTTCCAAAAGGCGTAGTCGAAGGCGTCCACCACGCGGTCGCTGGGGCGCAGCCCCAGGTTCCACAGCCCCACCGCCCCCTCGAAGCCGATGTCGTGCACCTCTTCGTTGGAAAAGTAAATGCGCTTGTTGCGCGCCGTGGTGCCGGTGGTCTCGAAGCCCGCCTGCGCCGGCGCGCAGACAAAGTCTTCGGTGTCGCGCTGGCGCAGGTCGGCCGAGGTGGTGAAAAAATCGCCCAGGTCCTCCGGGCGCCGCACCCGCGCCGGCACGATGCCCCGCGCCGCGAACTGCTCGCGGTAGAAGCGGCTGTGCGCCCCCACCCGCTCCACCGTGCCGCGGAACTCCGCCGCCTGCACCCGCTCCACCAGCCAGCGCGGCACCCGCGGCGCCAGCGCCGCGCGGCGCGGGATGCTCTGCCCCAAAAAAAGCTTCTCCAGCAGCGTGGGTACACGCTCAAACATAGTCGCTGTCCGGGAACCCGGGGGGTTCTGCGTGTTCCATCATATACGCCGCCGCCGCCCTGTCCACCATTTCCTCGCCCACCCCGCCGATCGCGGGGGTCGCGCCGCTTTGCCTGCCGGCAAAATCGGCGCGAAGGCTGCGAACCGGGGTCCCCAGAGCCCGCCTCGGGCTCTGGGGTGGTCGTAATTCCGCAGGGGCAGACGCGCCAGTGGCGCGTCTGCGCCCCCGGGAAACGAATTCGGCGCGGCCCCAGCGAGGCGCGAGCAAAAGCGGGACGCGCGCCGCACCGGCCCGGCGCTGCTACAGCCGGGCCGGGCAGGCGCACTGGGGCCCGCGCCCGCCGACTTGACGCCCGCCGAAGTTTTGCCGCCTAATACTGCCATGAGCACCGGAGTGGCACGCCCCTCGGACCCGCACTACCAATCCGCCCTGGAACAATACGCCGCCGCCATGAAGTTGTTTGGCCAGCAGAAGTTCGACCGCGCCAAGCCCTTGCTGGAAAAAGTCTGCGCCTGCCCCTACCGCGAGCTGGCCGAGCGCGCCACCCTGCACCTCAACACCTGCAACGGCCGCCTCGACCACTCCGGCGGCAAGTCGCTCTCCGCCGACGAGTACTACCACCACGCCATTGTGAAGATGAACATCGCCCAGTTCCAGGATGCCGAGGAACTGCTGGCCAAGGCGATGCGCGCCGGCGCCAAGGGCCCCCACCTCGCCTACGCCCTGGCCTGCCTGCGCGCCCAGACCCAGGACGCCGACGCCGCCCTGGTGCACTTGAAGGAAGCCATCCGCGGCGACGGCCACTACCGCATGCTGGCCCGCCAGGACCGCGACTTCGAGCCGCTGATGGACGATCCCCGCTTCACCGAGATCCTCTACCCCGAGAGTCGCGCCTAGTGGCCGCGCCCACCACCGCGGTCTTGATTCTGGCGGCGGGCCGCGGCACCCGCATGCGCTCGCAATGGCCCAAGGTGCTGCACGCCGCCGGCGGCCGCAGCATGCTGGCCAGCGTGCTCGCCGCGGTGCAGGCCGCCGACGTCGCCCCCCCAGACACCGCCGGTGTCGCCTCCAAAGGCACCGTGGGTGTCGCCCCCAAAGACACCGCCGGTGTCGCCGCTAAAGACACCGCCGTGGTCGCCGGCTTCGGCCTCGACCAGATCGCCGCCGCGCTCCAAGGCTCGGGCGTCTCCGTGCTGCGGCAAGAGCCCCAGCTCGGCACCGGCCACGCCGTCCAGTCGGCCCAGTCCTGGTGGCAGGCCTACGACCAGCTCGTCGTGCTGCACGGCGACATGCCGCTGCTCTCCCCCGCCACCGTCCAGGGCTTGATTGCCCGCCGCCAAGAGAGCGCCGCCGCCGCCGTGCTCGCCACCGCCTCGCCCAGCGAGCCCCGCGCCTACGGCCGCATCCTGCGCGACCCCAAGGCGCCCGAGCGCGTCCTCGCCATCGTCGAAGAAAAGCAGGCCACCCCGGAGCAGCGCCAGATCCGCGAGCTCAACGCCGGCTTCTACGCCTTCGCGACCGCCCCGCTCGCCCAGGCCCTCGCCCAGCTCGGCACCGACAACCCCCACGGCGAGTATTACCTCACCGACACCATCGCCATCCTCGCCCGCCAGGGCCAGGCCGTGGTCGGCTACGCCTTGTCCGACGAGCGCGAATGCCTCGGCGTCAACGACCGCGCCGAGCTCGCCCAGCTCGACCGCGACCTGCGCCGCCGCAAGGTCGAGCAACTGCTGCAGTCCGGCGTCACCGTCCAGCTCCCCGACACCGTGGTGGTGGACGCCGGGGTCGAGGTCGGCCCCGACACCGTGCTCGAGCCCGGCGTGCAGTTGCTGGGCGCAACCCGCATCGGCTCGAACTGCCACATCCGCTCTTACTCCATCCTCACCGACTGCGAGCTCGGCGACCATGTCCTGGTCCGCCCCCACTGCGTCATGGAATCGGCCCGGGTCGAGGACGGCGCCCTGCTCGGCCCCTTCACCCGCCTGCGCGAGGGTGCCCACATCGGCCCCGGCGCCCACATCGGCAACTTCGTCGAGGTCAAAAAGAGCAAGGTCGGCGCCGGCGCCAAGGCCAACCACCTCGCCTACCTGGGCGACGCCTCCATCGGCGCCAAGGCCAATATCGGCGCCGGCACCATCACCTGCAACTACGACGGCGTGCACAAGCACCCCACCCAGATCGGCGCCGGCGCCTTCATCGGCAGCAACTCCACCCTCGTCGCCCCGATCGAGATCGGCCCCGGCGCCTACATCGCCGCCGGCAGCGTCGTCACCGAATCCGTCCCCGCCGACGCCCTCGCCCTCGGCCGCGCCCGCCAGACCACCAAGCCCGGCTGGGCCGCAAAGCGCCGCCAGCGCAAGCCCTAGAAACCCTACCCAGCCTCCGTGCACGCCGGATCGAGGGGCCAGTCCCGCTGGTCATTTCTTGATTCCCGACTTATACAAAAGCTCGCCGAACAGCGCTCGGTATTCCTGGATATGGGGTTCAATGTACTCCCGACGGCAGATGTACTCGATCTTGTGTGCCGAGAAATTTCCAAGTTTCCGGAAGACGTCCAGTATTTCTTTGCTGTGCCGCGACAGCGCGAGCGCAGAATTTGTCCTGGCCTCACCGATGACCTGGTCGAGAAATTTATAATTTCCGGCTGCGTCCTTGATGGCGGTTTCAATACCCAAGTTCCTGTAGGAAAGGATCAGCAAAACCTCGACGAGCCGCCGCATCAAAACCGTGCATCCGTCGAAGATATTGAGCTCGTAAGCAGCGTTGATCTGCTTGGCGAGGCTCTCGATGTAGCCGCGCGTGCCGCTGTAATCCACCTCCGGCAAAATCGAGCCGTGATCAGCGACAAGCTGCGAACGGGGGCCCACCGACGGATATTTTTTTTCGAGCTCTACGATAAATTCCCGCCTCAGCCGATGCCCGTTTGTCGCCCTTGTCGTATTCCGACTTGCTCTGAGATTTTTCTCGAGGCGAGACCGGTTCGGTGCAGGAAGGGCGAGCCGGGTGAGCCATCTCTCAGCGTCGGATGAACCGAACTCCTCGATACTGCTCGTCTTGAGGTAAAAAAACGCAAGGTGGCAAACCTTCCCCAACTCGGGGAGTGACGTCAGGGAACACGCGCTCGCAAAATCCTCAAGATTCATGCACTTGTTGGGCTTCGGTCGCCCTGGATCAGCTGCTGAGCGTAGCGCTCCCCCTCGTCAGTGAGGTACCAGTTGCCTGCGTCCTCTCCAACCAGAGCCGGCGATTGCACCTTAGCCTTGCCGAGCTCCCGCGTCACCAAGCTCGGCCGCAATTTGCCGGCCTGTTTGAATTGCTGATTGAATGTCGCAGCGAGCGAGGAGCCGCCGATTTCGCTTGTCCCCGCAGACTGCTTGATGACGATTAGCATCCAAACGGCTTTTTGAAGGACGGTCCAATCCTGTCGCGGGACCCCGAATTTCGCCGAATCATGACGGAACGCCACCGGCTGGCCGGCCGCCGAGTCGTTCCCCCTCGCCGCCCCGCCCCGCCGTCGTGCCCCGCGGGGCTTTGAGGGAGGCGGGTCAGGGTTGGGTGAAAGGGCTGCGCCGCTAAGCCGATTTCTCCCGTCGGCAATCGCCCCAACAGGTTGAATCAAGCCGCCGAACTGCTGCTGAACGGCCGAAGTGATTCCGGGGATGTCCTCGCGCTCGCCGTCAATCTCAAGCTCCAGGGCTTGGAGCTTGAGACGAATTCGAAACTTCGCCATAAGTGCGTCCTCAGCTCGCCACGATGAACGAGGTCCCGTCAAGACCGAATCACTCGCAGTATAGCCTAAAGTGTTCTGCCGGGACGCGGCATCGCCGTTTGCCCGGTGGCCTGCGCGAGTTCAGGCAGACGTGACGGAGAGCCCGAGGATTAACGCGCCGGCCTGCCGGCGCCCCCTTTGCCTAGCAGTCCGTGGTAAAAGTCCGATCGTGAAGGGCAACATTCTGGGCTGTGGAGCGTAGAAGAAGCAACAGCGCCGGAGCGAATAACACGGCCATTGGCAGGCGGGAGAAGCGGAACCAGCAGGAGGGGTTGTGGGTGGCGGCGTCGCAGTTGCCGATGTCGGCGGGGCACCCGTTCTACCAGCGGCTGAACCAATTGCTGGACGAGAAGGGATTTGACCGTTTCGCGGAGGAACGCTGCGCGCGGCTTTACGGGGAGCGGATGGGGCGGCCGAGCCTGATGCCGGGGATTTACTTTCGCCTGTTGCTGGCGGGCTATTTCGAGGAAATTGATTCGGAACGCGGGATCGCATGGCGGGCGGCGGATTCTTTGGCGACTCGGCGCTTCGTGGGGGCGGGCCTGGAGGAGACCTCGCCGGGCAACTCCACGCGACGCTGCGCAGCATCGTGCGGCGGGACACGGGCGAGGCGTACGAGAAGTTTTTGACCCAGTTGGCGCAGGCCAGCGGCATTGCCACGCCGACGCGGGAGGGCCTGGCGCGGGTCGACCGCCAACGGAAGCACAAGGGCAGCAACCAGGACTGGGCCCATCCGCACGAGTCGGACGGGCGCATTGCCAAGATGAAGGACGGGCGCACCCATATCGCGCACAAGGCCGAGTATGCGGTGGATTTGGAGTCGGGCGCGCTGCTGGCGGTGGCGCTGCATGCGGCCGATCAAGGCGACACGGCCACGGTGATGCCGACCTTGGGCGCGGCGGGCGAACAGATGGCGGCAGTGGTTCGGCAGGGGGAGGCTTCCGAGGCCGCAGCCGCGGCGTTGGCCATTGGCGAAGTGGTCGCTGACAGGGGCTACCACAGCGACGCGTTGTTGGCGGACATGGCAGCGGCTCAGGTGCGCAGCTACATCTTCGGTAAAATGACAGGCGCGGGATTGGCGCGGTAAGCCGGAGAGCCGGCGCCGCGACTATGCCAATCGCCGGCGGGTGCGCGGCGCGCGTGGGAAACGCCTGCTGCGCCAACGAGGGGAGAAGATCGAGCGTGGCTTCTCGCGCCTCTGCGACACCGACGGCATGCGCCGCACCCATCTGCGGCGCCACCCCAACATCCTGAAACGGCTGCTGATCCACGCCGGGGGTACAACCTCGGGCTGCCGATGCGCCAACTCACCGGCCTGGGCAAGCCGCGCCGTTGCCAAGATGGCGTCCCGGCCGATTCCGGCCTCATTTTTGCCTTCCTGTTCCCCGCGATGGCAATTCTACGGTCGCAAATGAGGTCCGCGGCCGCTCGCTGGGACATCCATCGCGACCATGCCCTTCGCCCCCACACTCGATCTGGCGCGACTGCCGCGCTGGAAATGGCAATATGCACCACGGACCGCTATCGTCTCCGGCCCGGCCCACCTCTCGGGACGGCCGTCGCGGGCCCCGGCTCGCGTGCATTTTGCCGGGCCGGGCGGTCGGGCTTCGCCGGCGGCGGATCGGAACGCCTCGACGCCGTGTTCCCGTTGCGACATGGACCCTCCAAGAAGCGCAGCTGCCGGGGCCCCGGGGGCGCGCGACGTGGGCAGTGTATAGGTTTTGGGCTGCCCCGAAACAAGGCCGGAATGGACGTCGGCCGGGTTCGGCTCCGCTCAGTGCGGCGGGCGGCTGGCACCTACCCGCCGGGACTACACTAGGGAATGCTCGACCGCGCCTTTGTCCGCGACCATTGGGACGAGGTCGAGGCCATGCTGCGGCAGCGCGGCATGGAACTCGATCTCGGCCGCCTGCGCCAGCTCGACCTCGCCCGCCGCGAGCTCATCCAGCGCGCTGACCTGCTCAAGCAAAAGCGCAACCAGGATTCGGACGAGGTCGCCCGGCTCAAAAGGGGTCCGGAGCGCGACGGCCCCCGCGCCGCCGAACTGATCGCCGCCACCCGCACCCTCGGCGACCAGATCGCCGCTCTCGACGCCGAAAGCGGCGCCCTCGACGCCGAACTCGAACCCATCCTGCTCGGCCTCCCCAACCTTCCCTCCCCGGCCACCCCGGTGGGCGCCTCCGCCGCCGACAACCTCGAGGTGCGCCGCTGGGGAACACCCAGCGCCTTCGACTTCACCCCCCAGCCCCACTGGGAGCTCGGCGCCCGCCTCGGCATCCTCGACCTCGATGCCGCCGCCCGCATCTCCGGCGCCCGCTTCGCCGTCTACCGCGGCGCCGGCGCCCGCCTAGAGCGCGCCCTCGCCAACTTCATGCTCGACCGCCACACCGCCGCCCACGGCTACACCGAGATCTTGCCGCCCGCGCTGGTCCACAGCAAAAGCCTGCGCGGCACCGGACAGTTGCCCAAGTTCGCCGCCGACCTGTTCAAGTGCGAGGGCGCCGACCTCTGGCTCATCCCCACCGCCGAGGTCCCGCTCAC
>Ga0307373_10001532_pt1 | contig 43384 bp, 41 predicted proteins | sample OX2MG_FD_202534 | JGI IMG/M metagenome (GOLD analysis project Ga0307373, IMG submission 202534) | Soil microbial communities from Risofladan, Vaasa, Finland - OX-2 | ecosystem: Environmental > Terrestrial > Soil > Coastal area > Acid sulfate soil | place: Finland: Risofladan, Vaasa | collected...
GCGGCCAGACCACCTGGGGCATGGAGTGGGAGACGCTGGACGGCGTCGACAAGGTCCAGGCTTTCTACAGCAACAAGTTCACCCAGGGTGATTGGGCGGTCAGCTTCAAGGGGACGTCCAACGGCTCGTTTTCCGCCATCTTCACGAGAAAGAGCAACTCGAAAGACGGCGGCCTGGTCGGAGCCGGCTCGGCTCAAGGCGTGACCACGATCACGCTCAGCCTGGTCAACGCCACCTAACCCCGACGTAGTCTTGGCGGCCGGGGTGACCCCGGCCGCGACTTTGTCCCTGCGTCTCCCGTTCGTGGCTTGGAGTCGCTAATAAGTCAGGTCCGCTCCCTATACCGGAGGGAGAGCAGCGACCGCGGCTGAGCTGCGCTCGCGATGAGAGGGAACCATCCGGAGTCCCCTCTCATACCTAGGCTCTGGCGCCCGAGCCCCTGAAAATCGGGTTCTGGGCCAGCTCGCGCTCGAGGCTGGTGGCAGGGCCGTGGCCGGGGTACAGCGCCGTCTGCAGCGGCAAGCGCATGAGCTTGGTCCCGATGCTCATCATCTGGCGCCGCAGGTCCGTCTCCGGCATCTGCCTGCCGATCCCGCCGGCCAGGATCGTGTCACCCACGAACGCGTGGTTGGCCACCACGAAGCAAAGGCTGCCCGGCGTGTGGCCCGGCGTGTGGATGACGCTCACCTTGAACTCGCCGAACTCGAGCTCGTCGCCGTCGATGAGGTACCGGTCGGCCGAGCGGAGAAACTGCTTGGCGTCGGCCGAGTGCAGCGCGGTCTCACCACCCGTCACGGCCTTCACGTCGTCCTTTCCGCCGACGTGCCCTGGGTGGCAGTGGGTGGCGAGGATGAACTTGACCTTCAGGCCGGTCGCCTGCTCGACGATCTTTTCCGCGGGCAGCCCAGGGTCGATGATCACCGCCTCCTTGGTCGACGCGCACGAGACCACGTAGCAGTTCACATCTCGGTCGAGCTTGACCTTGACGATGGCGAGCTTGGACATGAATCAGTATTTACCGCAATGGAGCACTTCGCCGCTGTTGCCTTTGCGGTCGTGCTCTCGGCCGTCTGCCTGTTCTGGGTCTACGGGTACGTGCGCCGGCGGTCGAAGAAGCGCTACTGAGCGCTACTCGTGCTCGGACGCGCCCTGGACCTTGATCCGAAGCGCATCAAGCGAATCGAACTTGTCCAGCGCCGGCTTGGCCCGTACTCGATCCGGGTACTTCGCAGTCTGGATCGCCTCCAGCAGAAGCTCGATCTCCTCGGGCGTGAAGTTGAGGGTCCGATAGACGACCTCTTTCACCTTCACCGGACGGTCGACGGCGCCCTTGATCACGTCATCGGTGTCGGTGACGACCTGAGGTCGCGTCGGGCGGAAGAGCTCCTCGGAGCCGGCGAGCGAGACGCGTTTGAATGTCGGCATTAATGGATCACCCTCAATCCTGTTTGTGATTCTCCAACACTTTGGCTGCCAGCGCGCGGTACGACTTCGCTCCGTCGGACTCTTTTGCATACTGCAAGATCGATTGGCCGGCGAGTGGCGTCTCCGCGAAACGGATGGAATCGGTGACGCCGAAGTCGTAGACCTTGTCCCCGTACTTCTCTCGCACCGCGGCGAGCACCTCCTGTGAGTGAAGCGCGCGATGCTTGTAAAGCGTCGGCAGGATTCCGATCAGCTCCAGCCGCGGGTTGAGCCTGCGCTTCACGCGCTCCATCGTGACGAGCAGCTCCTGCATGCCCCGCAGGGCCAGGAACTCAGCCTGGAGCGGCACCAGGACCTCGTCTGCGGCGACCAGGGCGTTGATCACGATGAGGTCGAGGGACGGCGGGCAGTCGATGATGATGAAGTCGTAGCGGCGCTGAGCCGGCTCGAGCTTGTCGCGCAGGATGCTCTCGCGGCCGATCTCGTTGATCAGCTGGTTCTCCGCCCCTGCGAGCTCGATGTCGGCCGGGATGTAGTGGACGCCCATCTGGGGGGCCTCCTGCACGACGTCGGTCACGGTCGTGTCCGGGTCCACCAGGAGGTCGTAGATGGTCTTTTCAAGTTCGCCGGGCGGCTTCATGTACAGGGTCAGGTGGCCCTGGGCGTCAAGGTCGATCAGGAGAACCCGCTGGCCCAGTTCCGCAAGGGCTGCGCCGAGGTTCACGGCGGTGGTGGTCTTGCCAACACCCCCCTTTTGCATCGCGACGGCGATCGTTCGGGCCAAGAGTGAACCGAGTCTAACGGAACCCGGGCGATCTGGCCTGTCCGGAGAGCCCCAAATGCGCGTCATCTAGAATGGCGGCGCCCGTGATCATCGACGTCATCGTCGTCCTGGTGCTCATAGTCGCGCTGTTTATCGGCTATCAGCGCGGTGTGATCCAGCCTCTCATGGCCGAGATCTTCTTCTTCGGCACCCTGCTGGCCGTCTTCCGCTTCCACGACCAGTACACCAACGAGATGCAGAAGCTGCTTCACCTCAACGCTGTGTTGAGCGTGTTCGTCGCCTTGATCCTCGCCGTCGTCCTGGGCGCCGTCGGGGGCGCGATCGGTGGCGCGTTCCACCGGATGGAGGCCATTCGCGGCATCGACGGGCTGCTCGGCGTGTTCGTGCACGGCGTCGTGACCCTGATCGTGATCTACCTGGCGATATCGGCGCTGGTGACCCTCGACAACGCGTTCCAGCCCGCGCTGCAGACCGCCAGCCTCACCCTCAAGCAGGTCAACCAGCTGGAGAACGAGATCCTCTCCAACCCCATCACCTCGGCCCTGGTGTCGAAGTCGGACATGCAGGCGTTGAAGACGGCCGCGGCGAAGTCCAACGCTGCCCACCTCGACTCGGTGGCCGGGATCCACCAGCTGCAGCAGATCTATTCGAACTTCCTGCAGCCGCAGCTGCACAGCTCCAAGAGCGTGCCCATCATCCTCAGCATCGGCCAACACCTTCCCTTCATCGGCCACGTCGGGCCGAACGATCTGCAGTCCGGGACGGCCAGCTCGTCGCGTACGTCGACGCCTAAGGCCAGCCCGACGCCGAGCCCTCACAAGTAATAGCCTTCGCGTTACCGAGATGCTGGACCTGGCTCTTACCCCTGACCAGGAGCAGTTGGTCTCCACCGTCCGCGAGTTCTGCGCCCGGGAGTTCGCACCGCATATCCGGGACAACGATCGCGCGAAGCACCACGACCCGGAGATCTTCGCCAAGCTTGCCTCCATCGGCCTGCCCGGTGTGTGCTTCCCGCAGCAGTACGGCGGAGTCGGCCTGGATTACTTCTCGCTGGGCCTGGTCTGCGAGGAGCTCGAGTACGTCGACACCGTGTACCGCACCGTCCTCTCCGTGCACGTCGGCCTGGTCGGGATGGGTCTGTACACCTGGGCGACCGAGGAGCAGAAGCAGAGCTGGCTCGTGCCTATGGCGTCGGGCCAGAAGCTCGCCTGCTATGGGCTCACCGAGCCCAACGCCGGCTCTGACGTGGCGTCCATGCAGTCGACGGCGCGGCGCAGCGGTGACGGTTATGTTCTGAGCGGCGAGAAGACCTGGGTGTCGGATGCCGACACGGCAGACTTCCTCCTCGTTTTCGCGAAGACTGACCCGAAGGGCGGCTCTCGCGGCGTGACCGCCTTCATGCTCGATCGCGCCGCCTGCGGCAAGGCGCTGCGAACAAGCCCGATCGAGGACCGCCTGGGGATCTGGGCCGGCGACGTCGGCTCGATCTCGATGTCCGGCATCGAGGTGCCCGAGGCGAACCGCATCGGCGACGAGGGTGACGGTTTCAAGATCGCGATGAGCTGTCTCGACAACGGCCGCTATACCGTGGCCGCCGGCGCCACGGGCACGGTGCGCGCCTGCCTTGACGCGTCGGTGAAGTACGCGCGCGAACGCAAGACATTCGGCCAGGAGATCGGCCGCTACCAGCTGGTGCAGCAGATGATCGCGCGCATGTCACGCGACTACGAGATCTGCCGCCTCCTCTACCAGAAGGTGGCGTGGATGAAGAACACTGGCCTGCGGCACACACGCGAGGTTTCGATGGCCAAGCAGTACGCAACCGACGCGGCCTTCAACGCCGCCAACGACGCGATCGAGGTGCACGGCGCGTACGGCTACTCGGCCGAGTACCCGGTCGAGCGCTTCCTCCGCAACTCGCGGGCGCCGATCATCTACGAGGGCACGCGCGAGATCCACACCGTCTTGCAGGGCGAGTACGCGTTGGGCTATCGCGAGGACCGTCCCCTCAAGAAGTCACTTCCGCCTTATCGGCCTGATTGACCTCATCCGCGGCACCGGCCGCGCGACGACCGGTCCGCCGTCTCGGCCACCTGGACTTCGCGTTGCTGTCGATCTACTGGGTCGCGATCGGCTACCTGTGGACCAGCCTCGGCGGCCTGATCATCCCGGACCTCGTGCTGCAGCTCGTGGGCACTGCGAACGAAGGCGTGGCGCTGGCGCTGCTCGAAGGTGTCGGATCGCTGATGGCGGTGGTATGGCAGCCGGTGATCGGCGCCGTTTCGGACCGCACACGCACCCGTTGGGGCCGCCGCCGGCCGTTCATCGTGGTCGGTACGGCCGGCGATGTGATCTTTTTGGTGGGCCTCGCGCTGTCCGGCAGCTTCTGGGTGGTGCTGATGTTCTATTTCCTGCTCCAGACGGCCTCCAACACCGCCCAGGGCCCCTACCAGGGCTTGCTGCCGGACGTAGTCCCGGAAGACCAGCGGGGCACCGCGTCGGGCTACTACGGGATCTCCAACGTCGTCGGCTTGCTGGCGGGCACGGTGGGAGCCGGGTTCATCCTCGCGCACGCGGGGCGGACCGCGGCGATCCTGAGCATCTGCGTCCTGCTGGTTGCCACGATGCTGCCCACGGTCCTGCTCATCCGAGATCGAGCGGAGCCCTCGCGCGACCAGTTCTCGAGTGTGAGGCAGGCTGTGGCGACGACCTTCGCCGAGCCTTTACGAAACCGGCCCTTCCTGTGGCTGATGGCCTCGCGCCTCCTCATTCTCATGGGATTGGTCGGCGTCCAGAGCTTCGTCCTGTTCTACTTCAACAATGTCTTTTTCAAAGGCGACCGCAGTGCCACGATCACGGCCAGCTACACGCTGCTCGGGCTGGTGATCGTTTGCGCCTTCGCGATCTCACTCCCGGCGGCGCGAGCCTCGGACCGGGTGGGGCGGCGTCCCCTGATCGCGGCCGGTGGCCTGCTCGGCGCGGCCGGGATGCTGATGCTGATGTTCAGCCACTACCAGCTGCTCCCGTTTCAGGCCGTTCACCCGCTTGCCCAGGCCCTGAAGGTCCCGGACCTCGCCGCGCAGGCGACGTTGGTCGGGATCTTGATCGGGATCGGTTACGGCTTGTTCTTTTCGGTCGATTGGGCTTTCATCCAGGATGTGATCCCGCATGAGGAAGCCGGCCTGTTCATGGGCTTCAGCAACATCGCGACCGCGGGTTCAGGGGTCATCGCGCGCCTGGTCGGCGGTTTGCTGCTGCAGCAGTTCAACGGCGGCCCGCGGATCCTGGGCCTGCCCGGAGGATTCCCCGTCATCTTCGCCGTGTTCGGAGTCTGGCTGGTCGCCGGCTCGGTGGCGATCGTGAAAGTGCCGGAGCATCGACGGTGATGAACCTCGACGGGCTGAGCGCGTGGGGGGGCCTGGCCGGCGGCGACGCAGCCGGTGGCGCCGACGTCGTGGTGGTCGGCATCGCCTACGACGGCTCGGCCGTCTACCGCAAAGGCGCCGCGCTCGCGCCCCAGAGCATTCGCAGCCTGTCGGGCGTCATGCCCCCGGTCACCGAGGACGGGACGCTACTCCGAGGGTTGCGCGTGCAGGACATCGGCGACCTCGACCCTGGGCCGGACATCGAGAAGGGTTGGAGCGCGGTGGCCGACAGGCTCGCGCGGGTCCCGGTCGAATCCTTCCTGACCGTGCTCGGCGGAGACCACTGCACCGCGATCGCAACACTCGCCGCGCAGCAGCGGCGCCACCCAGGACTTGCCGTGCTCTGGGTGGACGCCCACCCCGACCTGTGCGACTTCTCGCGGGGAGGCCGATGGACCTGCGGCTGCGCGTTGCGGCGGGCGTTCGACGTGTCGGGGATCGACCCGTCTCACGTCGTGATCGCCGGAGGTCGCGATTACGACCCCGAGGAGCTTGAGTTCATTTCCGACCACGGCATGATGCTCATTGGGGCCGCCGAGCTCGCGCGCGACGTGCCGGGATCTGCGAGGAAGATCGCCGAGCGGCTGGCTGGTCGCCAGGTCCACGTGTCATTCGACATCGACGTCCTCGACCCCGCCTTCGCCCCAGGCACCGAGATCCCATCATCCGGTGGCCTTTCGACCCGGCAGGCGCTCGACCTGCTGGCCGCCGCCACCGCGAGCTCGGAGGTGGTCGGGTTCGACCTGGTCGAGGTGTCGCCGCCGTTCGACCAGGGCGAGATCACCACGCTGGCGGCTCTCAAGCTGATCTTCGAGATGTGGGGCGCGAGATGGAGGGCCGGCCGTTCCGCCCGGCCGCTGGCCGAAGGTCATGGAAAGCGCTGACGTAGTCATCGCGGGCGGTGGCGTCATGGGCTGCGCGCTGGCCTACCAGCTGGCCAAGCGCAAGGTCGACGTCCTGCTGCTCGAGCGCGAGACGCTTGGCTCGCAATCCACCGGGAAATGCGCCGGCGGGGTGAGGCAGCAGTTCTCGATGGAAGCCAACGTGCGCCTGCAGATGCTGTCGGTGCGCATGCTCAACGATTTCGAGCATGAGACCGGCCACCCGGCCGACTTCCGACAGATCGGCTACCTGTTCCTCCTGACCCTGCCCCAGCAGGTTGAGGAGTTCCACCACAACATGGAGATGTGGCAGCGGGTCGGTCTCAAGGAGGCGCGCTGGGTCGACCCCGCCGAGGCGGCGCGGATGGTCCCCGTGCTCAACGTCGACGACGTGCTCGGCTGCACCTTCTGCCCGACCGATGGGATCGCCAGCCCGGCAGACGTGACCGCCGGCTACGCGGACTCGGCCCGGCGATTGGGCGCGAGGCTCGAAGAAGGCGTCGAGGTGCTGGGGATCGATGTGTCCGCGGGGCGGGTGCAGGGGGTCCGCACCTCGAAGGGCGACGTGGCGACCCGCGTCTTCTTCAACTGCACCGGCGTCTGGTCTGCGTCGATCGGACGCATGGCCGGCCTCGAGATCCCGATCCTTCCGTATCGCCGGCACATCGTCGTGACCGGGCCGTTCCCGGCGGTTTCGCGCACGAATCCCATGACGGTCGATTTCCGCACGTCGTTCTACTTCCACCCGGAGGGAGATGGGCTGCTGCTGGGGATGAGCGATCGCGACGAGCCGTCCACCTTCAGCACGGACGTGAGCTGGGACTTCCTCGAGAAGGTGTTCGAGGAAGCCGCCCGGCGCGCACCGGCGCTGGCGGGCGCAGGCGTCAAGACGGCCTGGGCGGGACTGTACGAGACCACTCCGGATCAGCAGGCGATCCTCGGGCCGACCGGGGAGCTGGAGGGATTCTGGTGTGCGGCCGGGTTCAGCGGCCATGGGTTCATGCAGGCGCCGGCGGCGGCGCTGCTCCTGTCTCAGATGCTGCTTGACCACCGGTCCGATGTCGACATCTCGCCCTTCGCGATGTCGCGATTTGGGAAGGGCTCGCTCGTCCGCGAGCGAAACGTGATCTGAGGCGTCCGGCCCAGGAAGCTATCGGCGGAAGATCAGCGCCAGGGTCATGAGAATCAGGCCGCCGACCAGGAGAAGGCCCGAGCAGCCAACCTGGACGATCGTGTAGACGATGCCTCCGCTCGACGCGTAGGTCTCCGAGTCCCGCCGGCGGCGGCGCGTGCGAATCGCCGCCGCGATGCCCGCGAGCCCGACCAACAGGGCCAGAAGCCCCAGGCCGAATCCCCCCGCGCTTTGGCCGAACACCCTCTCTCAGTATGCCTTCCGCCTGGATGAGCCTCTAGCATTCAGACCCGTGGCACGGATCCTCCTGCTTGGCTCGACCGGGTTCTTCGGACGTGGCGTCGCGCACAGGCTGATCGACGGCGGCCACCAGCTCAGGGTCCTGGTCCGCGACCCGATGAACGCGGCGGCGTTCAAGGTGCGAGGCGCGCAGGTGATCGTCGGCGATGCGCTCAATCCGTCCGCCGTGGTGCAGGCGGCGCAGGGCGTCGAGCACCTCATCAGCCTTGTCGCGGTGCGACGCAACCGGCCGCAGTCCTACCTGGCGGTGAACGTCGACGGAGCCCGCATCGCCGGCGAGGCGGCCAAGGCCGCGGGGGTCAAGTCGGTGGTTTTCGTCAGCGCCATCGGCGCGCGCCTCGACGCGCACTACAAGTACCTGACCTCACGCTGGATGGGGGAGCAGGAGCTCGCCAAGACCGGCGTGGCCGGTACGATCCTGCGCTTCTCGTTCGTGCTGGCAGAGGAGGGCGGAGTCCTGAACGACTTCGAACGCGCCGCCAACTTCGGACCCTTCCTGATCATCCCCGGCAACGGCCAGACGCAGCTGCAGCCGATCCTGAGGGAGGAGGCCGCGCGGTGCGTGGTCGAGACGATCGACCATCCTGAGCTGCTCGGGAAGATCATCGAGCTCGGCGGGCCGGAGGTCGTGACCTATGAGCAGATGTTCGACTGGTTCATCCAGGCTCGCGGCATCAAGAAGCGCAAGCTCAAGCTGCCGGTCGGATTGCTGATACCCGGAGCGGTCGTGATGGAGGCCCTCTTCAAGGATCCTGTGGTCACGCCCGACGAGATCAACACGATCCAGCTGCCGAACGTCGCCGACGGTATCGACTCAGTCAGCTCGCATTACGGATGGCGCCCGACGGCCCCCAGCTCCTGGGCACCGGTCCACTGGAAGAAACCGGCCCGCTGAAGCTGCGAGCGTTCTTCGGGCTGCCGGTGCCCGAGACGCGCCGCGAGCCGCTGGCCCGCTACCTCGAGGCCTGCGCGTCGGTCGCGCCGGAGTTCCGCTGGGTCCCGCCCGCCAATCTCCACTTGACGGTGCGGTTCATCGGGTCGGTCGAGCGCGAGCTCGTAGACGGCGTCGCCAGGAACCTGGGGGCCGCACGTCTGCATGCCTTCGAGCTCGAGCTCGGTGAGCTCGAGACCTTCAAGCGCGGCCGGCTCGTGCGGGTCGTCTGGATGGGTCTGCGGTCAGGGGCCGAGGAGGCTTCCGAGCTCGCGGCGCGAGTTGAGGTCGAGTGTGGCCGGGCGGGCCTGGTGGCCGAGGCTCGAGCATTCCAGCCGCACCTGACCCTGGCGCGAGCTCGCAATCGCGACGGTGCCAGCCTGCCCGTCCTGCCTGAGCCGCCGCACGTCGAGCCGTGGCTCGCCCAGGAGCTGGTGCTGTATCAAAGCCGGCTGGGACGAGCGGGCGCGGTTTACGAGCCGCTGCGCGTCCTACGCCTGGACTGAGGCGGCTCCCGCTTCGGCGCACTCGAGGTCCTGCTCCGGGCGTGCGCCACTGACGCCGATGGCGCCGACCACGGTCCCATCCCGCCTGATGAGCGCCGAGCCGGGTCCCGGGATCAGGGGCACCCTGGTCAGCCGGTCGGCCGCCTTGAAGAATCCGGGGCGGTCCTGCGCAGTCTGGGCGAGCCAACCGCCGTCGCGCAGGAACATCGCAGCGCCGACGGCCTTCGCCTCGGCGATCTGGGGCGAGATCGGCGGCGCGCCGTCCATGCGCCCCAGGGCGACGAGCAGTCCCCCGGCGTCGACGACCGCCACCGTCACCTTCAGGTCCAGCTCGGCAGCCTTGGCCTGCGCGCTGGCCACGGCCTTCTGGGCGTCCGCGAAAGTCAGCTCCATCTACCCTGTAGTCTCGCATGGACCTGGGCGGGAAGGTTGCGATGGTCACCGGCGGCGGTACGGGCATCGGCCGCGCCGTCTCGATGCGGCTCGCGCGATCCGGCGCGAAGGCCGTGCTCGTCAACTACTCGCGTTCCGCGAAGGATTCGGAGTCCACGGCGCGTGACCTGCAAGCGCTGGGGGTCGAGGCGATCGCGCACCAGGCCGACGTCGCCGACGAAAACGCGGTCAAGCGAATGGTCGCGGCGTGCGTCGAGCGTTTCGGCTCGCTGGACCTCCTGGTCAACAATGCGGGCACGACGCGCTTCATCCCGCATTCGGATCTCGACGCTCTGACCGACGAGGTCTGGGACGAGATCCTGAGCGTGAACCTCAAGGGGACCTTCTACTGTTGCCGGGCCGCGGCGCCCGAGCTCAGCAAGACCAAGGGGGCGATCGTCAACGTTGCCTCGATTGCCGCTCACCGCGCGTCGGGCTCATCGATCGCTTACGCGGTCTCGAAAGCCGGCATCGTCCAGCTCACGCGGGCGCTCGCCCTATCCCTCGCGCCCGAGGTCAGGGTCAACTCGGTGTCGCCCGGCCTGGTGTCGACGCGATGGTTTCGCAGCCGCTTCGGCGACGACGCGGCCGTCGCCCAAGAGGAGTCGTTCGCAAGGGCAACCCCTCTGCAGCGCATCGCGTCGCCCGAGGACGTTGCGCGCGCTGTCGTCGCGCTCCTCGAGAACGATTTGATCACGGGGCAGGACCTGGTCGTCGACGGCGGCAAGAACGTTCTTTATTGAGGAGTTCGGCGCAGGCTACTTCTTGACGGTTGGCGGCGAACTGACTTTCGGGGCTTGCGGATTGTTATGGACCCTATTACTGTTGGCCTTGGCCCCGAGGGAAACGTTCGAGGGGGCAGGAACAGGCCGCAAGGCAGGTACCAGCCCTCAAGAGGCGATCCGTCGGGGTCATTTGTTTTGTCCCGAACGCAGGCCGGTCGGCTCCCAAGTTGGGTCGCGAGAGCCCTTCCTAGCGGGGTCGATCCTTGAAGTCGAAATCTATACTGCCCGCGTGGCAGGTTCAGGTGGCGACACCGTCGCCGACACTCTATCGATCGTTCTTCCGGCGCGCAACGAAGAGGCGAACATCACAAAGGCGATCGAGTCGGCCGAGGCGGTGGCGTCGCGCGTGGCGAGGGAGTTCGAGGTCATCGTGGTGGACGACGGCAGTACGGACGGCACGAAGTGCGTCGTCCAGGACCTCATATTGAATGGTCATTCGCGAGTGCGCCTGATCTCCCACAACCCAAATCTCGGCTACGGCGCTGCGCTCCGCACAGGTTTCACCAATTCGCGCCATGACCTCGTCTTCTTTACCGATTCGGACAACCAGTTCGACATCTCGGAGCTCGAGTACTTCGTCCCGCTGATGGCCAGCTACGACCTGGTGACCGGATTTCGGGTCTACCGCTATGACCCCGTCCTGAGATCGATCCTGTCTTGGATGTACAACCGCCTGGTCGGTGTCATGTTCAGGCTTCGGATCCGCGATGTCGACTGCGCCTTCAAGTTGATGCGTCGCGAGGTGGTCCGGCAAGTGACCATTGAATGTGACAACTTCTTCGTCAACACCGAGCTGTTGGCGAAAGCCAGACGGTGGAACTTCAGGATTGCGGAAAAGGGCGTCAGGCATTACCCCCGCGCAGCCGGCGAGACCACGGTTCGGGCATCTGACATCCCCCGCACTCTGGCCACCGTGTTCACGATGTGGCGGCACATCTACCTCCCGACTCGTAAGGAGATGGATAGGCAGCGCTCGGCCAAGCTCTCCACCGGGCAGGTGAGCGAGTTCGTTCCACCTCGTGAACTCCCCTGAAACGGGAGTTCTATCAGGAGTACCAGCAGGTCGAGGATCGACACTGGTGGTTTTTGGGCCGGCGTCGAATTCTGCTGCGCCTGCTTGACAGTGCTGTGCCCGAAGGCGTGAGGCCCTGGCGAGTTCTCGATGTCGGTTGCGGCACAGGAACGATGGTCAAGCATCTGAGCAGGTACGGAAAGGTGTTCGGAGTCGACCTGGATTTCGAGGCGGTCGGTTACTGCAGGGAGCGGGGGCTGGACAACACGGCCCAGGCTTCCGCGGGCCGGCTGCCGTTCAGAGACGAGACCTTCGATCTCGTGACCATGCTCGATGTGCTAGAGCACATTAGGGATGAAGCTTCCGCCCTGGCACAGGCGTCACGGGTGATCCGGCCTGGCGGACTACTTCTGGTAGCCGTCCCGGCTTATCGGATCCTCTGGGGCGCGCAGGACGAGGTCAGCCAGCACCAACGCCGGTACCTGGCAAAGCAACTTGGGCGCAGAGTGCAGGGAGCCGGTTTTCGCGTCAGGCGCCTTACGCATTTCAACACCATCCTGTTTCCGCCAATCGCAGCGGTTCGGCTGATGCGTCGCGTTGTGAGGCGTCCCCCGTCACCCCGTTCTGATTTCACCTTTCCTGCGCCGACGGTCGTGAACGCAGTGCTGGCCAAAGTATTCGGGTCCGAGGCGAGCGTGGTGTCTCGAACAGACCTACCGTTTGGAGTGTCGATCGTCTGCCTGGCGGAGAAACCAACGCCGAGCCAATAGAGTGGCAAGCGACCGAGGTCGATCGCGTTAGGCTGAGCCCGATGAAGCTCGCCCAGCGCGCCCCCCGCCAAGCCGACCCTGCGGTGCCGCAGGCGGTCGAGGTCTCGATCGTCATGCCCTGCCTGGACGAAGCCGAGACCCTGGCCTCGTGCATCCGCAAAGCGAGGCAGGCGATCGAGGAGCACGGGCTGTCCGCGGAGATCGTGGTCGCCGACAACGGCAGCACCGACGGTTCGCAGGTCATTGCCACGGAGCTCGGCGCGCACGTGGTCGACGTGGCAAGAAAGGGATACGGCAGCGCCCTGATCGGCGGCATCGATGCCGCGCACGGCCCGTTCGTGATCATGGGCGACGCCGACGACAGCTACGACTTCACCGCCATCGCGCCGCTGGTCGAAAAGCTCCGCGAGGGCTTCGACCTGGTGGTCGGGAACCGCTTCGCCGGTGGCATCAAGCCTGGCGCCATGCCGTGGTCGCACCGGTGGGTCGGCAACCCGGTGCTGACCTGGATCAGCCGCGTCTTCTTTCATACGCCGGTCGGCGACATGCATTGCGGCCTGCGCGGTTTCCGCAGAGACGCTTACGAGAGGATGCGCCTCCGCGCCTCGGGCATGGAGTTCGCGAGCGAGATGGTGATCAAGGCGTCGCTTCAGCGCATGAAGATCGCCGAGGTGCCGGTCACGCTGAGCCCTGACGGGCGGTCGCGGCCCCCGCACCTGCGCACCTGGCGCGACGGTTGGCGCCACTTGCGCTTCATGCTCCTCTTCAGCCCGCGATGGCTGTTCCTGTACCCAGGGCTCGCCGTTTTCGTCGCAAGCATGGCCCTCGGCGCCTGGCTGGAGACCGGGCCCGTCAACATCGGCCATGTTCGATTCGACATCCACACGCTGTTGCTGGCCGCGTTCGGATGCCTGATCGGTTATCAGCTGGTCGTCTTCGCGGTGTTCACCAAGGTGTTTGCGATGCAGCAGGGCTTTCACCCGCCCAATGCCACTTATCGCGCGATCTTCCGTTACGTGAAGCTCGAAACCGGGCTCGTCCTCGGTGGGGTGATGTTCCTGGCCGGGACCGTGGGCCTGGTGATTGCGGTGTTGAGCTGGGGCGCGGTTGGCTTTGGCGCGCTCGATCCTCGCGTAACCATGCGTGAGGTCATCCCGGCGGCCCTCCTGCTCACCCTGGGCGTGCAGACGATCTTCGCCAGCTTCTTCCTGAGCATCCTGGGCATCGACGACCAGGCCGACGGCGAAGCCTAGGAGCGGTTACGGCACCCTGATGATTATCTTTCCAGGGGCCAGTGAGTCCCAGGAGTAGCCGGGACGCGGATCGCCAGGCTTGGCGTACTGCAACACCAGCTTGGGCGCTTTAGGGCCGTCGATGCTGAAACCCGCCAGACCTGAGGTGGCCGCACCGGCCAGGAGTTCGCCCGTTCTCTCGTACCACGGGACCTCGGCGTAAACGGCGTTGGCTTCGTAGCCGGCGTTCACGTCGTAGGGCGAGGCCTGCTGGTAGGCCAACCTTGCTGTCTGGTCGCGTGCCAGCTCCCAGGCCTGAAAGTCCTGTTCGCCGACGCAGTAGACCACGACCATCACCGCCAGCAAGGCGAGCGCGAACCTACCAGCAGCTAGATGATTCGAAGTGCCGCTGGCCGCGCGTGCGGCGAGGGGGACGAGCACGACTACGATCGGAAGGTAGTAGCGATCGTAAGCAAGGTTTTGAACCACGGTCAGGGGCAGGAACTGAAAGCCGGCGACGAGCAGAAGGATGGCGCCGGGCCATCCCAGCCGCCGCGGCGACAGGCCGCGCCAACCCTGTACCAGGTAGGCCATAGTTGCGGCCGAGCCAACCTCGATCGCCAGGAAGAAAGGCGTCGGGTAGAGCTGCGGCTTCAGGCTGGGGACCAGCTTTGTGAGATTGAACCCGCGAGGCTGGAAGACGTCTCCAGGAAGGATGTCGTTTCCAGCGAAAAGGAAGACGGCTATCTCGACAAGAATCAATGCGAACACGACCAGCCGGGTGCGATCGCGCGGTGTACGATCCTGTCCGGTCATCGCGAGGCCGAGCAAGAAGGGCATAAGAGCCAGGCCGACCACGCCGGGCAGGAACATGAACGCCAACACAACGTAGAGTGGTGACGGGGTCAGCAATGCGTGCAGGCGGTAGCCTTGAGTCGGTGTGGTGACTCCGGCCAGGGCAGGAACGGCCAGGGCGGCGAGACATCCTGCCCAGAGCAACGCGAGTCCCAACGCGTCGCGCTTGGTGAAGCCGTCTCGTCGGTACAGGAGCAGCGCAACCGTCACTGCGAAGGGCATGGTCGCCCCGAACTGGCGTTGCAGCGTCGCCAGTGTGGCAAATGCAACGCAGAGTGCGATCCAGCGCCGACCTTCTCGCCAGCGGACCGCCCCGAGAGCCGCCATGGAAAGGAGGCCGACATACGGCACGTCGCTCATGAACGTCGTCGCGTCGGCGGCAAAGACCGGACACACGAGAACCGTGACGGAGGCGATTGCGGACCAGGTGGCATCCGCGCCGAGTCGACGGCTGAGATTGTGGACGGCGTACATCGCGAGAAGGATGAATACGACTTCGGAAAGGCGAAGCAGCCTCAGGTCATATTGGCCGAGCGTCACCAGCCATCCCAATGCGACCTGGACGAGCGCCAGCGCAGAGCCGGCCGGATAAAAGTGGATGTGGAGTGGATCGAAGTGACGGACGTCCCATGCGTAGACCCAGTCGTCGATGAAGGCAAGGGGCGGCCCTAGGTCGAACGCGACGACCAGGAGCAGCATGATGCCGCCGATGATCCAGGCGGAGCGCGTCAAACGATGAGCGGCGGCGGCAGGTTCAATTGAACCTCGGGGCGTGATGGCCGCGCTAGTCATGCGGCATATTCTCGGTCGCGGGTGGGGAGTTCAGCCTTTAACGGGCCAGTCCGTCCACTTTTGATGGAGGTGATAAGGGACGCGGCGGCGACCAATGGATGCGCGAGAACCCGCGGACTGATCTGCGGGAACTAAGCTGGCAGATCAATTCGAGCGAACCGTGCGTGGGTTCATGGTGCGCCGGTCGCCATGCGCAACCAACCGGCTATATGAGCCGATTCGATAGTAGATCGGGCCTGGCGTCGCCCAGCCGATGCCATAGTGATGACTGGTTTCCGCTCGGGTGCTAAGTGTCGTGCTTCAGTAGATAGGCGTCTCCGCGGTCACCGCCTCCAGCCACTTGCGGCAGGAGGTCAGAAAACGCGCTGCCTGCAGTCCGTCGAGCACGCGGTGGTCGAACGAAAAGCAGAGATACATCATCGGCTTGATTCCGATCATCCCGTTGACCGCCACCGGGCGCTCGACGATCGCTTCCATGGTGAGGATGCCCGCCTGGCCCGGGTTGATGACCGAGTAGCTGAACAGCGTTCCGAACGTGCCGGAGTTGTTGACCGTGAAGGTTCCGCCAGACAGGTCGTCGGCCTTGAGCTGCTTGTTCCGGGCCCGCGTCGCGACGTCGTTGATGGCACGGGCGATACCCGCGATCGAGAGGCCGTCTGCCCGGCGGATCACCGGGACCACCAGCGTGTCCTCGAGCCCCACCGACACGCCGACGTTGATGTCGCGGTGCACGATGAGCTCCGTGTCGTTGAAGGTCGCGTTCACGTCAGGATGCTCGCGCAGCGCGGCCACGGTCGCGGCGATGACGTAGGGCAGGTAGGTCAGGGAGAAGCCTTCCTGCTTCTGGAACGTTGCCTTGTTGGCGCCGCGGTTGGCCACGACGCCCGACATGTCCGCCTCCTGCGTCTGCCAGGCGTGGGGGATCGTGCTCTTCGAGCGCGTCATGTTCTCGGCGATCAGGCGGCGGATGCGGGTGAGCTGCACCACCTGGTCGCCTTCTCCCGGCTTGGCGGCGGGCGGCGGGGCCGGGGCAGCGGGTGCAGACTTGGCCCTGGCGGCGAACTCCTGCACGTCCTTCTTGGTCACCCGACCGCCGATCCCGGTCCCGGTCACCCTCGACAGGTCGACTTTCAGCTCGGAGGCGACCATCTGCACCGCGGGCGAGTAGCGGTGCTCATCCCCGGTTTGAGGACCCGGCTCCGCGGGGAGGTCCTCGCGAAGCGAGGGGTGGGGAGGCTCAGCCTTGGGTTGCGCTTTAGGCGACGGCACGGCAGGCGCGGGCGCCGGAGCGGGAGCCTCCGGAGTCGCGCCTGCCTCGCCGTCGGAACCCACCTCGACGACGGCGATCTCGGCGCCGGCCTGCACCGTCTGGCCTTCCTTGGCCAGGATCTCGCGGAGGATTCCCGACACCGGCGCCGGCACCTCGGCGTTGACTTTGTCGGTGTCGACCTCGAGCATCGGCTCGAACTCCACGACCTTGTCGCCCGGCTTGACCAGCCACTTCGAGATCGTCCCCTCGTGGACCGACTCTCCCAGCTGCGGCATCACGACGCGGGTGGTCTTGGCAGCCATCAGTAGGCCGCGAGGTCCCGAAGGACTTTGGTGATCTTGTCGGGGGTGGGCATGAAGTACTCCTCCATCGGCACCGCATACGGCATCGAGGGCACGTCGAGGCCCCCGAACCGCTTGACCGGGGCATCGAGCCATCGCCACGCCTCGTCTGCGATCAGCGCTGCGACCTCTGAGCCGATCGACACGCTGAAGTTGTCCTCGTAGAGGACCAGGCATTTGCCCGTCTTGCGCGCCGACGCGATGATCGCCTCCTTGTCGAGCGGGTAGACGGTACGGAGGTCGACGATCTCCACGCTGACGCCATCCTGCTCGAGTGCCTTGGCGGCTTCGAGCGCGTAATGGACCATGAGGCCGTAGCAGAAGACCGAGATGTCGGCCCCCTCGCGCACCGTGCGCGCGACCTGCAGCGGGATCAGGTACTCGCCTTTGGGCACGGCTTCCTTGAACATGCGATAGAGCCGCTTGTGCTCGAGGAAGAGCACGGGGTCTGGATCGCGAATGGCCGCGAGAAGGAGACCCTTCGCCTCGTAAGGGCTGGAGGGGATCACGATCTTCAAACCGGGGGTCGCGAAGCGCGCCTCGATCGATTGCGAGTGGTAGAGCGCGCCGTGCGCGTGGCCTCCCATCGGCGCCCTCACCACCATTGGCACGCCCCAGTCGCCATCGCTCCGATAGCGGAACTTGGCGATCTCGTTGGTGATCTGGTTGAAAGCCATGTGCGCGAAGTCGACGAACTGCATCTCGGCGACGGGGCGCTTGCCGGCGATGGCCAGGCCCAGCGCCACTCCGGCGATCGACGACTCGGCCAGCGGCGTGTCGATGACGCGCGCTTCGCCGAAGCGGCTGCGCAGCCCGTCGGTGACCAGGAAGACGCCACCTTTCTGACCCACGTCCTCGCCGAGTACCATCACGCGCTCGTCGCGCTCCATCTCCTCGGTCAGCGCGGAGCGGAGCGCGGCCACCATGTTCATCTCCTCCGACTCCACTCCTTCCGCAGGGTCGATCGCCTTGGGCACATCGACCGAGTAGACGTTGGTCAGTGCGTTCTCGGGCGGCGGGTCGGGCGACTCCATGCCCTCGCGCGTCGCCTGGGTCACCTCGTCCTTGACCTGCTCCTCGAGCGCGGCCACCTCCTTGGGCGAAAGCACACCTTCGTCCAGCAGCCGCTTCTTGAACTGCTCGAGGCAGTCGTTCAGCGCGAGATGGTCGATCTCCTCCTGCGTGCGGTAGCGGCGCTGGTCGTCCTCCGACGAGTGCGCGCCCAAGCGGTCGACGAGGGCTTCGATCAGGGTCGGGCCCTCACCGGCGCGCGCTCGCGCGACGGCTTCCTTCGAGACGACGTAGCAGGTCACGGGATCCCTTCCGTCGACGGTGACGCCGGGGAACCCGTAGCCCGCGGCCCGCTGCGCGACGTACTCGATGGCGTACTCCTTGCGCATCGGTGTCGAGATGGCAAAGCCGTTGTTCTGGCACACGAAGATCTCGGGCAGCTTGTAGATCGCGGCGAAGTTGAATGCCTCGTGCGTGTCGCCCTCGGATCCGGCGCCCTCCCCGTAGCAGGTCATCACGACCTTGTCGGTGCCGTCCATCTTCAACGCGTACGCGACGCCCGCGCCGTGCACCATCTGCGTGGCCACGGGCGAGCCACCGGAGATGATGTTGAGCCGCGTGTCCGAGAAGTGTCCCGGCGTCTGCTTCCCGCCGGACGCGGGGTCGGCCGCCTTGGCGAGGACCGAGAGCATCAGGTCGAGGGGTGACATGCCCATGCGCATGTTCAGCACCACGTCGCGGTAGTACGGCGAGATCCAGTCATGCTTGGGCTTCAGCGGCCATCCCACTCCGATCTGCGCCGCCTCATGCCCCGCGCACGAGATGATGAAAGGCGCGCGGCCCTGGCGGTTCAGGACCTGGAACCGGTAATCGACCTGGCGGCCGAGCAGGATGTAGTGGAACCACTTCTTCAGGGTTTTCTCGTCCAGGTCGGTGTCGCGCCACGCCACCGGCTCCTGGAATCGCCATTCAGGGCTGAACGTGGCTCCTTTGGTCTTGACGGTCTGGGCCATCGCTTTTAGCTAGATGTGGATGGCGTGGCCGTCCACGGCCAGCGCCGCCTCCATCACCGCCTCGCTGAGAGTCGGATGCGGGTGGATGTTGCGGCCGAGCTCCCACGCGTCGCCCTGGAAGAGCTGGGTGAGCGCGGGCTCGGCGATGAGCTCGGTGGCATAGGGACCGACGATATGAGCCCCCAGCATCCTGCCGGTCTTGCCGTCCGCGACGATCTTGACGAAGCCGCCAGTCTCGCCGTGGATGATGGCGCGCCCGAGCGCGCTGAACGGGAAACGTCCGATCTTCACCTCGACACCCTTGTCCCGCGCTTGCTTCTCGGTCAAACCCACCGATGCGATCTGCGGATGGGAGTACGTGCAGCGCGTGACGAGATCCTGCTCCATGGGCGCGACCCGCTCGCCGGCGATGTCCTCGACGGCGGTCATGCCCTCATGCGCTGCGGCGTGAGCGAGCAGGTAGCCGCCCACCACGTCGCCGATGGCGTGGATGCCTTCGGACGACGTCTTCATCCACTCGTCGACCTTGACGAAACCGTTGGGATGGGTCTGGACGCCGACCTGCTCCAGCCCGACGTCCTTCGACCTGGGAGCCCGGCCGACGGCGACCAGCAGCTGTCGCGCCCACACCTCGCCCTGGTCGGTCTCGACGCTCACGCCGTCCCGCGCCTTCTTCGCGCCCTTGACCTTCACGCCGAGACGGCAGTCGATGCCGGCCTTCTTGAACTGGGACAGCATCTCCTTGGAGATCTCCTCGTCCTCGAGCGGCACCAGCCGGTCGAGCGCCTCGAGCAGGGTGACCTTGACGCCCAGCTGGCTGTAGAGGGTCGAGAACTCGACGCCGACCGCCCCGGCGCCGATGATGCAGATCGATTCCGGCACCTTGGTGGCCAGGGTCGCGTTGTCGGACGAGATGATGAACTCGCCGTCGAACTCGAGGCCTGGGAGTGATCTGACCGTCGAGCCAGTGGCCACGATCAGGTTCTTCGCTTTGACCTGCTTTCCGCCGACGTCGATCGTGTTGCGGTCGCGGATCCTGCCGCGGCCCTCGACGATCTCGATCTTGTTCTTCTTCATTAGGTACTGGACGCCCTTGTACAGCTGGCTGACGATCGCGTCACGTCGCGCCGCGATGCGGGCGTAGTCGTACTGCACCTTGTCGGCGTCGACTCCGAACTCGGGGCCTCGCGCCAAGACGCGGTGATACAGCTCAGACGACTCGAGCAGGACCTTGGTCGGGATGCAGCCGATGTGCAAGCAGGTGCCTCCCAGCTTGTCGGCCTCGACCAGCGCGACCTTCAGGCCGAGCTGGGACGCCCGGATGGCGGCTGGATAACCACCCATGCCACCCCCCAGGATCGCCACGTCGAAATCAGCGGCGGCCATCTCGACTAAGTGTAGGTGGCGCCACTCCAACGCTTCAGGAACCTGGCTGCGGGATGGTAGATTGCCCCCGATGCCGCGGCTGAAGCGCCGGCCCCTGCTGTTCGCGGCGGCCATGGGCGCCCTCCTTCCGCTGGCGGCTGTCGAGCTGGTCGGCGCAGCCACCCGGGTCGTCCAGAGACCTTATGACAGCGATTTTGCCCAGTACTACGGCATTTCGCTCATCGGGCTGCAGTCGGGGTTCTCTCGCATCTACGAAGAGGCCCTGCGAATACGGGTCTATGCGAACCTGGGCTCCAGCCTGGGTGGGCCGCTTCCCTTCTTCCCGGCGATCGAGCCCCCGACGCTGGTGCTCTTCATCGCTCCGCTGGCCGCGCTGCCGTTCCCCCTCGCTTATGGGATCTGGCTGGCACTGATCTCCGGATCGGTCCTGCTCGCCTGGCGGCTCGCCGCTCCCGGTGATCCGCTGCGGCGGGCCGGCCATCTCCTCGCCCTCGTCGCCCTGCTTCCGGTCGGACTCGGGCTTTTCGTCGGCCAGGCGATCTTCATCGTGTTCGCCTCGGTGCTGGTGAGCTGGTGGCTGCTTCGCCGCGGACGGGACGTCGAGGCCGGCATCGTTCTGCTGCTCATCCTCTTGAAGCCCCAAGAGGCCGTGTTGGTCCCGCTCGCCCTGCTCATGGTGGGCAGATTCCGTGCATTCGTGACGTGGGCGGCAGGGGCGGTCGTGATCGCGGCCGGCTCTTTGGCCGCTGTTGGCTTGCACGGAGCGGCGACTTACGCGGCCCTCCTCGCCAGCATTTCCAACCACCCCCAGGTCTACTGGTCGGTGCGGGACCTGTCGGCGCCGAGCCTGGTCGGCGGTGGAGATGCGGGCCTTGTCGCGAGCGCTGTGGTCGTCGTGGTCGCCCTCCTCGCCATCTGGGTCCACCGCGACGGCGGGCTCGAGCTGCCCCTTGCGATCGCCGTCGTCGGGTCACTCACGGCCACCCCCTACCTCCACGAGCCGGACACTGTGATGCTGGTCGCCGCCGCGTGGCTCTACCTGCGCACCAAACCGCCCGACTGGGCGGTGGCGTACCTGGTCCTGGGCTACGTGCTCATCGACCTCGGGCAGGCCCCCGCAGTCGGGTGGGCGCCCCTTGTGGTGCTGGAAGCGCTGTGGCTTCTTGCGATGGCAGTGTGGCGGCAGCGCCCCGTGGTGCTCAGCGAGGCATCACCGGCACCCGTTTGAAACGAGGTTGAGCCTGGCGCGGGCGAAGTCGGTCTGGTCGGTGACGGGGAGTCCCGCCGAAGGATCGCCATAGCGGTCGATCGCTCGGTAATAGAGGGCGGGGCTCATGACGTAGGGCATGACGAGGACGTCGACGGCGCCCGCCGGATTCAGGCAGGGGTCTGTGCGCACCGCAGCGAGCGCCTGCAGGTCCGCCACCTCCCGGGCCATCAACTGGGTCTTGGCGGTCGCGTACTCGACCAGCAGCACGCTGCTGTTGAAGCAGGCGAGAAACAGGCAGGCGATGAGCGCCGGGCGCCAGATGCCGCGCCAGGGCAGCCGCCGCGCGGGGGCCGCCAGGAGGATGAGCCACAGGACGGCTCCGACGTAGACGTATCTTCCAGAAGCCGCCTGTTCGACGCCCAGCTGGGCCCGAGTGAGGTCGGTGAACCCGTAAAAGGCGACGAGGCCGACGGCGGCGGATGCCGAGAGTGGGTCAGGGTGCTCCCGCCACCACGAGAATCCCACCGCGGCCAAAGCCAGTGCCAAGACCACGAATGACGCCGAGCCGGTCACTCCGATGAGGCCCGCGACGCTGCCGGCCAACCCCCATGCCATGTATTCCGGCAGCAGGAGCACGTTGGCGGCGGTGGGAGGCGGAACCATCGGGGTCCCATGACGGCCGAGTACTAGGTACCAGGTTCCGAAAGCCAGTGCAGCCGGCGCGAACCAAAAGAGATCCCGTCGTGGGGTTCGAGCCAGGATCAGCCACGCGCCGGCCACGATGACGAAGAAGAGCCCGATCGCGGAGAACGTCATCGACGCAGCGGCAAGAATGGCCGCGATCGCGAGGCGGCCGCGCCCTGGCGTCCCTTCGATTGCGAACAGCAGTCCGAGGCCGCAGGCCACCGACCCGTTGTATGCGATTTGAAGGGCCCACAGCAAGCTCTCCCAACCTGCACCTAGCACGAGCAGCATGGCTGCGCAAGCGAGAGCGATGACGTCTCCAGCTCGTCTTCGCATTAGCTCGAACAGCAGCAGCGCGGAAGTCGCGTGCAAGAGGAGCAGCACGGCCATGTACGGTGCGTAGCTCCGAAGGCCGACCGTCGACAGGAGCACGGCGTAAATGGCGCGTGTGGCCATCACGGGGTGCTGGTTGTGGGGCTCCAGGTAGGTCAGCCAGGTCCAGTCCTGCGCGGTCAGGATGAACGACCACTCGTCGAAGTAGAAGGTGTAGCTCCTGGAGAGCCACAGGATCGCGGAACATGCTGCGACGGCCGCGACCACGACGAGGAGCCGGGCTCGCCTGACTCGCACGTCTCCGACAATCATCGGGCGGCGGCCGGAAGGCGAACCGCGCCCTGGGGCCGGATGGCCCTCACGAACTGCGCAGCCAGGTAAGTGAGGGTCAGGTCGTTGTTGAGGTTAGGTCGCGCCTGGCCGGCGCGTCCAGCCGCAGCGCCTTCATCCCCGCTCGGCGAGCGGGACCGGCTTTCGAGGTTCGGGTCCGATGTACTCGGACTGCGGGCGGATGATCCGGTTGTTGGCACTCTGCTCGAGCACGTGGGCGGTCCAGCCGGCGGCGCGGGAGACGGCAAACGTAGGTGGGAAGTACTCCTTCGGTAGGCCGATCGCCTGCAGCACTCCGGCCGAGTAGAACTCGACGTTGGTGGCCTGCGGCCGTTCGGGGTGCTCTTCGTGGAGGATCGCGAGGGCTGTCTCCTCCACCTTTGATGCGAGTTCGTAGAACTGCGGGTTGAGGCGCTGGCACATCGACTTGAGGATCCGCGCTCGGGGGTCGTAGGTGCGGTAGATGCGGTGGCCGAATCCCATGAAGCGGACCTTCCGCTTTCGGGCCTCGCGCATCCAGTGCTCCGCGTTGCCGGCGGTCCCGATCATCTCGAGCTGGTCCATCACGGCCGAGGGCGCGCCGCCGTGGGCCGGGCCCTTGAGAGCTCCGATCGCTCCGACGAGACACGACGCGAGGTCGGAGTCTGTCGACGCGATGACGCGGGCGGTGAAGGTCGAGGCGTTCATGCCGTGGTCCGCGAGCAGCACCAGGTAGGTGTTCAGCGCCCGCACGATCTCCGGGCTCGATTCCCTGCCGTTAAGCATGTACAGGTAATTGGCCGCGTGTCCCAGGTCGGCGCGGGGGGAGATGGGGTCGAGGCCGACCTGGCGCCGGTGGAAGTTGGCCAGGATGGTTGGAAACGACGCGGTGGCATGCACCGCCAGCGCGATGGTGGGCTTCTCGAGCCGGTGCTCTACACCCTGCACCGACACGACGCTGCGGAGCACGTCCATCGGGTCGGTGTCCGTGGGCAACGCATTGAGCGTGGCGGTGGCGGCGGGGGTCAGAGTGCGGGACCCCGCCAGCTCGAGGGTCAGCCCGTCGAGCTCGGGGCGGGTTGGGAGCCGGCCGTACCACAGCAGGTGCGCGACCTCTTCGAACGACATGTCCTCGGCCAGGTCGGCGATCACGTATCCGCGATAGACGAGCCGGCCGTTTTCGCCGTCGACCATGGAGATCGCGGTCTGCGCGGCGATGATTCCCTCTAGGCCGGGAACGTAAGCGCCGGTCACCTGGCGGCCAGCGGTAGCGCCTGCTTGCCGCCCTCGGGCCCGATCCACCGAGACGCGGGCCGGATGATTCGGAGGTCGGACAGCGACTCGAGCACGTGGGCCGTCCAACCCGCGACGCGCGACGTGGCGAAGATGCAGGTGAACATCTCTTTGGGTATGCCGGCTCCGGTCAAGACCACGGAGGCCCAGAAGTCGACGTTGGTCGCGTTGGGCCTTTCGGGGTGCGCCTCGTGAAGGATCTGAAGAGCGACCTCCTCGGTGCGGGCCGCGGTCTTGTGGAGCTGTGGGGCGGCAGTCTTCGCCATCTCACGAAGAATCTTGGCGCGCGGGTCGTAAGTCCGGTAAACGCGATGGCCGAAGCCGGCGAAACGCTCGTGGCGCGCGTGCGCGCCTTTGAGCCACTTCTCCGCGTTGTCGGCGGAGCCGACCTTGTCGAGCATCGAGCGGGCGGCCAGAGTCGCGCCGCCGTGCGCCGCACCCTTCAAGGCGCCGATCGCGCCGACCACGGAGGACGTAAGGTCGCTTCCCGTCGAGGCGACGACGCGGGCGGCGAAGGTGGACGCGTTGAGCCCGTGGTCCGCCAGCAGAACCAGGTAGTGGCCGACCCAGCTTGCACGCTCGGCGGGCGGCTCGGTGCCCTCCATCATCCACAGCAGGTTGGCGGCGTGGTCGAGGTCGGGTCTGGGCTCGACGATCTCCTTGCCCAGCCGCCTCCGGTAGGCGGCGGCCACGACGGTGGGGAAGACCGAAGTGAGCGCGATCGCCTCGTCCACGGACGGCTTCGTGATCGCTTTCGTCGCGCCCTGCGCCGAAACGACCGTGCGGAGCGTGTCCATCGGGTCCGTGTCAGGGTCGAGCGCCATGAGGGCGCCAAGACCTGCGTTGTTCAGGGCTCGGGCTTCCGCCATCTGAGCGCGCAGCGCATCGAGTTGGTGGGTGTTCGGCAGCTCGCCCTGCAGGAGAAGGTGGACGATCTCCTCGTAGCTCGCGACCGCGGCCAGGTCTTCGATCAGGTATCCGCCCCGATAGATGAGCCGCCCGTTCGCGCCGTCCACCTCGCTCACCGCGGTCTCCGCGGCGACCACGCCCTCCAGCCCGGGGCTGAACTCCGTCACGACGTATAAGTGTACGTAGGGCCGGTTCGCGACCGGAACCTCTACTGTTCGGGAGGTGGAGGTCGCAGCCCAGGCCGTCGACTCGCGACCCGTGCGATTTATGACCTGGTCCGCGCTCGTACTCGTGGTCGCCACGAGCATCGCGTACGTCGTCCTGGTCCGGGCGCAGGGCGGCTACAGCGGATTGGACGTCCTGACCGTCCCGTTCGTGACCACGTACATGCTCCTGATGAGTTTCGTGCTCGCGGCTTCGCTCCACCGCGGGCTGCCCGCGAATTTGCGCATGCCGCTGCGGGCTGCGGCGGCGGGGGGCTTGCTCGTGCTCGGGATCCTCGCGGCCTTCTCGATCGGGCTACCTCTGGTGCTCGCCGGGGCGATGGCCACGGGCGCCTCGGTGCGCACCCTCCGAGGTCCGCATCTGACCTCCGAGGCGCTCACCGCCTTGGTCGGCGTGGTGCTGGCCGTTGCCCTGCTCGTGGCCGGCTTCGAGGTGACCGAGAGGTACATCGCGTGTCCCGCCCAGGGAACGTACGGGGGCGGGGGATCGGGCTTTGTGACCGGCCCATTTCACTACGACTGCGTCGACGGGAGGCTGACCTTCTCGTCGGGCGCCTGCAACGGGCCGGGCTGCTAGCCGGCTTTCAGACCATTCCCAGCTCCCAGCGCGCTTCTTCGGTCATGCGCTCTGGGGTCCAGACCGGCTCATAGACGATGTCGACGCCCGCGTCGCTGATGCCGGGCAGCATGAGCAGGTGGTCGCGGACGTCCGCCATCACGTCGGCCGCCATGGGGCAGCCGAGCGCTGTCAGGGTCATCTTCACGTCGACACGCTCCGGCTTGATCGCGATGTCGTAGATCAACCCCAGGTCGACGATGTTGACCGGGATCTCCGGGTCGTAGCACTGCCGCAGGATTTCGATCACGTCCTCCGGCTTGACCGTGGAGTCCGCCGCCACCTGGGACGTCGGGGTGAAATCCGTCACGGTCTATCCAGCGGCAGACCGGCGTCTCGCCACGCCTTGGTACCGCCTCGGAAGTTGACCACGTCCTTGACGCCGAGCGCGACCGCCATCTCGGAGGCCACGGCCGAGCGCTCTCCGGTCTGGCAGACGAAGACCACGCGGTCCTGGAACTTCTGCGCAGCCGGGTTGGCCAGGATCGAGTTGAGCACTACGTGGCGCGCCCCGGGTAGGTGTCCCTTGTTCCACTCCCAGTCTTCGCGCACGTCGACCAGCTCGTAGCCGTCGTCGATCAGCCCTTTGATCCCGTCCAGCGTCATCTCGCGAAACGGAGCTTCCTGGTTGGTCATTCCGCTACTCCTCCTCATCCTCATCGGCCAGCCCATATGCGCCGACCTTCAAAACCTTCAACGACAGCAGCGCGCACTTGATTCGCGCGGGCGAGATGTCGATCCCTAGCTCGCCCAGCACATCCGCCTTGCCGATCTGCTTGGCCTGCTCGAGCGGCAGGCCCTTGATGCGCTCGGTCAGCAGCGAAGCCGACGCCTGGGAGATCGCGCACCCGCGACCGTGGAACCTCACGTCTTCGATAACCCCGTCTTTGATGCGGAAATCCATCCCGATCACGTCCCCGCAAAGGGGGTTGTCCTCCTCGTGGCTGATGTCGGGATGCTCCAGGCGGCCGAAGTTCCGGGGGTTCTTGTAGTGGTCGAGGATGTACTCGCGATAAAACTGATCGTCGGGTTTGCGGGTGCCTGTGCTCACGCGAAAATCCTCTGGGCCTCTTTAATGGAACCGACCAGGCGGTCGACTTCATCCTTGCGCGTGTAGATATAGAAAGACGCGCGTGCCGTTGCCGGTACGCCGAGCCGCGTCATGAGGGGCATCGCGCAGTGGTGGCCGGCGCGCAGGCAAACCTGGTCGCGGTCGGCGATGGTGGCCAGGTCATGGGGGTGTATGCCGGCGAGCGCAAACGAGATGACCCCTGCGCGGCGTGAGGGCGGCGGACCGTAGACGGTCAGGCCGTCGACCTCGCTCAGCGCTTCGTAGGCATACTCGGTGATCTCGAGCTCGTGGGCGCGCACTGCCTCCATGCCCAGGCCGCAGAGATAGTCGACGGCGGCCCCCAGCCCGATCACCTCTGCGATCGCCTGGGTGCCCGCCTCGAACTTCCACGGCAGGTCGTGGTAGGTCGTGCCTTCGACCCGGACCGTTTTGATCATGTCGCCGCCGGACATGAAGGGGTCCATCGCCTCGAGCAGCTCGCGGCGACCGTACAGGATGCCGGCGCCGGTGGGCCCGAGCATCTTGTGGCCGCTGAACGAATAGAAATCGCAGCCGAGCTCCCGCACGTCGACCGGTTGGTGCGGCGTGCTCTGCGCCCCGTCGACGAGCACTGTCGCGCCGGCTTTCTTGGCGGCGGCCGTCATCGCGCGGGCCGGGTTGATCGTCCCGAGCGCGTTGCTGACCATGTTGAACGCGACGAGCTTCGGTCCGCGCTTCAGCAGGTCGGCGTACTGGTCCTGCCGCAATTCCCCATGGTCGTCGATGTCGACGAACTCGATCGTCGCGCCCCGCTCTGCGGCGAGGATCTGCCAGGGCACGATGTTGGAGTGGTGGTCGAGGATCGTGAGCACGATCAGGTCGCCGCGCTGGACGTTCTTGCGGCCCCACGAGTACGCGACGAGGTTGATGGCCTCGGTCGTGCCCCGCGTGTAGATGATCTCCTTGGTCGAGCTCGCGTTGATGAGGGCTCGCACCTTCTCGCGTGTCGCCTCGTAGCGGACGGTCGCTTCTTCGGCGATGCGGTAGGCGGCGCGATGGATGTTCGAGTTGAACTGCTCGAAGTACTCGAGCATCGCGCCCGTGACCTGGCGTGGTCGTTGCGACGTGTTCGCCGAATCCAGGTAGGCGATGCCAGTCTCCAGGATCGGGAAGTCTTTCCGGATCGCCGCCACGTCGAAGGGCCTTGCCGCCATGCTCAGTCGGGCACCTCGATGTAAACGTTCTCGCCCTCCAGCGTCACCGGGTAGGTCTTGGCCGGGACGACCGCCGGCAGGCCCGTCACCTTCCCGGTGAGGAGGCTGAAGCGAGAGCCATGCTGTGGGCACTCGACCTGGAGGTCGAAAAGCTCGCCTGTGCTGAGCAAGAAGTTCTCATGAGTGCAAACGTCGCCGATGGCGTAGAAGTTGCCGTCCTCAGCGTGGGCGAGGCAGATCTCAGCCTCGTCAACGGTGACCGCCTTTAGAGTCTCGAGTGGGACCTCGCCGACCGAGGCGACGCGGTGCCTAGCCAAGACGGGACTCCAGCTCGCCCTCGATCAGAGTGCGCGCGTGCTCGAAGGGGATGCGGTCCAGCACGTCGCCGAAGAAACCCTGGACGAGCATCCGCCGGGCCGTCGCCTCGGGGATCCCGCGCGAGCGCAGGTAGAACATGTGCTGCGGGTCGATCGGGCCGACCGTCGCGCCGTGCGTGCAGCGCACGTCGTTGTTATCGATCTCGAGCATGGGGATGGACGTCGCCTTCGCGTGGTCGGAGAGCACGAGGTTGCGGTTGGCCTGGTAGGCGTCGGACCGCGCGGCGCCCTTCTCGATCTTGATCAATCCGGCATAAACGGTCCGCGCCACGTCCTGGAGCGCGCCTTTGAACAGCAGGTCGGATCGCGTGTTGCCGACCTGGTGGTCCTGCAGCGTGTGGAAGTCGAAGAACTGCTCACCCGAAGCGAGGTAGATGGCTTTGAGCTCGGCGTCCGCGCCAGGGCCGACCAGCGACGCCTCGACGCGCGTCTTGGAGAACCGTCCGCCGAGCGTGACGTCGAAGAGGCGCAGGGTCGAATCCTTCTGAAGCTGCGCGCGCTGGTCTGCGAAGTGCCAGGCGTTGCGGCCCCATTTCTGGACCGCCACGTACCCGACTTCGGAGCCTTCGCCCAGAAAGATTTCGGCCGATCCGCTGCGGTATCCCGCCATTTCGGAGTCGTCGCCGATGTACTCGTCGAGGTAATGGAAGCGCGCGCCGCGGCCGGCCACGATCAGGGTGTGGGGGAGGACGAAGTTGCCACCCCCGTGCGAGAGGTGCCGGCCGATGATGGGCTGCTCGATCACCACTCCGTCCGGCACGTAGAGGAACGTGCCGCCCGTGAAGAAGGCCGCGTGCAGCGCGTTGAACCGGTCGCGGTCGGAGCCGACCAGCGAGAAGAGCCTCGGCTCGACCAGCTCGCGGTGCTCCTGGGCGGCCTCGCGCAGAGGCTTGAGGATCACCCCGGCTGGCAGCGGCCCTGTCTCGAGCTTGAGCCCGTCCCGGTGCTCGAGCTCCGAGTAGGCGGAGGCGTCGAACCGGCTGACGTCCGTGCGGCGCCATTCCTCGTCCGTCTTGCTCGGCATCGGGAGCTTTTCATAAGTCGCCAGCGCGGCGCGTCTGCGATCGCGTAGCCAGTCTGGTTCGCCCTGGAGCTCGGTCCTCTCCAGGGTCTGTGCGCTGATCCCCACTGCTAGCCGACGCTGCCTTCCATCTCGAGCTGGATGAGCCGGTTCAGCTCCACCGCGTACTCGAGAGGAAGCTCCTTGGTGAACGGTTCGATGAAGCCGTTGACGATCATCGTCTCGGCTTCGGAGCGCGAGATGCCGCGGCTCATCAGGTAGAAGAGCTGCTCGTCGGAGACCTTGCTCACGGTCGCCTCGTGGCCGAGGGTCACGTTCTCGGCGTCGACGTCGTTGTACGGATACGTGTCCGAACGAGATTCATCGTCGAGCAGGAGCGCGTCGCACTTGACGAACGACTTGCAGTTGTTCGCGCCGGGGTACATCTTGATGTGGCCGCGGTACGAGGTCCGCCCGCCGTTCTTGGAGATCGACTTCGACGTGATGGTCGAGGTCGTGTTGGGCGCGACGTGGATCATCTTTCCGCCCGCGTCCTGGTGCTGGCCCTTGCCGGCGAACGCCACCGAGAGCACGTCTCCCTTGGCGCCCGGCTCCATGAGATAGACGCTCGGGTATTTCATCGTGATCTGCGAGCCGAGGTTGCCGTCGACCCACTCCATCGTGGCGTCGCCAAACACCATCGCTCGCTTGGTCACCAGGTTGAAGACGTTGGTCGACCAGTTCTGGATCGTCGTGTAGCGGCAGCGCGCGTTCTTCTTGACGATGATCTCGACCACCGCCGAGTGCAGCGAGTCGCTGGTGTAGATCGGCGCCGTGCACCCTTCGATGTAGTGGACGAACGATCCCTCGTCGCAGATGATCAGCGTGCGCTCGAACTGGCCCATGTTCTCGGCGTTGATGCGGAAGTAAGCCTGCAGCGGGATGTCCACCCGCACGCCTTTAGGCACGTAGATGAAGGAGCCACCCGACCAGACCGCGGTGTTGAGCGCCGCGAACTTGTTGTCCGCGGGCGGGATGATCGTGCCGAAGTACTCTTTGAACAGCTCGGGGTGGTCACGCAGGGCGGAATCAGTGTCCGTGAAGATGACGCCCTTCTTCGAGAGCTCCTCGTGCAGGGAGTGGTAGACGACCTCCGACTCGTACTGCGCCGATACGCCCGCGAGGAACTTGCGCTCCGCCTCGGGCACGCCCAGCCGGTCGTAAGTCTTCTTGATGTCGGGCGGCAGCTCCTCCCACGTCTTCGACTGCTTGTCGGAGGCACGCAGGTAGTAGAAGATGTTTTCGAAGTCGATGACCGAGAGGTCCGCGCCCCACGTGGGCATGGGCTTCTTGCGGAAGATCTCGAGCGAGCGCAGCCGCATCTTCATCATCCACTCGGGCTCTTTCTTCATCCACGAGATCTCCTTGACGATCTCGGGGTTCAGGCCGCGCTTGGCCTTGAAGACATAGTCCTCGGGCACGAAGAAGCCGTACTTCTCCTTGTAGTCCGAGCCGACGTCTACCCTGGGTGCGGTTGCCATCAAGCGACCTCCTGTGGCTCATCGCTGACCCACTCTGAATACCCGGTCTTCTCGAGCCGGTTGGCGATCTCGGGGCCGCCGGACAACACGAACTTCCCGTCGACGAGCACGTGCACGAAGTCGGGCTTGATGAACTCCAGGATGCGCGTGTAGTGCGTGATGATCAGCACCCCGAGGTTGGGGCCGCGCATGCGGTTGACCGCCTCCGCAACGAACTTGATGGAGTCGATGTCGAGGCCTGAGTCGGTCTCGTCGAGGATCGCGATCTCGGGCTTCAGGATCGCCATCTGGAGGATCTCGGCGCGCTTTTTCTCGCCGCCGGAGAAGCCGTCGTTGATGTAGCGCGGCAGGAACGAGTCGTCCATGTGCAGGACCTCGAGCTCGTCCTTCAACAGGGCGCGAAACTCTTTGGGCGAGACCTGCTTGGACTTGTCCTTGCCGTCATAGCCGCGCTTGGAGTTCAGCGCGGTGCGCAGGAAGTTGGTCATCGAGATGCCGGGCACGACCACCGGGTACTGGAAAGCTAGGAACATGCCCAGGCGCGCCCGCTCGTCGGGCTCTAGCTCGAGCACGTTCTTGCCCTTGAACATCACTTCGCCGCCGTCGACCGTGTACCCGGGGTGGCCCATGAGCGTGTGGGAGAGGGTCGATTTGCCGGAGCCGTTGGGGCCCATCACGGCGTGGACCTCGCCCCTGGAGATGCCCAGCGTCACGCCCTTGAGAATCTGGCGGCCCTCGACGCTCGCCCTCAGGTCTTTGATCTCGAAATCAGCCAACTCTCTCTCCCTTCTCTTTCAACTCGTAGGTGCAATCGCTGGCCGCCTCGGCCATCCACGTCGAACGCGCCAGGTCGGCGCCCAGCAGCCTCTGGTACATCTCCTGCTCGCTCTGGCACGGGAGGCCCGTTCGAGCGGCCACATCCTGGATGGGGCAGTTGCAGTGACGGAGGGCGAGGCCGCCTCCCGGCAGCTCGACCACCTCGGCCATGTGGCCGTGCTCGGTGGCGAGCCGCGCGAGCTCGCGCAGGCGCGAGGCCAAGTCTAGGCCCGCCAGTCGAGGGGTGTACTCGGCCTCGAGGCGCGCAGCGCGCCGCTCGAAGAACTCTTTCAGCTGCTCCCCCGGCATGAACTCGACCAGCTCTCCGGTCAGCTCGCGGTGCCCGTCGGGGAAGTGGTCGCCGGCGGCGGCGGTCAGGCGGTATACGCTCTCAGGGCGGCCCCGGCCGTGCGGGACCGACGCGACGGTGGCCAGCCCGCCCGCCTCGAGCGACTCCAGGTGGCGCAGCGCGCCTTGCTTGGACACCTCCAGGTGCGCGGCTATCTCGCCCAGGGATGCATGGCCCTGGGTCTTCAGGAAGGCAAGGATGGCTTCGCGCCTGGACTCCACGATTCGAGTGTACGAGTTTGTCAACACGGACGTTGAAATACCCGTCAGGCCAGCAGGCGGACGGGCAGCTCGGTCTCGCGCAGCGCTCCGCCGGTGAGCTCGACGCGGTACGCCCTGCGCCCGTCGACGTCCGTGATGGCCTCCTTCAGGGCCGTGCCTTCGAAACAAAGGCCGACCGAGTCCTCAGCGGCAAAGCCGGCCGGGAACCCCGACCCGACCAACTCGCGATAGAGTGGCCGGCGGCGTGGCTCGCTGTCGTAGTGAGGGCATGCGCTGCCCGGTAGAAAGCCGAGGCCGTCTTGCAGCGGGCCCAGCTGTGGCCCGAAGGAGTCGGTCACGGAGCACTCGAACCAGCAGATCATTCCCGCGCTCGCGCCGCACAGCACCGCGCCGCGCTCCCAGGCCTCGCGGAGCGTCTCGTCCACCCCGTGGGTCCGCCAGACGGCAAGGGCGTTCGCCGTGTTGCCTCCGCTGACCAAGATCATGTCCTGGTCGATCAGCATCGGCCGCCAGGCAGCCGCCTCAGGTGCGCCGAAAAGCTTGAGATGCGTCGCGTCGGCCCGCCCGGCGAAGCGCTGGTAAAAGGTGACGACGTTCGCATCGGCGTCGCCGACCGGCGTGGGTAGGTAGAGGACCTTCGGGCGGTCGCGTCCCGTCAGCTCGAGCACGTACTCGTCGAGCCGGGAACCTGGGCCCGAGCCGCCGAAGGCGCCTCCGAAGCCAACGATGCGTCGCGGTCTTGCCACGGCGGCCAATTCTGGCAGTCTTCGCTTGATGGACCGGACGCTGCTGTTCGCGGGACGGGGCGTTCGTGCTTTCGGCTTCGGCTTCGCCGCCGTGCTCATCGGCATCCACCTAGAGCGTCGCGGCCTCACCGCGCCCGAGATCGGGCTCACTCTCGCGATCGGGCTGATCGCCGCGGCCCTTTCCGGCCTCGCCTCGGCTGCGCTGTCGGCCCGGCTCGGACGGCGGCGCACCCTCGCCTTCGCGGGGCTGCTCATGTCGCTCACCGGCCTCGACCTCGCGCTGGCGACCCAGGCCTGGCTGCTGATCCTCGCGGGCGTCACGGGGATGCTCGGCGCGGCCAGCGTGGACCTCGGCCCCTTCGCCTCGGTCGAGCAGGCGGTGCTGGCGGAGGCGGTGCCTGCCGCGCGGCGCAACGTCGCGTTCGCGCGTTACTCACTCAGCGGTGGGCTCTTCAACGCGGCGGGAGGGCTGGCGGCCGCGCTCGCGACCGGCGCCGCGCAATCGACCTTGTTCTTCGCGACCTATGCCGGTATCGGCCTGGTGACCGCCGCGGTCCCGTTGCTCATGAGCGCGAAGGTGGAGGTGGCGAGCACTTCGCCGGTATTCGGCTCGTTCCGCCCGCTGGCCGGCCTCGCCGCGCTGTTCGCACTCGACTCGCTCGGTGGCGGCTTCGTGGCGAACGCGGTCATCGCGTACTGGCTGCACGTCAGGTTCGGAGCGGGCACCGGTTCGCTCGGCCCTGTGTTCGCCGTGATCGCACTGCTCCAGGCGCTCTCCTATGAGGTGTCGGGAAGGCTGGGCAACCGGTTCGGACTGGTCAACACGATGGTGTTCACGCACCTGCCCAGCAACGTGCTCCTGGTGCTCGTGCCCTTCGCTCCCAACCTGGCCTGGGCGGTCGGGCTGCTCTTCGCGCGCTTTGCGCTGTCGCAGATGGACGTGCCTGCCCGCCAGGCCTACATCGTCTCGATCGTCCCCTCGGCGCAGCGCGCGGGCGCCGTAGCGATGACCGGCGCCGTGCGCGGCGTCGCCCAGTCGTTCGGGCCGGCGCTTGCCGGGGTCGCGATCGGCGCGGCCGCTTACGGGCTGCCCTTTTTTGCCGGGGGCGGTCTCAAGATCGCGTATGACGTCGCACTTTTTGTGGGATTCCGCCACCGCCCGGCGGCGCACGAGATATAAGGTCTTCCATCGTGGCGGATGAGCTCGTCAACCTGGATGCCGCCGAGCTGGAGCAGCGGATCGCGGCTGTGCGCGACCGGATGCGCCCGCTCGAGCAGCAGCTGGCGGCCCTGCGTGGCGAGCGCGACGTGCTGCAGACCGAGCTCAGGCGTCGCGAGAGGGGCTTGCAGCGCGCCAACCGTGCCGACCTGAAGACGGCCATGCGGGAGGGCCGGTTCCCGAGCGTGGCAGACCTGGTCGCGGCCGGCGAACCTGAATCCCTCGACCGCTTCGTCTACAACTTGAAGACCGGCGGGGAGGTGCGGCTCGGCTATCCCGGCGCTCGGGCGCAGAGCCTGACCTTCACCGACGGAGTCAAAGTCGCGCAGGCCACGGACCTGGCCCAGGCGGGAGAGCTCTACCTGGCGGGTTGGGAGCTGGGCAGCCCCGGCCGGCCCGGTGTGCGGGTTCACTTCCAGGGCACTCGCCAGGAGCGGTTGGTCCCAGCGGACGAGGTGTTCGCACGCAGCGGCGAGCCGGCCGACGAATGAACCCCAGAGGACACGCCTGAAGGGGGCGAAGTACTCTTTGGCCCGGACGGCGCTGGGCCCATTGGCTCTAGTCGGCCGGACCGAGCCCCCGCAGCATCGACTCTATGATCGCCGTCCGGCAGCCTGCTCGGCGCCTACCTGCCGACAAGTTCGCTCCAGTCTCAGTTGGGCGGCGGATTGGACGCAGGTCCCCCGGCTTCCTCAGCAAGCTGTCGGCCGCGCTGGCTGTATTCGCCGTGCTGGGCACGCTGGGTGGTGGCGCCCAAATCGATTTGGGTTACGCACTGCGGCTGCAGACGCGCGCCGCCGAACTTCATTCCCGCTGGGCCTCCATGGTCACGGCCGGCATACCGGCCTACGAACTGGCATCACTCGAACAAGAATGGGCTTACGGGGAGATCCAGAGCTACTTCGGCGTTGGAGCGATGTTCTGGCTGCCCGGAGCGCGCGCGACGATCGACCGTTGGCAGGCCACGACCGACCAGATCTGGGTCCGCGACCTCAATGTCTACCGGGCCGGCGCCATCGCCGCCGAGCAGAACCTGCACCGCGCGATCGGCATCGAGCCGCTGGTGCAGCGCAAAGGGCGGCTCGATGCCCTCATCGACGCGAGCACGCCGGCGGACTTTTCCGCCTTGCGGTCGGCCTGGGATCTGGAAGCTCGCCTGGTTCCGATCGACCGGCGTATCGCGGCCGCGACCGGGGCCATCGCGCAGCAGGCGGCCAGGGCCAAGACGCTGGGGATCCGCAGCGAGCCATCCGCAGACCTCCTGGCCCAGGCGGACGTCTACAGCCGCCTCGGTTCGCAAGACCGGCTGGCTCGCGCCGAGATGCTGACTCGCGGCCTGACCGCGGCGCAAAAAGACCTGCAGGGACGGCTTGATGCCGCAGCGATCACCCAGGCGGCGATGGCGCACGCCAACAGCGTCATCTCATCGGCGGGCTATTACGGGCTCGACCTGTCCGGCTATCAGTCCAAGGTGGCCGCCGACCTGATCAAGTACGGCACCGCTCTCACCCCCGTGCAGTTCAGCGCGATAACGGCGGACTTGAACGCTGTCGCCGCCTCCGCCGATCACGCCATCTACCTGGCGATCAACGCACCCCATGTGATCTCCGGCATCACCTTCCACTACCAGGACCACCCCCTCAGCTGCGAGGAGGCCGCCACCTCGATGGCGCTTTCGCACCAGGGCATCAACCTGAGCCAGGACCAGATCCTGGCCGAGGTCGGAGCCGACACGCGCGCGATGTACGTCGACGCCCAGGGGCGCGTGCGCTGGGGCAACCCGTATCAGACGTTCGTGGGAAACGTGAACGGCAGCGAGAGCAACTACACCGGGTTCGGAACGTATTACCCGCCTCTGGTGCGCGTCGCCACGGCACACGGGGCGCGAATCCTGGCGTACGGATCGATGTCGGCCGCCACGATCTACGCGCGCGTCATCGCCGGCCACCCCGTGGTCGCGTTTGCGACCTGGGACTGGCAGTGGCACCCTCGGCACGACTACCTGAGCTTCGATGGTCAGTGGATCCCCTGGATCGGCCCCGTCTACGCGTCACATGTGTACGTCGTTGCGGGGGTGAGCCCGACCCAGGTTCTGATCGACGACCCGATCAGGGGTCAGTACTGGATCAGCAAGGGTGCTTTCGAGGCCGGCTACTCAGACTTCCGCGAAGCCATAGTTTTCGCCTGAGCTCTGAGCGCTGTTCGCCTGCGCGGGCTAAACCGCTGGGGCCAGTACGAGGAACACACGCCCTGCGTTGAGGTTGGGGTACGCCTGGTCGAGGTCGTCGATCGCGTGCATGAGCTGGTCGAAGCTGATGTGATACCCATGTCCGCGGGTCAGGCCCGGATCGTTGAGGACGTAGGTGTCCGCCTGGTCATATCCGGTCACGACGAGGTAGTGGGAGACCGACCAGCCCGGCTGTTCGAAGTGGGTGCTGTAGCCGGGATAGTTTGGGTTGCCCAGGCCGTGGGTGCGCACTCCCACGATCAGGGGCCGGCCGAGGGCGAGCTGCTGCTTCATGCTCAGCCGGTCGGCCGGCACCACCTGGTAAGCCCACCCGAGGTTCTTGTTCGCGACCTCGCCGACCTGCTCGATCGTGAGGTCGACCGCCGGCTTCCAGGCGGTGATCTGGTTGATCGCCGCGTCGGCGGTGTGTGGGTCGATCAGGGCCCCCGAGTGGTCCCCGCGCAGGTAGCGGTCGACCATCACCAGGCTCGCTTCCTCGCAAGTGTGCTGTCGCGCCGCCCAGTTGCCCAGGGGGGCCTGCGGGGTGAACGGCACCGGCAGGAGCACGGCGGAGGGCAGGTCGACCGGCGGCTGATCGCTGGGGGCCGTGGTGCTGAGGTTGATCGGAACGATGTCCGGTGTGACGTAGGTCACCTGGGGGCCGGCGCCGAAGAACGCGAAGTAGATGCCCGCCCCGATGGCGATCATGGCGACCACGCCGAGCGCGGCCATCCACTTGAGGGCTCCCATCATCGACGGCTACAGAAGGCTGCGCTCCTTGGTGCTTGGTCCATACCTGACTTCGAGTATAGGCACGGCTTTACATCTCTAAACTCAATTGGGTAACCCGTGACAGGCGGGCGTTTCCAATCGGCTGCGTAATGGGAAGGATGAGGGGATAGTGGAAGTCCGCCTGAACCGACGAGGCATGCGTCGCCGCTCTGCAGGCATACGCTGGGGCGGGATCGCGACCGCGCTCATGGCGGCGATCGTGCTCGGCGGCGCTTCGGGCGTGGCCGCCCGCTACTACCTGAACGCCAGGGTCGCCCAGCCCCTGGCCGGCGTGACCAAGATCGCGGCACAGCCGATCCCGACGAGCGCTCCAGGCGCCGTCCCGACCCCTGCGTCCCTGCCGGACCACATCCTCCTTCAGGTCCCGTTCACGACCCAGGCGCCACTGAACAACTGGGCGCAGCACCAGGAAAGCTGCGAGGCCGCCAACCTGACGATGGTGGTGGCTTACTGGCAGCACAACCAGGCGGTCGTCATCGATCCCCACGCCGCTGATGCGACGATCCGCCAGATCGATTCCTGGAAGCCGCAACCCGACCTCAACGACACGATGATGGGCGAGCTGGCTCAGCAGCATTTCGGGTACACCTACCAGATCCTGCCCAACGACCCGCAGGTGATCGCCGAGCAGCTTTCAGCGGGTCGTCCCCTCCTTGCGGAAGTCCGCACCCACGGGCTCGGCAATGCGCACTATCCCGGCTACACCAGCCACTACGAGCAGACCGGCTGGTCGGTGCCGCATTTCGTCCTGATCATCGGCTACGACGGCACGGGCGTCTGGCTGAACGACCCGGGCATCTCGGCCGGCCGTGGCTATCACATCAGCTACGCGCAGCTCACGCACGCGATCGCCGACCTCGACCAGCATCACCCGGCACTCGCGCAGGGCCAGGTGCTTCTGCTGGTGGCGCCAGGGGTACCGGTCAAGGTGAGACCGGGAAACATCTAGCGCCCGCTCGCCGCTAACTCATACTCTCGCCGTGGGCGACCAGGCTCCCGGCGCCGCCGATCAGCTCGGCACGCGGGCCGTGAGCAACTCCGTCCTCATCCTGGGCGCCCGGGTCGTCTCCCGCGTCATCTCGCTGGTGGTGGTGATCGTCCTTGCCAACGCCCTCGGCGACACCAATTACGGCCGCTACACGACCCTGATCGCGTACCTGGCTCTGGTCTCGGTAGTAGCGGATTTCGGCTTCAACCCGCTTTACACCCGCGAGGCCGCGCGCTCGCCAAGGGAGCTGGGCGATTTCCTCGGCACTCTCATGGTGTTCAAGCTCGTGCTCGCCGCCGCCTCGGTCGTCATCCTCGCGATTGCGCTCCAGGTGGGCGCCGGCCTGCCAGGCCTGATCGTTCCGGGCGCCGCGCTGCTCGTGGCCACCGCATACGCCAACCTTCTGCGCAACACTTTCTACGCGGTCGGCCGGGCGGAGTTCGACGCGATTGCGATCGTCGCCGAGATCGTCATCCAGGGTGCTCTGATCCTGCTCGGCTCGAAGCGGCACGCGAACGTCAGCTTCTACATCTGGGCCTACGCCGCGTCGTTTGGGTTCACCATCGTCTATTCGCTCGTGGTCATCCGGGTCTTCGATCTCGGTCGTGTGCTTATCGGCCTGGACCTCCGCCTCGTGCGGCGCTGGTTTCCACTGGCACTGCCGTTCGGGATCACCTTCTTTCTGACGAACCTCTACTTCCGGGCCGACGTCCCGATCCTGCAGCACTTCCGGTCGTTTGCCGAGGTCGGCTGGTACACGTTCGCCTACAAGCCCTTTGAAGCGTTGCAGTTCATCCCACTGGCAATCCAGGTCGTCGTCTATCCGCTTCTCGGCGTCTACTTCGTCAGCGATCCGGCGCGGCTGAAGCTCGCGTACGAGCGATTCTTCAAGGTCCTGGTTCTGCTCGGATGGCCGCTCACCGTCGGCACGTTCGTGCTCGTGCATCCCATCGGCCGGCTGTTTCACCTCTTCCCGCAATCCGAGCCATCTCTTCGCATCCTGGCTGTCGCGATCGTCTTTCTCTTCTGCAGCTCCGCCTTCTACGCGATGCTCAACGCGATCAACCGCCAGCACCTCAACGCGTGGGCCACGGGTCTCGCCGCCGCTATCAACATCGGCCTCAACCTGGTCTTCATCCCTAGGTACGGGTACCTTGCGGCGAGCACCACCACCGTGTTGACCGAAGCCGCCCTGTGCGTTTTCGGATGGTGGTTCGTCCAGCGCAACCAGCCTGAGTTGAGGCTTCGCGTGGTGTCGCTCGGTTGGCGCATCGTGCTGGCCGGAGCGGTGATGGGCGTCGTGCTCTATCCGCTGACCAGGTTCTCCATATTCATCAGCCTTCCTGTTGGATCACTCGCCTATCTCGTGGCGATCTACTTGCTGCGGGCGATTGACCCCGAGGAATGGCGGCTCGCCCGCCAGGGGCTCCTGTCCCGGCTCCGACCCGCGTAACCCTCTTTCGCCCTCGCCCGTTGGTTCGTGTGAGAAACGTAGAATCTACGCGCCTCCCAACCATGGCTAAAAACATTCCCGAAAAGATCAAGACGAAGGCGGGGCACACCCCACGCGCTCGTATCCACGCAGGGTGGTCGCCGATCGGTCAGAGGATCCGCCGCAGGCTGCTCATGCGCGGGCTCGGAGCTGCGCTCGCGGTCCTGATCGTGCTCGGGTTCGCCGCAGACGCTTACGCACAAACCTTCTTCGACAGCCTTCCGTCGATCCAGGGGCTCGACAGCGCCGCGTTCGCCGGTGACACGGTGATCACCGACAAGAACGGAGTCCTGCTCGCGGACGTCGGCAACCACGGCGACCACCGCCTCGCGGTCAAGCTCAAGGACGTCGCGCCGGTCGTGATCCAGGCCACCGTCGCGATCGAGGACAAAGGTTTCTACACCAACCCGGGATTCGACATCCTGGGTATCGTCCGCGCCGCCTTGGACAACCTGAAATCGGGACACATCGTCAGCGGCGCGAGCACGATCACCCAGCAGCTGGCCAAGCAGCAGTTCCTGACCCCTGACCAGACCTACAGCCGCAAGATCAAAGAGCTGGCCCTCGCCTATGAGCTCAGCCAGACGTACACCAAGGATCAGATCATGGAGCTCTACCTGAACAAGAGCTTCTATGGATCGCAGTCTTATGGAATCGAGGCCGCGGCCGAGAGCTACTTCCACATCCCGGCCTCCAAGCTCGACCTGGCGCAGGCCGCGGTCCTCGCCGGGCTGCCCCAGGCCCCCACGGAGTGGAACCCCGTGCTCCATCCCGACGCGGCCAAGCTCCGCCAGACCGAGGTCCTGCAGGCGATGGTGAACTCGAACTACATCTCGCAAGCGGACATGGACAAAGCGCTCGCTGAGCAGCTGACCTACCAGGCCCCGGTCAACAGCTTCCTCGCGCCTCACTTCGTGGACTACGTGCAGGCCGAGCTACGGCAGCTGGGATTCCAACCCGGCGTCCAGCAGCTGAACGTCAAGACGACGCTCGACTACCACATGCAGCAGATCGGCGAGTCGGTGGTGAGCAACAACCTGGCCGCCAAGCCTGGTCGCGGCTGCTACAACAGCGGCGTTCCCGACGGCTGGACGTACCTGTCCGAGGCCGGCGCCAAGTGCTGGGACCCCAAGGGCCAGCTCTCGTCCGGGATGATCGCCGAAGACCCCAAGACCGGAGACATCCTGGTCATGGTCGGATCGCCCAACTACAACGCACCCGCCGGGCAGATCAACTACACCACCATCCCCCGGAACATGGGCTCGTCGATGAAGCCCTACACCTATGCGGCCGTGTTCAACGCCCGAGCGGCGACGGTCGACACCCCCGTCTATGACGGTCCGAGCCCGCTGATCTACAAGGACTGCTGCAGCACGACGCAGTTCCGCAACTACGACAACCGGAGCCACGGTGTGCTGCCGCTCAAGAAGGCGATGGGCAACTCGCTCAACATCGCGGCCGTCAAGGTCGAGCTGTCGATCGGTGTGCCCGCCGTCCTTTCCTGGATGCGCAACCTCGGTGTCGATCCGCGCTTCGTCAACCCGGACGGCAGCTACAACGCCAGCGCGCCGGCCGACGAGTACGGGCCATCGTTGACTCTCGGCGGCTACCCGATCACGCTGCTCGAGCACGCGAACGGAATCGCCACATACGCGGACATGGGCGTCTACCACAGCCCGCAGGCGATCCTGCAGGTCACCGACGCGCAGGGCCACGTGCTCTACACCGACCACCCCGACCAGCGAGCCCGCCAGGCCATCGACCCGGGAGTCGCCTTCATCATGGCCCAGATCATGTCCGACGACCAGAACCGCTGCCTCATCTTCGGCTGTAACAGCGCGCTGCACTGGAAGGACCGCACCGTCGCAGCCAAGACCGGCACCACCGACAACTTCAAGGACGCCGTCACGGTGGCGTTCACTCCCGACATCGCTGTCGCGCTCTGGGTTGGTGATGTCCTGAACAACAACTACTCCATGGTCAGTGGCGCGGACGGAGTGTTCGTCGCATCGCCCGCGGTGCATTCGTTCGTTTCGCAAGCGCTTGCCGGCGTGCCCGGCAACCGCTGGTACACGCCTCCCCCGGATGTCGTGGCCGGCGCCAACAACAGCTGGTTCCTGAGCGACACGACCAACGTCGCCAAGCTGCCCGGCGACAACCCGCCGAGCCCAACGCCTACCGGGCCGGTTTACGTCGTGCCCCCCGACCCCGGGACCGGCCCCGTGCTCGCAAGCCCGTCGCCATCCCCGACGCCGATCTGCCCGAGCCCGTTGCCCAAACCGCCGCCGACGGGCTGTTAGGCCGCCGCCGAGCCGCGACCTCGTTCGCCCGTAGCATTACGGGGTGCCCGCGTCGCTCACCGTCTCAACCGAGGCTCTTCCCAAGAGCCAGGTCGGCATGACCATCGAGGTCCCGGCCGAGGTGGTCGACGCCACCTATGAGCGGGTCCTCAACCGCCTCGTCTCCCGGGCTCGCATCGAAGGCTTCCGGCCCGGCCGCGCGCCCCGCGCGCTCGTCGAGGCGCGGCTCGGCCCCACCGTCCTCCGCGAGGAGGTGGTCGAGATGATGGTGCCCGAGGTCATGCGACAGGCGCTCGACGAGAGATCGATCGACCCCATCGACAATCCGGACGTCGAGGTGCTGGAGCTGGAGCGCGGTCGGCCCGCCCGGCTCAAAGCGACGGTGAGCGTGATGCCCGAGGTGAAGCTCGCAGACGCCAGGTCGCTCAAGCCGACGGTCCCTTCGATCGAGGTCACCGACGAGATGCTGGAGCGGCGCCTCGAAGACGTGCGCCAGCCGATGGCCGAGATCACTCCGGTGGAGCGCGAGGTGCGGTCCGGTGACATCGCCATCATCGACGTCGAGGTCGAGGTCGACGGCCAGCTCGTCGCGTCGGAAAGCCGGCAGGCGATGGAGGCCGAGATCAAAGAAGGCGTCCTGATCCCTGAGCTGCTCGAGGTCCTCTCCGGCGCCTTCGTCGACGAGGTGCGCGAAGCCAAGGTCACGTTCCCCGAAACCTACAGCGAGCCGTTGCTCGCCGGCCGAGAGGCCACCATCCGGGTCACGGTTCGCGGCGTCAAGGAGAAGGTCCTGCCGCCCCTCGACGATGCCCTGGCCAAGATCCTCAGCGACGGCGCTCACGAGACGCTGGAGTCGTATCGCGAGTCGGTCCGGGCCGAGCTCGAGCAGGCTGCGAAAGACATGGCGAAGATGGAGCGCGAGCAGGCCGTCGTACGGGCCCTCGTCGAAGCGTCGACGGTCGAGGTGCCCGAGACTCTCATCGAAAAGGAGCTCACCAGCCAGCTCGAGTCGCTCGAGAGGAGTTTGAACCGGCAGGGCCTGAAGCTGGATCGCTACATGGACTACCTGGGTAAGACGATCGACCGGTGGATGGCGGACGAGAGCGCGGACGCCGAGGCTCGCCTGAAGGTCGACCTCGTGCTCGCCGAGTTCGCCCGGCAGGAGGGCCTGGAGCCCTCTGACGACGATG